>Ga0070741_10003617_pt1 | contig 37803 bp, 27 predicted proteins | sample Coa_R1_4_FD_66440 | JGI IMG/M metagenome (GOLD analysis project Ga0070741, IMG submission 66440) | Surface soil microbial communities from Centralia Pennsylvania, which are recovering from an underground coalmine fire - Coalmine... | ecosystem: Environmental > Terrestrial > Soil > Unclassified ... | reverse complement strand
CCTCGATATTCTGCTGGTCGGACCCAAGCTTGCCCTCTACAAAGGCGACGGCAAGGGCCATTTTACTGACGTGACGGCGGCTGTCGGGTTGGAGAAGTTCTCCGGGCACTTCTTAGGCTGTGCGGTCGGCGACTACGATAACGACGGCTACGACGATGTCTACATCAGCGGCTACCGTACCGGCCTGCTGCTGCACAATGAGGGGGGCCGGCGCTTCCGAGATGCGACCACAGAGGCGGGCCTGAAACCTCAGCCGTGGGGCTCCTCGGCCAGCTTTGCCGACCTGGATGGCGATGGCAGGCTCGATCTCTACGTCTGCAACTACGCCCGGTTCGGTCCCGATACCAAACCGCAGCTTTGCGATAATCACGGTATCCCGAGCGCCTGCGGTCCCCGTTCCTACAGGCCGGAATACGGCGTGCTCTACCACAACGAGGGGAGGGGCCGGTTCCGGGACGTGACCCGGGCCTGGCACGCCGATAAGGTCTCCGGCTACGCGCTGGGCGCCGCCGTCGCGGATTACGATCACTCCGGGCAGCAGAGCCTTGCCATCGCCAATGACCAGGCGCCCGGCGACCTGCTCCACAGGCAGGGCGCCGCGCTGGCAAATGTTGGGCAAGCCTCCGGCATGGCCTACTCCGCCAGCGGCAGCGTCTATGGCGGCATGGGCATTGATTGGGGCGATTACGATAACGACGGCAAGCTCGATCTGGTCATCGCCACCTATCAGGATCAGGCCAAATGCGTCTTCCATAGCGAAGGGAGAACGTTCACGGAGCAATCCGCGCGGCTGGGATTGGCTCCCGCGATACCCTACGTCACCTTTGGGGCCAAGTGGCTGGATTTCGATAACGACGGCTGGCTCGATCTGATGCTTGCCAACGGCCACGTGCAGGATAACGTCGCCGAGGTCAACGCCCTCTGGGGCGGCCTCAAAACGGGAAGCTACCGAGAGCCGACGCAGCTATTCCATAACCTGAAGGGAGCGCGTTTCGACGACGTTAGCGCCCGCCTGGGAGGGAATGCCTCCCGTCCGATTGTGGGGCGTGGGCTGGCGCTCGGCGACTTCGACAACGATGGGCGCGTAGATGCGCTGGTGGCCGACAGCGAAGGCGCTCCGCTCCTGCTGCATAACGTATCGGCTCCGGTCGGCCACTGGCTGCTTTTCAAGCTGATCGGGACCGGGAGCAACCGGGATGGCATCGGCGCGCTGCTCACCGTTGAGGCCGCAGGCCGCACGCTGCTGCGCCGCTGCGCCACCGACGGCTCCTATCTCTCCGCCTCGGATAAGCGCGTTCATGTGGGGTTGGGCCGGGCCACCCGGGCCACCGTGCGCGTGCGCTGGCCTGACGGCAAGACCCAGGTTTACGCCAACATCGCTGCCGATAGAATTGTCACGCTTCGTGAAGGGGATTAAATTCCGAAAGGAGCAAGTCATGAGGGAAGGGAAGGAAGCAACGCAGACGTTTCGGGTGGCGGTGGCGCAGATAGACCCGCATCTGGGCGAGAGGGCCTATAACCGCCGCGTGATCCTGGAGCGCATGGAAGAGGCGGCGCAGGCGGGCGCGGCTCTGGTCGTGTTCCCGGAGTGTGCCCTCTCCGGCTACGTCTTCCCTAGCGCGGAGGAGGCGCTGCCCGCCGCAGAGACCGTGCCCGGCGAGACGACGGAGGCGGTCGCGGCGGCCTGCCGCCAGCATAACCTCTACGCCATCGTCGGCCTGCTGGAGCGCGACGCCGCCAGCCAGCTTTTCAACAGCGCCTTTGTCGCCGGCCCGGAAGGGCTAATCGCAAACTACCGCAAGTGCCACCTGCCCGTGCTCGGCATAGACCGCTTCGTCGGCAAGGGCGAGGCGCTGCCCATTTTAGAATTGCCGTTCGCCCGTATCGGCATCCTGATCTGCTACGATGTGCGCTTTCCGGAGGCGGCGCGCGTGTTGGCCCTGCGCGGCGCGGAGGTGATCATCGTGCCGACCAACTGGCCGCAGGGCGCGGAGAGCGCTCCGCTCTTCCTGACCCGCGCCCGCGCCTGGGAAAACCGCGTCTACGTCGTCGCCTGCAATCGGGTTGGCCAGGAGCGCGGCACGCGCTTCATTGGGCAGAGCCAGATCGTCGCTCCGGATGGAACCTTTCTCGCGCAGGGCGACGGTGCCTCGGAAACCCTCCTCTACGCCGAGATCGCTCCGGCGCAGGCCCGGCAGAAGAAACTTGTCTTCGAGCCGGGCGTCTTCGAGCTTGATCCGGTCGGTGATCGCCGTCCCGAACTCTACCACGATCTCTGCACTTAACAGCCAAAGGCCCAACAGGATTTTACAGGATTAAACAGGATTTCTAAAACCAACCCAACCTCTGCTTCTATCTCTAGAACCCATCCAAGCCCTGCTTGTGTCTCTCTCTAGCCTTTATCCTGTAAATCCTGAGTAATCCTGTTCATCCTGTTGAGGTATTGGCTTTTTAGCGGCGGCGGTTGGCTTTAGAGCGTGGGCTTCGCTCGTAGCGTGGAATGTACAGGCCGTTCAGTCCGCCGCGTCCGACCGGCTGCCATTCAGGAATAACGCCATCCAGCGTCTGTGGGACGACCCCCTGGTCGGCCAGCCAGCGCAGGAGCTCCTGGGAGCGGGGATCGATGCGGGCGCGCTTGAACAGTGTATCAATGGCGTGAAATGCCTGGTCCCGCACCAGGACGTTCTCCTCGCACTCGTAGGCCCGGAAGATAGCCAGCCAGACCTCCTGATCGTAGCGGGGGTTACGGCAGGGGCACAGCGAGCGCAGCGTGTCCTTCTGCTCCTGCGGATCGCCGCATTCCAGCGTTGCCAGCAGGCGTGGCAAGTCCCACGAGCGCACTTTGGGCTCGCGCTTCTTGGCGGCAGTGGGCTTTTTGGTCGTCGGGAGGGGCTTCTCCAGGGGCAGCGCCAAGAGGCCCTGTTCCTTTAGATGGGTAAGCATCTCTTTCCAGCGCGCATCGGTGCGGGCGCGATCCACCAGCGTTTCCAGCGCATGGAACGCCTGATCGCGCACTCTCGGCGCGGATTCCGGGCTATCGTAGGCGCGGCAGATAGCCGCCCAGACCTCGTCCGCAAAGCAGCGCGTGCGGCAGGGACAGAGCAGGCGCAACAGACCCTGCTGCGTTTCCGGCGTGCCGCAGGTCAGCATCTCTAGCAGGCGAGGTATATCTTCTAAAAGCTCTTTTTGATCTCGTCGAGGCATCGTGACCCTCCTTCTGTGTGCTTCCGGCAGTATTCCTCCTTTCCTTTTTCGTTCGGAAGGGTCCTGATGCTAAACAGGCGCGCGGATACCAATCGAGATCGGATAAGCTAATAAGAAGCAGTCTTGGTCGCTCGCTTGCAAACGGTGTGCCCTCCGTTACAGAATAGTAGACGGTTGCAATTTGGTAGTTCAGGTCTATAGGATGCCTCCTCTTGTTCTTGGCACGCTGCAAATTGTCTGGCTCATGCTCCTCTCCGCCGCTTTAGGCCGCCGCCTGCTTGGCCTGTTGCGCGTGCGTATCCCGGATAGGGCGGAGTATGGGCTGTTCGCGACGGCGTTGGGCCTGGGCGCGCTCCAGTTTGTTCCCTTTCTGTTGTTCGCGCTCGACTTCGGGCACCCCGCTACGCTCCGCTGGACGACGGCAATTCTGGCGCTGCTCCTTATCCCCGACATGGCCGCCGTCGTACGCGCGGGCTGGCGCTGGGCGCAAACCGTGCGCCTGGCGTTGTGGTGGCAGCGCGTCCTGTTGTGCCTGCTGACGGTTGCGCTGTTGGCGCTTTATGCCCGCGCCCTGTGTCCGCCCTTTAACGGCGACGCCGTCTCCTACCATCTCTCCATCTCCGTGCGCTTTCTGCAAAACGGGCGCTTTATCTACCTGCCGACTCTGACGCCGACCAATTGGCCCAGCGGGATGGAGATGCTGACGGCGCTGCTCCTGGCGTTACATCCCCAGGCGCCCGTCGCCATCGTCCAGTTCCTCATGGGCGTGCTGACCCTGATCGCGCTCTACCTGTTCGCCCGCCGCTTCGCAGGAGCGTTCGCGGGCTGGGGCGCGATTGGCCTGTTTCTGCTGCTGGATGGGTCCTCGGCAGGCGGGTTCTGGCAGCAGATGACGCTCGCCATCGTGGATGTGGGACTGACCCTCTTCACGACGCTGGCGATCATGGCGCTGCATCGCGCGACTCTGGCTGAGACAGGGCAGGAAGAGGCCCAGTGGAATCGCCTGTCCGCCGTCTGCGCGGGGCTGGCGGCGACGACCAAGCTCACTGGCGTCTGGGTCATTGTCTCGCTGGTTCTGCTGCGTGCCCTTCTGGATCGCCGTGCCGGCAGAGCCCATTTTCTCCCGCGCGCCCTCGCTTATGGGGCCATCGCGACCGCTATCGTCCTGCCCTGGTTCTTGAAAACCTGGGTCTTGACCGGCAATCCGCTCTATCCGATGGGCTACGCCCTCTTCGGCGGCAGGGAGTGGACGCCGACAGGCTGGGCCAACTACAAGCGGGCGCACCTGATTCTAAACACGCCGCCCGGTATGCAGCCCACGCCCTTTATCCTGACCCTGGCGCATACCGTCCTCGCCGCCGTCGGCCTCGCGTTCTGCATCTGGATACTGCGCGCCACGCGGGGCTCGCGCTTTGCGGTTCCGGCGGGCGCGGCGGGGCTGTTTCTGGCCTGTATCTGCGTGGGAAATTACTTTCACCCGCGCTTCCTGATGCCCATCTTTCCGGCAGCGCTGGCCTGCTGGGCGAGCGTCTTTCGCGGCAGAGAGCGAATGCTCGCGCCGGTTCTCTGCGGGGGCGTCGCCCTCATGACGGTAGGCTTTCTCGTTGGTAAACCGGAGCCTCCGCTCGCTACGGCCTTGCGCGTCGCGCTGGGACGCACCACGCGCGAGGACTTCCTGCGCGCCCAGATGCCTGACTATGCCGTTACGGAGTACGCGAACGCGCACATTCCGCCCACGTCCCGTATTCTGGTCGGCACGTACGAATATAATCTCGTTTACTATAACGCGCTGGCGATGTGGCCCGACTGCTGGCTCCAGGATTCCCTGCACTACGGCTCGCTGGAGCGCTTGAAAGAGGATTTTCGTCGCCTCGGCATTACGCATCTGGTGCTGAAGACTACGTTTCCCCCGGACTGTGCCCAGAGCCACTACTGCCGCCGCCGCATGCAATTGGAGCCCACCACGCTTTCGAAGCTGGCAAGGCGATACGGAACCAGGCTGTTTGCGGCCAACGACCATACGCTCTACGCGCTCGACTTCAACCGGGTGCAATCCGCCCGGCGCTAACCTAACCCCCGTCCCCCTTCCCTAATACGTTCGCTACGCTCACAAGGTGCTAGGGTTCTGAGGGTGCTAGGGTTCTAAGGTTCTAAGGGACTAAGGAACCTTTGCTCCGCTCACAGAGAAGGGGGGACCCGGCTTCTGCTCTCCTACAGACCTCACCCCCTTCCCCTCTCCTTTAGAAGGAGAGGGGAGAGTCAGAGTTGGCTTCTCTTCCCCCTTCTTCCTTGCAGGGAGAAGGGCCGGGGAGGAGGGGAGATAAGGCAGAACCGAAGAACCTGGGAGTGAGAGCCTCTCCCCTCTGCCGCAGCGCCGGGGGTCGCCAGGCGGAGGGGTGTCGCAAGGCAGAGCCGCGAACCGTTGAGCGGCGTCCCTGGCAGTCCGTTGAGCGCCGACCCTGGCAGTGGGGACAGGGGGTGAGGGCAACAGGAGAATTTGCGGCGGATAGTGTGAAGTTTTTGGGCCGAGAACGTTGTCTATTCCCCTATAGGGCAGGTATAATCAGCGGTACGTGCGTGATTATGTGTAGGTGCGGGCAGGAGAGCGTAGGCAAAAATACGCTGTGCTGCTGCGCAGGAGGCCGCCTGAGATGGCGATCACAGAGCCAGAGACAACCAATAGCGCGCGGAAGCGCGCGGAGCGCTACATCGGCGCGGAGTTGATGGATATCTACGAGAAGGTGCAGGCCCAGGAGCGCCTGACCTATGACGATGCCGTTCGCCTCTACCGCACGCCCAACCTTTCCGCCGTCGGCTACCTGGCAAACTACGTGCGCGAGCGGCTGCATGGCGACCGCGCCTACTATGTCCGTAACCAGCATATTAACTACACCAATATCTGCAACAAGTTCTGTAAGTTCTGCTCCTTCTACGCCAAAAAAGGCGGGCCTGCCCCCTACCAGATGGATATGGAGGAGGTCCGCCGCCGCCTGCTGGCCCATCGGGACGTGCCGATTACCGAAGTCCACATGGTCGGCGGCATCAACCCGCGCCTGCCCTATCAGTACTACCTCGACCTGCTTAAGACCGTCAAGGAAGTGCGCCCGGACGTGCACATCAAGGCGTTTACGGCGGTGGAGCTGGCCGAGATACAGCGAGTCGCCCAAAAGCCGATGGAGGCGGTGCTGCGTGACCTGATAGCGGCGGGGCTGGACTCGCTGCCGGGAGGCGGCATCGAGATCCTCTCCGACCGGGTGCACCAGGAGCTTTTCGAGCGCAAGCTTGACGGCAACGAGTGGATGGAGGTAGCGCGTGCGGCGGCGAAGGTTGGCCTGACGCAGTACGCCACGATGCTCTACGGCCACATCGAGACCGTCGAGGAGCGGGCCGATCACCTCATCCAATTGCGCGCCCTCCAGGATGAGACCGGCCACTTCGTCACCATGACGCCGCTCTCGTTCCATCCCGAGGGCACGGAGCTCGAACATGTTGCGCACCCGACCGGCTATGACGACCTGCGCAACATCGCCGTCTGCCGACTGGTTTTGGATAATTTCGCCCACATCAAATCCTTCTGGATCATGAACTCCCCGCAGATCACGCAGTTGGCCCTCTGGTACGGGGCCGATGACGTGGATGGGACCGTCCACGAGTACGAGATCACCTATCAGGACGGAGAGCAGGGCAACAAGCGGCAGGTCTTGACGCGCCGCCAGATGATCCGGCTGATCACCGAAGCGGGCCGCGTGCCCGTGGAGCGCGACAGCCTCTACCACGAAGTCCCGCCGCGCCCGGAGGACGAGCAGCCCTCGGAGCGCACCTTCATTCCCCTGCCCGTGGTAAGCTGATTGGGATTTTCTCCCCGCCAAGAAGCGCCTTCTCCATAATGACGCCCAGGATGTCCGCACGTCCCATCAGGCTTGCTCGCGCCCTACGGCGGGCGGCTGTGCTGCCCTCCCACGCAGGCACGGGCTGGGTTTCCCTGGAAAACGGACGTGCGGGACTCTGATTGAGGCGGCAGTGACATTTTTCATAGCGCATGTGTGATGCAGCGCACTGCGCGCACTGCTGGCGATATGCTAAGCTTTCGCCATGCAACATACCGATAATATTACTGGACAGTGCTTCACCGGCGCAGGACCTCAACCCTTGCGGGGTCGGCAAGCTCGGGGAGCAGGAGAGGAGACAGCCAACGCATCGTTAACACTGACAAATAACCGCGTGTGGTTATTTTACGGGAAATCGTTGCGTCATCTTGACAGGAAGCAGGATTTGCCCTATAATTGGGAGAAGTCTTGCCCTATAGTACCGATGGTATTGCGTCACGCTGGCTCGCGAGATGCCTCTTGCGGCTTTGTCTGTAGATTCCCCCGCTATGCAATGGTCGTTCCCGCTTAAGCGCCGTGGCGCAAACCGGTAGGGTATCGCCCTGGAGACGGGGTGAGACCGCCGCTCCCTCCGATGATTCGCATGTCATGCTGCCTGTTGCAAGACCATCGTAGCTTTCCCCGGCGATGCGGCCTGTCGTTCCTACCCAGTACGAGGGTCTAGAAGCCCTCTCTATCCGCTCATCGCTTGCGTTTCCCGGCGCCTGGCACCCAGGCCCGGTCGAAGCGGCTGTCCGGCAACTAACCGTACACGCTCTTGAAACCCGACCCGGCGTTCTTACCTATAGCCACTCCTCTGTCTTCCATGTTCTGCAGGTCGCACGGGCACGCGGGAGAGTCCTCCGCTTGTAAAGGGAGGTCCAGTCGCGGAAAAGGATCGTCAGATGATTGAAAGCCTGAAACCCCTATACAACCGGAGTAGTCACCTGGGCGAGCAGCTCATCAATGATGGGCTGATCTCGCAGGAGCAATTACAAGCCGCCCTCATCCGCCAAACCCAGACCAAGAAGCGCCTGGGCGAGACGCTATTGCAGATGGGATGTATTGCCCCCAAAGTGCTGGGGCGTTATCTGGAAGCGGCCACCAAGTGCCAGTTCGTCGAGTTGGCCGACTGGCCCATTGAGAAGGAGATAGCCCAGCGAATTTCGGAGCTGCGGGCCCGCAGGCTGCAAGCGCTGCCCATCAAAGACCGGGGCGGCGACGTCCTGGTCGCCATGTCCGATCCGCTGAACCTGGGCGTAGTGGATGAGCTGGCCGCCCTGCTCAATCGGCGCATCACCCCAGTGCTGGCCTTTGAGGCTGACCTCAACGACGCCATTAACCGCGCCTTCGACGTCAACAAGCAGGCCCAGGAGATCATCGAATCCTTCGATGAGCGCCCCTCCTGGGAAATCCAGGAGCAGTCCGAGGAAGAGCTGATCTCCAGCGCCGAAGACGCCCCCGTCGTCAAACTGGTCCATAGCATTATCACCGGCGCCATCGCCAGCGGCGCCAGCGACATCCATATCGAGCCGATGGAGGCGGTGGTGCGCGTCCGCTACCGCATTGATGGCCTGCTGATTGAGCAGATGACCTTCCCGCCCAACTACCAGGCGGCGGTCGCCTCGCGCATCAAGATCATGGCCAAGCTCAATATCGCCGAGCGCCGCCGCGCCCAGGACGGGCGTATCCTTTTCAAGAGCTCCGGACGGGAAAACGACCTGCGCGTCTCGATTATGCCTACCATCTACGGCGAAAAAGTCGTTATGCGCATCCTGGAGCGCAATCGCCAGATCACCCTGGAGCAGGTCGGCTTCTTCCCCGAGCAGCAGGAGCTGTTCGAGCGATTCATCAGGCGGCCTTACGGCATGATCCTGCTCACCGGGCCGACTGGCTCCGGCAAATCCACGACTCTCCAGGCCGCGCTGACTCGCATCAACGACCCGGCGCGCAACATCAGCACGGTCGAAGACCCGGTCGAGTACATGATCCCCGGCATCAACCATACCCAGGTGGACCCCAAAATCGGCGTCACCTTCGCCACGGGCCTCAAAACCCTGGTGCGCCAGGACCCGGACGTGATCATGGTCGGTGAGATCCGCGACCGGGATACCGCTGAGATAGCCGTGCAGGCCGCCCTCACCGGCCACCTGGTGATGAGCACCCTGCACACCAACGACGCGCCGGGCGCCATCACCCGCCTGATGAACATGGGCGTGGAGCCGTTCCTGATCGCCTCGGCCCTGATCGGCGTGATCGGCCAGCGCCTGCTGCGCACGATCTGCCCGGCCTGCCGCGAAGAGGTGCCAGCCACCCCGGCGGAAATGGAAGCCCTGGGGATGCCGCACACCGATGAGTTCTCCACAATGCTGGCTCGGGGGCGCGGCTGCGCCAAATGCGGCGGGCGCGGCATGAAGGGCCGTACCGGCGTCTATGAGCTCATGCCCATGACGGACGAGCTGCGTGATCTCACCATCAAGCGCGCTTCCAGCGCCACGATCCGCGAGGTCGCCATCCAGCAGGGCATGAAGACCATGCGCGACTCCGGCGTCGAGAAGGTTCTGCGCGGCATTACCACGCTGGAGGAAGTGACTCGCAACCTGGTACTTGAGGAGTAGCTGCCCGTATTCCCAGACGCCCTCACCCCCGGCCCACTGCTAGGGTCGGCCCTGCAATGGTTCGGGCCTCCGCCTAGCGACCCCCAGCGCTGCGGCAGAGGGGAGAGGAGAAGCCTTGTTCTCCCCTCATCCCCGTCCCTTCTCCCTAGCAGGGAGAAGGGGGAAGAGAAGCCGGGTCCCCCCTTCCCTGTGAGCGGAGCGAACGTAGTAGGGAAGGGGGCCGGGGGGTTAGGTCCGCTGGACCAGGAGCGAGGCAAAAGAGCAAAAGAGGAATATGCCGCAGGCCCGTCGAATAGAGCGCATGCAGCGATTCGCCACAAAGGCACCCTGCTGCGGCTGTGCGTCTCCTTGCACGGCCCCTGTGAAAGTGTGTAATCTGGTTTGGGTTTCATGGAGTAAGCAAGGCCATGCCAACGTTCATCTACACTGCCCGAGATCGCAACGGCAATCCGATCCAGGGCAGCCTGATCAGCTCCGATGTTGCGGCGGTCCGAGAGCAACTGCGCGAGCGCGACCTCTACCTGACCAGCGCGACGGTCCAGGATGCCGGCGGAGAGGGGATGACCCAGGCGCGTCGGCGGGGCAAGCGCGTGCGCATCGGGGATATGGTGGTCGCCAGTCGCCAGCTAGCCACGCTGGTGCGGGCCGGTATGCCCCTGAATGAGTGCCTGCATACCGTCGCTGCGCAGACCGAAAACCTCTATCTGCGGGAAGTCATCCAGCAGGTGCGCCGCGATATTCTCAGCGGCAGCAGCTTCGCCGAAGCGGCCAGTAAGCACCCCACCGTTTTTACCGAGCTCTATACCGCCTTGATCCGGGCCGGCGAGGCGGGCGGCGTCCTGGATGAAACGCTGGAGACCGCCGCACAGCAGTTTGACAAAGAGGCCGAGCTGCGCGAGAAGGTCAAAGCCGCCGTTACCTATCCGGCTATTGTTGTGGCGACGGCGGTGTTCGTGGTCAGCATTATTGTCTTCTTTATCATTCCGACATTTGCCAAAGTCTATCAGGACTTCAATGCGCCCCTGCCGGGCATTACGCTGCTGCTGATCAAAATCAGCCAATGGGCGACGACCCCCTTGTTCGACGTCATCGCGGTGGTTGGCGCCGTGGTCTGCTTCTACCTGTTCCGCCGGTTTATCAGCACGCCCCGAGGGCGGCATCTGTGGGATAACTTCAAGCTGCGGGTCTGGCTTTTCGGTAAGCTCAACCGCAAGATCGCCATCGCCCGCTTCACCCGCACTCTGGCGGCCATGATTCGCGCTGGCGTGCCGATTTTGCAGGCGCTGCAAATCTCGGCCCGCGTGGCTAACAACGTTATCATCATCGATGCCGTCCAGAAAATTGCCGAGTTTGTCAAGCAAGGCGCCCGGCTCTGGATGCCGATGGAACAATCCGGCGAGTTCCCGCCTATCGTCACGCGCATGATCGCCGCCGGAGAAGAGTCAGGAAACCTGGACGAGATGCTCAACGAGCTGACCCACTTCTACGACCGGGACATCGAGTATACCGTCCAGAAGTTGACCCGCATGATGGAGCCGTTGCTGACGGTGATCGTCGGCGGCATTGTCCTGTTCGTGCTGCTGGCGCTCTATATGCCCATCTTCAATCTCAGCAACGTCATCCGCAAGAGATAGGCTTTCAGGCTGACAGGCCCTTACGGAGAGATCATCAACCCGCAATGCCCCTACGCTTGTTGCGGGCCTGGCCGAAGCTGGCCCTCACCGCCGGACCCGTGCCCTGCGCAGGCGGCATTGCACGGCGAACCGTAGGCAAGGAAGCACAGGGAACGATTATGGCGAAGTTCTACCCACCCCGCCTTCCAGGTAAGGCGCGCAAACCAGGCCGGCAGCGTGGCGCCGCGCTGATGTTCGCGCTGGCGGCTGTCCTGATCACCATGACAGTCATCGCCGGCATGTTCATCTTCGTCGGCTCGCATGTCAACCTAGCGGAAACCCAGCGCAATGCCTCCCGCGTCATCCATATCGCCGAAGCCGGCGCCAACTGGCAGCTAAACCAGATGTCGCGCTGTCTTCCTCCCGGCCATCCGGGCGGCATACCCGGTTATATGACCTATGACCAGTTTCAGGCGGCCAATAGCGACCGCTTCAACGGCGCCGGCAGCCCGGTGCAGTTTGCCGATTACAACAATATTGCTAACGAAGACAGCGCCGATCCCAATAACCCGGCTCACTTCCAGGGTGCCTTTCGCACCTTTACCGTTACTCTGGACGGTCAGAATGCCTGGCAGCCTCCCAATGCCTTCAAGGTCATTTCCATCGGGGAGGATCCGATCACGCATGTGCAGCGGGCGGTCTCCTTTAACGGCTTGCCGGTGAACCTGTATACCCGTTACGTCCTGTTTGCCACGAACCTGCTGACTCTGAATAGCACCCCTTCGCCCGGCAGCGGGATCAACATCTCGGGCATGATGGGCATCAATCGCAGCGTGGCGATGCCCGGAGGTGTCCCCAACTATAGCAGCGCTCCGGGACGCCGCACCGCTTCCCAGTTCATCATGGGCACGGATGCGGACCGGCAGCCGCCGGCAGGCCAGGGCAGTTGGCCCGCAAACTGGGACGTGGCCCGCCTCTCCGATAATGTGGCCTGGCCCACGGTGGAGCAGGTGACCCGGTATATCTATGCCAACAAGGCCCCGGCAGAACTGGCTCCGGACCGCCAATCGGGCGTCAATCCGTTGGATCAGATCTGGGTGTATACCGCAGACCCGACCGATCCGCTCCATCAGCGCAATATCTGGAAGCCGCTTTCCCAATTTTCCGAATTTACCGGCCGCCCGCCGGATAGGTTGACAGACAACGCCGCCGACCCTTATAGCGTTTTCGCAAAATCGGCCCCGGTCGGTACGTATAGCTCATACCATATCGTCTGCCTGAGCGTGAAGGATGCCAGCGGCAACGGGATGGGCAACCTGTTCTATTTTAAGGGCATCCAGATGGGGCGCAACGACATCCTGATCCTGGATACCGGGCCGGAGCCTAACCAGGCGGTCGCCGATTCGCCCCTGGGGGTGAACACCCTGCGCATCCTTCTGGATGGCGATCTGGGGCAGCCGAATACCGTCACCAATCTGGGCTATTGTAACCTGATTAACCGGCAGGGGCGCCAGAACAACCCCTCGATTATCTGGCTCAATAACTCGACAAAGGCGCTCAATTTCACGCCCACCATAGCGCAACGCAACTTCACGCCCATCTCTATGGACAACGGCAACTATACCTTCTATGTTGCCCCGCAGATTCAAGGGCTGGTTTACGGAGGCACCATTCAGATTTCCAACTCCATCATCAACAACGTCGGGCGCATGACGGTCAACTATATCATCGGCGATACCGTTTCCCTGATCTCCAACGGCGGCGCCATCACCGTCCAACGGCCTCAGTCAGGGGCCGTAGAGGACGCGGCCGATCCGCGCCAGTATGTGCTCTATTATCGGCTCGACTCGCTGCATAAAGAGATCATTCCGCCTCCTCCCGGCAGTGGCGATGACACCCCACTGTTCCAGAACAAGGCGCCACAGCCCAACTATGGCCCCTACCCCTAGATGGAGAAGCATGCACAGATGCAACTGAGACATCCTTATTTGTACAGGAGAGCGTGCCTCCCCCATCTGCGCAGACGGGCCCATCACGGTCTGACCCTGGTGGAGATGCTGGTTGCCGGCGTGATTCTGGCCTTTGCCCTGATGGGGCTGGTGGAAACCTGGCTTACCATGATGCGCAGTACCATCACCACCGAAGATCGGAGCGCCGGCTATGAGTGCGCCCGCATGGTGCTGGAGCGCGCCCGTGTCAACGGCTTCAGCATGAACGGCTTCAATCTAAGCGACCCGCAAAAGCTGCACCCGATCAGCGCGCCAGACCCCACCGATCCCAACGTCAGTCAATGGAGCTCGCCCAACATCGTTACCTATCGCTTCTACTCTCCAGAGCTTCAGGAGCTGGCTTATAGCGATACCGATCCAACGCCGCCGGCTGGCGTCGGCGACATTCGCTATCGGGCGACAACGATGGTGCGCCACTCCGATACCGCCCCCCGCTCGGACCTGAACCTGGAGCTGGTCTCGGTTACCGTCAATCTGGTGAACGCGAATGGGACCGTGGGGACCGATCCGCTCTGCCAGGTGCAGACGTTTCTGACCGAAGGAGGGATCCAATGAGTGCCCTTGCCAATACGGGCGCACCGGCAAGACGCCGGGAGGGTGCTCTTCGGGGCGCTCGTTCCGGGTTTACCCTGGTGGAGCTCCTGGTTGCCGGGATCATCGTCACCATCGTTGCTACCGGGGTAGGCGCCCTGCTGATGACCCACTGGCGCTCCTATCAGGATACGCTTTATTGGAACCGCGTCAATTACGAGGCACGCCGCGCCCTGGATGTGCTCTGCGACGAGATACGCATGGCGGGAGGCTCCATCGAAACCATTGACCACTCCAATAACAACGCCCTGATCGATGTTTCCAGCAGCGATGGCAGCCAGTTAACCACCCCGCTTGCCTGGGCGGCGGGAGGCTACTCGGTGCACTATAGTGTCCAACCCGGATCGGATGTGCCGTTTCTGGTGCGCAATTACGCCGATGGCTTCATGCAAACCAAAATGGCGAAGTATATCGATTCGGTCTCATTCGAGTATGAATATCGGGCCGCCACGCAGGATAACGGCTGGACGTTTATCCGCACCACACAGCCGGCAGCCACGACGCGCGCCGCGTACGAGCTGACCACCATCTATGTGACGGTCACGGCGCGCATTCCCGCTTCGGTCACCGGCAGTAAGGAATATGTGCGTACGCTGACCAGCGCCGTCCATCTGCGCTCGCCCTATAACCGGGCCGTGCCCTAAGTCTGAGGTTTCTAAGGGTTCTGAAGGTTCTCAAGGTTCTGAGGTAGTTAGTCCCCTTAGCACCCTCCTTTAGGGCCGGGTACTGCTGGGTTCCATAGACACTCTGAGACCTGATGCAAGCGGTCTCTTATCCGATGCCCCTGCGGTTCTGTCCGGGAACCTCACGGGCTTTGCCATTCGCATCCCGCTGCGCCTGCAGGACAGCCGCGCAGCTTGTGTACGCTTAAGTTCGGGCAAGCTCTGCCCGGACCCTGTAAGACTGATCTCACCGATCAATTGGAGTACTTCTTACCATGGCTAATCCAAAACGGACCGTCCTGGGCGTCGAAATCGGCGCGCGCGAAGTCCGCATGGTTGAAATGCGCGGCGGAGGCGCGCAGCCCCAGATCCTGAAAGCGGGCTTTGTACCCCTGCCGCCGGGCGCAATGGACGGCGACCGCATCGTGCAGGTCGAAGTCGTCGCCGACCTCATCCGTGGACTGCACAACCGCCTCAACTGCCAGGCCCGTGCCGCCGTCGTCGGTATGGGCGTGCAGAGCGTGGTCTCGCGCATCTTCTCTATCCCCCGCGTTCCCGATGCCGAGCTGCGTACCGTCGTCGAAGGCGAATTGACCCACTACCAGATCCTACAGGCCGGCACCGCCGCCTTCGACTATTTCCGCCTGGATGCTTCGACGTTCAACTCGGACGCGCTGCCCTCGGTTCAGGTGATGGCGGTGGATGAGCGCATCGCGCAGGGCTATCGGCTGACGATAGAGAAGGCCGGCCTGCAACTGCTGGCGCTGGAGCCGATCACCCTGGCGCTGTATCGGGCCGCCTTCCCGATGATCGAGACGGAGCCGGCTGCGCTCTGCCTGGCGATCACCCCGCAGCGCTCGGAGCTCTCCATTGTGGACCATACGCACCTGCGCCTGTCGCGCCGCGTCGAGATCGGCAGCAACGACTTCATCGTTGGGCGCAAGACTGGGGCGGGCTCTCCGGGCGGGCCGGTCAACCTGGGCGGCGAGTCGACGGCGGACCTGACGGGCGGGCGCTCGGGGCCGCGCGCGCTGTATAACGAGGAGGACACGGCCGAGCTCAACCCGGGCGGGCTGGCTGCCGGCACCAATCAGGGCGGCACCGGGCCGTTAGGGAGCGGCACCGGGCCGTTGGGGTCGGTGAGCCCCAGCAACGTGGGCGATATTATCCCCCAGGCGGCGGCCGCGCTGGCCAATGAGGTGCAGCGTTCCCTGGATTACTATCGCCGTGAGTTCCCCAACTCCACGGCCATCGGGCGCGTTATTCTGACGACCAACGATCCCGAAGCCGAACGGGTCAGCGAGTGGCTGCAGGATGCCCTGCGCATGGATGTGCGCGTGGTCGAAACGCCGACCGATCCCAGCCTGCCCCCGCAGACGGTGACGATGCTGGAGCCCCCGCAGGGACTGCGCTTCCTCGGCGCGGCGGGCCTGGCCCTGCATGCGCTGACCCCGGACTGGAAGCAGGTGCCCCGCTTTAACCTGGCGACCGCTGCCGCTGCCGGCGGCATGGTGCCCGTGGAGCGGGATCGCCTGACGGCCTCCATGATTATTTCGGTCTGTATCCTGTTTGGCGGTCTCTTCTTTGCCTTCCTGTATAACCGCTCCGCTACCATCGAGCAGCATCGGGTGGATAGCAAGAAGAATACCTTGATCGGCAGCACGAAGGACTATAACGCCAAGCTCAAGGACTTGCAGGAAGAGAGCGTTCTGGCGGGAATTATTAAAACCGATAACCTGCCGGTGCCGGGCCTGATGGATGTCATCACCGGGGCGCTGCCCAAGTCGGGCATCGGGCTTACCAACGTCACGATTGACCGCAAAGGCAAGATCACGCTGGAAGGAAATGCGCGCACGCTGCTGGAATATCTTAACTTTGATGCCCACCTGCATGATTGCAGCGAGTATCTGGTGCCTCCGCGCGTCGTCCGGCTCGATACGATGGGCCTGGAGAACGGCGCAGGCGGCTCGAGTATCGTGCGCTTTAATATGGAGACGGCTCTGAAAGGCACGCAGGCGGCTCAGGAGATGCTTAGTTCCCGTACCGCCACGCAATAACATCGCGCCGTGGGCAGGTCTCTCGGCCTGCCACCGGTCGCCATCCACGGTAAGAAGGCGCCGCTTCCTCGCCGAACTTGCAGAGGAGCGTAGGGGCCACAGCAAGGAGAGCGCATTCTTGCCCTGGAGCGAGGAGATAGAAGGTATTATGTCGCGTTATAATTGGATGACGGTAGCGACCTGGGCGGTTCCTATCGTCTGCCTGGTTCTGGCCTTTACCATTGGGTTCTACAAATATAACCAGTATAGCCGAACCCTGGAACAAGAGAATGAAATCCAGACGCAAATCGCCGCGATGGAAGATAAGAAGAAACAGCTCACGGTCTCGCCGGTAGGCAATCTGGTTCTGGAGATAGACCCGAAAAATACCATGGAGAACACCCGCTTCCTGGCCGAATTGCGGGCCCTGATCGCTCAATCCGGGGTTACCTTCAAGAGCTGGGTCAATACCACTCCCGAGCCGCTGCCCTCGCTCAACGCCGGCAGCGCTCCCGGCAGCACCAGCAGCGCAGGCACAACGGCGACGACGGCCGCGACCACAACGACCAACACGTCGCAGCCTAACAGCAATCAGGCCGCCACTTATTCGCTGACCAACCTACCGCGTGATGCCAGGGCCATTTCGGGCGAGTTAGCGGTGCGGGGCACCTATGACCGGATCCGCCTCTTTCTCTATCTGCTGAAGAACTACCGTTATACCACGCGGGCCATCAACATCAACAAGGCCAGCTTTTCCGAACTAACCGACCAAGGCCAGCTCACCGCGCGCCTGACTCTGACCCGGTTTGTGCGTCCTATGGAGACGCCTTCGGCCGTCACTCCGGGCGCTCCGGCCAGTCCGGGCCTGACAGGAACTGCTGCTCCCGCCGCCACCTCCGCCAGCGCCGCGCGCTGATCCTGCTGCCTGGCGGGTCTGAGAGCGCGTAGGGATAGGTAGCTGCGCCCGGCCCTCAAGGACCGGGTTGCCGACTGCAAGCCCACCCCTTTAGGGGAGCGGCCTCCTGTCCCATGCACTCTCTTGCGCGCCATCCCCTGCTCCTGGGAGGTCGGCGCCCGGCAATGCCAGGGCCTGAGTCGCCCTGGCATTGGGGCTGAGTCTGGTAATTGCAGCAGCCCATCCTGTCGGCAAGGTGAAGCCGATTTCACGGAGGAAAACATGCGTATCTGCTTGGCTGTAATGACCTGTGCTGTTCTGCTTGCTCCCCCCGCGGCCCTGCCCCGTCTCCAGGCGCAGGGCGCCGAGAGCAGGGTGCAGGGCCTCTATTTCCGCAACACCGAGGTTTCCAAAGTCCTCAGCGCCCTGGCGCGCAAGGCCAGGGCCAATATTGTCTTGCCGGAAGAGCTCAATACGAAAGTCACCGTGACGCTCAACAACGTCACAGTGGATGAGGGGGTCCGCACGGTCGCGGCACTGGCCGGCCTGGCGTATCGGCGCATTGACAATACGTTCATCGTGGCCAAGGCTGAGCAGATGCCCAAGGTTCTGGAGCAGTTTGGCTTCCAGGAGAACGTACCCGTCGTCAACGGCGATCCGGCCGCCATTGCTGCGGCCCTGCGCGAAGCATTCCCCATGCTGACCGTGCATCCTATCGGGCGTACCCTGACCCTGATCGGCGCACCGGAGGACATCGCCAAAGCCCGCGAGCAGCTGCGCAATCTGGATATTACCTCCGCAGCCAGCACCGTCTCCAAAGAAACGGTGGTGTTGCCGTTATCAAATGTGAAGGCGACCGACATCGTGCCCGTTCTCAACAATGCCTTCGGCAAAGATGCGGCCCAGGCGGTGGGAGAGAACCGGCTCGCCCTTACCCTGCCGCAGACCGAAATCCAGCGGGCCACGGAACTGGTACAATCGCTGGATCAAGTTCGGGTGACCAATTCCCGCTACGTGGTCTATCGTGTTAAGTACTCCAGCGCGCGCTCCCTTGCCAATTCGCTGCGCCAGGCGTTCCAGAATATCACCGTTGTCAACGGCCCCGAGCCGTTCCTGATCCCACGCCGCCGGATCGATCTGGCCACCGGCGCCGTTCTGGGCACCACGGGGGGCACCGGCGGCGGCACCACGGGCGGCGGTATTGGCGGCGGCACTTCCGGCGGCTTCGGCGGGGGCGGCGCCAGCGGCGGGATCGGAACGGGCGGTGAGACGTCGGACCAGACCGGCGGCGCCGGTGGGATCACCGGTGGGGTCGGCGCCCAGCAGAACATCAACGGACTGCAATCGCGAACGCTGATCATTGGCGGCACAGAGGAGCTCGTCACGGCGGCGCTCAAGATGCTCAACGAGATAGACATTCCTACGCCGCAGGTCGCCCTGGATGTCAAAGTGATCAGCGCCAATCCGTCCACAGTACAGAACCTGGGCATCCAGTGGTCGTCTTCCCTCTCGACCAGCGTGTTCGAGGGGCCGAACGCGACGCGGCCTGAGTTTAATCCTACCAGCCCGGTGCGGAATAACTTTAGCCTGGGCAACTGGGCGCGTCTGCCGCTCTCTTTTAACACCATTCTCAATGCCTTCTTCCAGCGCACGGACGTGCGAATCCTTGCCAAACCGACCATTACGGCCCTGGATAACGAAGAGGGCATCATCTTTGTCGGTGAGACGCGCCGCATTCAGATCTCGACTATCCCGACGAACGTGGGCATTGGGACCGGCAGCATCATCCTCAACCAGGTGGTGGAGATCCCGGTAGGCATCATTTTGCAGATGACGCCGCGCATCCTGGATGATGAGATGATTCAACTGCGCGTGCATCCGATCGTGAGTTCTGTTACGGACATAAATCCCACTACCGGCCTTTTCAACACGCTCAACCGCGAGGCTCAGACGACGATCCGGATCAAGAGCGGGGAGACCATCGTCATCGGCGGCCTGCTCCAGGATGAGGACACGAAAACCTTTAGCAAGGTGCCCATTCTGGGCGATATCCCGCTTATCGGCCAGTTGTTCCGCAATCACAGTCGCACGCATACGCGCCAGGAGGTGCTGGTGTTTGTCACGCCGCATCTCATCAAAGAGTAGCCTGCGCCGATCCGACGCGAGGGCTCGGTCTGTACCATCGAAGTAGGCCCCGATGCTGCCCTTGTCTGCCCGGGCTCCGGACGGGGCGCATCGGCGTTTTTTGGAGAAAGTAACATGCAAACAAAACCTTCTGACACGCCAAAAATCATAGGGCTGATTATCGCCATTCTTATCGTCATCCCTATCGTTATCTGGCAAATTATCTCGGCGACCCGTTCGCCGGCGGCAGGCGCCGCCACAAGCGCTGCGGCGGCGCCCACCACCAACCCCACGGCAACGGTGCAAAAGGCCAGCGTGGTCGAGACCGCGCAGTATCAGCCGGGCCAGGTGCGGACGCTGACGCAGCTGGATGCGGAGCCGCAGCCCGGCAGCCCGCTCGTGCCTGGCGGTTCGGCGAATGCCTTCCGGCTTATGAAGCCCACGCCGCCTTCCTTGCCCCATGTGACCCCCGCTCCTGCGCCGCATCCTAATCCTACGCCGGCCCCCAATCCGTTCTACAGGCCCTCTCCGTCCCCCTGGGGGGGTGAGAATGGCGGGAATACCGAGACCGGGCCGCGCCCGCAGTGGGTGACAACCTACGTGGCCCACCCGCTCAAGGTCGAAGGCGTCGTGATCGGCAAGGACGGCTTCGCGATGCTGACCGAGGGCGACCAGACCTACTTCCCGCGCGTGGGCGACTCCCTCTATGGCTGGAAGGTGCGGCGTCTTTCCGAGTACGGTGTGGTGGTGGAGCGCGGAAGCGAGCGCGCCATCTGGCCTATCGGCAAAGTGACCGAGCTGAAGATTGCCCGCCGCGTCCTGTCCACCGAGGTTCCGACGAATCTGCCCACGGCGCCGGTCTCGCAGGGCCTGCCTCCGATGGGCGGAGCGGTTCCGGTGACGGGTGAGAACGGCGCCCCGGCGGGAAATGCCCTCAGCGCGCCCGCCCAGCGCGCCCCAAATCTGACCACGCACTAAGCAGCCACCCCACCAGCCGGGTACAGAACGGTTCCGGCAAAGGGGATGAGGCTTTCCAGAAAACCCTTCGCTGCACTCCACAAGGCCGGACGAGGCCCGTTACGGAGCGCGGCGGAGGGTTTCTGCTGTGTCGGTACTGGAAGGAGGATGCCATTTTGACTGCGCTCGGCATTGTGCTGGCAGCGGGTGCGGGCCGGAAATTCTGGCCCTACAGCGAGATCCGGAACAAATGCGCTTTCCCGATAGCCAATGAGCCCCTGGTAGGGCGCGCGGTGCGGCAGTTGCGCGCGCTCGGCCTGGCGCGTATCCTCGTGGTTGTGGGCGCGCAGGAAGGCTCGATACGGGCGGCGCTGCGACCGCTGGGCGAGGAGGGACTGACGTTTGTGCGTCAGCCCGCTTCAGGAACGCCCGGAACGGCGAGCGCAACGCTTGCCGCATTGGAGATCAGCGGAGTGGAATTTGGCGAGATTCACGCCCTCGTCCTCTATGGCGATTGCGTCGTCGCCACGGAGGATTTGCGGGCGGCGTGGGAACGGGTGGCGAAGCAAGGCGCCGATGCGGCGGCCCTCTGCGCGCCACTGGACGGCGAACGGCCTCAGGACTGGATTGGGGCGACGCTGCGCGCCGGAAGAGCGGTCGATAGCAAAACGCTTGGGAGCGTGGAAGGGCATGGGCGGGATGCCACCCACCGCCTGGCGGGGGCCTATGCGCTCGGCCCGGCAGCCTGGCCGCTGCTGCGCGCGCATCCGGGACGCCTGCGGCATGTACCGGTTGGCGGGATGCCGCCTCTGGAGGCGGAACTGGCGGAGACGATAGCGATGCTGGCCGAGGAGGGGCGGGATGTGGCGGCGGTGGAGGCCCGGCACCCTTGCGTGGATATGGACAAGCCCTGGCATATCCTGGAGGCGACGGAGGCGGTTCTGCGCGAGAAAGCAGCCTCTCTGGCCGAGTCCGGCAGCGCGGTAGACCCGACCGCCGACATTTCCGACGGCGCGGAGATTCAGGGGCCGATCTGTGTCGGGCCGGGGGCGACGGTCGGCAAGCGGGTCGTGCTGGAAGGTCCGGCGTGGCTAGGCGACGGGGCGCGAGTCACCAACGGCGCCATTGTCGGCAAGGGCGTGATGGTCGGTGAGCGTACCCGAGTCAGCGATTATTGCCTGGTCGGCGGCGGGTCCGTGATCGGGAAGGAGTGCGTGGTTGGGCACGGGGCGGAGTTTCATGGCGTGATGCTGGATCGTTCCTACATCTACCACTACTCGGAGATCTACGGCGTGCTTGGCGAGGCGGTGGACATCGGCGCGGCGACGGTTTGCGGCACCCTGCGCTTCGACGATGCCGCTACCATCCATCGGATAGGCGGGCGGCGGGAGTTTCCGCGCCTCGGAGCCAACGCCACCTATTTCGGTGACTACTCGCGCACGGGCGTCAATGTCATTACCCAGCCCGGCATCAAGATCGGCGCTTATAGCTGCGTGGGGCCGGGCATCGTCCTCTATGCGGACGTGCCCAGCCGCAAGTTGATTCTGTTGAAGCAGGAGACGGTGGAGCGCGATTGGGGGCCGGAACGCTACGGCTGGTAAACAGCGGCCCGCATGTTTGACCTAGCCCCCCAGTCCCCACTGCCAGGGTCGCGCCTGCCATGGTTGGGCCCCTGCTCGGGTCGGCGCTGCAATGGTTCGCGCCTCCGCCTTGCGACCCTACGAGGGAAGGGGGTGAGGGCCGTTCCCCCTCGCTATCGCTTGCGGCCCCAGGAGAACCAGCGGGCCTCGCCGCGCAGACGTCGGGAGAGCCAGTTGGGATCAGAGCCCCAGCCGGTGACGATCATCGCGCCCAGGCCCATCAGCATGATCAGGCACTCGACCAGCAAGGCGATCCTGCCCAGGGCGGGGAGGATGGAGCCGAGCAGAGCGCAGGCGAGGAAGAACGCGATCAGTCCCAACGCGATACGCGAATACATCTTGCCGCTATTTTCGGCGCGACCTAGCAGCCGACGCGCCACCAGATCGCCGGCAAAGCGCATCCCACACACCCAGGCGAAGAGCAGGATGGGCACGGGAGCCAGCAAAATGAGCGCGCCGAATGGCGCCCAGACCAGTTTGAGCACGGAGTGCATCAGGGCGCAGTCCAGGGTCACCACGACGAGCAGCAGGGCGGCGCCGATGCCCCCGACGACCAGGCAGCGGGCAGGCTCCTCGGATATCGCGCTGGCTACCTGCTGCGCGGCGCGCGGCGCGATGAGCATGACCACCAGACCGCTGATCAGACCCAGCAGCAGCAGCCGGAACTGCCCGCCAAACCAGTCGTCGTGGCCTTGCTGCGCGTGATGATGCCAGGCCGCCGGCCCAGACGGCAGGGGCGGGGCAGGGCGCGTTTCTGTCGGCGTTTCGTTTGCCAGCAGGCCGGGTGCAATACTCACGCTGCCGCCCTGGACGACCACATGCCCATCTATCCGCGCGCCCGGTCGGATCGTAACGTCGCTGTTCTCGGCATAGACGTCGTGGGTGACGTGCCCTTCAACAACGAGCGGACGGTTGCGCACGGTGATGTGATCCACTGTGGAGCCCGCTTCTACGGTCAGTGCTCCGCCTGCTGGCGGCGCGGGCGCTCCCGGCGCGGCGGGCGCTGTCGGCTCCGCTGTCTGCGTCTCGTTACCCTGCGCTCGCGCGGGGCGGACATTGACGGTCAGAAGCGAGAGTAATGCCACGAGGGCAAGGAGTATTCGCTGCATCGTTCTGCCCTCCTATACACCGAGCCTCTGGCCGCGCTGCCGGCGCAGGGCAAGAAAATAGTAAGCGGCGGCGCAGAGGGCGACATCCAGCGCCAGGCCGTTGGCCGCCGTCGCGCCCAGAGAGCGGTAGGTTTCGCGTATCATCTCGGCGACCTGCGATAATCCTAGCAGGATGGCCGCAAACAGCGCGCCCAGCAGCGGGATGCGCCGCAGCACGTCTCCGATCTGGGCCAGCCAGGAGGCCACGCCGTCTACGTTGGCGCCGAACATCTGGCGGCCCCAGCCGCTCATCAGGAAGAAGGCGATGAGCGCCGAGAGCAGGCTGGCCAGCGTCAGCCGTTCCAGGAGGCGCGTGCTGGTCAGCGAAACAAGCTCCTTCGTCCGCGTAACCTTCTGCTCCAGCAGCAGCCCCTTCGGCAGAGTCTTTGTCCCCTTTACCGGCGTCCGCTGCTGGATGACCGCCTCAGCCTGTTGCCCGACCTCAGAGCCAGCGTGTGTCTGAGCGCCCTCTGAGGAGGCGGAGGAGGGCGAGGCAAAAGGGCGGGCCGTCAGGCTCTCCTGCGCCGTATCCGACACGGCCTGGTTCCCCTGGATGCGCTGCATGATGAGCCGAGAGAAGTCCATCGGCATCTCGACCGGCGGGAGCGCCTCCAGCATGGCGACGAGGCGCTGCTGCTGATCGAACTCCTGCGCGCAGCCGGGACAGGCGGCCAGGTGCGCGTAGATCTGGGCTGCCAGCTCCGGGCGGATTTCTCCGTCGTTTTCAAGCAGCGCCGGCAGCCGCTCACGCACGCGGGCGCACAGAGACATCTCCGGCGTCAGGCCGGAATAGGGCGTATGTTGCTGCCCCGGAACGGGGGGCGGTGTCGCGTAGGCTCCCCACCCCTGGTTCTCCTCCGGGGGGGTATGTTCCATTCTATTTTCCATCCGTTTCCATTTCCAATACCGGGCAGAGACGCTCACGGAGCATCTCGCGGGCCCGGAAGAGGTGTGTTTTGACCGTGCCCGTCGGCATATCCAGTGCGCGGGCAATCTCGTCTACGCTCATGTCCTGCAAATGGCGCATGACCACCACGAGGCGGTAGCGTTCGGGAAGGTTGAGGATGGCGCGCTGCACCACGTCCTGCACGGCGCCGCGCACCGCCGTCGCTTCCGGCCCGCAAACGCGGGTGTCGGCGGCGGGCTCCCGTCCTTCCTCCAATTCCACATCGAGGGAAAGCGCGCCTTTGGCTTTGCGTGAGCGTAACTGGTCAATACAGAGGTTGGAGGCGATTTTATAGAGCCAGGTCAGGAAGCTGGCGTCCTGACGAAACGAAGCGAGCGCGCCGTAGGCGCGCAAAAAGGTCTCCTGCACCAGGTCGCCCGCGTCCTCCGCGTTCCCTAGCATGCGGTACGCAAGATTATAGACCTGTCGCTGGTAGCGTTGGACGAGGCTATTGTAGGCCGCCGTGTTCCCGCATAGCGTCTGCCTGACTAATTCGGCGTCAGTTTGTTCCACCAGCGTAATCGTCCTCGTTTCCCCCTTAAATGCGAGCGCTTTCACGAGACACTACGGGGCGATTGCTGTCCCGGTTTCAGGAAAAGAGCCGTTTCCTGAAATTGTAGTTTGAAAATGGCCCTCACCCGAGTAGACCTCACCCCCGGCCCCTCTCCTTGAGAAGGAGAGGGGAGAGGCGAAGCCCTCACCCCCTATCCCCCTCTCCCGGCGCTGCGGCAGAGGGGGAACGGAGCAGCCATGTTCTCCCCTCATCCCCGGCCCTTCTCCCTCCAAGGGAGAAGGGAGAGGAGAAGTTCTCTTCCTCGGTATTCTGTCCGCGCAGGTGTCGCAAGGCGGAGGGCCGAATTATTGCAGGCCCGACCCTGGCAGTCAGCATGATCTCTGCCCACCTACGTGGGCAGCAGGCCGTAGGCCCCACAGCGGCAGGGTTTAGCCTGCCGAGCCGGGGGGTTAGGTGGGATTCTGGGTGAGCTTATGCGGCGCGAGAGGCGTCGTTCGCTTCCTCCTGTGGCGGCAGCGCACAGGCAATGGCCTGCTCCAGCGATAGGAAGCTCCCTTCCGTCCAGGCGGATGCAAAGACCTCCTCGCCGAGCGCAGAGCGCACGTCGGCCAGGAAATGGTCGTATTCCTCCTGGGTGGCGGGAGGGAGAGGCGCATCAATGGCTTTGCGCAGCGCCGCCGCCGCCGCATACAGCCGCACGGCCTGTTCCGGCTGCTCTTGCGCCAGCGCCAGGCCCGAGAGACCTTCCAGCACATAGGCGATACAGCGCTTGTTGCCCATCTCCAGGAAGAGCTCCAGGCTCTCCCGATAGAGCGCAGCCGCCTCCACGTGCTTGCCCAGTTGCGCGGCCACTTCTGCCAGGTTGTGGAGCGAGGTCGCGGTGCCCGCTTTATCCTCCAACTGGCGCAGAGTCACCAGGCTCTGCTCGTAGTAGGTATGGGCCGCCGCATAATCGTGCTGCTCCCGCGCAATCAGGCCCAGATTGATGAGCGAGAAGGCGATAGCGCGCTTGTTCTCCAGCTTGCGGGCCAGCGCCAGGCTCTCTTCGTAGCGCGCTCGCGCCGTGGGGTAGTCGTCCTGACAGAGGGCGATGTTGCCCAGGTTGAGCAGCGTATCGGCCATGCCGTACCGGTCGTGCATTTCACTACGAATCGCCAGGCATGCCTCCTGCAGTTGGCGGGCCTCCTCATAGTTGCCCTGCGCGTACTCCACGTCTCCCAGGCTGCCCAGCGCATCGGCGATGCCTGCTTTCTCGCCCAACTCGCGATAGAGCGCCAGGCTCTCCTCGTGGAGGGCGCGAGCGGCGGCGTAGTCGCTTTGATGCCAGGCCAGCCGGCCCGCAGCGTGGAGTGCTTCCGCCCGCGCGAGGGTAGCGCCTTCCGCCTCCGGATGCGCCAGCAGCGCCGCCAGGCGCTCCCGCCCCTCGCTCAGATAGCCGCGTATCTCCCAGAACCAGTGCAGCGCCCCGGCCAGGCGCAGGCCCGTGCCGACGCTATGCTGCTGGCACCAATCGAGGGCCGCCCGCAGGTTATCGTGCTCCAGTTCCAGCCGGGCCAGCCACTCCGATTGCTCCGCGCCCGTCAGGAATGGCCCGGCCTCCTCGGCCAGCGCCAGGAAGTAGTCGCGGTGGCGTGCCCGCAGCTCCTCGGCCTCCGAGGTTTCCTGCAGCCTGTCCCGGCTATACTGGCGGATCGTCTCCAGCATGCGATAGCGGGCCTCGCCATCACGCTCGTCGGCCACCACCAGCGACTTGTCCACCAGGCGCGAGAGCGTGTCTAGAATCTCCCAATCCTCGATCTCCTCATCCGTGCAGACCGCCTCTGCTGCCGCCAGAGACCAGCCCCCCGCAAATACCGACAGGCGGCGCAGCAGCGTGCGCTCCTTCTCCTCCAGCAGCTCATAGCTCCAGTCTATGAGGGCCCTCAGGGTCTGTTGGTGCGGCAGGGCGGTGCGGCTGCCCCCGGTCAGCAGGCGAAAGCGATCCTGGAGGCGTCTGGCGATCTGCTCCACCGGCAGCGCCTTCACCCGCGCCGCCGCCAATTCCAGGGCCAGCGGAATGCCGTCCAATTGGCGGCAGATCTGGATAACTGCGGGCGCATTCTGCCGCGTCAGGCTGAAGCCCGGCTGGCTGAATGTCGCCCGCTCTACGAAGAGACGCGCCGCCTCCGCCGTCAGCAGGCTCTCCAGCGATAGCTTGCGGCCCGACTCAGGCAGCGCCAACGGCGGCACGCGCACGTTCAGCTCGCCGGCGATGTTGAGCGGCTCACGGCTGGTGGCGAGCAGGCGCAGGTTCGGGCAGTGGCGCAGCAGAGTATCCGCCAACTGCGCGCACGCCCCCACCAGATGCTCGCAGTTGTCCAGTACCAGCAGCAGCGATTTGTCGCGCAGATAGTCGGAAAGGGTTTCGAGCAGCGTACTGTTGGGCGCTTCACGCACGCGCAGCGCCGTGGCAACGGCCTGGGGCACCAGGGCCGGGTCGGAGATCGGGGCCAGTTCCACCATCCAGACGCCGTTGGCATAGTCCTCCAGGACATCGGCACTGACCTGCATGGCCAGCCGCGTTTTGCCGCAGCCGCCCGCGCCGACCAGCGTGAGCAGGCGCGTGCGCGGCAGCAGGCTCTTGATCTCGGCCAGTTCCCGCTCCCGCCCCACAAAGCTCGTTAACTGCTGGGGCAGGTTGGTAACGGCGTTGCCCAGGGAGCGCAAAGGGGGGAACTCGGCGGGCAGATCGGGATGCAGCAGCTGGAAGACCTGCTCCGGCTCGGCCAGGTCCTTCAAGCGGTGCTGTCCCATATCCTGCAGCGAGGCCGCCGGAGGCAGTGTACCCTGCACCAGTTGATAAGTTGTCCGCGAGAGCAGCACCTGCCCGCCGTGCCCGATAGCCAGCAGACGGGCCACGCGATTGAGGGTGGGGCCGAAGTAGTCGTTGCTGCGCTGCTGCGCGGCCCCCGTGTGCAGGGCGGCGCGCACGCGCAGCGGGCCGGTCTCGCCCCACGCTTCCCGGCTCAGGGCCTGCTGGAGGGCCAGCGCCGCGGCGACGGCATTCGCGGGGTTGGCGAAGGCGGCGTAGAAGGCATCGCCAACGGTCTTGAAGACATGGCCCCCGTGCTCCTCAATGGCCTCCTGGAGCAGGGCGTCATGGCGGGCCAGGGCCGAGCGCATCGCCTCCGGGAAGTCCTCCCAGAGCCGGGTGCTGCCTTCAATATCGGTAAAGAGAAACGTCCTGGTTTGGGTAGAGAATTCAGACATCGCGTGTCCTTACTGGCATGAAACTTGCAATACTATCCTAGCAGCCATCAATGATCACAGGCTTGCCATCCACCCAACTTCCATCCGCTGTAGCTGCCACACGTATAAGGAGAGACTCATGAAAAGCAAACTGTTACTAACCGGTGCTGTTTTCGCTCTGCTCGGAGCCGCCTCCCTGCAGGCCCATGCTGCCATTGGCTTCACCCTAGTCCGTGCGGGAATCCCGGCGGGTGGGGGCATCTTTGATATTACCGGCTCGCTAACAAACAACGGCCCAACCGCTATAACCATCACAGACGCAACCCTGACGAACTTGCCTCCTCTGGTGGACTTTAGCAGTCCCAATGATCAGTTCTCATTCCCGCTGCGGTTTGATGCCCAGAATGGGGGCGTAACCATAGGCAGCGGCCAGACCGTTTCCTACGATACAGCGCCGAACAACACCAATCCCTCGTCCAGCGAGTTTCTGGCTGAAATCAACGATACGCAACGGCAGCCTTACGGTCCCGGCAGCGCCTTTACGGCAACCCTGAAGATTTCGGGCACCGACGCTTCGGGCGTCGGCTTTGAACAATCCTTTGACATTCCTGTTACCTATGGCACGAGCGCCGCTGTGCCGGAGCCGGGCAGCCTGGCGCTGCTTGTCGGCGGGATGATGAGCGGCGGTCTCTTCCTGGCGCGCCGCCGAAAGAAATAGCCCTCACCCCCTTCTCCCCTCTCCCGCAGCGCCGGGAGAGGGGAGAGGCATTCCTATGCGAGCGGGCGCCCCGAAAGGGCATGGGGACTGATAACCTTCTCTCCAGAATGCGAAGAGACCGGGAGATCACTTCCCCGGTCTTTACTACGATAAAAATGCGTCTGAAGTTTAGCGGGTCGACGTGGGCTGGCCTCCGTTAGCGGCGGAATCGAGGGCGGCCAGCGTAAAGCGCAACACCGGCCAGACAGTATCCGGCGGGGAGACGACCGGCGGGCCGCCGCGCAGGGCGGCGATGAAGGCGCCATCCGGCGTGTCGGGCCGATTGAGGTCTTCGGGATCGCGGGCCGATTCCGGGAACGGCCCCAGCGGCGCGCTGCCGTCCGTCCAGAGCAGGCGTGTATCACGCATCACGAAGTCGGCGCGCTCGGTCTGAATGCTGATCTCCTCCCGCCACTGGTGGGCGTCCCCGACAAACATAAAGCTGAACGGAACCCCTTGCGCGGAGGGCGCATTCGCCAGCGCTTGCGGCGCGCGCCGCACCGTCTCCCACGCTTCGCTGTCTATCAGCCGGGCCTCGCCCCAGGTAACGATGGGAACGGGCGTGCCGCGCGTCTCCATCGTGGCGCGCACCCAATTGGCTTGCAGTCCGGTCAGCCAGAACAGCAGGTCGAGCTGGTGGCCGTTGGCGTCGGCGAAATAGCCGCCCGGACAGACCGCTGGGTCATGTCGCCAGGTGCCCACGCAGGGCGTGACCCAGTCCTCGCAGGCAAATATGCTGACCGAGGTGACCCGGCCCCACTGGCCGGATTTCAGGGCGCGGCGCAGGATGCGCGAGTCGCGTCGGTAGCGCGATTGATAGGCGATGGCGACCACGCGCCCCGAAGCCCGCGTCGCCTCCACGACCCGGCTCACCTCCTCCGGTACCATCGAGAGCGGCTTCTCGCAGAGAACGTGCAGGCCGCGTTCCAGCGAGGCGAGCAACTGCTCGACGTGGAAGCGGTTCGGCGAGTTAATGGAGATGGCATCGAGCCCGCTCTGTCGGAGCAGATCGCGGTAGTCGGCGAACGTCTCCACCTGGGCCTGCCCGCCGCGTTTCTCCGGGGGAACGGCCTCGGCAACGCGGCGCATGGCCTCTGGATTCGGGTCGCTGACGGCGCAGACGTGGACCTCGGGCAGGGCGCTCAGCCGCTGCGCGTGCACCAGGCCGAGCGCGCCGCACCCGATGACGCCGATGCGCAGGGGCGGAGGGGAAGCGGGAACCGTCATGGCGTGAGTAGCCTCCAGTGACGCATTTTGTGCGCTGCCGCCTTCAGTTGCGCGCGGACGGGCGCCAGATCGAGATGGGCAAAGCGGTCGTCCAGGCGCGGCCCACGCGCGGCCGCGTAGCGCGTCTGGCCCGCGATCATCGTCCAGAGGACATCGGCGGCGCGGGCAGCATAGACTAGGGCGCTGTAGGGGTCGTAGGCAGGCACGCTGTGTAATTCATCCAGCCGTACGGCGCACAGGTCGGCGCGCTTGCCCGGCTCCAGCGTGCCGATCTGGGCGTCCAGTCCCAACGCCCGCGCCCCGCCCAGGGTCGCCATCTCCACCGCCTCGCGCGCCGAGAGCGCCGCCATCCGGTGCCGCGCGCCCCGCTGCAGGAGGACGGCAAAGCGCATCTCCTCGAACAGGTCCATTGTGTTGTTGCTGGCGACGCTATCGGAGCCCAGGCCCAGGCGCGGGCAAGGCGACAGATCCTCCTGCTGGCCGCTGCGCCGATACCGGCCCAGAAGGCCCAGCGGCGCGACACCAACGCCGAGCTTGGCGTTGGATTTGGGGCAGTGCGCCCAGGCGACATCCCGCGCGCGCAAAATATGCCGGTCGGCGGCGGAGACCTGCACGCCATGCACCAGCAGCGTGCGCGGCCCCAGGATGCCCATCGAGTCCAGGTAGGCGACGGCGCTGTTGCCAGGAATAGGCCAGTCAATGCCGCGCCGCGCAAACATCTCCGCAATCGGCCCCGTTCCCGACCGCAGCAATTCCGCTTCGGCCCGCGATTCGGCGGCGTGGATGCAGACGGGCAGCGCCTCGCGCTCCGCGTACTCGGCCAGCGCCCGGAACAGAGCAGGACGCACCGTATAGGGCGCGTGCGGCGAGATGCCAATATCCAGCGGTGTGTGCGCGCTTTCCGCCTGTAGTTGCGCGACCCGGCTCTGCAATTCCTCCATGATTTCCGGGACGGAACGCCGCTCGTCAATGCCGAAGACTTCCTGATAGATGACGCCGCCAAGTCCCAGCGCCTTCGCGCCCCAGAGCGCCGCGCCGCTGTCGGTGCAGTCGCCGATAGTCGTCACGCCGCCCGCCACCGCCTCCGCCGCGCCCCAGGTAGCCGAGGCCAGCCAGTCCTCCCAGGTCAGGGCGTCCTTACGCGCGGTCAGCTCGCGTATCCAGGGGAAGAACTCGATGTCCTCCAGCAGGCCGCGCATCACGGTATAGTCCAGGTGCGTGTGGGCGTTGACTAGGCCGGGCATCAGCACGGCCTCGCCGAAATCCAGGACATCGCCGCCTATGGAGGATGTGCCTGCCGGGCGCACCTCGGCAATGCGGTCGCCCTCAACGACGACCTCGGCGTTTTCCAGGGGCGGGCCGGAGATGGGCAGAACCCATGCGGCACGTATTCGCATGATCATAACTGTTTCACTGTCTAGAGCGCAAGGTCTTCAACGGCGCGCTGAGGTGCCCTCAGGCGTGTTCGCTATCGTGGCGCGTGAGGCCGAGAGCACGCTCGACTCCAGCGCGGACCGCTTCTGCGGAGGAGATAGTCCCTATCCAGCCGACATGTCCATCCGGGCGGAGAAGCGCTGCCGTCTCGGCCTTGACGCCCCATCGCCTCCGCAACCCGCCGCCCGCATCGTGGAGGGCGCCCTCCCGCATCGCAGCCGCGTCCGGAACGAGACAGATGACCCGCAGCCCGGCGATGTCGGCCAGCGCTTTCTCGACGGCATCGATCTGCTCCGGCGTCTGCCCGTCGCTGAAGATCACCAGGACTGCTTCGCGCTTCGCCAGGTCCAGCAGGCGCAACCGCTTCCCCCCCGCATCCACGACCTCGCCATCCGGGGCTCTCTGGCCGACCAGAGGCCCGCCGCCTGCCAGGATCGCCGATCTCGTGTAGCGCACGTCGAGCATCATCGCCCGGATTCCTAGCCGCTTCACAAAGAAAGGGCTGCGAATCGCCTTCTGCATCAGCCAGAGGAGCGGCGTGCGCACGACCGGCGGCCCCAGCAGAACGTAGCGTGTCAGCAGGTCGGTGTAGCGGTCAATACTCCCGATGACCACGCTGCGCCGCTCCTGCTCGTACGATTCCAGGAGCACCTCCGCATCGCCGCCGCGCAGCGCGTTGGCGAGCTTCCAGGCCAGGTTATGGGCGTCCTGTATCCCGCTGTTCATGCCCTGCCCGCCGGCGGGGCTGTTGATATGGGCCGCGTCGCCGGCCAGCAGCACGCGCCGGGAACGAAAGTGCGGACTGGTTCGGCAGTGGATGCGGAAGGTGCTGCTCCACACCCGTTCGTAAGGCCCCGGCCCGAACAGCCGCTCGACGCGTCTGCGCAGCGATTCCTCCGTGAGCGCCTCCTCGTCCGTCTCCTCAGGCCGGAGGGTCGAGATGATCCGCCATTCCTGCGCGTCGAACCGCACCGCGGCGAGCGCCCCGCGCCTCTGCGGTGCAAGGCGCGGCCAAGGCAGACTGTCCCGCTCGTCGGTGAGACGCACGTCGGCCAGCAGCATCCGCGTCGGATAGGTCTGGCCCTCCAGATTCCACCCAAACTGCTGGCGCACGGTGCTGTGCGGGCCGTCGCAGCCAATCAGATACGTACAGCGCAGCGTATAGGTATCGGCCCCTGCCGGAGAGATCGTGACGTCCACGCCCGCCTCGTCCTGCCGAAACGCCGTGACTTCATGGCTGAAACGGACCTCCGCCAGCCCCGTCTCGCGCACGGCGTCCAGCAGAAGCCGCTCCGTGCGGTCCTGCGGTAGAATGAGGACGCCGGGTATGGCGGTGACGTCGGAGAGCACGCCTAGATCAACCGTCGCGACGGGCATGGGCCTCTGTGTCAGCCAGACCGAGATCCGGCTAAGCAGTGCGCCTTTCTCCTGGAAGCGGTCCAGGATGCCCCAGGCACGGAATATCTCCAGCGTCCGGGCCAGGATGCCAAGCGCCTTGGAATGCTCGCTCAAGGCTGGCTTTTTCTCCAGCACGATTGAGCGCACGCCACGCCGCGCGAGACCCAGCGCCAGCGATAGCCCCACCGGCCCCGCCCCGGCGATCACCACGGGCGCGTTCTGATCCCCCGTTGTCTGTAGCGAAGTAGCGGCAGCCTGTGTCCGAGTCTGTTCAGCCATCTCTGCGGCCTTGCCCTTTGTCGTGTTGGCCCCTCTGATGCCCGTCCAGGCCGCTGCCCTATTCAGATGAAGGCAGAAGGATGAAAAGAGCCAGAGGTTTTCTTCATCCTTCCACCTTCATCCTTCATCCTTTGCAGGGAGGGCCGGCCTGTTAATCGCAGAGGCCGTAATAGGTGCCGTAGGCGTTGCCGTCGCCGGGCGCGTTCGGGTCGGGATCGCCGCTGCGACCGCCCTCCGGGCAGACGACCTGCCGGTCGAACTCGCCGCTGCTGACGGTGAACTTAGCGTGCCCATCGGCGAAGACCGTGCCCCCGCCGCGCGTGTGCCACTGCTGGTAGTAGCCGGGAATGTAGCCGTACTTGTCCATCGTACCAAACCAGGGCATCATCTCATCCCGCATCAGGCGCGTCTCGGCGGGCAGGGCGAACGAGGCGTCGGTGACGAGCCGGGTCGTATCGTAGAGGAAGTTATTCTGGCTGGATTCGCCAGCGATAGTAGAGAAGCTGCCGTGGCTGAAGCGGTAGCTGGAGCCGTAGCAGGCCTGGTAGGTGCTGAGGCCCGGACATCCGTAGAACGGATCGGGCAGCGCGGGGCCGCCGGAGTCGTCCGGGCACTTAAAGATGTCCTTGTTTTTCGAATAGGGCAGGATCAGAAGCTCAACGCCTTTGTGCGTCGGATCGCCCGCCCAGGCCCGCCTGCCGTCGGGGGTCTGGGTGTTGTAGGCGTAGAAGATCGGCATGGTCTCGTCATAGTCCTGCACATACATCCGCACGGCTAGCCCAATCTGGCGGACGTTGGAGGAGCAGACGGTCTGGCGGGCCTGCTCCCGCGCCTGCGCAAAGACCGGAAAGAGGATCGCTGCCAGAACGGCAATGATCGCGATGACGACGAGCAGTTCGATAAGCGTGAAGCCGCGAGCGGCGCGCGCCGGGAGTGGATGGGAGTTCATCGGTGATCCGTCCTTTCTGGTTTCCAGGGTTCGGGATGGGGACGGAAGCGGCGTATTCCGACGGGAGACGGCCCGGCGCGCGAAGCGCTTGTGTGGCTTCGACACGAAAAATGCCATTCTCCCGACGGAAGCGGGAGCAACGGCATCCAAAGAGGATTTCGGCTTTCTATCGCTTCCCTCCGTCGGCATTACCCGAATCAGGTGGTTAGGGTTGGGCGCAGCCGCGCCCTCTCAGCCTGTTCAGCACCCCTAGCGTTGGTAGATACTCGGCTCTATGCGATTATGATCGTGAGTATACCCTATCCCAACATGCTGGTCAAGACGGGGTTCTTGCGTTTTCCCGCACGCGATGTCGGGCACTGAAAGTACCCGGCTCTAGGGCCTGCGGCCAAGCGTCCTGCGGACGGCAAAGCTTAAAAGGTAGTGAGCGTCCGAAGGACGGTTGGCGGCGTAACCGCCCTCTAGCCGGGTATTTTCAATGCCCGGCACGGATCGGAGGTTTTCAACCCCCGGCTCTAGGGCCTGCGGCCAAGCGTCCTGCGGACGGCAAAGCTTAAAAGGTAGTGAGCGTCCGAAGGACGGTTGGCGGCGTAACCGCCCTCTAGACGGGGGTTTCAACCCCTGGCTCCCTGCCGGTCAAGATTGGGAGCAGGAAACCGCGCGGTACGTGTGGAACCACTGAGAAGCGATAAGGCGCAATCACCGTCCGTATATCGGATTGCAGAGGAGAAAAATCATGTTGGTTCGCCGTCCTGTACCGATCGCAATGACGCTGTATGCGGCCCTGGCGCTGGCCCCGCTCGCCACCGCCGATGCGACCGCCGACGCGCGCAAGGCCATCCAGACCGCTTATAACCAGGCGAACGCCGCGATGGCTCGCAAGGATGTCAACGGCGGTCTGGCCCATTTCGCCCCGGATTTCGAGGCGGTCACCAGAAATGGGAAAAAGATCATGCTGCCGCAGATACGTCAGCAGTTGCAGCAGATTACTATGATGCAATCTATCCGGGCCAAGTCCACGATTCAGAAGTTTCGCCTGAAGGGCAACCAGGCAGTGGTCACGGTGAAGGAGCATGCGGACCTTACGGGCGTGAACCCGCAGAACAAGCAGAAACTGACCATGAGTATCGACTCCGTTTCGGAGGATACCTGGGTCAAAAGCGGCAAGGGCTGGCTGCAGAAGCGCTCGAAGAGCCTCAGGGAAACAGCAAAGATTAACGGGAAACCAATCCCCGGCGGCATGTAAGGTGGAACGAGTCAAGAGAGGAGTTAGAGAGGAAAGCGAATGGGTTACGACGTGTTCGGGATGTGCAACCCGCTCTATGATATTCAGGCGGAGATACCGGAGGCGCTGCTTGAGGAGATTGGCGTCCAGAAGGGCGGCATGTTTCTGATTGAGGAGGAGCAACAGCGCGCCCTTGTCGCCTCGATCTACACGCATATCGTCAACTCCGAGGCGGGCGGTTCCGGGGCGAACACCATGATCGGGGTTTCGCTCCTAGGCGGCAAAGCCTGCTACACCGGCAAGATTGGCAACGACGAGCACGGCTCCCTCTATGCCGAGGGGCTGCGCGCCAAGCAGGTACACTACGCCGTGCCTCCCGGCGTGGGAGAGACAGGCATCTCGGTCATCCTGGTCACGCCGGACGCTCAGCGCACGATGTGCACCTTCCTGGGCATGTGCCGCGAACTGGAGCCGGCGGATGTGGATCTGGAGGCACTGCGCGCCAGCAAGTACCTCTATATCACCGGCTATCTCTGGGATACGGACACGCAAAAGGCCGCCGTGCTGCACGCCATGCGCGCGGCGCGGGCGGCGGGAGTGAGAGTGGCCCTCAGCCTCTCCGATCCCTTCTGCGTCCACCGGCATAAGGCAGACTTCTTACAGATCATCCATGAGCACGTAGACCTGGTGTTCGGCAACCATGAAGAGGCGCAGGCCCTCACCGACACCGAGAACCCGTATGAGGCCATTCGAGCGCTGGCGCCCTACTGTGAGCTGGCCGCGGTGACGATGGGGGCGCACGGCTCGCTGCTGCGGGAGGGAAACCAGCTTTATGAGATCCCCGCGTTCCCCGTTGATGCCGTTGACTCGACTGGCGCGGGGGATATGTACGCAGCGGGCCTGCTCTACGGCCTGACCCATGATCTGCCCCTGGAGGTGACGGGGCGGCTGGCCTCCTATCTGGCTGCGCAGGTCGTCGCGCAGTTGGGGCCGCGCCTCGAGGCGCTCGACCGGGAGGCCATCGCCCGCATCTGCGCCAACGTGGTCTAGATTCTTGCCCGTTGGAGGTAAGCGGGCGAATAAATTCGCGGCAACCAAGGCACGAAGTCGGCCTTCGCCGACTCACCTAACCCCCCGGCCCCTTCCCTGGGAGGGAAGGGAGGGACCCAGCTTTTCTGCTCCCCTCTCCTTTAGAAGGAGAGGGATTGGGGGTGAGGGCAGAACCCGCGCAGGCGGGTTTTGTGCCTTTGTTGCTGCGGCTTTAGCCGCCCGAAAAGCTGCCTGTCCGTTGGAGAGAGGGGAAGTCATGCGCGCAGGTCTACCAGCCAGGCGCGCGGTACGTACCGCTCGACGAGGTACGCGCCGTGATTGACCCAGCGCGCGACCCCATCCAGGATGGTAGAGTCGGAGGAGATGGCGAGTTTGTCGGAGGAGAGGAGCGCCGCATCGGGATTGACGACGGCCTGCGCGCTCCAGGGCCAGTCTCGCTCCCGGGCAAAGTCCCGGACATGCTGGGCCAGACGCCCGCTGTTGGAGACCGGGCTATCGAACAGCCACTCCACCTCGGCAGCCTTCAACTCGGCCAGGGCCGTGCCGACCACCTCCAGGGCGGCCTTTGTCTCCTCCACCGCTCTGTAGGTGCCGTGCACGCTGGCCAGGTCGCGCAGGCATCCATCGCGGCAGACCAGAACCACGCCGCCGGCTAGGGCGGCTTCCAGGGTGATCAACAGGTTAAATCCGTCTATGATGACTGCGGCACCCTGCAAGCTCTGGACCGGCAGGCAGTGGGCGCGTCGTCTCTCCAGACTGGCATCGGAACAGGCGGCGCGAGATACCGCCAGACGCTGGCGCTCCGTCAGAGAGTGTCTGTCGCCGACCAGTTTCAGCGAGGAGGGCATGGCGTAGCCATGGCTGAGCAGCCAGGAGAGCTCGGCGGTCGCCGCGCGCAGGGCCGGCAGCCATTTGGGAGCGAAAAGGCGCCTATCGTCAGGATGGGCGCCGCGATGCAGCCGCGTATCCGGGCTCACGGGCCTCTCTCCCCGCGCTCTGGCCGCGCCATCGGAGCTATCCTTGCTTGTATCCCGGCCATTGCCAAATTCACAGGTGGTCTGTGATTTGGCTCACGTCACAATAGATGTACCTCTCCGTACTAGAATAGGGAGGTGCCTTCCGTGAAAGCTCTATACTCTCTTTTCGGGCTCCTGTTCCGCCTGCTCATCCTTGCGCTGCTCATCTACGGGGGCGTGCTGGCCTGGAATGGCCTGCAGAATCTCCGGCAAAACGCCGTGCAAGAGCAGGATTATCGCTCCAGCCGGGACTCGATGCCGTCTCCCTCCGGCTATGGAGCCGATCGCTAACTTTCTCTGTTGAACGACAAATATCCTTCCTGGTCGGCGACAATTAGATTTCCCGTTGCCTCTTTTTCAGGATGGTGCGATTTCTGCTGCTTGCTGCTGGCTTTGCGCCTGCTCCATACGGTAACT
>Ga0070741_10003616_pt1 | contig 37815 bp, 42 predicted proteins | sample Coa_R1_4_FD_66440 | JGI IMG/M metagenome (GOLD analysis project Ga0070741, IMG submission 66440) | Surface soil microbial communities from Centralia Pennsylvania, which are recovering from an underground coalmine fire - Coalmine... | ecosystem: Environmental > Terrestrial > Soil > Unclassified ... | reverse complement strand
TCGAGTGACGCATGGTCATGACCACGCGGCCTTCGGCGAACTGCTGCTCGGGCGGTGCATCGCGATATTCCTTGCCGGGCGGTGGTGCCACTCCATGCTTGGCCCAGAGGTCGCGCAGCCATTGCAGCACGCCTTCATTGATGGGATTACTAATCGTCACCTTCGAGAAGTCCGGCGTCGCACGCCCGCCGTAGAGCACGTAACAGCCGAGATAATCATCGAAGCGGGCACCCCACTGCGCACCCGGCTTGTTGAGCTTTCGTGCGGCCATGAGGAGGTCATCGAATGTCCAGCCATCCTTTGGAACCTCGAGCCCCACAGCCTGGAACGCGTTCTTGTTGTAGTGGACGACGAACGTCTGGGTCATATAGGGGATGCCCATCGTCTTTCCACCATACTGGGTGTTCTCCCAGGCAGTGGGATAGTAATCCGATGCCTTGAGCTCCTTGTCTTTGGCGAGGAAATCATCGACCGGCCGCAGCGCGCCGGTGGCGGCGAATTTGGCAAACAGTCCACCATGCCACGCTAGCTCCGGTGGGGTACCGCCGGCAATCATCGTTGCCAGCTTGTCCCCGGCTGAGCCAACCGCCTGAATTTTCTCGACTGTGACACCGGGATTGGCCTCCTCAATCCGCCTCGCGACCTGATCGAGCTGCTCGATCTGCTCAGGGGACCAGCCGGGAAAGAGTAGGCTCACCTGAGCCGGCGCCAGCTTCTGTCGGCCTGACTGCGTGCCTCCGCCCGGCTGAGTGCAGGCGCTGAGCGCGCTGAGCACTCCTCCGAGGGCAGCGAATGCGCCGGTCTTCAGCACTGTCCGGCGCGTGGGACTGATCACCTCGTTGCTCCAGTTCGCGGTGGTGACATTTCCTTGCATCTCCGGTCTCCGTCCTTGCCTTCTCCTCAAGATTGCCCAGGACAGAATGCTCAGGGCAGTCCCATAGCCGGCTCGCCACGCCAGGTAGGATTCGTCACGCCGGGGCGGCTTGGCAGCCGGGCGCCCTGTGCATCGTAGAACGTGTGGGTCGGCGAGCGGTGCGGTGCCACCACAAGAAAGTACACGGCCGGCTCGCTGCCAGCGCACGACACGCGATGCTTCTCGTGCGGAAAGGCCGCCACCGCTTGCCCGGCGGTGGCAACCACCTCGCCATCCTCGAACTCGAAGCGCACCGCCCCCTCGAGGACGACCCATACCTCCACCCCATCCGATTCCTCGTGGCTGTGGAAATTGCCGCGCGGCGCGCCGGGCTCCACGCGAATGAAGCGCGCACGAGCCTGCGGTACTGCAATCACCGTTCCCTGCGGATCGTCTCGCCAATCGAACGTCCTGGCCGGCATGGCCTCCTCCCTTCGACTTACCGATATACTAAAATACTAAAATCCGCATAATGGTAGAGGGGGCGGGGTGGTCGGCTGAATTCTACCTGGAGGACGACGGGAGCAGTCCGGTCGAAGAGTTCCTGGATAGCCTAGATGCTAAGACGCGCGCGCGATTTCGCTGGTCGATGGAACAGCTTCAGGTGCGAAACGTGCAGGCGCGTGAGCCCCTGGCGCGTCACCTTGAAGGCGCTCTCTGGGAGCTTCGAGAGGAGAGCCAAACTAACATCTACCGGATCGTGTACTTCTTCTTCACAGGACGTAGGATTGTGTTCCTGCACGGTTTTCAGAAGAAGACGCAGAAGATACCCCGCCGGGAGCTCGAGATTGCCAAACGGCGCTACCTGGCGTTCTTAGCGCGCGAAGAGAGGGGGTGAGTAAGGAGATGGGGAGGGAAGGAGCTACTGCCGGACAACGGGCATACGACGAATATTGGCAGAGACAGATGGCTGATCCTGAGTTTCGAGTCGCGTATGAGGAAGAGGCAGGCAAGAAGGAGCTGTGGCTTCAGCTCGTCGAGGCTCGCCAGGCAGCCGGGCTGACACAGGCCGAGCTAGCTAAACGGCTTGGCATTTCCCAGGCCCAGGTGGCACGTATCGAGAGGCGAGGATACGACGCCTATACCCTGAGTACCCTGCGCCGGTATGTGAAGGCACTCGGAGCCGGCTTCTCCCTCGAGGTGAGGGTGCACCGGGCCGAGCGTCCCGAGCAGCTTCATGGCGAAACAGTGCACGCCGCCGGCTAGGATACAGGCACTGCGGCAACCTAAACTCCTGAGCGCGGGCGGCGCAACGGCTGACTGGCTGGCGGCCCCACATCTACTTTCCCCAGCGCAGAATGAGCGCGTCGAGCCGGCGGGCCAGTTCGACGTAACCGGCGCGAATGGCCGGATGCAGCGGCGGGATCGGGTGTCGAGCTGCCTCGCTGGCGATGATGCCGCCCTCTTTCATCAAGGCTTTGCAGCCTAGCAGACCGGTCTGCTTGTTCTCGTAGTTGAGCAGCGGGAGCCAGCGCTCGTAGAGCGCCACCGCGGCGTCTCGCCGGCCACTCTGGTACAGGTCGACGACCTGCCGCAGCACGTCGGGGATGGCCGCGCTCGGCATCGTGCCGTTCGCGCCGGCATCGAGATCCTGGATCAAGGTGATGCTTTCCTCGCCGTCCCACGGCCCATCGATGCTGTCGCCGGCCAGGCGGATCAGCTCGCGCAGCTTGACCGCTGCCCCCGGCACCTCGATCTTGAAGTAGGCGACGTGGTCGATCTCGTGCGCTAGCTGCGCCAGAAAGGCTGCGCTCAGGGGCGTGCCGCTCATCGGCGCATCCTGGACGACGATGGGAATGTCGATGGCGTCGGCCACGCGCCGGAAGTGCTCGGCGATGCCCGATTCGCTCACACGCACTGTCGCGCCGAAGAACGGCGGCATGAGCATCACCAGCGCCGCACCGGCCTGCTGCGCGCGCCGGCTGCGCTCGGCTGCGATCGCGGTGCAGAAGTGGCTGGTCGTCACCACCACCGGCACGCGGCCAGCCACGTGCTCCAGGATGGCTACTGTCAGCCGGTCGCGCTCGGCATCCGAGAGCGCAAACTGCTCCGAGTAGTTGGCCAGGATGCACAGCCCATTAGAGCCGGCATCGATCAGGAAGTCGACCGCCCGCTTCTGGCTTTCCAGGTCCAGATTGCCAGCATCATCGAACGTTGTCGGCACGACCGGAAAGACGCCGCTGTAGCGGTGCCGGCGCACCGCGCTGGCTGTCCCCACGCTCATGCTCTGGCTCACTGCTCGTGCCGCTCCTCTCCGGCTGCTCGGGCTGCTCGGGCTGCTTGAGCCGCGCGCGCCCGGCGCTTGCGCGCCGTATGTGCCTCCTCCTCGACGATCTCCAGGTAGTCGGCGGCCAGCTCTGGCGTGAGCCCCGTCTCGCCGGCGACCTCCGCCACCGTCGCCCCGCGCTCCACCAGGTCGCGCACCTGCTGAAAGGTGCGAATGGCGCTCCACGCCACGTCGAGGTCGTGGCCGGCGGCGGTGGCCAGCGCGCGCCAATCCTTGCCTCCCTCGTGCCACTCGATCACCTCGCGCCGGCGCCAGCCGTCGATGCACCACTCAATGTGTGCCGGCGGCTGGGCCTGTGGCGTGACGCTCCCGTTGCGGATCTGCTCCACCACATCGTCTACCGAGCCAATGGGCCGCGCAAAGCGCGTGAAAAAGCTATGTACCCAGATCGGCCGGTGGCCATCGGAGCTGGCGACCGCCACCTTGCCGTGGCGCCGCACATACTCCCAGGAGAGCGCGTCCAGCTCCTGTCGCAGGTGCGGCGTCTTCTTGATCAGGTCGCCGCCATTCCATACCTCCACGGCGTCGATCCGCTCCGGTAGGTCCGGCAGCATCGGCGCCGCGAGTCTCCCCTCCTGCAAAGCCACCTGGCCGCGGAACGGGTGCGCCTGAATTGCCACCCAGTGTTCGGGCAGCTGGCGCGGAAATGGCCGGTGCGGCTGCCAGCCCCAGTCCTCTTCCACGCCTCGCCCAAAGAGCACTACATGGCCATAGTCGGAGGTAGTCAGCTCCATCCCCACCAGCACCAGCAGATCGTCCCCAGTACGGGCGGCCAGATCGCGCACTGCAACGGCTCCGGCGGCCGAATCGTGGTCGGTGACGGCAACGATCCCTCGGCCAGCGGCGCGCGCCAGCTCCAGCACGCGCCGGTGGGTGGTAAAGCCACAGCTAGAGGTGAGGGTATGCACGTGAAGATCGACGTCGTAGAGGTTCAAGCGACTCATCCTGGCCAGCCAGGCCGCCTGCCCAAGCAGGCCCCGGCGGAGCTTCACAGAATTCTAAGGCGCCGCCGCGCGACGCACCGCGGCTGGAATGATATAAGAGAACATGGGGCCGGTGAGGCTGCATTCGTGGCCGGCGCCGCTCGCCGTTGCTCACCACGCCCTGCTGGGGAGGGTGGCTCGTACTTGGCCACCATGATGCTGAGAGCTGCAACCCAGATTGCGGATCCCACCAGAATCACGGTGGCAGAGTACGAGCGCTCGGTGACTCCTGAGGTGACGAAACCGCTGCCCTGGGTACGACCTCGCAGCAGACGAGTCACAGGCTACTAGCCAGCAGGCATCGGTCATCGAGAGACTGCGCAACGAGCAGAACGAGGTGCGAGCATTGTGGCAACCGCCAGGCAGAATGTCGATGGCGCCGCCACCGGCCGGCGCCAGCAGCTCCTGCGCCTGCAGCGCGAGGTGGGAGCCGTGCGCGAGGCCCTGCGGCTGAATGGAGAAGCCATCCGGGCGCTGGCCGAGGCGGAGCAGAGCCGGCCGCTCACGGCGGAGGAGCGAGCCAGAGCGAGCCGACTGCGTATCGAGAGCACCCGCCTCTTCCTGGAGGTGCAGCGGCTGCGGCGTGAGTTTGCGCGTTTGACCGAGCAGCCGTAGCATCAGAGGACCGTGCGCAGGGCATCGAGCACACCATCGGACACGGCGTCGGGCCAGCTGGCAGCCGGATCAGCGGCCGCTCCGCGGGACCCGCCCGAGACGGCGGCACGCGCTGCGCCCCCGGCACCCACGCTGCCGGCCGACGGGCGTGTTGGGGAGGCCAGACCGGGTGAGCGGGTGGGCCGCCGGCGGCCCGCCCCCGCGCCGCCAGCGGCAGAAGGCGAAGCTGGTAAGCCGGGCGACCCGTGCATCATGGTCATCTTCGGTGCGACGGGCGACCTTACCAAGCGCAAGCTGATCCCGGCGCTCTATAACGTTGCCGCCGGCGGCCTGCTCTCGCGCCGCTTCGCGGTCGTGGGCCTGGGACGCACGCCGTGGACAACCGAGGAGTTTCGCCGGCGCATGAGCGACGCGATCCAGGAATTCGCCACGCAGCCGATCGACCAGGCCCTGTGGCAGGATTTTGCCGGCCGCCTCTACTACCTGCAGGGTGACCTGCAGGATCCGGAGATGTACCAGCGCCTGCAGGCGCTGCTTGAGCAGATCGATGCGCAGCACGGCACGCGCGGCAACTACTTCTACTACCTGGCGACGAACCCGGAGCACTTCTCCGTGGCCGTCGAGCATCTCGGCGCCGCCGGGCTGGCGCGCGAGCAGAACGGCCGCTGGCGTCGAGTGATCGTCGAGAAACCGTTTGGCCGCGACCTCGACTCTGCTCGCGCACTCAACCGCCAGCTCCTGCAGGTGCTGGAGGAGCACCAGGTCTACCGCATCGATCACTACCTCGGAAAAGAGACCGTCCAGAACATCCTCGTCTTCCGCTTCGCCAACGGCATCTTCGAGCCTATCTGGAATCGCAACTACGTCGATCACGTCCAGATCACCGTGGCCGAGACGGTGGGGGTGGAGCAGCGCGGCAACTACTACGACCACGCCGGCGCGCTGCGCGACATGGTGCCCAACCACATCTTCCAGCTCATTAGCCTCACCGCCATGGAGCCCCCCATCTCGTTCGCCGCCGACGCTGTGCGCGACAAGCAGGCAGAGGTGCTGCACGCTATCCAGGATCTGAGCCCAGAGGACGTGCTCAGCAACGCGGTGCGCGGCCAGTACGGGCCCGGCATGATCGATGGCGAACGCGTGCCGGGCTATCGCGAGGAGCCGAAGGTCGATCCCGCCTCGCGCACCGAAACGTTCGTTGCGCTCAAGCTCAATATTGAGAACTGGCGCTGGGCCGACGTGCCGTTCTACCTGCGCACCGGCAAGCGCCTGCCCCAGCACGTGACCGAGATCGCCATCCAGTTCAAGCGCGCGCCGCACATGCTCTTTCGCAACACGCCCATCGATCGGCTCCAGCCGAACCGGCTGGTGCTGCATATCCAGCCTGACGAGGGAATCTCGCTGCGCTTTGGCGCCAAGGTTCCCGGCACGCTGGTGAAGCTGGGCAGTGTGAACATGAGCTTCGCCTACGCCGACTACTTCGGCAGCACGCCGAGCACCGGCTACGAGCGCCTGCTCTACGACTGCATGATCGGCGATGCCACGCTCTTCCAGCGGGCCGATATGGTCGAAGCCGGCTGGGAGGTAGTGGAGCCGATCCTGGACATCTGGCAGGCTGTGCCGCCGCGCAGCTTTCCCAACTATGCCGCCGGCACCTGGGGGCCAAAAGCCGCCGACGAGCTGCTCGAGCGCGACGGCCGTCGCTGGCGCCAGCTTGGCGAATGAAGCGCCGCACCAGCGTAGCTGCGCCGGGCGGGCGAGCGAACAACCACAGCCGCTTGGCCGCGCTCAGCAGCAGCCCGGCGGGGAACCTGCGGCGATGGCGCTGGCTTACGGCCGCTCTTCGGCGGGGGAAAGGAGCGGGCGGTTGCTCGGGCCGCGATACGGGTATTTCGCCAGTGCCGCCTCATCCAGATCGATTCCCAGCCCCGGCGCGGTCGGAAGCGCGATCTCGCCGCCTACGACCCGCAGCGGGTTCTTCGCCAGCTCGGTGGCATACGGCTCCCAGGCCATGGGATATTCCATGATCAGGAAGTTTGGGATGCAGGCGGCGATCTGGAGGCTGGCGGCGAGGCCAACAGTCGTACTGTTATTGCCGTGCGGTGCCACTGCCACGCAGTAGGCTTCGGCCATGGCGGCAATCTCCTTGAGCTCGAGCAGGCCGCCCACGTTACAGATATCGGGGTTGATGATGTCGGCTGCGCGCTTCTCGAATGCCTCTCGGAACTGGTGCTTAGTGTAGAGTGCCTCTCCGACCACCACCGGCACGTCGATCTTGCGCCGCACCTCGGCGGTAGCGTCGAGGTTCTCTGCGGGGGTTGGCTCCTCGTACCAGAAGGGGTCGTAGCGCGCGATGCGCTGCGCCACGCGGATGGCATGGTGTGGCGCCAGGCGACGGTGCACCTCGATCAGCACGTCGACCTCCGGCCCCACCGCCTCCCGTACCGCCGCCACCCGCTCGACCGCCGTCCGCTCCACGCCGCGCTCGACGTGTGTCTGCCAGGGGCCAGGGAAGGGATCGAGCTTGAGCGCGGTGTAGCCCGCGGCGATGGTGTTCCTCGCCCGCCGTGCCAGCGCTTCTAGCCCAGGTGCACCATCTGCCGGGCCAGAGGGCTGGCCGTAGACACGCACGCGCCCACGGCACGGGCCGCCGAGCAGGTTATAGACGGGCGTGCCGAAGTGCTTGCCGGCAATGTCCCAGAGCGCGATCTCGAGCCCGGAGAGCGCGCAGTAGAGGTCCATGCTGCCGCGCTTGATCGCCACGTCACGATAGATGGCCTGCACAAAGTGCTTGCTGTGGAGCGGGTCGCGGCCAATCAGGTAGTGCCCCAGGTCGAGCGTGAGCCGCTCGAGCGCAGGCTCGCGGGCGGTGACTGTATACACCTCGCCCCAGCCGTAGAGCCCTTCGTCGGTCTCCACCTTGACGAAGAGCACCGTCTTCGCCTGGGGCGGCTGCACGATCCAGGTGCGCACGTTGGTGACTCGCATCAGCTCCGCTCCCCGAGCCGGTATCCTACCGCTAGGCGCGGCGTGTGTCGAGCCGGTGGGATAGCCGAACGCACCGCGCCGGCAGACGGCTGGAACCATCGTGGTGAGCGCATGAGCGCACAGACAGCGGCCAACCGGAGCCACCGGCGAAGCGAGATCGGCGAAGCGCAGCGGGTCGTCGTGACCGGCTTAGGGATGGTCACGCCGCTGGGTCTCGACGTGGCTACCAGCTGGGCCAGGCTGGTGCGCGGCGAGTCGGCTATCGGCCCTATCACTGCCTTCGATGCCAGCGCCTTCCCGAGCCGCCTTGCGGCCGAGATCAAAGAGTTCGACCCCGTTCAGCACGGGATCGATCCCAAAGAGGCCCGGCGCATGGATCGGTTCGTCCAGCTGGCAGTCGTCGCTGCGCGCGAAGCGGTGCGCGATGCCGGCCTTGCCGTCCCTCTCCAGCCACCCGAGCGCGCGGGCGTGTACATCGGCTCCGGCATGGGCGGGCTGATCACCCTCTCGGAGCAGATGGAGGTACTGGCCCGACGGGGGCCGGCGCGGGTCAGCCCTTTTCTGGTGCCGATGATGATCTGCGACATGGCCTCCGGCCAGGTGTCGATCGATCTGGGGGCGCAGGGCCCGAACCTGGGCATCGTCTCGGCCTGCGCCACCGGCGCGCACGCCATTGGCGAGGCCGCGGAGGCCATCCGGCGCGGCGTGGTCGACATCATGATTGCCGGTGGAACGGAGGCGGCGATCACGCCGATCGGCATCGCCGGCTTCGCGGCCGCGCGCGCCCTTTCCACACGTAATGAGGCGCCGGAGCGTGCCTCACGCCCCTTCGACGCGTTGCGCGATGGCTTCGTGATGGGCGAGGGCGCGGGCGTGCTGGTGCTGGAGCGCCTTGCGCACGCGCGGCGGCGTGGCGCCCGCATCTACGCTGAGCTGGCAGGCTACGGCTCGAGCGCCGACGCCTATCATCCCACCGCCCCGCCAGAGGATGGCTACGGCGCGGTGCGCTGCATGCGCCAGGCGCTGCAGCAGGCGGGACTCGCGCCCGAGGCGGTGGATTACCTCAATGCCCACGGCACGAGCACGCCGCTCAACGACCGCGCCGAGACGGCGGCGATCAAAGCTGTCTTCGGCCCCGCCGCGTATCGCGTGGCGATTAGCTCCACCAAGAGCATGATCGGCCACCTGCTGGGCGCCGCGGGTGGGGTGGAGGCTATCATCGCCATCAAAGCGATGGAAGAGGGCATCATTCCCCCGACGATCAACTACGAGCAGCCGGATCCAGACTGTGACCTGGATTACACACCAAACGTGGCTCGTCGGCGGCCGGTGCGGGTCGCCATGAGCAATAGCTTCGGCTTCGGTGGCCACAACGCCACCTTGCTGTTCAGGGCTTACGATGGCTAGTCCCACCGGCGCTTCGGATAGCCCGCTCACCCGGCCCCCCGGCCGGCCGCAGCCAGATGGGCATCAGCCGGCCGGCGCGGCACCCCAGGAGCCGGACCTGCTTGCGGCCCTCCCGGGACTACTGCGCGACCTGGCGGCGAGCGGCGTGGTCGAGCTCGAGGTCAGCGTGGGCGAGGCACGGCTCTACCTTCGCCAGCGACTGCACGCCGTCTCGGACTCGCCGGTCGCGCCGCCGGCGCGCGTGCTGCTGGCGCCGGCGGCACCGGAGGAGGGCACGCTGGAGGAGGGCCTCCTCCCAGTCACGGCGCCGCTCTCCGGGGTCTTCTATGCCGCCCCTTCTCCCAACGAGCCACTGTACGTGCGCGAGGGTGACATGGTCGAGGCCGGGCAGGTGGTGGGGCTCATCGAGGCGATGAAGGTCTTCAACGAGATCCGCGTGGAGGTCGCCGGGGAGATCGTCCGCGCCCTGGCCGGCACCGGGGACCTGGTCCAGGCGGGCCAGACGCTCTTCCTGCTCCGGCCGGCGGCCGGGACCGAGCCATCCGACGAAGGCTCGCCGCGCTGACGGCCGCCCGCCGCGCATCCGGCAAGCGCCCGAGCCCCGGCGAGCGGTTCAGCCGGCCGGCTGGACGTGCCCGGCGGGCAGCGCCACGCGCGCCGGCGCCGGCTGCAGCCGGCACGCCGAGGCTCGGGCCGGCTCCGTCCACTCGACCACCGCCGCGCCCCAGCTTAGCCCGCCGCCGAACCCGGCCAGCAGCACCGTATCACCCTGTGCAAGCCGGCCTTGCTCCACCGCCTCGCACAGGGCAATGGGGATCGAGGCCGCCGAGGTGTTCCCGTACCGGTCCACATTGGTGAAGACGCGGGACATGGGAATACCGAGCGCCTCGGCCGCCGACTGGATGATGCGGATATTGGCCTGGTGGGGCACGAAGAGATCGACGTCGGCGACGGCCAGCCCCACGCGATCGAGCGCGGCCCGCGCTGCCCGCGGCAGCGTGGTGACGGCAAAGCGGTAGACCTCCTTGCCGTTCATGCGGATGAAGTGTCGCGCGCTCTGCACCGTCTCAGGGGAGGCCGGCTGGCGGCTGCCGCCGGCCGGAATGCACAGGAGCTCGCCCCCGGAGCCATCGGAGCCGAGCACACAGCTCAGCACTCCCGTGCCGGCAGCCCCACGCTCGACCACCACCGCCCCGGCACCATCGCCGAAGAGCACGCACGTGGAACGGTCGCTCCAGTCGATGAGGCGCGACATCGTCTCGGCGCCAATCACCAGCACGGTCTCGTGCGCGCCGGCCACGATCGTCGCCTGAGCCATGGCCAGGCCATAGACGAACCCCGAGCAGGCCGCATTGAGGTCGAACGCTCCGGCGCGGCTGGCGCCGAGCGCATCCTGGACCAGACTGGCCGTGCTCGGCATTCCGCCAAACTCCGGCGAGAAGGTACAGACGATGATCAGGTCGATCGCCGCTGGCGCGATGCCGGCCACGGCGACAGCCTCGCGCGCTGCCTGCACGGCCAGGGTGAGTGTGGATTCGGTGGGCCCGGCAATGCGCCGTTCCGAGATGCCGGTGCGGGTGCGAATCCACTCATCGCTCGTCTCCACCATCCGCTCGAGGTCGTGGTTGGTCAGCACGCGCTGGGGCAGGGCCTTGCCCCAGCCGGTGATCCGCGCGCACGCCGCCATGCTGCCGATTAGGATACCGGACGCAATGGCGGCAGAATCTGAAGGGAGTACAGGAAGGAGATGGAGTCCCGCGCCATGGCTGAGCCGAGCTACGCGACCGCTCCCGCCGAGATCGACCGCGACGCCGCCGAACGCTTTGCCACCCATGTCGCACCCACCCTGGTCAAGGTGGCCCAGCGGCTCGTCGACCTGGCTGAGCTCGAGCCGGGCAATGCCGTGCTCGACCTGTGCACGTCGACCGGGCTCGCTGCGTTCCTTGCCGCCGAGCGCGTGGGGCGGGAGGGAACGGTGATCGGCCTGGATCGCTCCCAGGCGATGCTCGACGTGGCACGAGAGCGCTCGGCCGCCGTCGGCTACGACTACATTCACTGGCAGCAAGGCGAGGCGGTGCCGCTCCGGTTCGCCGATGAGTCATTCGACGCCGTTCTGTGCCTGCACGGCCTGGCCGAGCTGCAGGATCCGTTCGCGGCTCTGGAAGAAGCGCGGCGGGTCCTGGTCGAGCACGGGCGACTGGCAGTCACCATCTGGAGCGGCCAGGGCGCAAACGAATGGCTGGCGGTGCTCCACGAAGCCTTTCGCCGCGCGCTTCCCACCCGCCGGCCGCCGAACGTGCTGCAGCTTGCCCAGCCCGGCAATCTGGAGGCCCTGCTGCAGGCCAGCGGGTTCCAGCAGGTCGAGTCGGCCCGCCTGCCCGATATGATGCGCTTCCAGAGCATCGAGGCGTTCTGGCAGTGGGCCCGCGCGATTGGCCGGTGGGGAGCCACGATCGCCGCCCTGGAGCCGGCGGCACGCGCGCGCCTGCTCGATGTGCTCCACGCGCTGCTCGAGCCGCGCATGCGCCGCGGTGAGCTGGTCCTCGCGCGCGAGATCGTGTACGCGCGGGCAGTCGCGCCGCCAGCGCTGTGAGCGCGAGAGAGTGGCGATCGAAACACTCGTCTCCAGGCCAAGAGAGACGAGAAAGAACGACGGGAAAGAACAACGGCAGGAGGGCCCACGGGCATGAACGCGGGCAATGACCCCGCACCAGAGATCACCCACGCCGGTAGCATCGAGTTTGCCGGCGCCTTCGAGGCGGTGGAGCGTGCCATCCTGGCCGAGCAGTTCAGCCAGTGCCGCTTCGAGCTGCTGGCCCGCTCGACGCGCGATCCACGCATTGCGCTCGTCCGCTGGCAGCGAGGTCCTGCCATGCTCGGCCGGGGGAGCCCCGCGCCGGTGATCGGCCCGCCGCGTACGGCTCTCTACGTGCTCGATCGCTCGGAGACGCGTGCCTCTGCCGCCCGTCCGGACGAGCGCGGGGCGACCCTCGTGCCCGTCCAGGGCGAGGCGGACCTGCGCGCTGCCTATCCCGGGCACTTCGAGGGCATGGCGCTGGCGCAGGCCCGTCTCCCCTGGTGGGAGCGCCTCGCCCGCAGCTGGCCGCGCTGGCTCCCCCTCCTGATGGTCGTGGTGGTGGCCATCTGGCTCGCCGCCCTCCTCTCGCTCTGGCGGAGCTAGCCAGCACGGCGCTCGCGCACTCCCGCCTTTCGGCCGCGGGAGTGCCATATCTTTTTGCGCCCGGCGGCGTTTTCCAGAGTAGCAGCAGCCTTCGCCGCCCGACCGAGGGAGGTGATGCAAGGTGATCGCATCGCTCAAGACTGCACCAACTCTGGCGCACGCCCGCATGCTCCAGGAGCGGCCCACGGCAGCCGGCGGCGAGCGCGTGGCCGTGGCGCAGGCCCTCTCGCTCCTGACCAGCGGACAGTTTGTGAACGGCACCTTCACGTCCGGGCACTCCCTTCCTGAGGCACTCGGGCCGGTAGAGGTGCCTCGCCTCGGGCTTGCCGACCTGGAGGCCGGGCCAGCGGCTGAGCGCAGCGTCCGCGTTGCCGCCGAGGTGCTCATCGTGCATCCGGAGGAGCAGGAGCTGACCCTCGGTCTGGGATCGCTCCCCGTTGTCGTCTCGCCCGGCGATCAGGTGCTGATCGACTTCACCGACGTCTCGGGCACGTACCAGTTGCTCGCCACCATCGCCACCATCCACCCGGGAATCTCGGTGGCACTGGCGCTGGTGGTGCGCTGGGCGGTGCGCCGGCAGCTGCGTCGCTTCGTGCGCGTTCCCGTGACCATCCCCCTCGATTCCTTCGAGGCGCAGCAGGAGGATGGCACATGGCGCATGGTGGCGGCGCAGGTCATCGACCTCTCGCTCGGCGGCATGGGTCTGCTCGTTGGCGAGCCACTTGCGGCAGGCACGAGAGTGCGGGCCACCGTGCCGCTCCCCGGGCGGTTCGGGCCGATGGGCATCTCCGGCCACGTGGTGGCCCCGCCCGGGCCGGCGGAGGCACGCGACGGCGTCCGGCACCTGAGCGGGCAGCTGGTGCGGCGCGGCATCGCATTTGAGCCTCTGCCCAATGAGGATCTGCAGCGCCTGCAGCGCGCGCTCTACCAGCGCCAGGTGGAGCTACGGCGGCTGGGCGAGCCGGCGCTGCGCTCCCTCTCCTCCGTGGCCGTGGCCGGCGCCGCCGGGAGCGCCCCGCCTACTCCCACGGCAGCTCACCTCCCTGCTGGCGTGCGGCGCCGCTGGCGGCTCTGGTAGACCCGGCAACGATTGTCGCTTCACTCTCCCTTGCGCTCCATCTGGCGCTATAATGGCGCGCCGAAGCCGACGGTGGCTGCACGGGTGGTCCGGCGGCTTCCCAGGGGGACCGGCGCAGCGAGCCGCCAACAACGACGAGCAGAGTCGCACGATGAGTGGAACATGCCAAAGGAGGGCAGGGTCATGAGCAAGGGAGCACCGAAACTACGGCGGCGGGCAACATTGGGGCTTGGGCCAGCCGCCTTGCTGGCAATGCATGCGGCGGCGCGCCTGCCGCTGGCCTACGCTCGTGGCGAAGGAGGGACCTTTGTCTTCGGCCGCGGCGGCGATAGCGTGAAGCTCGATCCAGCCGTAGTCACCGACGGCGAATCCTTCCGCGTCACCGACCAGATCTTCGAGACCCTGGTCCAGTTCAACGGCTCCACTACCGATATCAAGCCCGGCCTGGCCAGGAGCTGGGATATCTCGCCCGATGGCCTCGTCTACACCTTCACACTGCGCGAGGGCGTGCGCTTCCACGATGGCACGCCCTTCGATGCCGATGCCGTGAAGTGGAACTTCGATCGGTGGGGCAATCCCGATAATCCCTATCGGCTGCCGGCCGATACGTTCGAGTACTACGAGGACGTGGCGGGCTTCACCGATACGATTGCCGGCGTCGAGGTCGTCGACCCGCTCACCGTCCGCATCACGCTCAGCGCGCCGCAGGCGCCGTTCCTGCTCAATCTGGCGCTGCCGGCGTTCGCCTTTGCCAGCCCCACAGCGATGATGGCCGATCTGGAGAATGCGTATAAGAATCCCGTCGGCACCGGGCCATTTCGCTTCGTCGAGTGGGTCCCGGGCGACCACATCACGCTGGACAAGAACACCAGCTACTGGGGCGAGCCGGCCAACCTCGACCGGGTGATCGTGCGGGTCATCCCCGACAACACCGCGCGCTTCCTTGCCGTGCGGTCCGGCTCGATCGACATGATGGAAGGCGTGAATCCCGAGGATCTGGCTGCGGCCCGACGCGATCGCACGCTGTCGGTCATCTTCCGGCCGTCGCTCAACATTGGCTACATCAACATGAACCTGCAGATGAAGCCATTCGATGACGTGCGTGTGCGGCAGGCGATCGCCGCCGCCATCAACCGTCCGGCGATCGTCGAATCGCTCTACGCCGGCATCGGCACGGTGGCCAGCCAGCTGATCCCGCCGAGCCTGCTGGGATGGAACCCGGAGGTCAAGGGCCCGCAGTACGATCCGGCAAAGGCCAAGCAGCTGCTGACCGATGCCGGCTACGGGAGCGGCTTTACCACCGACTTCTGGTACATGCCCGTCTCACGTCCCTACTTCCCCAACCCGCAGGCGATTGCCGAGGCCATCGCCGCCGACCTGGCAAAGGTGGGAATCAAGACCAATCTCAAGACGGAGGATTGGGCCACCTATCTCACTGATCGCAACCAGCTCAAGTTCCCCATGTGGATGCTCGGCTGGACAGGCGATAACGGCGATCCGGATAACTTCCTGTTTACCTTCTTTGGGCAGTTCAAGCCGGGGATCGACAATTCATGGGACAACCCGCAGGTGCGCGCCCTGCTACAGCAGGCGCAGCGCACCGCCGATAGCGGTGAGCGCGATGCGATCTATCGCCAGGTGAACGCGATCATCGATCAGGAGATGCCGCGCATTCCCATCGCCCATACCACACCCCCATTGATCGCGCGGAGCTACGTCAAGGGGTACGTCGCCAACCCAACGTCGACGGAGTACTATAGCTCCATCTGGCTGGATAAATAGGAGCCGCGGTTCTCCTTACCTTGTCCCCCTCTCTCCGGTGCACCGGGGAGAGGGGGCGGCAGGTGGCCATGCTTGCCTTCATCGCGCGGCGGCTCCTGGAGACCATCCCCGTCCTCGCCGGTATCTCGGTGGTGGTCTTCCTCTTCCTGCACCTGATCCCCGGCGACCCGGCGATGACGCTCTTGGGTGAGCGCGCCAACCCTCAGAATCTTCAGCGCGTGCGCGAGCAGCTCGGGCTCGACCAGCCGCTCTACGTGCAGTACGGCCGCTACGTGCTCAGTCTGCTGCACGGCGACCTTGGCCGGTCGATCCGGACGAACCGGCCGGTGCTGGAGGAGGCGCGGGGGCGCTTTCCGGCGACCATCGAGCTGAGCGCCGCCGCCCTGCTCATCGCCATCGTCGTCGGTGCCGGCGGCGGCGTGCTCTCGGCCTCCTGGCGCGGCTCATGGGTCGATCACCTGGCGCGCGTCGTGTCGCTCGTAGGTATTTCGATCCCCATCTTCTGGCTGGGGCTGGTGCTGATCTTCCTCTTCGCCGTCTGGCTCCAATGGCTGCCGCCCGATGGCCGGCTCGACGCCGGCCTGCGCTACACACCGCTGACCGGCTTCGTCTTCCTCGACGCGCTCCTGCTGCGGCGCGCCGACCTTGCCACCAATGGCCTGCGCCACCTTGCGCTGCCCGCCCTGACGCTCTCGACCGTGCCGATGGCCATCATTGCCCGCATGACGCGCAGCGCCATGCTCGAGGTGCTGCGCGCCGACTATGTGCGCACGGCACGGGCCAAGGGGCTTTCCACGTGGCGCGTGACGCTCCATCACGCGCTCAAGAATGCGGCGCTGCCGGTGGTGACGATCGTGGGATTAGAGGTCGGCTTTCTGCTCAGCGGCGCGGTGCTCACCGAGACGATCTTCTCCTGGCCCGGCATTGGACGCTGGATCTTTGAATCGATCCTCAACCGCGACTATCCTGTAGTGCAGGGCATGACGCTGGTGGTGGCCCTCATCTTCGTGGCCGTGAACTTCCTGGTCGACGTCGCGTACGCCGCGCTGGACCCACGCATTCGCTTGAGATGACCCCTGCGATGACCTCTGCGATGACACCGCCATGGCGCTCGACGAGCCGCTGACGGCCAGACCCGCGCTGGCGCGGGCGGCCGCTCCGACTATGCCCTTCGCGCTCGCTCCCGAGCGCCGCGGGCGCGGGCCGCTGGCCGATGCCGTCCAGCGCCTGCTGCACGACCGAGCGGCCATGACCGGTCTGGCGCTCGTGGGGCTCATGGCGGCGCTGGCCATGGCCGCTCCGCTGCTGGCACAGCAGGACCCCACGGCGCAGACGCTCGCCCAGCGCCTGGCGCCGCCATCCAGGCAGCACCTCTTCGGCACCGATAACCTCGGGCGCGACGTCTTTGCCCGCGTGCTCTACGGCGGGCGCATCTCGTTACGTGTTGGCCTGGTGGCCGTGCTGCTCGGCGCCGTCACCGGGACGCTGCTTGGCCTCGTCGCCGGCTACAGCGGACGCCTCGCCGATACGGTGATCAGCCGGGCGATGGACATCGTGCTCGCCTTTCCTTCGACGCTGCTGGCGATCGCCATCGTTGCTGCGCGCGGGCCGGGGCTGCAGAACACGATGCTGGCGGTGGGTGCGGTGAGCGTGCCCATCTACGCGCGGCTGATGCGGGCGAGTGTGCTGGCACTCAAGGAGCGCGATTTTGTGCTGGCCGCGCGCTGTACCGGTGCCTCCGGGAGCCGCATTCTCTTCCGCCACATCCTGCCCAATGGCCTCTCACCGTTGATCGTCCAGGCCACGCTGGGCATCGCCACGGCCATCATCGAAGCGGCGGCTCTTGGCTTCCTTGGCCTCGGCGCCCAGCCACCGGCGCCCGAATGGGGCCTGATGCTTACCGACGCGCGCAACTTCCTGCTCAACGCCCCCTGGGCGATGCTCTTCCCCGGCCTGGCCATCATGCTTACCGTGCTGGGGTTCAACCTCTTCGGCGATGGCCTGCGCGACGCGCTCGATCCGCAGCTGAGACAGTGAAGCAGGGGCACGCGAGCTATTTCCGCGCGCGGCGGTCGTGGGCCAGATCCTTACCGAGCCGCTCCGCCCACGAGGGCGAGACGCGGCGATACGTCCTGCGATCGGGGAGCAGTCGGCAGACCGGGCCATCGTCGCACAGATCCATGCAATCGACGGGGACGACCGAGACGCGCTCGAGCGCGTCCTCTGCCTTCAGGCCAGCCAGCAGCGCCTCGAGCGCTTCGCGGGCGCCAGCGCGCGTGCAGCAGCCGCCGACACAGAACTGCACGCTCAGCCGGCCCTTGACGAGCGAACGGCGGCGGCACTCTTGACAGAGCTGCTGGATTGGCGGGCCGCCGCACACCGTCGCGCGCAGACGGCTGGGGCGGCCACAGATGGGGCAGACCGGCTCCGAGTGGATCGGCGTATAGTCGAGTCTTCGTTGGCCTTTTGGCATCGGGGGCTGAGTCGCGATGGGGTCGCCACGGGCCGCCGGTCTCGGTCGGGCAGCCACCAGCGTGGTGGCACCGAGCGGGCGGCGGGCGTCTACAATCCAAGCATACCAGCCGGCAGGGAAGGGAGGAGCCTCGTGGCCATTCGCCTTGGGATCGTCGATTGCGACACCAGCCACGTCGTTGCGTTCACGCAGCGGCTCAATCATCGAGACATTGCGGAGGATCAATGGGTGGAGGGCGCCCAGGTCGTGGCGGCAGTGCCGCTGCCGTCACTGGTCAGCCCGGAGCGCGTTGGTCCCTTTACCGAGCAGCTCCGCGGCTATGGGATCGACGTGCTTGGCCGACCGGAGGATCTGCTTGGCCGGGTCGACGGCATACTCATCGAATCGGTCGACGGCAGCGTGCATCGCGAGCGCGCCCTGCCGTTCATCGAAGCAGGAGTGCCGGTGTGGATCGATAAGCCGTTTACCTGCTCCACTGAAGATGCCAGGGCGCTTGTCGCGGCCGCACGCCAGCGCGGCGTTCCGCTCTTCTCCGCCTCCTCCCTGCGCTTCGACCTGCCGGTACAGGAGGTCCTGGCGCAGCGCGCACAGGCCGGCCGGGTGATTGGCGTGGAGGCGTATACGCCGGCCTCACAGCATCCGCGCAATCCGGGGTTCTTCCATTACGCCGTCCACGGCGTGGAGATGGTCTACGCGCTCATGGGGCGCGGCTGCCGCCGCGTGCGCGCCATTCACCAGGAAGGAGCCGACCTTGCCATCGGCGAGTGGGACGATGGCCGCCTCGCCACCGTGCGCGGCATCCGGCAGGGAGGCAGCGGCCTGGGATTTACCGCCTTCACCGAAAAGCGCATCTTCGCGGCTCAGAGCAGCCGCTATTTCTACCGCGAGCTCCTCAAGCAGATCGTCCACTTCTTCGAGACCGGCGAGAGCCCTGTTAGCGCCGAAGAGCTGGTGGAGGTCGTTGCCTTTCAGGAAGCAGCCAATGACTCGATGGCGCAGGACGGCACGCCGGTTGAGCTGAGGCGCTAACGGCTTGCACGGAGTCGGGGATGCGTGGCGCCGCCGAGCGGCAGTGGCGTGTGCCGGCGCGCGAGGGCGATCGGGGCAGAAGCGCATCACGCACTCCTTACCAGAGCCAAGCTGGGAATTCCCCTGGCCCACTCCTGGCCCTGCGGCGGGTTTCTGGCTTGGCTGTGGCTGAGGGCGAGACTCGATATCGAGCGCAGCCTTCAGCTCACGGCTTTCTTCACCAGCGCGCTGATCGTCGCCTCGGCGGCGGCGGTCAGCTCTTTGAGCGCGAAGGCGGTCGGCCACATGGCGCCGTGATCGAGGTGCGCCGTGTCGTTGAAGCCAAGCGTCGCGTACCGCGTGTGGAACTTGTGCGCACCCTGGAAGAAGCAGACGACCTTGCCGTCCTTGGCATACGCCGGCATCCCGTACCAGAGCCGAGGCGAGAGGCTGGGCGCGCTGGCTTTGATGATGGCGTGCAGCCGCTCGGCCATGGCACGATCTGGCTCTGGCATCTCGGCAATCTTGGCCAGCACGGCGCGCTCCTCATCCGCCTTGTCCGCGCGCGAGCCGCGGCGCGCGGCCGCCTTCAGCTCCCGAGCGCGCTCCTGCATCGCGGCGCGTTCCTCGGCCGTGAATCCTTCGGAAGGCTCATCGATGGTGGTGCGCCCGGCGGGCTGCTGCGTGCCCTTCATGGCCGGCTTCCTTCTCTGCGCATCTTGCTGAGTTCTTATGGTAGCTAAACCGAGTCGTGATCGGAGCAGCGGATGAGGTGGAGCTCAGGGGTCGGCGGGCGGGGATCGCCGATGCAAGGCCATTGCTCGCTCTTGGGACTCAGCCACTCTATCGAAGCTAGGCTGGTTACCCCATGGCCCCATCCTAGCCCGGCTGCGGGTTCCACCTTGGCTCTGGTTTAGTAGGCGTTAGTAGGCGCCCCAAGGATGCAAGACCGTTGCTGCTTCTTGGGAGGCCGGATCGGCCGCCGGCGTGAAGGACGTCCAGCGACCTGCCGGAGCGCCAGATTGGGTGCTACAATCGGCTCAGGGTGCGGGCAGCATTCGCTGGCGCACGGCCAGGGCCGCGGATGGCACCGGCCACAGGGAAGCGGCCCGCCTCCACAGCGAAGCTCGAGGACGGAACGCCAGGACCAGCCAGAGCATCACCAGGACATCGGAACACTAGGGACAATAGGAAGAAGAGAGCACGCCCATGGCGTACGTAATCACTGAACCATGTATTGGGGTGAAGGACGCCTCCTGCGTGGAGGTCTGCCCCGTCGACTGCATCCACTCGGACGACAATGCGCCGCAGTACTACATCAACCCCGACGAGTGCATCGATTGCGGTGCCTGCGAGCCGGTCTGCCCGGTGAGCGCTATCTTCCCCGAAGACGCCGTGCCGGACGAGTGGAAGCACTTCATCGAGACCAACGCCGCCTACTATCGAAGCTGATCCATGGGGGCATGGGCTCGTGCCGGCAATCGCTGCGATAGCCGGCAGCCGGTGCCCCCGGCAAGCAGGCTGGCGGGAACGGCATTGCTTCTGTAAGGCCGGCAGCAAGTGGGCGAAGACACGCTCCGTGCCGGTGCCCGCCACACGAAGAGGCACGCTACTGCCCCTCCCCCGCAACGGCAGGGGGAGAGGGGAGCTTTCGTGCACCGCGCCGGCCGGCGGTGGGCCGGGAGCCGGGGCGGCGGAACAGGTTGAGAAGGGGAGATCGGGCCATGCCAGAAGCAGCGGTGATTCGGATCGGGTTCATTGGAGCCGGTGGGATCGTGCGCCAGCGCCACATCCCCGGGCTCAAGCAGGTCTCCGGCGTCGAGCTGGTGGGCGTCTGCAATAGCACGCCTGAAAGCAGCGAGCGGGCAGCGCGTGAGCTGGGGATCAGGCGCACCTTCGAGTCGCCCGAGCAGCTCATCGGCTCAGACGAGATCGACGTCGTCTGGATCGGCACGCAGCCCTATCTGCACAGCCGCCTCTCGATCGCCGCGCTCCAGGCCGGCAAGCATGTGTTCTGCCAGGCTCGCATGGCGATGGATTACGCCGATGCGAAGCGCATGTTCGAGGCGTGGATGCGGTCCGATCGCACGGCCATGCTCTGCCCGCCGCCGCACTATATGCGCGGCGATCGGGTGATCCGGCGCCTGCTCCGCGAAGGGTTTGTCGGCCGGCCCTACAACGTCGTCGCCCGCTCCTTTGCCGATACCTACCTGGATCCCTCCAAGCCGCTGCACTGGCGGCAGATGGGCAACATCTCGGGCGTCAATACGCTCGATGTCGGCATGCTGGCCGAGGTGGTGCATCGCTGGCTGGGCTACATGGCCAGCGTCTCGGCGCAGGCCATTACCGTCATTCCGGAGCGACCGCCGGCGGAGGTGCACCAGGGCCATGGCCAGACGAAGGTGGAGCGCCCGGATACGCTGGCGGTGGCCGCGCGCATGGAGAATGGTGCGCTCTTCTCCGGCCTGTGGAGCGGCGTGGCGAAGTTTGCCGACGACCCCAACGCCATCGAGATCTACGGCTCCGAGGGAACCATTCGCTATCTTGCCGGCACCGACGCCCCCGGCAGCGGGCGCATCCTGGCTGGCAAGGTCAGCGGCAGCGCGCTCACCGAGGTGCCAGTTGCCGAGGCCGAAGCTCGCCGGTGGACGGTGGAGGCCGACTTCATCCGCGCAGTGCGCGAGGGCCGGCGCGACCCGGAGCCGTCGTTCTGGGACGGGCTCAAGTACATGGAGCTCACCGACGCCATCTTTCGCAGCGCGGCTGAGGGACAGGCGGTCAAGCTGCCGTACGATCCGGAGCTGGCTCGGCCAGAGCCACGGTGAGCCCTGCCGGCCAACGGGCCAACCGGCAAGGAGGAAGGCACCTTACCGGGCACCGATCACGATGCCGGAATCTTTGTTCCCGATGACATACTCATCGGGCGGGGCCAGAATGGCCTGTGTTCGGTCGGCATCCTGGGCGATCACCTCCTGGCCAGAGACCTGGAACGCGCTACGAATGAACTCGTCCACCCAGTCGGTGGAGGAGCCCAGCACGTCGCTGATGGTGACCACCGCACCCTCGGAGATGATCCCGATCAGCAGGTCACCGCTCTGGCGGTAGAATGCCCGTGCCTCGCGGAACGTTCGGCCGCGCAGCTCGCGCGCGAAGTCGATGCGGCGCAGCTCGTGCCCGGAGCCATAGGTCAGGAGCTGGCGCGCGGCGCGGGCCAGGCCGGGGAACATGGCACCGGCGGCCAGGAAGAAGCTGGTCTCCTGCCCGGCAACCACCACCTCATCCACCCCGGCGTGGCGGACGGCGGCCTCCTTTTCGGCATCGATCAGCTGCGCCGCGATCTTGATCTCCGGATTGGCGTCGCGCACCGCCAGCGCGGTGAAGAGCGTGCGATCGTCGGCTTTCTCCGGCTCGCCGCTCGAGGTATCGGCCAGGATAATGGCAGCCGCCGCCTCCGGCACGTTGGCTCGCTCCAGGATCGCCTCGTGGGTCGGATCGCCGCGAATGGTGAGCAGATTGGCCGACCGGTACCGGAAGCGCAGCTCGGTAAGCTGGTCCTCGGAAAGCTGATTGACCAGTACGATGGGCACGCGCCGGCCGCTGGCGGCGAACAATCCGGCGATCACCTGGTCGGCGATCGCGTTCCACCCGATGATGATGGTGTGGTTTCTGACCTTCAGGGCGGAAAGCCCTTTATCCTCCTGCAGGCGCCGCGCCACCAGCATCGAGGCGAACGATGCGGTGAACATCGAGAGCAGGAGGGAGCCGCTCACCATGAGCAGGCCGGCAATGATCTTGCCCGAGCCGGTCTTGGGCACGATGTCGCCATAGCCGGTGGTGGTCATGGTCACGATCGCCCACCAGAAGGCATCCACCAGCGAGCCGAAGGCCGGCTGCGCACTGGTGTCGGACGGTGCCCAGGTCAGGAGCTCGACGAGATACTCGATGGCCGAGATCCCAAGCAGCAGCAGCACCATCACCAGCAGCAGGCGCGGAATGCCTTCGCGCCGCGCCAGCTCCCAGAGATCGCCTAGCCATCCGAGCGTGCCGTGGAGCGTCCGCCCCATGCGCTGGAACGCGACGCGCTCGGCTGCCTCCAGGTACGCGCGCGCGCTCCCGGCCCACGCGCCCGCTGCCTCTCGGAGCGCGCGCCGGCCGAGCGGTGCGGAAGCTTCCGCGCCGCGCCGTGGCTGGGTCACGGCCCCTGCTGCCATTGCAAGTGCATTGTATCTTCGCCATCCACCCTGTGCTCTGCCAGTGGGCCAAAGTGGTGGTGGCAGGGCATGCGTCCCGAAGTGGGCGCGATGGCGTATGCTCCCTTAGGGAAGTAGGGAAGCGCATCAAGGGGTAGTCTGTGGCTTCGGAAAGTCTGGTGCATCGTCCAGCCTGGTGGCGCAACCGTGGCCGGAACACCCTAGCTGCTGCCGGATTCGCCGTGGTGGCGCTGGCGCTGCTGGCGTGGCTCGGCTGGCGCGCCTGGCAGGCGCGCGCCGCGTCGAACGAGCTGGTGGGTGGCGCCATTGCCGCCAGCCGCCAGCCGGCTCCCGACTTCGCGCTGACCGATCAGCTGGGGCGTCCCCAGCAGCTCAGCGGCTTCCGCGGCCGCCCGGTGGCGCTCACCTTCATCTACACCAACTGCCCCGACGTCTGCCCGCTGATTGCGCTCAACATGCACCTGGCCTATCGCCAGCTTGGCCCCGACGCCAAGCGCGTCGCGCTGGTGGCCATCACCGTCGATCCGGAGCGTGACGACGTCGCTCAGGTGCGCCGCTTCTCCGACGCACGCGGGCTCACCGACGAGTGGTACTTCCTGACCGGGCCGCGGGCGCAGCTGGAGGCCGTGTGGCGTGCCTACGGCATTCTGACGCAGCCGGTGAACCTTCAGGGCACGCCGGTAGCTAGCGACCCCGCCGCCGTGGAGCACGCCGCACCCACCTTCCTGATCGATAAGCAGGGCAACGTACGCATGCTGCTGCCGGTCGACTTTTCGGCAGACACCCTGGCCCACAACCTGCGTGTGCTGCTGCGCGAGCCTTGAGTCCATCGTCTCTCGCGAGCCACGCGTCGCCGGATACCCTTGAGCGCCTCTGGCTTTTGACCGTGATCTGACCGAATTTTGACCTTGCTTTGTCCTGGGAGCGGGATGATGGTCTCGACCGGAAGGCCACGAGGCGCACGTTCAGCACGCGCGGCCAGGCGAGCCGGGCAGCAGCGTGTGGCCCGCCGCCACGTTTCAGCAGCACCAGCGAGGTCGCCGGTAGAGGAGCAGGAGGAGAGCGATGGTCATTCTGACGCGAGCCGGCCAAAGTACGTCGCTCGAGCGACTCAACGAGCATCTGGGAACACTCCTGGCGCAGGGAGCGACGGCCGAGGTCCAGGGGAGGCGGGCACGGGAGCTGAGCCGGCCGCGCCTGCTCCAGGATGCGCGTGTCATCTGCACCAGCGGCCGCCTGCTGTGGCGCTACCATCATAGCTCCCCAGAGCAGACGGTCTCGCGCGTGCCGCTCTATGGCCTGCGGGTGCAGTCGTGGACGCTCGAGCCGGCCGGCACCATCGTCGTCTACGCGCAAGGGGGCGAGCGGCTGCGCCTTGCGCCGGCGATACGCGGCCGATGGCGGCGCCAGCGCTACTCAGGCCGCCGCGCCGGCGGCCACGCTGCTGCCTCGACGGCGGGGCTGGGGAGCCGGCGCCGCTGATCACGTTCCGGTGCGCCCCCCGGCACAGCCTCCTCCGTCGCCGGCCAAGGAAGAGATGAAGAGCCCGGCTGATCGCGTTCTGGCGCGCCCCCCGGCGGCACGGCCCCTGCCGGCCGCTGGCCAGCCGCTGGTGCGCCGAGGCGCGAAGCCGAGCCGTCGAGCCGCGGCACGCCAGCTGGCGTGGGTACTGCTCCCGACGCAACCACCGCCCGCCGGCGGATCTGCTCCTCGAGCGTCAGCGTGTTCTCGCGCGCGGCGAGCACGTGCCACGGCTCAACGAACGGTGCACCCTCCTGCACGGCCAGGTCGCCGGCCGCGCGCACCAGCCCGCCGAGCTCGCGCAGGCGGGTAGTCAGCCGGTCCGGGCGTCCGGCGCGCAGGCGAGCCTCAGCGATGACCACCTCCACTGCAGCACGCGTCAGGTGCGGAATCTTGCCGTCCCGCACGACCTCCTGCGCGCAGAACTGCGCCAGCCTGGCCCGGTTCTCCGGCGTATCGGGCATGTCCTCGTTCATGTAGATCTCATAGCCGTAGCCACGCACGCGCGAGCGCAGGGCCGGGTGCATCTTCTCTACGTCCTGCATGTTGCCAGCAAGGATCAGCAGGAAGTCGCACGGCACCGGCGACGTGCGGATCATCGTGCCCGACGACCCGAGCGTGCGTCCGGAGATCGGGAAGCGCTTCTCCTGGATGGCGGTGAGCAGCGACTGCTGCGACTCGATGGAGAGGGTCGAGACCTCGTCGATAAAGAGCACACCGCGGTGCGCCAGGTGGATGGCGCCGGGCTCCACCAGCTCGTGCGGTGGCGTCTCATAGCCGCCGGATTGGAACGGGTCGTGGCGCACGTCGCCCAGCAGCGCGCCGGCATGGAAGCCGGTGGCATCGATGAAAGGCGCCTGGTCGGTCTCCAGCTGGCGTGCGTTGTTCACCAGCAGCTTCGGCACGCTCAGGCGAGCCGGCGAACGGAAGAACCGGCGCGCGACCAGCAAGCCGAGGAAGACTACCCCACCGACCAGCCCAGGGACGGCACTCTTGGTGGTGAGCGCGTACCAGCCGGAGATGAGCGAGACCGCCGCGGAGGCAATCCAGAAGAGATAGGAGATCGCTGATTCTGCCTCGCCGCGGCGCCGCTTCGCCTGGTGCACGATGCGCTCGCCCTCACCCGCCGGCACCACCTCGATGCGCGGCGAGATGCGGCTCTCCGGGTTGGGCAGGACGAGGATATCCTCGAGGTCTCGGGCACCCATCATCTCTGTCATTGCGGCGGCGAGCATGCTCTTCCCGGTGCCCGGCTCGCCTACCATCAGCACGAACCGGCGCTGCTGCGCCGCCAGGCGCACGATCTCCACCGCCCGGTCCTGGCCGATCACCTGGTCGATCAGCCGGTGGCTGATGGGAATGTCGGCGGTAGTGCGCCAGTCGGGCGGCGGTGCCGGGCCTGGCCCGGCACCGGGCGTCGGTGCTGCCGGCTGCACCGTGCCGCGGCCGGCTGGGGAGGCGTGGCGGGCGGTGATCGACGACTCCGCCGGGGGATCGTTTTGCGCCGGCGGAGCTTCATCGTCCTCCAGGACGCCACGCAAGGCATTGCGCACCGCTGGATCGCCATCCTGCTCGAGCTGCGCCACCATGGCCTGCGTGCGGTCCGGGGCGATCGCGCGCACGGCGGGGGTCAGGGCACGAGCCGCCTGCCACCGGCGGGCGCGCTCGCCGGAGCCGGCCCAGCGCTCCACGAGCTCCAGCGCCGCCTGCGGGCAATGCTGCGCCAGCTCGCGCCCCACGATCAGTGCGCCGAGTTGGCGCGTGGCCGGCGCATCCACCCCGGCCGCGCGGTCGAGCAGCTCCAGCGCCACCGCTCGCGCCGCCTCCGGCCCATGCTGAATTGCCGGCACCGTGGCAAAGAGGAGCGCGCGCCGCACACCCTCACTCCGCTGGGTTTCAGGGAGGAAGGCGGCCAGGAGCTCCGGGCCCCAGCGCTCCGGTCCGGCGCACAGTAGCGCCCCCAGACCCCAGGCCGCGCCCTCGCGCACCCAGCGATTGGTGTCGTCGGCCAGGCGGAGCAGCACCGGCCAGGCGCGCTCAGGTGCCTGGCCGCCGGCGGCGGCGCTGCGCTCGCCGAGCCAGCGCGCCGCGACGTAGCGCGCCGGCCACGCTTCCAGGCCGGCGAACTCGAGCAGCAGGGCCAGGCCGGCCTCGCCGGGCGGGATCAGCGCTTCCACCCGCGGCAGTGCCACTACCAGCAACCCTGGATGATCGATCCGCCCGAGCGTGGCCACGAACGTGCGCGCCAGCTCCGCCCGCAGGCCGCGGGCGCGTGCCGGCACCGGCTCGGGGGCCGGCAGCTCCGTTGAAACGTCCTCAGGAACCGTCTCGCTCACGTGCATCCTCATGCCCCAGCCAGGTGCAGCATCAGCACCCGGCTAGCGGCCCAGCACCGGCGCGACCACCCTCCTGGGTGATGGCCGGCCGCGCTCAGCCACCGCCGCCCGGCGGAAGGCCAGCCACAGGCCGGCGGCCACACCGAGTGCCACGACGCCGACCAGGTAGAACAGGTTGAGCAGCTTGACCCGGAGCGGCGGCGCGAGCGGCGCGACCTCAGCCACGGGACTCACGCTCAGCGGCGCGAACTGCACCGGGCTCTGCGCCGTGGGCGCGGCCGTGACGCGAATCTCGTACGGCACGCCGTCGTGGGCATTGAACTTCCAGGTCAGCGTACCGTCGGGAGCCACGGCCTGCGCACCGAAGACGACTTTCTCATCCTCGGTGTGCCAGTGCTGGACGGTGAACTGCACGTAGGGCACCGGCCGGCCGCTCGCATCGGTCACGCGCGCGGTGAACGTCATCAGGTCGCCCACCTGCGCTCCCTCCGCCGGCTCGAAGCGCACCTGCAGCGTCGCCTGGCCGTTGCCGGCTACGCTCGGCGGCGCGGCAACGGGCGCTCCCGTGCCGGCCTCCTCCGCCGGCTCGCCAGCGCCGGGCTGCTCCGCGCGGATGAGAAAGCCCAGCCACGCCACGATCACGGCCACGATCACGGCGCCCACGAGGATGGAAAGGCGCTTTGCATTCATCTCCTTCATCTCCGGTGCACTCCTTGACACCTGCGACGCCCTCTATGCCTGCGAGGCTACACTCCCTCACGACGCCGCGCCCGCCGGCGATTGCATTCCGGCCGCCAGGTGCGCGCGACCGAGGATCAGCCCCGAGAGCATGCCGAAGAGCACGAGCGCCCCGACGAAGAGGCCCAGGTACACGAACGACATCGGCTTCTCCGAGATGTGCAGCGTCAGATCGCGTGAGGTAGGCGTGAACGCCGCCCCGGCTCCCGGGGCGGGGCTGGCTTTGACGGTGAGGCGATAGTCGCCTCGAATAGGGAAGAGATACTCGAGCTCCTGCCGGCCGCCGGGCGCGACGCCGCTCCACTGCAGCACGGTCTTACCCTCGATGCGCGGCACGTCGGTCGAGATGAACCAGTTGGTGGGTGGAGTAGCCAGCTGCACGTCGAACTGCACATTGGGGATCGTGCGGCCGGAGGCATCCTTAAGCTCCACGATCAGCTTGCTGGGGCTGGCACCGGCAGAGGGGCCGCCATGCGGATGGATCTGTGACAGCGGCGGGTCGGTGCTCACGACGATCTGCTCGCCGGCCGCCTGCGCCGGCTGTCCTGGCGCGGTGGCCAGCGCCGCGGCGAGCCCGACGCCAGCGACCAGCATCAGCAGGAGCTTCCAGCGGCGCCCGGCCCAGAAGAAGAAGGCAGCCAGGAGGGCGGTGACGATGGCCGCCGCCACGTTGAAGGGCCGCGCCGGCCCGGCCGGCTCGAAGGTCTGCAGCGCGGCGACGATGAACCAGAAAGAGGCGAACGCCGAGATCAGGCCCAGGACGTAGAGCATCGGTTCCTCTCCACACGGTGACTCGACGTGACTTTACTGCAAATTGATGGCAGTTGCAAGAGCTTGACGGGCGCGAGCGGTGGTGCTACCATACGGGCCGGAGAGCGATTGCAACCCACTTGCAGCAGAGGGAAGAAATTATGGCTACCGCCGCCAGCTTCGCCACTCGTACCGTCACCCGCACGGCCACCATCAGCCTCAATCTGGTCCTGCAGATCACGGTGCTCCTCGTGCTCGCCGGGCTCGTGATCTGGACGCTCCTGTTCAGCAGCTACCCCGCCGTCCACGATCCGGTCCATGCCCTGCGGCACGCCCTCTACCTCATTCCCTGCCATTAGCCCCGCGCGGCCTGCTCGGCTAGCTGCTGGTTGAACTGGGCGATCTCCTCTCCCTCATTCCCCGCCATATTCCCCGCCATATTCCCTGCCATGAGCCCCGCCGCGCGGGGCTCATGGCACGGCTTCGCTTTTGGCCAAGAGGATCGAAGCCGTGCCACCGGGCCGCTAGATCGCCTGCACCGTAATGAGCGGGCTCAGGCCGGCGAAGTCTTGAGGGTTGCGCGTGTAGAGCGGCAGGTGGTTCGCATGGGCCACAGCTGCAATGAGCAGGTCGGCGAGACGCGACCGATGTGACCGCCCGGCGGCGGTGGCGGCGGCCACGACCTGGCCGAAGCTCCGGGCAGCGATGACGTCGAACGGCAGGGGATCGAAGAGCGCCTCGACCTGCTGCAGGCGCGCCTGGCGTCGCGCTCGCTCCAGGGGATCGCGGGCTAGATGGGGCCCCGCGGCCAGCTCGGCAAGGGTGATGGTCGAGATAGCCACCGCGTCGGGCAAGGCGGCGAGGACGGCCGGATCATCCCAGTCGATGATGACCGAGGTGTCGGCCAGCCCCTCACTCATGGAGCACACGCCCGCGGTCGCCGTACCGAGTGACTCTACCGCAGCCAAGCTGGACATGAAGCAGGTCCTGGCCGAGTGACTCTACCGCAGCCAGGCTGGAAACGCCATGGACCCCATCCTGGCCCGGCTGCGGGTTCCACCTTGGCCCTGGTTTAGAGCACCAGCCAGCCCTTCATGCATGGAGCAGGTCCTGGTCGAACGCCGCGATGAGATCACGCCGGAAGGCCGCCGCGTCGATCCGCGGGCCGGCGGCCGCAATCGCGGCGATCTCACTCCGCGACACGAGCCGGCGTCGGCCGTGGGCGAGCGGGCGCAGCTCGGCCACCGGTGTGCCGTTGCGAGTTACCACGAAGCTGGTGCCGGCCTCCACGGCCGCAAGGATCTGCGCGTTCTGGTTACGCAAGTCACGCTGGGCAATGACATGGCTAATGGGCACGGCTCACGCCCAAAGTGTAGCAAAGAGTGCTACAGGACGCTACAATGTCGCCTGCCGGCGGAGCGCGGGGGGCGAGGATGCGCCTAGTTGGCCGACCAGTGGCTCGGCTTTACCGACTGATGGCTGGCACGTGCCAGCGGACGCCGCTCAAGACTCTGGGCCGGGAAAAGCGGAGGGGGCGCGCCCACCATCGGTGCACCTGCTCCGGAATGGCGGCGCGCGCCCGACGGCGGGTAGCGGTGAATCCCAGCACTGTCCCGACTCGGCGCTGCGCCGACCGATGCCTTCTCGCCCGCTTGCGGCGGCGACATGTTCGGAACTCGCGCTTGCCGAGCGATGGTACTAGTAGCTGGTAGTGGCGCAGACGATGATCCTCAACGGCCCAGGCGACCCGTAAATGACCTATAGTGTTGGATCATGAGGAAGCTGATCGAGGGGATCATCACCTTCCGGCAAAACGTGCGGCCGGGGTACAAGGAAATGTTTGCGCGGCTCGCAGTGGGGCAGCGGCCCTCCTGCCTGTTCATCACCTGCTCGGATAGCCGCGTCGTGCCGAACCTCTTTACCTCGACCGAACCGGGCGACCTGTTCGTCGTGCGCAACGTTGGGAACCTGGTGCCGCCGAACCACCCGGGCGAGCTGTCGACTGGCGATGAAGCGGAGGCCGCCGCGATCGAGTACGCGGTGAGTACCCTGGAGGTGCAGGACATCATCGTCTGCGGGCACTCAAACTGTGGGGCGATGCGGGCGGTGCTGGAGAGCGCTGATCCAGCGAGCGGTAGTGGAGGCGCGGCGACGCCCCATCTGAGACGGTGGCTGCGCCACGCGCTGCCGGCACTGGAGCAGCTCAATGGGGGACGCGTGCTCGATCCGTTGCTCCCACGCCCGGAGCTCCTCTCGCAGCTGAACGTGTTGCAGCAGGTCGCGCACGTGACCAGCTACCCGGTGGTTGCCGAGCGGATGGCGTCGGGCGCGTTGGGCGTGCACGGATGGTGGTTCGACCTCGCCAGCGCAGACGTCTACGCGTATGCGGCGGAGCTGGACCGCTTCGTCCTCATTGACGAGAGCCGCTTGCGTTTCAGCACCCCGCTGGGGCAGCGCTGAGCGGCGGCCCCGCTCTCAGCTCACCGCCTTCTTCACCAGCGCCGCGATCCTGGCCTCTTCGGCAGGGGTCAGCTCCTTCAGCGCGAACGAGGTCGGCCACATGTTGCCTTCATCGAGGTTCGCCGCGGCGTTGAAGCCGAACGTCGCGTACCGCTCCTTGAACTTCGACGCAGGTGTGAAGTAGCAGACGACCTTGCCGTCCTTGGCGTACGCGGGCATCCCGTACCAGGTCTTTGGTGAGAGGTCCGGCGCACTGGCCTTGATAAGCGCATGGAGCCGCTCGGCCATGGAACGATCCGGCTCCGGCATCTCGGCGATCTTGGCCAGCGCGGCGCGCTCCTCCTCTTCCCTGTCCACGCGCGCGCCGCGACGCGCGGCCGCCTTCAGCTCTCGGGCGCGCTCCTGCATCGCGGCGCGTTCCTCAGCCGTAAAGCCCTCCGACACCTCGTCGCTTGGCGTGCTGCTCTCGTTGGTCATGCGTATCTCCATCCTGTATCCCTGTGCGTAGCGGAACGATCAGCCCTGCCGGGTCTTCGGCTGTAGGATCCGGATCTGATTACCGAACGGATCGCGCAGCCCGCAGTCGATCCCATAGCCGTGGTCGATCGCTTCCTGCGTGAACTCGACCCCCTTGGCGCGCAGCCGCTCGTAGGTGCCGAAGCAGTCGTCGGTCTTGAGCGCCAGGAACCCAATCGCGCCCTTGGTGACCAGGTCGCGCACCTGCTGCGCAGTCTTCTCGTCCATTACTGGCGGACCGGGGACGTCGAGAACAATCTCGGGGATCGGCTCGCCGGGGACGCCGACCGTCAGCCAGCGGAAGCCGCCGCGGGTGTAGTCGGCTTTGACCTCCAGCCCGAGCTTCCCCACGTAGAAGTCGAGCGCCTCCTGGTGATCCAGGACCCAGATGTGTGCATGCGTGATGGCGGTGAAGTTCTTCATCGCATCGAATCTTAGGAAGCGCTTGGCCCACTGGCTTCTCCGAAACTGCTCGGTCGTGCCCAGGCCATGGTGAAGCACGTTGGGACGGCGCCACCCACCGGCGCAGCGCTCTGGCGGTAGGCGGTGGGCGAGACGCCAACGATCGCGCGGAATGTCCGGCTGAAGGTGCCGAGGCTCGTGAAGCCAACGGCGAAGCAGATCGCAGTGACGCTGTGGTCGGTCTCGCGCAGCAGCCACATCGCGCGCTCGACCCGGCGGCGCTGGAGGTAACGGTGGGGCGTCTCGCCGAAGGTCGCGCGGAAGAGGCGGATGAAGTGCGCTTCCGAGACGCACGCAATGCGGGCGAGCGCTGGCACGTTGAGCGGCTCGGCGTAGGCGCGGTCCATGGCATCGCGGGCGCGCAGGAGGCGGCGGTTCTGCTCCTCGGCGGCGCGGCGCACGGCCCCAGAGTCTACAGCAGTGCGAGCGTGGCCGTTACCAGGGCACCCCTTGCTCGCGGAGGATTGTGGGGAGGCTTTTACTCGCCATCGAACTGGAGCATCCACTCCGTGCCTCACCAGGCTTTGGCGGGCCCGGCAATCACGTGCAAGAATGACGTGGTGGCTGACGAAAATCTGGCGATCGAACTCCACCTGGCTAAACTGCAGGAGATCACGGGCTATGCCGTGGCCTGCGCGGAGCCTGCGTTGGTGCTCTTCGAGCGCGACTGTGCGGATGGCCGGCGTGCACGCGCCGCGCTCGAGGCGGCGCGCCGGTTTGGTGTTGCGAGTCCCGCTGTGGTGAGCGTCCTGATGCGGTACCCGAGCGCTCCGAGTGGTGGCGGCCGCGTGGGAGAGCTCCTGCGCCAGCTGGATGCCTCGCTGCGACGGCTGGCGACCGGCCGTTACCCGAACCGCTGCCCTCGCTCCGAGCGGCCTGCGGCGGACCGGCGGACCTACCGCGTGAGTCGAGGAGAAACCTGCCCGACTCCGCCCTCAGCGCCCCCCGTGGCCCCTTCGTCCCATCCGCTTGCGCCGTGCCGGCGCACTGCGTAGAGTGACGGTGCACACCTCCGTGGAGGAGGGCGGCGGGGAGACGCGATGCTGGCGAAGGTGCTGACGGGAGCGGTGGTCGGGCTCGAAGGCTCGCTGGTGGAGGTGGAGGTCGATCTGGCGCAGGGGCTGCCGAACTTTACGATCGTGGGGCTGCCCGATGCCGCGGTGCAGGAGGCCCGCGAGCGGGTGCGGGCAGCCATCCGCAACTCCGGCTTGCCGTTTCCCCTCAAGCGGCTCACCGTCAACCTCGCGCCGGCCGAGGTACGCAAGGAGGGCGCCGGCTACGATCTGCCCATCGCCGTTGCCGTCCTGGCGGCCGCCGAGCTGGTGGCGCTCCCCGCCGAGCCGGCGATGTACCTGGGTGAGCTCTCGCTCGACGGCACGGTGCGCCAGACGAACGGTATCCTGCCGCTGGTGGCGCTGGCGCGCGAGCGCCGGCTGCGCCGAGTGTTCGTGCCCGCCGTCAATGCTCGCGAAGCCGCCCTGGTGGATGGCGTGGAGGTGCTCCCCCTGGGCTCGCTGCGCGAGCTGGTGCAGCACCTCACCGGCGAGCGACCGATCACGCCCCATACCTCGCCCGCGCCACCGGGGCCGATCGAGCCACCCCAGGCCACCGACCTGGCCGACGTGCGCGGGCAGGAGCACGCCAAGCGGGCGCTCGAGGTAGCCGCTGCCGGTGGACATAACGCCCTGATGGTCGGCCCCCCGGGAGCCGGGAAGACGCTACTGGCGCGCTGTCTGCCCTCCATCCTCCCGCCGCTCTCGCTCGATGAGGCGCTGGAGGTGACCAAGATCTACAGCATCTGTGGCCTGCTGCGCCCGGAAGAGCCGCTCATCCGATGGCGTCCCTTCCGCGCGCCGCACCACACCATCAGCCATGCCGGGCTGGTCGGCGGGGGCTCCTCCCCGCGCCCGGGGGAGCTGAGCCTGGCACACCGCGGGGTGCTCTTCCTGGATGAGCTGCCCGAGTTTGGCCAGCACACGCTGGAGACGTTGCGCCAGCCGCTCGAGGATGGCGTGGTGACGATCAGCCGCGCCGCGGGAGCGATCACCTTTCCAGCCAAGGTCATGCTCATCGGGGCGATGAATCCCTGCCCATGCGGCTATTACGGTGATGCGCTGCGCCGGTGCGTCTGTAGCGATGCGGCCATCCGCCGCTACCGCCAGCGCCTCTCCGGGCCGCTGCTCGACCGGATCGACCTGCACCTCGAGGTGCCACGCGTGGCCTACGACAAGCTGGCGGTGGCGACTACGGCCCCGACGGCTCCCCTGGATGACTCCGGCCGGGCACGCGCACCCCGTGGTGCGCTGGCTGGGGCGGATGCGCCGCCAGCCGGTGGTGCCGGCAGTGCCGCCACCCCAGCCAGCGCGTCGGGCACGCGGGCGAGCGACACGCTGGCGGCGATCGCGACGCCCCACCCCGCCGAGCCCTCAGCCGCCGTCCGGGTGCGCGTGCTGGCAGCGCGACAGCGGCAGCAGGCGCGCCTGGCGGGCATGGGGCTCCTCTGCAACGCCGAGATGGGCCCGGCCGAGGTGCACCGCTACTGCCAGACCGATGGCGCCGCCGAGGGGCTGCTGCGGGCGGCGATGCAGCGCCTGCACCTCTCGGCGCGCGGGTACCACCGAGTGCTCAAGCTGGCCCGCACGATTGCCGACCTGGCGGCGGCGGAGGTCATTGGCGCCGCCCACGTTGCCGAGGCGCTCCAATACCGGCCCCGGCAGGTAGAGTGAGGTGGCGCGGGCCTGCCCCCCACCAGGCCCGATGCCGAGCGCGCCTCCTGGCCGCCCGCGCTGGGTTCCGCTACAACTGCTACAGCTGCGCAGTGGAGGATGGGGTTTGGGATGGAAATGGGGATGGAAATGGGGATGGAAAATCGAACCGAGCTGATGGGGCCGGCCCAGCGAGCGCGGCGCGCGCAGGGGGCACGCTGGCTGTTCCCGAGTGATGGAAGCGACGAGGAGTGGGCGTTTGTCGACCAGGGCGACACCGGCCACCAGCCGGCCGCAGACGCGGTGGCGCCCGGCCGGCGCCTGGAGGAGGCCAAGCTCCCCGAGACTGAGCGAGGCTTCGTGCTGCTGCCCCGCCGCTGGGCGGTGGAACGCAGCAACGCCTGGGGGGCGCCTTTCCGCCCCCTGGCACTCTGGGCGGCAGCGCTGGCTGGGACGCGGCCGGCCGCTCGGCTTCTGGCGGAACGCGGCCTTGCTCGGCCTGGTCGACGCCGCGTTGGTCGTCGCACTGCTTGCGCCGGGCTACGCGCTGTTCTGGGGCGGTGTGGGGAGCCGGTCCACTACGTGCTCGGTGGCGGATTCGGCGTGGCTGCGCTGGTCCGCGGTCGCGCCCCATGGCGGGCTGCCGTGACGCTCCCATGACGCGCCTCAATGGCCCACAGGCGACCGGGCGGGAGTACCGCAACCTCTCCCAGCCGGAGCACGCGATCCGCGAGGAGCAGAACCGGCGTGTTCCGATGCGCGATGGGATCGCGCTGCTGGCCGATGTGCTCCGGCCGGATGCGTCGGGGCGGTTCCCGGCGCTGGTCGCGGCGTCGCCGTACCCGCGCCAGATCCAGAACAGTGGAATACCGATCGGGTTCGTCGAGGCCGGGACGTCGTCCTTCTTCGTGCCGCGCGGGTACGCCCACGTGATCGCCAACGTGCGCGGCACCGGAGGCTCCGGCGGCGAATACGCCTTCTTTGGCGCGAACGACCGGGCGGACATGCACGACCTGGTGGAGTGGACGGCGGCGCAGCCATGGTGCGACGGCCATGTTGGAATGGTCGGGATCAGCGCCTTCGCGATGGCGCCGCTCGCCGCGGCGGTCGAGGCGCCGGCGCACCTGAAGGCGATCTTCCCGCTGGCGGCGACCAGTGGCGCCAGTTGGCTGAGACCAGCACGCGCGCTCCAGGAAGTGAGTGAAGGTAGCTCCCCGAGGTGGGAGAACTCCCGAACTTCCTGCCACAATCTACTGATCCCTGCGTTGATCGCTAAACTGGCTCCAGGGCGCGGGGCTCGTTCATGCTTGAGCTGTCTGGGCAGCGATCAGTAACACTCGTCGCCGGCGCCAGGTTAGTGGCGCGGGGTGCCTCGCGGGTCGCCTACCACTTCGAGGGCGCGGCGCCTCCCCAGTGCTTCGACCTGCCTGACGGCTCCCCCACGTTGGGCGACCCGCTGCCGCGGCCGATCGTCAGCTAGCTGGCCACGCCTGGCCAGGGGCTCCGCCGAGCAGGCAGACAGCAGACATCATGCATGCTATCATGATGGCATGGAGCGCACCACCATTACTATTCCGGAGGATTTACTGAAGCGCCTGCGCCTCCTGGCAGCCGAGCGGCGAACATCTATGGCTGCCCTCATTCGCGAGGCGCTGGAGGAGAAATCGGCCAGCTACCGCCCAAAGCCGAAGAGCTTGGGCATCGGCGCCTCTGGGCACCGCGACACCGCCCGCCGCAGCGCTGAAGAGCGCCCCGAGCCACGGCCATGGCGCTGATCCTCGATACCGGTCCCCTGTACGCCTCCCTGGACCGCAGCGACGCCGACCACATTGCCTCCCGACGCCTCATCGAGGAGGCAGAGGAAGAACTGGTCATCCCCGCACCCGTGCTGGTCGAGGTTGACTACTGGATCCACGCCCGCCTGTCCCCGGGCGTCCTGGTGGCCCTGCTCGACGACATCATCGCCGGCGCCTACAGGGTGGAGGAGCTGAATGCCGCGGACTATCGGCGTATCCGTCAGCTCTGCGACCGCTACGCCGATGCCGACATTGGCTTCGTCGACGCCGCCGTGCTGGCGGTGGTGGAGCGCCTTCACGAGCCGAAGCTGGCAACCCTCGATCAGCGCCACTTCCGCACGATGCGCCCCCACCATGTGGAGGCATTGAGGCTGCTACCGGAGTAACATCCCTCTCGATGCTTCGAGCCGCTCGCCGGCTCCTCAAAGCAATATAACCGCGCCCGGATCGGGTGCACATCGCGACATCACGCGACCTATGCATTAATGCATCAGGACGACGCTGACTATGGATAACGACGTGGCCGCGGCGGCTTGACCAGTTCCGCGCCGGTCGGTCGGCGCTGGTCGAGCTTGCCGGCGTTCAGGCGGCTCGTCACCAACCCGCGCGTCTTCGAACAGCCCGAACCCATCGCGAGCGCATGGGAGCAGGTGCGAGCGTGTCTTGTCTGCGACGTCGTCTGAATCCCGCAGCCGAGTGAATCTCGTGCCGGATGCTGATCTCGCAGCCCTGGCGTTAGCGCATGGCCTGGCCAAATATAGGGCAAGCACCCGCTGGTGCACCGTGGCCGGCATTCGGCATCGTCTCATTCGCGACTATGCTCCGCCGGGGAGACACGACGGAGATGAACGACGGCGGCACCAAATATGCTGCAGTGATTAAGGAACCAAGACCATGAGTGACTTGATCGTGATCATATTCGAGGGTGAAGAGCAGGCCGGCCAAGCGCTCCACCGCCTGCGCGAGCTGGAGCACCAGGGTTTGCTGCAGCTCAACGACACTGCCGTAGTGGTGAAGGACGGCAGCGGCCAGATCCACACCCAGTAATCACTGGTAACCCGATTCACCGGTAATCATCAGTAATCTGCATCGCCCGGCTCAACCCCAGCAGAGGATCGAGGATCATGGCCGGCTTCGACCCGGTGACCAGTCAGGGCGTGGCCATCACGAACCTCTTCTGGCTGCTCCTGGCGCTCTCCTTCCTGCTGCTGCTCTTCGTCGTCGGGTGGCTCACCTACGCGCTGGTGCGCTTCCGCGCCCGGCCGGGCGATCCCGATCCGCCCCAGGCGGCCGGCAGCCGGCGGCTGGAGATCGCCTGGACGGCGGCCCCGCTGGCGCTGCTGGCGATCATCTTCTTCCTCACGGTCGGAACGGTGCGCGCCGTCGAGCGTCCGGACGCCTCACCGGTGCGTCTGGTGGTGATCGGCCACCAGTGGTGGTGGGAGGTGCGCTATCCAGATCTGGGCGTGACGACGGCGAACGAGCCGCACGTGCCGGTAGGCACCCCGCTGCAGATCGAGATCGAGTCGGCCGACGTGCTGCACAGCTTCTGGATCCCGCAGTTCGGTTTCATGCGCGACGCCGTGCCCAATAAGACCAATGTGA
>Ga0070741_10003615_pt1 | contig 37819 bp, 37 predicted proteins | sample Coa_R1_4_FD_66440 | JGI IMG/M metagenome (GOLD analysis project Ga0070741, IMG submission 66440) | Surface soil microbial communities from Centralia Pennsylvania, which are recovering from an underground coalmine fire - Coalmine... | ecosystem: Environmental > Terrestrial > Soil > Unclassified ... | reverse complement strand
GTGCTCGCCATCATGCAGTCGGCCCGCGAGCGGCGCGAGATCCTGCTGGCGCACCAGGTAGCCAGCCCGGAGTAGGCTCGCGCAGGATCGGATGGGCGATTCGGGCAGACTTCCGCCGCTCCTGGCCCCGGCCCGGGGGATGCGTTCGGGGACACGCCCACCCCCCACGAAGCGCTAGGCCGTCGCCGGCGCCGGGGCCGCCTGGCGCGCGGCCGCCCCCTGCGCCTCGACCACCGGGTCGCGCAGGAAGAGCGCCAGGACGAGCGCGACCGCCGAGAAGGCGGTGAGCATCAGGAACACGTCGTTGAAGCCCAGCACCAGCGACTGAGTCGTGAGCGTCTTCGCGATGACGGCGGCGACGGCGCGCTGCTGCGCCTCGGCGGCCGTGACGCCCGCCGCTACCAGCCCCGGCTGGAGCGCCGCGGCCAGCTCTTGCACGGCCGGGCGGTCGGGTGTGATGGCGCCCGCGAGCGCGCTGTAGTGGAACAGGCTGCGCGCCGTCAGCACGGTGCTCAGGAACGCCGTGGCGAACGACGCGAAGATGCGCAGCAGCCCGTTGTACAGCGCCGTGGCCCGCGCGAGCTGCCGCTGCGGCACGGTGTTGTACGCCGTGGTCTGCACGGGCATGAAGCAGAACCCGAGCGAGAAGCCGCGCGCCACGGCGAGCCAGGTGATCGTGGCGTGCGAGGCGGCCAGGCTCACGTGCCCTAGCTGCCAGGTCGTGAACAGCATCACGGTCGTGCCCAGCAGGACGAGCGGCCGCGGGCCGACGCGGTTGTACAGGCGCCCCGCGACGATCATCGAGAGGAACGACGCCACGCCCTGCGGCATCAGGATGAGGCCCGCCTCCAGCGCCCCGAGGCCCTGCGCCGTCTGCAGGAACAGCGGCAGCAGGAGCTGCGTGCCGAACAGCGAGAGCTGGATGACGAAGTTCAGGCCGATGGCGAGGCTGAAGATGCCGTTCGCGAACAGCCGCAGGTCCAGCATCGGCTCCGGCTGGAGCAGCTCGGCGATGATCCAGGCGAGCAGGGTGCTTGCGCCGACGACCAGGAACAGCCCCGTCAGCGGCGCCGTCCAGCCGTCGCGGGCGCCGTAGCTGAACCCGAGCAAGAGCGCCGGGAAGGCGATCGTGGAGAGGATGAAGCCCGGCAGATCGAGGCGCGCGGCGTGGCGGGCGGGCGTCTCGCGCAACAGCAGCGCGGCCAGCACCAGGCCGGCCAGACCAATGGGGATGTTGAAGCTGAACATCGCGTGCCAGCTTATGTAGTCCACGAGGTAACCGCCGGCCACCGGGCCGAGCAGCGGCGCGACCAGCGACGGCAGCCCGAGCAGCGCCATGAACCGCGGCCGCTCGAGCGGCGTCATGAGCGAGTAGGAGATCGCCAGCCCGAGCGGGTGCAGCATGCCGCCGCCGAGCCCCTGGAGCACCCGGAAGGCGATCAGCGATGGCAGGTCCCAGGCGAGCGTGCAGAGGACTGAGCCGACGACGAACAGCGCCAACGTGCTCATGTACAGCCGCTTCATGCCGATCTTCTCGGCCAGGAAGCCGGAGACGGGAATCACCACGGCGAGCGCGATCATGTAGCCGGTGATGACCCAGTGGCCCTGCTGCACGTCCACGTTGAAGGTGGCGAGGATCTTCGGCAGGCCGATGTTCACAGTGGTCTGGTTCAGCAGGGAGAGGAAGGAGCCGATCGTCGTGACGCTCAAGCTGAGCCAGCGGTAGTCGAACCCCTGGCGCGGCGCGGGCGCGTCCTCGGCCATGGGGCGCCTCCTTACTCACTCAGCAGACGTCGGCTTGCTCCACCAGACGGGGGCTTGGGGGTGTCCCCCAGGTACCCTCTTCCTCAGCGGGCGTCGGCTTGCCCCGCCAGGTGAATACGCACGCGCGCCGACGCGCCGACGATCAGGCGCGCGTCGTCGGCGTTGCGCAAGCCGATGCGCACGGGCACGAGCTGCACGATCTTCGTGAAGCTGCCGGCGGTGTTCTGCTGCGGCAGCAGCGCGAACGTCGAGGTCGTGGCCGGGATGATCGCCTCGACGATCCCCTCCAGCGTGCGGTCGAGCGCGTCCACGTACACTTCGACGTACTGCCCGGGCCGCACGTGCGCCACGCGCGTCTCCTCGACGTTCGCCACGACCCACAGCCGCCGCGTGTCCACGACCGTGAACAGGGTCTGGTTCGTGTTGACGTTGTCGCCCACGTTCACCTTGCGGCTGACCACGACGCCGTCCACCGGCGACACGACGTCTACCATGCGGTCGTGGGCGTCGAGGAAGGTGGAGCGCGTGCCGCCGAGCGGCATCGCGGTGGTGATCGGCACGTCGAGCGTAACCAGGGCGTCGTCCTTGCGGACCAGGCTCCCGACCTCGCTCTGCAAGCGGAAGATGCGGCCCGCGTCGGGGCTGGAGACCTGCACGAGCGCGCCGGCGATGGCGGCGTTCTCGGTGGTCACGAAGTAGGTGGCCTCGTGCCAGAGCTGCAGCGCGCCGAGCGCGCCGCCCACGAGGAGCACCGCGATCAGGACCAGGGCGAGGCGCTTCCGCTGGCGCAAGCAGGCGTCCCACAGCTTACGCACGCCACCCGCCTCACTCTCATCCGTGGCGCCGGTCCGCCGCGCCCGCGCCGGCGGGCCGACCCAATGGACCGCCTGGTGACGACCGATCGGCGGCCCGCCGCGCCCACACGGGCGGTCTCCCGCTGCGCGGGCCCCGGCTGGCCTACAGTATAGTCCGCCGCCCGCCGCGCGCAAGCGACCGGCCGCGTCGCGCCACCCACCCCGACGCGAACAGTGCTGCCCGAATTTGAAACCTTCGCCCGTTGAGTGAAGATTTCAAACACCGGCTTACGGAATGGAGGTGTCGCCAGCGGGGCTTGACAGCGCCCGCGGCGGCGCGTACCGTAGCAGCCGGATGGCCGGGCGCGGCGAGGGCGGCGCGGGAGGGCACATGACTGGGAACGCGCGGCGGATCGCGGGGAGGCTGGGGCTGCTGGCCCTCCTGCTGAGCCTGGCCTGTGGACCGGGCACGGGCGCGGGCGGCGCTGGCGCGGGAGCCGCGACCGGCGGCGGCCAGCCGGCGGCGCCGAGCGGAGCCGCGCCGGCCAGCGGCAGCGCTACGACCTCGGCCGCAACCGCGGCGCCGCCCGCCGAGCGGCTGCGCGTCGCCTGGGTGTCGCCGTCCGGCGGCTACTTGCCCCTCTGGGCAGCGCAGGACGCCGGCCTCTTCCGCGAGCGCGGCCTGGAGGCCGAGCTAACGTTCACCAGCGGCGCCCAGGCCGTGCAAGCACTGCTCGCCGGCGAGGTCGACGTGGCGTACACTGACGGCTCGGCCGTCGTGCGGGCGGGGCTCGCGGGCGGCGACACGGTGATCCTCGGCTCCACCACCAACACCTTTCCCTTCAAGCTCGTCGCCAACCCCGCCGTGCGGCGCGTCGAGGACCTGAAGGGCCGCAAGCTCGGCATCACGCGCACGGGCACGACCACCGACTTCGCCGCGCGCTACATGCTGCGCCAGGCGGGGCTCGCGCCCGACGCGGACGTGGCGCTGATCCAGGCCGGCGGCACGCCCGAGATGCTGGAGGCGATCGTCGCCGGCGGGCTGGACGCGGGCCTGATGAGCGAGCCGTATGGCCTGCTCGCGGTCCGCCAGGGCTACCCCGCCATCCTCGACCTCAGCACGATGGGCGTGGAGTACCCCGTGACGTCCATCGGCGTGCTGAAGCCGCTCGTGAGCGCGAGGCCGGCGGCGCTCGCCGCCTACGTCGGCGGGCTCACCGACGCGATCGCCTGGGTGCGCGGCCACCGCGCCGAGGCGATCGAGATTCTCAGCCGCTTCACGCAGACCGACGACCCGCAGACCCTGACCGACACCTACGACGAGTACGTGCCGCGCTACCCCCGCGCCCCCCACGCCACCGTCGCCAGCATCGTCACGATCCTCGACGCGATCCGCGACGTCGAGCCGCGCGCCGCCACCGCCAACCCCGCGGACTTCGTGGACGACCGCTTCGTCCGCGAGCTAGAGGACAGCGGCCATATCAAGCGCCTGTATGGAGAGTAAAGCCCGTCAGGGCGGGGGATTGGGGGGTGTCCCCCAACCTCGCCTTACCTACTGGCAAGGGAGCCTGTCATGCCAGTCATCGACGCCGATGCCCACGTGATCGAGAACGAGCACACCTGGGACTACATGACCGCCGCCGAGCGCGAGTTCCGCCCGCAAGTCATCACCGCCCCCGGGCCGAACGGCAACGATATCGAGTGGTGGCTGGTGGACGGGCACCGGCGGGGCAAGCAGACGAACATCGGGCTGGACACGCCGGAGGCCTCGCGCGAGATGCGCAACGTCGCGCTCCGCCTCAAGCACATGGACGAGCTGGGCGTGGACGTGCAGGTGCTCTACCCGAGCATCTTCCTGAGCCCGCTCACCAGCCGGCCGGAGGTCGAGCTGGCGCTTTGCCGCAGCTACAACCGCTGGCTGGCCGACATCTGGGCCCACGGCCAGGGGCGGCTGCGCTGGGCGGCCGTGCTGCCGCTGATGACCATGGACGCCGCGCTCGCCGAGCTGGACTGGGCGCGCGAGCACGGCGCCTGCGCGATCTTCATCCGCGGCCTGGAGGGCGAGCGGCGCCTCTCCGATCCCTACTTCTTCCCGCTCTACGAGCGCGCCAGCGACCTCGACGTGCCCATCTGCGTCCACTCCGCCACCGGCAACTTCGCCCAGTTCGACCTCTACGACGGCGACAGCGGCTTTGCCCGCTTCAAGCTGCCGAACGTGGCCGCCTTCCACGCGCTGCTGTTCCACCGCATCCCGAGCCAGTTCCCGAAGCTCCGCTTCGGCTTCGTCGAGATCGCCGCGCAGTGGGTGCCCTACGCCCTCACCGACCTGGCGCGCCGCCTGGAGCGCCGCGGCGACCCCCTGCCCCCCAACCCACTCGCCGCCAATCGCATCTGGGTCGCCTGCCAGACCGACGACGACCTGCCCTACGTGCTGCGCTACGCCGGCGAGGACAACCTGGTCATCGGCTCCGACTACGGCCACAACGACACGGCGACGGAGATCGAGGCGCTGCGCCGCCTGAAGGAGAACCCGAGCGTCCCCGCCCGCGCCGTGGACAAGATCCTCGACGACAACGCCCGCGCGCTGTACGGTCTGTAACAGTGTACGATGCTCCTATCGGCGCGGGCCTACTACCCGCGCCTGTAGGAGGATCCGTGACTGGCTCGCCCTTTGCCAATCCGCCCGTCGAGCCGCGGCGCGACCGACCCCGGCTACCCAAGGACTATGGCGTGCCCGAAACGGAGGAGGGCCTGCTGCCCTGGAGCTGGGCTGTCGAGCGGCTGGAGGCCGCGCGCAACTACTGGTTCAGCACGACGCGGCCCGACGGCCGGCCGCACGCCATGCCGGCCTGGGCGGTCTGGCTCGACGGCGCGCTCTACTTCGAGGGCAGCCCCGAGACGCGCCGCGCGCGCAACCTCGCCGCGAACCCCGCCCTCACGGTCCACCTGGAGAGCGGCGACGAGGTGGTGATCCTCGAGGGGATGAGCCAGGAGACCAGCCCGCCCACGCGGGCGCTGGCCGAGCGCCTGGCCGCGGCCTTCACGGCCAAGTACGCCGCGACGCACGGCTACCGCCCCGGCCCTGAGCAGTGGGATCGCGGCGGGCTGTGGGTGCTGCGGCCACGCGTCGCCTTCGCCTGGAAGGACTTCCCGACGAGCATGACCCGCTGGCGATTCCCAGCGCCCTGACCGTGCGGTGCGCGCCAAGACGCGCTAGCCGAACAGCTCGCGGAGGGGGAGCGTCCAGCCGGGGACCACGTCCGCGCCGTCCAGCACGTCCTCCCCGGCCAGGACGCGCACCGGCTGCCCCGGCCGGTGCACGGCCACCGTCTGGCGGCGCGGGTTCACCACGAACACGAGCCGCGTGCCGTGCTCCAGCCACTCCGCGATCTTCTCGTCCACCTCCGTGTAGAGGTGGTTCGGCGAGATGATCTCGACCGCCAGATCTGGCGCGCCGGGCCAGTAGCCGGTGACGCGCCCGGCGGCCTCGACGCGCTCGCGGGTGACGAACGCCACGTCAGGGGCGCGCACCGTATCAGGGTTGACCGTGAGCCAAAAGCCGATGTCGCCAACTACGACATCCCCCAGCTTGTTGGTCCTCACGTAGTGCGAGAGAGAACTATCGAAAATGCTGGTCTCTCGACCATGCTCGTAACCCGCTGGCGGCATCGTGCGCAGCTCTCCGCGGACCAGCTCGTGGCGTTGGCCGTCGCGCGGCAGCCGCTCCAGCTCCGCCGCCGTCATCAGCTTCGGCTCGACTGCCATGTGCGCCCTCCCGCTCCGCGCCCCTGCCGCGTGCTCGCCTCGGTTGCATTGTACCGCCGCGCGCGGGCTGCCGGGACTCGGCAGCCCGCGCGCGGCCAGCAGTCAGGGGTTGATGAGCGCGTTCGTGCGGTTCACGACGAACGCCTCGCGGCGCTCGAGGAAGTCGCTCACGATGCTCGCGAACGCCTCCGGGCGGTCGGCGTCCAGCCCGTGGCCGGCATCGTAGACCAGGATGTAGTGGCAGTTCGGCAGCTTCTCGCGGTAGGCGCGGCCCATCTCGGGCGGGATCATGACGTCCTCGGTGCCGAACAGCACGAGCGTGGGCACGGGCATGTCGCCCATGCGCCGCTCCAGCTCCACGTCCGGCCGCGGCCCCGAGACGCGCTGCAGCAGCGCCTCCTGCTTCGCCAGGATCGCCGGGTCGGGACGCGGCATCGGCGGCACGCGCTCGGGGTGGTGATACAGCAGGCTCGCGCGGCTCTCGGGCGCCGCCTGGCGCACGTGGTTCGGCGGCACGATGGCGGCGGGCGCCGCCAGCACCAGCGCGTGCAAGCGCTCCGGCTCCTGCACCGCCCACCAGATCGCCACGCGCCCGCCGAACGAGTGGCCCAGCAGGTTGTACTGCCCCAGGTCCAGCGCGTCCGCGGCCCGCGCCATCGTGCGCGCGATGTCCGGGATGGACTGCGACCGCTCGTTCACGGGCGACTGGCCGAAACCCGGCACCTCGAACAGGATCACGCGGTAGTGCGCGGCCAGCAGGTCCTGCGCGCGCGAGCGGCGCAGCCCACCGGCGCCGTGCAGCCAGACGAGCGGCGGCCCGCTGCCGGCCTCCAGGTAGCGGATGCGGAAGCCATCCGCCTCGACGTAGCGCTCCTCAAAGGCGGCGTCCAGGACGGCTGCCGCGGCGTGTTCCTCGGTCATCGGTTCTCCCTCTTACAGCTCGCGCATGCGCGGCAGCACTTTCGTCGCGAACAGCTCCATCGAGCGGTGCGTCCGCCCGCCCGGCACGTTCTGGAAGTTCAGCTCCAGGATGCCCGCGCCCAGCTCGTCGTGGATCCAGCGCACGCGCTCGAAGACCGTCTCCGGGCTGCCGACCATGATCTGGCCGACCTCGATGCGCTTCTGCAGCTCGTGGCCCTCGTGCCGCGCCCGCTGCGTCTCGATGTCGCGGCCGTAGTAGCCCAGGTTGGCCGCCTCGTCGTCCAGCGCCTTGTTGCTCGTGCTGAAGGCCACGCGCCGCGCCGCCGCGCCCGCCTCCACCAGATCGTTGATCGCCTGCTCGTCCGTGTCCGCGACGTGGACCGCCAGCCGGTACATCACGTGGTCCGGCGTCGGCTCCCAGCCCTGCGCGTGACACTGCTCGCGGTAGTAGCGCGCGGCCTGGCTGGCGAACGGCACGGTGGTGAAGGCAAAGCCGATGTGCAGGCGGTACTTCGCCGCCAGGTCGCCCGACTCCGGACTCGAGCCAGAGATGTAGATCGGCGGGTGGGGCTGCTGCGCCGGCTTCGGCCAGATCGAGATGGCGCGGTACTCGTAGTACCGCCCCTGCCAGCCGAACACCTCCGGCTCCGTCCACGTCTTGATGATCAGCCGGATCGCCTCCGCGAACCGCTCGCGCGACTCGGCGGGATTCACGTTGTACGTCACGTACTCGTTCGACGTGCCGCGCAGCATGCCGGCCACCACGCGGCCGCCGGTCATGTTGTCCAGCATGGCGAACTCCTCCGCCACGCGCACGGGGTTCAGGATCGGCACCGTCGGGCCCAGCACCGCCACCTTCGCGCGCTTCACGCGCTGGGTGATCGCGCCGGCGATGATCATCGGGTTGGGCGTCAGCGACATCGGCGCGAAGTGGTGCTCGGCCACGGTGACCCAGTCGAAGCCCAGCTCGTCCGCCAGCGCGAAGTTGCTCAGGCTCGTCTCGAACGACTGCTGGGCCAGCTCCGGATCGAACGTGGTCGTCGGCACCGGCCACGTGCCGCGCGGCGCGGGCCCACGATACGGCGAGGGGCTGAACACGGCTGCTTTCACGCCAGGAATCCCTTCTTCTTCAGCGAGCAAGATGCTCGATCGTCGCGGCGCGGATCACGATGGCCGTTCGTCCGGCGCGGCAGCGTACACCTCGGCGGCCGCGGCGGCGGTCACGTAGCCATCCGCCAGGTCGGCCGCCACCCGCGCCGGGTCGCGCGCGCGCGGGTCGCCGTAGCCGCCGCCGCCCGGCCGGTCCACGCGCAGCACGTCGCCCCGCTGCAGCGCCAGCCCCCCGAGCCGCGACGGCAGCGCGCGTGGCGGCTCGCCCGGGCGCTCCAGGCACACCCCGCCGGGCGCGCCGTCCAGCCCGCCCGCCACGCCGCGTGCCGGCACCACGTGGCGGTCGAGCCGCAGCGAGAGCCGCGCGCTCTCCCCTAGCACCTCGTACACGCGGCGATACCCCAGCCCGCCGCGGAAGCGCCCCGCGCCCCCCGAGTCGGGCCGCAACGCGAACGCGTGCAGGCGCACGGGAAACTCCGACTCCAGAATCTCGATGGGCGTGATCTGGCTGTTGCCCAGGTGGACCGACAGGCCCGAGGTGCCGTCGCGGTCCGGCCGCGCGCCGCTGGCCGAGCCGTAGATCTCATAGTGCACGTACGAGCCGGCCCCGTCCGGCCGCGGCCCGCCGATCACCAGCGCGCCCGTGCCGCCGCTGGAGGCCACCTGCCGCGCCGGCAGCATCTGGCCGAGCGCCGCTAGGATCGCCTCGGTGACCACCTGCGCCGTGGGCATATAGCTATTCACGGCCGCGGGCCAGCGCGGATCAAGGAAGGAGCCCTCGCGGAACTGTGTCTCGACCGCCCGCACCAGCCCGTAGTTCGGCGGCAGGTGGGGATCGATCAGGCCGATCAGCGCGTAGTAGCAGCAGGCGCGCACCAGCGGCGGCCGGATGTTCGCCGGCCCGCGCGCCTGGTCGTCGCTCTCCCGAAAGTCGAAGCAAATTCGGTCGCCGCGCTTCTCCACGCGCACGCGCACGGTGAGCGGCCGGTCGAGGTCCACGCCATCGTTGTCGGTCGTCGCCTCCGCGCGGTACCCGCCGTCCGGCCAGGCCGCGATCGCCGCGCGCACGCGCTCCTCCGTCTTGGCGAAGAGCAGCTCCCAGGCGCTCTCCAGCGTCGCCGCGCCATACTTGGCGAACAGCTCCCGCAGCCGCCGCTCGCCCACGCGGTTGCAGCCCACCTGGCCGCGCAGATCGCCAACCACCAGCTCGGGCGTGCGACTGTTCGCGCGCAGGACGGCCTCCACGGCCCGCGACGGCTCGCCGCCCACCACGTAGCGCACGGGCGGCACCTGCAGCCCCTCGTGGAACAGCTCGCGGGCGTCGCCCGCGCCGCTGCCGGGCACGGTGCCGCCGATGTCGGGCTTGTGCGCCATGCTGCAGCAGAAGGCGACGAGGCGACCGTCGTGGAACACGGGGCTCAGCACCGCCATGTCCGAGGCGTGCGGGCTGCCGCCATAATACGGGTGGTTCATGATGTACGCGTCGCCGGGCGCCATCTCGCGGACGGGGACCCGCTCGAGCAGCGCCTCGGCGCAGGCCGGGAAGGCCCCCATGTGCAGCGGCAGCACGACGTGCTGGCCCACCAGCCGCCCCGCGGCATCAAGGATGGCGCAGCTCGCGTCGTGCGACTCGCGGATGATCGTCGAGTAGCCGGTGCGGTAGAGGCTATTCTGCATCTCACGGACGATGCCCGAGAGCGTCGCCGCGACGACCTGCAGCGTGATAGCGTCGACCGGGGGCATGGCCCACCTCGGAGTCCGGCTGCGCGCGTGTTTGGCATTATAGCCGTAGTCGCCCCGGCAGGGCGCCAGGCAGCGGCCCCTGACCTGCCGCCGCGGCCGCGCGGATCGGCGAGGCACCGTAGGAGCCAACACGACGAGCGTGGGACAACGCGGTTCGGGCCAGGCGTAAGTTGACAGGCGCGCGGGGCGGTCCGTAGCATACCCCGACGACACCCGTGCGGCATGCGGCGCGTGGGGGCAGGAGGAGGTGGACGTGCGCTTGAAGGATCGCGTAGCCATCGTGACCGGGGGCGGCCACGGCATCGGCCGCGCCTACGCGCTCGGGCTGGCGGGCGAGGGCGCGAAGGTGGTCATCGCCGAGATCGACGCGAAAGCGGCGGAAGACGTGGCCAAGGAGATCGAGGCGCAGGGTGGCGAGGCGCTCGCGGTGCCCACCGACGTGTCGAACGAGGAGTCCACGCAGGCCATGGCCCACCGCACCGTGGACCACTTCGGCGGTATCGACGTGCTCGTGAACAACGCCTCCATCTTCGCCACGATCCCCATGTCGCGCGTCGGCTTCGAGGACATCTCCATCGAGGAGTGGGACCGCCTCATGGCCGTGAACCTCAAAGGCCCCTGGCTCTGCTGCCGCGCCGTGGTCCCCTACATGCGCCAGCGCGGCAAGGGCAAGATCATTAACATCGCGTCGGGCACGATCATGGACGGCGGCGGCGGCACGCGCGCCCACTACGTCGCCTCCAAGGCCGGCGTCATGGGCCTCACCCGCACGCTCGCGCAGGAGCTGGGTAAGGACAACATCTGCGTGAACACGCTCGCGCCCGGCTCGACGCTCAGCGAGGCCGACCCCACCCCCGAAGTGCTCGCCTTCCGCCAGCGCACCGCCGCCGGCCGCGCGCTCAAGCGCGTCGAGCGCCCCGACGACCTGGTGGGCACCGTCCTCTTCCTCGCCTCCGACGACGCCGACTTCATCACCGGCCAGATGATCCTCGTCGACGGCGGCGACAAGATGCACTGACGGACCTACCCCCCGGCCCCCCTCCCGCTGCGGGAAGGGGGAGTCCCGGTGGTAGCCTGCACCGGCTCCCCCCTTCCTTCATAGGGAAGGGGGGGCCGGGGGGGTTAGGTTATACTTCCCCAGTCGCACACACGCCGCGAGGAGTCTGCCGTGGTCGCCTACGACATCGAGCTGAACTCGGCTGCCCACTACCCGGCCGCCGGCGTGATCGACCTCGCCGTGATGGCCGAGGCGGTCGGCTTCCAGGGCTACTGGAAGGGCGAGTCGAACAGCACCGATCCCATCGTGCTGCTGTCGGGCGTCGCCACGCGCACCCGCACCATCAAGCTGGGCACGGCCATCTACCACTTCTTCGGCCGCAGCCCGGTGCAGATGGGCATCCAGGCGGCCACGCTGCAAGACATGTCGGGCGGACGGCTGCTCCTCGGCCTGGGCGCGGCGAACACCGCCATCGCGAGCTGGCACAGCCAGGAGTTCAGCAAGCCGCTGCGCCGCGCGCGCGAGTACATCGAGATCACGCGGGCCGTGGCGCGCGGCGAGCGCGTGGACTACCAGGGCGAGATCTACAGCACCGGCGTCGGCTTCAAGCTCTCCTGGCGGCCCAGCTACCCCGACTTCCCGATCTACCTCGCGGGCCTGGGGCCGCAGATGACCCGGCTCGCGGGCCGGCTGGCCGACGGCGTGGTCATCAACATGGCCACGCCCGCGAAGATCCGCGAGATCGCCGAGCGCGTGCGCGGCGCGGCCCAGGAGGCCGGCCGCGACGTCAGCAAGATCGACATCATCGCCAAGGCGCGCGTGTCGCTGAACCCCGACCGGGCGGTGGCGCGCGCCCGGCTGCGCCAGGTGCTCACCTTCTACAACCTGGCCGACTACTACGGCGAGATGCTGATCGGCCTCGGCTTCGGCGAGCACGTGAACGCCATCCGCGGCGCCTACAAGGAGGGCGGCTTCAAGGCCGCCCAGGCGGCGATCAAAGACGAGTACATGGACCAGGTGCCGATGATCGCGGCCACCAGCATCGAAGAAGTCAAAGAGCGGCTCCAGCCGTTCGTCGAGGCCGGCGCCACGCGCTTCGTGATCCCGTACGTGCCCTGCACCGAGCCCGTCGTCGAAGACGCCGAGCGGTTCCTGCGCGCCTGGGGCGGCGAGCCCGCCGGCCGCACCATCTCCGCCCCCAGCGGCCGAGCCTGAACAATGCCACGCTGGCTCGCAGACGCAAAGGGTAGGGCGGGGGCTAGTCCCCCGCCGCCCCCCGTCGCCGATCCGAACGGATCGACTGCTGCAATCCGCCCAGGTGGCACAGACGGTAGGGCGGGGGCTAGTCCCCCGCCGCCCGGTGTGATGCAGCGCCAGATTACCCTATATCCACGGCGTAAGCACATCCGCATAGATCATGCAGCCTACGCCGAGCCGACAGCCATCTGCGCCATCACGATCGCCACGCGCGATCGGCAGCCCATCTTTCTCGATTTCGACTTGACTGCCGCGTGCGCCGACCTGCTAGTCGAGCGCGCGGCGTCACGCGACGTGACCATCTACGCGTACTGCTTCATGCCAAACCACGTGCACTTATTGCTGAGCCCATCTGAGCGCACTACGCTCATTGACTTCATCCGGGAGTTCAAGAGCCTCAGCACGCGCTTGGCGTGGCAACATGACTATGTCGGGAAGCTCTGGCAAGAGTCCTTCTACGATCACTTTCTGCGTAAGGATGAAGACCTGCGGCGCCACATCGAGTACATCCTAAATAACCCGGTGCGCCAGGACATCGTGGCTGATTGGCGGCAGTATCCGTTCTCGGGCGCGCTCAACTACGACGAGGCGGCGGGGGACGAGCCCCCGCCCTACCATTTGCCTGACCGGGGTACCTGATGGCAGCCGCACCCACCACGAGCAGCAAGCTCGTGACCCTCCGCGAGGCCGCGGCGAGCGTGCCCGACGGCGCGACGCTCGCGCTCGGTGGCTTCGTCGTCGCCCGCACGTCGGCCGCCTTCGCCCGCGAGCTGATCCGCCAGCGGCGCCGCGGCCTCACCGTCACCCAGGCCATCGTCGGCTTCGACACCGATATCCTGGCCGCCGCCGGCGCCATCGAGAAGCTGATCTACGGCGGCGGCTCGCTCGACGCCTTCGGCCTCGTCATCGCCATCAACCGCCTCATCGAGCAGGGGCGCCTCGCCATCGAGGCCTACAGCACGATGACCGTCTCACTACGCTACCTCGCCGCCGCGATGGGCATTCCGTATATCCCGACGAAGTCGCTGCTCGGCTCGGACGTGCTCGCGCGCCTCGAGGCGAGCGCGCCCGACAGCGTGCGCGTCAGCACCTGCCCCTTTACCGGCGAGCGGCTACTGCTCCTGCGCGCGCTGCAGCCCGACGTGGCCGTGGTGCAGGTGCAGCAGGCCGACGTGGAGGGCAACGCCCGCATCTACGGCCCCACCTGGGACAACGACGAGGCGCTGAAGGCTGCGAAGCGCGTGATTCTGCTGGCCGAGGAGATCGTCTCCACCGACTACCTGCGCCAGCAGCCGGAGCTGACGACCGTCACGGGCCTGCGCGTGGACATGGTGGTGCACGCCCCCTACGGCGCGCACCCCACCTCCTGCTACCGCTACTATGACTACGACGCCGACCACCTGCGCGAGTACGTCGCGGCCGCCAAGGATCCGCCGGCGCTGGAGCGCTACCTCGACCGGTACGTGTACAGCGTCGAGGACCACTTCGCCTACCTGGAGCGCGTCGGCGGCGTCGCACGGCTCAGCCAGCTCAAGGCCGACCCGCTGCTGGGGTACTAGATGACTCAGCACTCCTACACGACCGCCGAGCTGATGGTCGCCGCCGGCGCGCGGGCGCTGCAGGACGGCCAGATCGTCGTCGTCGGCCTGGGCATCCCGCTGGTGGCCTGCGGGCTGGCGCAGCGCACGCACGCGCCGCGGCTGCGGATGCTGAACGAGATCGGCGTGGCCGACTTCCAGCCCGTCGAGGTGGGCGTGGGCAACTCCGATCCGCGCATGTGGTATCACGGTGCGCGCTACAGCGGGCACATCGACGTGATGGGCACCATCCTGCAGCGCGGCCTCGTAGATGTCGGCTTCCTGGGCGCGCTGGAAGTGGACGTGTACGGCAACATCAACTCGACCGAGGTGCCCGCGCGCGACGGCGGCATCCGCCGCTTCGGCGGCAGCGGCGGCGCCTGCGACATGGCGTCGCTGGCGAAGCGGACGATCATCATCCTGCGGCACGAGCGGCAGAAGCTGGTCGAGCACGTGCGCCACGTCACCAGCCCCGGCTTTCTGGACGGGCCGGGCGCGCGCGAGCGGGCCGGGCTGCCCGGCGGCGGGCCGGCCTACGTCATCACCGACAAAGCGGTGTTCGACTTCGACCCCGACACCTGCCGCCTGCGCTTGCAGTCGGTACATCCCGGCGTGAGCCGCGACGACCTGCACGCTAGCACCGGCTTCGCCCTGGAGATCCCGCCCGACGTGCCGACGACACCCGAGCCGAGCGCCGAGGACCTGGCCGTGATCCACGCCATCGACCCGGGCGGCCGCTTCACGCGGCACTAGCGCCCTCACTCCAGCCCTCTCCCAGGGGGAGAGGGGGCACGTCCTTCTCCCTCTCCCCCTGGGAGAGGGTCGGGGTGAGGGCACCCGGCGCGGCCACAACCGATGAAGAGGAGCAACCGATGTGTGACCTGCCCCCGGACCTCGATCCCAGCAAGCTCATGGTGGGGCGCACGCTCACCCTGGAGCGCGTGCAGCAGCTCAACGCCAAAGACTACTTCTACCAGATGCTCAAAGATAACCCGGAGATCCTGAAGATCCACCCGGGCATCGAGGACGAGCTGCTGGAAGGCGCCATCGACTGCCACATCCACGCCTTCCCCGACTTCGTGCACCGCGCCCAGGACATGATCGAGGTCGCCATCGACGCCGCGCGGGCCAAGATGCGCGCCGTCGCCTTCAAGGACCACTACAACGTCAGCGCGAACGCCGCCTACCTGACCCAGCGCCACATTGACGACCTCGTCGAGCGCGGCGAGCTGGCCCACCGCGTCGAGGTCTACGGTGGCATGGGCACCTGCCACGGCATGAACCCCGAGTACGTGCGCGTCGGCCTCCTCTACCCGAACGTCCGCATGATCTGGTTCCCCACCTTCACCTCGCTCGGCTTCTGGCGCGGCGCCGGCCAGCCCGAGCACGGCGGCGTGCCGCTCTGCGGCCAGAACGGCGAGGTGCTGCCCGAGGTCGAGGCCATCATGCGCATGGCGGCCGAGAAGCGCGTGGGCATCGGCTTCGGCCACACCGACTTCCAGGAGCTGCTACCGCTGGCGCGCAAGGCGAAGGAGTTGGGCGTGCGCGCGGTCCTCGACCACCCGCTCCTGGAGCTGAACAAGCTCCTGCTCAGCGAGATGGAGCAGCTTGCCGACCTCGGCGTCTACGTCGGCACCTACTGCCAACCGATGATCCCGAGCCTCTACCAGCCGGTCCAGGACCCCTTCGAGACGATTCGCACGATCCAGGCGATCGGCCCCGAGCGCTGCATCATCGGCTCCGACTTCGGCCAGGTGCTGCACGTCAATTCGATCGACGGCATGCGCATCTTCGTGCGCGGGCTCCTCGGCTTCGGCATCAAGCCCGACGACGTCAAGAAGATGCTGCAGGACAACCCCGCCCACCTCATGTACCTCGACGACGACCCCGAGCAGCGCCTGCCCACCACCCACGGCTACGGCAACAGCGTGCGCCGCGGCGAGCTTGGCTGGGACGCCAGCGGCGAGAACTAGCCCTCCCGGCACGCGCGAGGCGGCCCTCGCTGCCGAAGAGCAGGAGGGCCGCCTTGCACTCCGGTACAATGCAGGCAGCGAGTGCGGAGGGCTAGATGAGCGTCAAAGACGAAATCCACACCCTAGTCGAGCAGTTGACCGATGACGCCGCGGCCGATGTGCTGGACTACCTCCACTGGCTGACGACTGATATCGAGACGCTCTCCGAAGAGCAGCTAGCCCGGGTGCAGCGTGGCGAGGCGCAGATCGCCCGAGGTGAGTACATCACTCTGGCCGAACTGCGCCGCCTCCGTGGCGAATGACCTACGAGATCCGCCTCGCTCACGATGCGGCTGCCTACTTGCAGCGAGTAGACCGCCGTACATTTGAGCGTTTTCAGGAGCGGTTGGAGCAGATCGCCACGGACCCTTACGGACCCCATACTAAATCTCTCGCGGGACCCGGCAAGAGGCGCGCGGCTCGGGTCGGCGGCTGGCGGATTATCTTTACCGTCGAAACGACGGCCCGCGTCATCTACGTGAGCGACGTTGGCCCGCGCGGGCAGGTTTACCGTGGGCTTTAGTATCGCTGATGGGCTACGGCAACAGCGTGCGCCGCGGCGAGCTTGGCTGGGACGCCAGCGGCGAGAACTAGCCCTCCCGGCACGCCCAAGGCGGCCCTCCTGCTCCTCGGCAGCGAGGGCCGCCTCGCGCTTCGGTACAATGCAGGCAAGCACTGGCCAAAGGTAGGGCGGGGTCTCGTCCCCCGCCGCCCGCCGCCGCCGCATGTGCCATCCCAGAGAAACCCGCTGCAGCCGCATGAACACGCCCAAGCTCGCCGTGCAGCTTGAGCAGGAAGGCGACGGCCGCTGGATCACGGAGGTGCTGGGCATCCCTGGCGCGCTCGCGTGCCGATCCACGCGCGCCGAAGCGCTGGGCCGGGCCCAGGCCAACGCGCTATACGCGCTCGCCGAGCACCGCGAGCACGGCGAGTCCCTCGCCGAGTTGAGGAGGGGTGTTCGACGCAGCATGAGTCGGTGGCCGGCGACGCGCGCGAACCGAGTACAAGCTGCGCTGCTGTTTATGGCCGCCTGCACCCCACCCGGACGCCGGCCCTCTCCACATCGTGCTTTATAGTAGAGGCCCTGTCGCCGGGCCCCCGCACCGCTGGCTATGCCGAGGAGCGACCGCCGTGCCGTGCCACCCCGTCCGTGCCATCGCCCGCCACCCAGACGTGCCCGCAACGCGGCGCATACGACGCAAAACGATTAGCGCTTTCTGGGAGCCCGTCACGCGCCAGCCCGCGCCCGGCCTGGCGATCCGCGCATCGTCCGGTTAACCGTTTAATCGTTCCTCGTCAACTGCAATCACCAGATAGCGCGTTCATGACCCGCTTAGAGCGGTGCGAGCCCGGCCGCCCACCCAGCGCGGCGGGGGTAGCGGAAAATCGGGTAGTATAGCGTAGCCCACGAAGGAGCACCGGCATGGACTTCCGCCTGACCGACGAGCAGCGCGCCATCCAGCAGGCCGTGCGCGAGATCTGCCGCGCCTTCCCCGATCAGTACTGGCGCGAGCTGGACCGCACCGACGGCTATCCCGATGCGTTCGTGAAGGCGCTGACCGACGCCGGCTGGCTGGCCGCGCTCATCCCGGAGGAGTACGGCGGCGCCGGGCTCGGCATCACCGAGGCGAGCATCATCCTCGAGGAGATCAATCGCTCCGGGGGCTTCGCCGCCGCCTGCCACGCCCAGATGTACACGATGGGCACGCTGCTGCGCCACGGCAGCCCCGAGCAGAAGCAGCGCTACCTGCCCAAGATCGCCAGCGGCGAGCTGCGCTTGCAGGCGTTCGCCGTCACCGAGCCAAACGCCGGCTCGGAGACGACGCGCCTGCAGACAATGGCCGTGCGCGAGGACGACCACTACGTGGTGAACGGCCAGAAGGTGTTCATCTCCCGCGTGCTGCAGTCGGACCTCATGCTGCTGCTCGCCCGCACGACCCCATACGATGAGCTGCAGGACAAGACGCGCGGGCTGTCGGTGTTCATCGTGGACCTGCGCGAGGCGCGGGCGCAGGGCAGCATCGACGTGCGGCCGCTGGAGCTGATGCTGAACCACCACTCCACCGAGCTGTTCATTGACAACCTGGCGGTTCCCGTCGAGAACCGCATCGGCGAGGAGGGGATGGGCTTCCGCTACATCATCGACGGCTGGAACGCCGAGCGCATCCTCGTCGCCGCCGAGGCGATCGGCGACGGCCGCTGGTTCGTGGACCGCGCGCGCAAGTACGCCAGCGAGCGCGAGGTGTTCGGCCGGCCCATCGGCGCGAACCAGGGCGTGCAGTTCCCCATCGCCCGCGCCTACGGCCACGTCGAGGCGGCCGACCTGGTGCGCTACCAGGCCGCGTCGCTCTACGACCGCGGCGAGCGCTGCGGCGCCGAGGCGAACCTGGCGAAGCTGCTCGCCTCCGAGGCGGCGTGGGAGGCGGCGAACGCCTGCCTCGACACCCACGGCGGCTATGGCTTCGCGGCCGAGTATGACGTGGAGCGCAAGTTCCGCGAGACGCGGCTGCTCACCGTGGCGCCCGTCTCGAACAACCTGGTGCTCGCCTACATCGGCCAGCACGTGCTCGGCATGCCGCGCAGCTACTAGCTGACGGCTACCGGCACGCTGCTGGTCTCGTCGGTATGGACCTGTTTCTGGCGGCGGGATTCGCGATGGCGGCGGTCGTGCTGTTCGCCGCGTTCGGGCTGGCGATGCCGGAGCTGCGGCGGCCGCTGCTCGTCGCCAGCGCGGCGCTGGTGGCCGGCATCCTGGCCGAGCAGGCGCTGATCGGGCTCGTCGGCGCCCAGAACGCCCGCCTCACCCTGCTCGCGGCCGCGTTCCTGGGCATCGTGCTCGTCGCGGCGCTCGTCTGGCGCCGTCGCCAGCCCGGCTAGTAGCCCGCGCCGGGGTGCCGGGGGCGCTCCGGTCAGGGCCGCCTCAGAGCCAGCGATGATACCGCCCTCGCCGGGGGTGCAGGGGCGCTCCCCTGCCGGGGGTTAGGGGGTGTCCCCCTGGCTCTCTCACTCCGGGGGGCTTGGGGGGTGTCCCCCCAATAGCAAACGGAGAGGACCTATGGAGTTCATGCGCTCGGCGATGTTCGTGCCAGGGCACCGGCAGCGCTTCATTGACAAGGCGCTCGCGGGCCTCCCCTGCGACGTGTTCATGCTCGACCTGGAAGACGGCGTGCCGCCGCAGGAGAAGGCCGAGGGCCGCAAGCTCACCGGCGAATCGCTCGGCCGGCCGCGGGTGGGCCGCACGCTCCGGTACGTGCGCATCAACGCGCTCGCCAGCCCGTGGTTCGACGCCGACATCGAGGCGGTGGTGCGGCCGGGGCTGGACGGGCTGGTGCTGCCGAAGGTGGACACCGACGAGGAGCTGCAGGAGATCGATCGGCGGGTGCTGGCGAAGGAGGGCGAGAAGGGCGTCGCGCTCGGCAGCGTGCGCTACATCGTGGCCATCGAGAGCCCGCGTGGCCTGCTGAACGCGCCGGCCATCGCCGCCGGCAGCTCGCGCGTCGCGGCGCTGATGTTCGGCGCCGAGGACTACGGCCGCGAGTTGGGCCTGCCGGTGAAGCGCGAGGGCGAGGCGGCGGAGCTGATCTTCGCGCGTTCGATGCTGGTGAACGCCGCGGCCGTGGCGCACGTGCAGGCGCTCGATGGCGTCTGGCCCGACATCCAGGACGCGGCGGGGCTGGAGCGCGACTGCCTGCAGAGCCGGCGCCTCGGCTTCACGGGCAAGTCGCTGATCCATCCCGGCCAGATCGACGCGATCAACCGCGCCTTCAGCCCGACGTCCGAGGAGATCGAGTACAGCCGGGCCGTCGTGGCGGCGTTCGACGCGGCGCAGGCGAAGGGCGAGGGCTCCATCGCCTTCGGCGGCCAGCTCATCGACCGGCCGATCGTGGAGCGGGCTCGCCACACCCTCGCCATGGCCGAGGCCGTCGCGGCATCATCTGAGTAGGGAGTGCCCCAGAGCGCCATTCATGGCGAGCCTGGAGGATTGCATGGGTGTCAAAGAGGAGCTGCACGCGCTTGTGGACACGCTCGATGACGAGGACGCTGGGGAGGCGCTGGACTACTTGCGCTGGCTAGCCTCCGACAGCGAGACGCTGTCCGAAGAGGACATGGAGGAAGTACGCCGCGGCGAAGAGGAGATCGCGCGCGGCGAGTACCTTACCCTGGCCGAGTTGCGGCGCGCGCTTGAGGAATGACTTATAGGATTCACACCGCGCGCCGCGCGGCTGACTACCTGCGCCGACTCGATGCGCGTAGCCAGGCTCGCATTCTCCAGCGACTCGACGAGATTGCCGCGGATCCTTACGGACCACACACGAAGCCGTTGACAGGCGTGGGCGGGCAACGGGTGGCCCGCGTGGGCGGCTGGCGCATCGTGTTTGCGGTAGACACCGCGGCGCGCATCGTCAACGTCAGTGCGATTCGTCCCCGCGGCGAGGTATACCGCCGTCTCTAGCTCTCGCACGATCCAACTCACACGATCCGAATGTGGGCGGCCGCCCCCCGCGCCACCCTCATCCGTGGAGGGTGGCGCGGGGGGCGCGGACTTGACGCTCCGCCTGCAGGCGAGCGCCGAAGAGGAGTGTCGGCAAGATTGCTACAATGGGCCACTGGTTGGCCTGGTCATGCATGCTCCTGGTCCCGTACTGGGCGGAGCGCCAGCCCGCGCTCGCCGCGAGCTAGCGGCTCGCGGCATGGCGGCTCGACCGCCTACAATGCCAGGCTAGCGGCCGCCCGCCGCGCCCGCGCCCGAGACTGGCCTGGAGAGAGACGCCGTGACGCGCGAACAGCAGGTCCCGATGCGCATGCTGCCGACCGAGGTCGCGGTGACTACCTTCGACGAGGTACCGCTCGGCTACTCGCGCGACGAGGCGATGGCGGAGGCGCAGCGCGCGGGCGACTACGACTTCGCCGCCTCCCAGGCCGCCTGCCCCTTCGGTGTGGACCTGACCGGGCTCGTGCGCGGCATCGCCGCGGGCGACTTCGACGCGGCGCTCGGCACGGTGCTCGCGGCCCACCCCTGGCCGGGCATCCTCGGCCGCCACTGCCACGCCCCCTGCGTGCAGGCGCACAACCTGGGGCCGCGCATCGAGGGCATCAACCTCGGGGCGCTGGAGCGCGCGGCCGCCGACCACGGCGACCGGTCGCGCTTCCCCTTCCAGCCCGGCGCGCCCACGGGCCGGCACGTTGCCATCATCGGCGCCGGCTCCGCGGCCTCCGCCGCCGCCTACCGCCTGCGCCAGTGCGGCCACGCCGTCACGATCTACGAGCAGCTCCCCGTCTCGGGCGGCATGATGTTCACCGGCTACCCGAACTTCCGCCTGCCGCTCGCGGTGCTCCGCGCCGAGAACACGCCGGAGGCGTGGGGCGTGGAGATGCGCTATAACGTGCGCGTGGACACGGGGCTCGTCGAGCGGCTGGTGGCCGAGTACGACGCCGTGCTGCTGGGCACGGGGAAGTTCAAGGAAGTGCGTATGAACATCCCCGGCGAGGAGTTGGAGGGCGTCTGGAGCGCGCTCGACTTCCTGACGCAGTTCAAGCTCGGCAACACCCCGCAGGTCGGCCCGCGCGTCGTCGTGGCGGGCGCCGGCTACACGGCGCAGGACTCGTCGCGCACCTGCGTGCGGCTCGGCCACCGCGTGCAGGTGCTCTACCGGCGCACCAAGCAAGAGATGCCGGTGCTGCCGTTCCTGCGCGACAAGTTCGTGGCGCGGCAGGCGGCCGAGGGCGCGCCCTACGTGTTCCAGACCACGCCGGTGCGCATCCTCGGCGAGCACGGGCGCGTGGTGGGCGTGGAGTGCGTGCGCACCGAGCCTGGCCCGCTCGACGAGAGCGGCCGCCCGGAGGCGGTGCCGGTGCCTGGCTCGCACTTCGTCATCGAGTGCGATACTGTGATCGAAGCGACGGGCGAGGAGGTCGACCTCTCGTTCCTGCCGGCGGCCGTCCAGCTCAAGGACGGGCGGCACATCGCGGTGGACGAGCTGTGGATGACCAGCCTGCCGAAGCTCTTCGCGGCCGGCGAGATGACCGGCATCAGCGGCACCTGGCGGGCGTTCGCCTCGGGCTTCAGGGCAGCAGATGGGATCGACCGCTACGTGCGGTCCGGCGAGGGGGTGGCGGCGGCTGCCGAGCGCCGGTAGCAGGCCGCCGGACGAGCCCGGCTCCGTGAATCGCGCTCTGGTCGCTCCGCCACTGGGGCAGCTCGGCGGGATTCACGGTCCGGGGAGGAGGAAGCCATGGGAGCGGCAGCCGATCGCATCATCTACGTGGGCACCATGGACGGCGTGTTCCTGGCAGAGCGCGACAACGGCGGCTACAAGACGCGCCCGCTCGGCTTGCAGGGCAAGGGCGCGGTGCGCTCGCCCATCCTGATCGACCGCGAGGACCCGCGCCGCCTGTTCGCCGTGACGAGCAAGACGGGCGTCTTCCGCAGCGAGGACGGCGGCAAGACCTGGGTGGAGCGCAACGAGGGCATCATCTCGAAGGAGGGCTGGTCCATCGCGCAGGCGCGGCAGACGGGCGCGATCTACGTCGGCACCGGGCCAGTGATGGTGTTCAAGAGCACCGACGGGGGCGATACCTGGGAGGACTGCGAGCACCTGAAGACCCTCCCCGAGACGAAGGACTTCGACTTCCCCGGCCCGCCGCACGTCGCCCACGTGAAGAGCCTGGCCGTCCACCCCGACAACCCCGACGTTGTCTTTGGCGCCGTCGAGGAGGGCTGGCTGATCCGCTCGCGCGACGGCGGCAAGACCTGGGAGTGCGTGCAGGACGGCACGAACTTCGACTCGCACTCGGTCGCCTTCATCCCCGGCGTGCCCGATGTGGTGCTCTCGACGGCGGGCCGCGGCTTCTACCGCAGCGCCGACGGCGGCAGCCACTTCGAGGAGTGCGTGGACGGCCTGGAGCAGCGGTACCTCGCGCAGGTCGTGGTGCATCCGGCGCGGCCGAACGTGCTATTCACGGCGGGCGCCTCGGTGCCGCCGCCGTTCTGGCGCCGCCCCGAGGGCGCGGCCTCCGGCCTCTACCGCAGCGAGAACCAGGGCCAGCGCTGGGAGCGGCTGACGGGCGGGCTGCCCGAGCACATCAAGCCCGCGCCGCGCGCCACGGCCGGCGACCCCGAGGACCCGGACACCTTCCTGGTCGGCCTGACCGACGGCACCATCTGGGAGAGCAACGACGGCGGCGAGTCGTTCGCCTGCGTCGCCGAGGGCCTGCCGCAGATCGGCAGCCTCCGCGTCGCCCACCGCTAGGATTCAGAACGGGGCAGGGTGAGCGGAGCGCGCTCACCCTGCCCCGGATGCTCCTATGAAGCTCTGCCTGTTCACCGAGGTGCAGTGCCCGCCGGGCACCAGCCCCGAGCGGCGGCTCGACGAGCTGCTGGAGCAGGCGGAGCTGGCCGACGCGCTTGGCTACGATGCGCTCTGGATCTCCGAGATCCACTTCCAGCCGGAGTTCTCGCTGCTGGCAGCGCCCTACGTCGTGCTGGGCGCCATCGCGGCGCGTACCCGGTGGCTGCGGCTCGGCGTGGCGGTGAACATCCTGCCGGTCCACCACCCGGTCCAGCTTGCCGAGCAGGCCGCCACCCTCGACGTGCTCTCCCATGGTCGCCTGGACTTCGTCGTCGGGCGCGGGCACATCCACAGCCGCGTGTACGAGGGCTTCGGCGCCGACGGCAAGCGCAGCCAGGCGGTGATGGAGGAGAGCCTGGCCGTCATCCGCGCCGCCTGGACGCGCGACGTGCTGGAATTCCACGGCGCTTACCACGACGTGCCCGAGGTCGTGGTCAACCCCAAGCCTGTGCAGCGGCCGCACCCGCCCGTGTACGTGGCCGCCACCTCGCCGGAGAGCGTCGAGGCGGCCGCGCGCCAGGGCCTAAACCTCTGCCAGGCCGCGCACCTCGTCTCGCGCGCGCAGCTCCTGCGCGACGTCGCCGCCTACCGCGAGGGGCTGGCGCGCCACGGCCACGACCCGGCGGCGCGCGAGCTGACGCTGAGCATCCCCGTCCACGTGGCGGCGACCACGACGGAAGCGCGGGAGCAGGCGCGCGACGGCTTTATGGACTACTTCCGCGTCATCGGCGACGTGCGCGCCGACTACATCGCCTGGCTGACGCGTCAGGGCAAGCCGTCGCCGCTCGCCCCCCGCGAGCCGATCAGCTACGAGCACCTGTGCGCCGAGGGGGCCGCCATCGGCGACCCGCCCAGCGTAGTGGCGACCCTACGGCGCCTCGTCGCGGAGACGGGCGCGGCGCGCATCCTCTGCTGGATGAACATGGGCAGCATTCCGCACGCGCGGGTGCTGGAGTCGATGACGCTGTTCGCCCGCGAGGTCGCCCCCCACCTGCGCGCCGCTGCCCCGTAGGGCTGCTATCATGGCACCAGAAGCGGGTAGCCAGGGCACCAGGCGCGGACGGGCCACCGGCGCGGCCGCGGCGCGCACGCTGCACGGGAGCGGACGATCGTGGACACGACGGACTACGCGCACGCGGGACCAGGCAGCCTCATGGGACGCATCCTTCGGCGGTTCTGGCAGCCGGTGGCGATGACCGAGGAGGTGGACCAGCGAGGCGCCCTGCCGGTGCGCATCCTGCACGAGGACCTGACGGTCTACCGCGGCGAGTCAGGCAAGTACTACGTGGTGGACTTCCGCTGCGCCCACCGCGGCACGCAGCTCTCGACCGGCTGGGTGGAGGGCGAGTGCATCCGCTGCTTCTACCACGGTTGGAAGTACGACGGCTCGGGCCAGTGCGTCGAGATGCCGGCCGAGGACTCTTCCTTCCCGCCCAAGGTCAAGATCAAGAGCTACCCGACGCGCGAGTACGCCGGCCTGGTCTTCGCTTATTTTGGGGAGGGCGAGCCGCCGCCGATGTGGCGCTGCCCCGAGCTGGAGCGCGACTACGGCGTGAAGTGGACCGAGCGCAACCCGTGGCCCTGCAACTGGTTCCAGCGCGTCGAGAACGCGATTGACGGCTCGCACCTGGCGTTCGTCCACAGCGGCTCGGCGTTCGGCCGCCAGGTGACGGTCGAGGTCCCGAAGTTCGAGATCGAGGAGACCGAGTGGGGCATGCGGATGACCTCCTACCGCGGCCCTGACAACATCCGCATCAACGAGTACCACTTCCCGAACGTGCTGCACATCCGCGCGCCCGTGCTGCGCGACGGCGTGGGCCAGATCCCCTGGCCCGATCTGTGGAACTGGTACCTGCCGGTGGACGACACGCACTCGGTGCTGCTCACCGCGCGCTGCGCGCCCGTCGTCGGCGAAGACGCGCGCCGCTTCGCCGAGCTGCTGCCCCCGATCAAGTACTACAACCCGGCCGACGAGCACGACTTCCTGATGGCCAGCCCGCGCGAGGCGGACAACGCCGTTGACCCGGTGGCCGCCCAGGACTATATCGCGCAGCTTGGGCAGGGGCCGATCGCCGACCGGCTCAACGAGCGGCTGGGCCAGGGCGATGCCGGCATCGTCTTCGCGCGCGGCCTGCTGCGCCGCGAGATGGCGCGGCTGGAGCGCGGCCTCCCACTCAAGGAGTGGCAGCGGAAGACCGACCCGACGCCGCTGCCGCTGCCGCCCGGCGTCCCGCAGAACCCCGACTTCGCGCCCGCGCGCTAGCTCCGCGCCGGCAGCGCGTCCGCCACGAGCGGCTCGACGCGTTGCCAGATCGCCTCGGCGACCTCGTTTATGCTCAGGATCGCGTCGCCACCGCCGGTGCAGTCAATCGTGAGCCAGCGGCCGCGGAAGTTGGCGCGCGCCAGCTCGCGGTAGACGTGCAGGCACTCCGTGAGGTAGGCCGTGTCCGCCTCGTGGATATCGGCGCCCTCGGTGTAGGCGCGGCGGCCCTTCCGCGCGATCAGGGCCGAGGCAATGGCCACCGGCACATCCAGGTGGATGGTGAGGTCGGCCGTGGGGAGCTGGTACACGTCGTACTCCAGCTCGGCCAGCCAGGCGATGAACGCCGGGCGCGCAGGCGGCGCAAGCCGCGCTGCCTGGTGCGCCAGGTTGGACGCCACGTAGCGGTCGAAGAGCACCACGTCGGCCGCACGGCTGAGCTGGCCGATCAGGTCGCGGCTCTCGAGGCGGTCGCCCGCGTAGAGCAAGGCCGGCAGGTGCGGATCGATGGCCTCCAGCGGCCCGAAGCCGCCGTTCAGGTACTCCACGATCGAGCGGGCGAAGAATGTCTCGCCGTAGCGCGGGAACGACAGCAGCTCGACGCGCCGCCCGGCCCCCGCCAGCCGCTCGCGCAGCAGCCGGGCTTGCGTGCCCTTCCCCGCGCCGTCGATGCCCTCGATCGCGATCAGCATGGCGCTCTCACCGACCCGCTATCTGGATAGCGGTAGCCGCCCCCGCCTGCGTACGCTTCATCATACGCCGCCGCCGCAAAGGAAGGGCAGCGGTCGCGCGGATCGAGAGAGGATTGAGCCGCGGCTACGGTACGTCGAGGACGACGCGGCCGAAGCTGTTGCGGTCGGCGGCCAGGCGGTGGCCCTCGGCGACCTGCTCCAGCGGCAGGACGTGCTCGATGATCGTCTGCAGCCGGCCGGCGGCGATCAGGCGATAGACCTCTTCCGTCTCGGCGCGCGTGGCGCCGGCGGAGCCGAGGAGGCTTTGCTGCTTCACGTAGAAGGGGCGCAGCGCGATCTCGACCAGCCCGCCGCCGTGCGTGCCGCAGGTCACCAGCCGCCCGCCCCAGCCGAGGCTCGCCATGCTCTCGGGGAACAGCTCGCGCGAGCTGATGTTCTCGAACACCACGTCGGCGCCGCGGCCGTCGGTGAGGCGCAGCACTTCCGCCGACAGCTTGTGCGTGGCGTAGTTCACGCCCTCGTCGGCGCCGAGCGCCCGCACGCGCTCCAGCTTCCAGTCGGCGCCCGCCGCGGCGATCACCCGCGCACCGAGGTGCTTGGCGATCTGCACGCCCGCGAGGCCGAGCGACCCCGCCGCGCCCATGACCAGCACCGTCTCGCCGGGCTCGACCCGCGCGCGGCCGGCGAGCAGGTGCCAGGCGGTCGGGAACATGATCATGATGGCCGACGCCTGCTGGTAGGTCAGGCCGTCGGGCACGCGGATCAGGTTGCGGGTCGGTATCGTCGCGTACTGCGCGTCGCCGCCCTGCGTGTGAACGCCGAAGATGCGGGGACGCTGGCAGTGCAGCTCGCGCCCGGCGCGACAGGCGGCGCAGTCGCCGCAGGTGATGAGCGGCATCGGCACGACCCGGTCGCCCACCTGGACGCCGCTGGCGCTCTCGCCCAACGCCACCACCTCGCCCGCGGGGTCTACGCCGAGGATGTGGGGAAACTGCAGCGGAATGTAGCCGCCCGCGCGGACCTCGGTATCGAGCGTGCGGTTCACCGAGACGGCGTGGACGCGGACCAGCGCTTCGCCGGGGCCGGGAGAGGGCTCCGGCACGTCCTCGTAGCGCAGCACTTCTGGCCCGCCGTGCTCGTGGATCACGACTGCTTTCATCGGGCATCTCCCCAGGGCGCATGCTCGGGCGCGGGGCGCGTGGTGCCCGAGTGTACCTGCTCGCGGGGGCGTCGGCAAGCGTCGCCCATTCCCTCGACTCGAGCGGTCCCGGCGGCGTCTGGGGGGCGCGGGCCACGCGCGCAAATGGCGTAGAGTAACATATGAGCGAACGGTCCGCGGCGCGCGGCGGCAGATCGCGCGCCACCAGGAGTTGAGACAGACGATGGCCAAGGTTTACGACATCATCATCATTGGCTCCGGCCCCGCCGGCTACACGGCGGCGCTGTATGCCTCCCGCGCCAACCTGAAAGTGCTGCAGTTCCAGGGCTACACCGTTGGCGGCCAGCTCATGCTGACCAGCGACGTGGAGAACTACCCGGGCTTCGTGGACGGCATCCTTGGTCCCGAGATGATGGACAAGTTCGAGGCGCAGGCGAAGCGCTTCGGCACGGAGATGATCGCCCGCGACGTGGTCGAGGTCGACTTCTCGCGCCAGCCGTTCCATATCATCGCCGACGGCGTGGAGGAGCCCTACCTGGCCGACGCGGTGATTATTGCCACGGGCGCGAGCGCGAAGTGGCTGGGCCTGCCGAGCGAGGAGCGCTTGCAGGGCCGCGGCGTGAGCGCCTGCGCCACCTGCGACGGCGCGTTCTTCCGCGAGCAGGAGGTCGTGGTCGTCGGCGGCGGCGACACGGCGATGGAGGAGTCGCTGTTCCTGACGAAGTTCGCCTCGAAGGTGTACGTGGTGCACCGCCGCGACAGGTTCCGCGCCAGCAAGATCATGCAGGACCGCGTGCTGAAGCACCCGAAGATCGAGGTGATCTGGGACACGGTGGTGGACGACGTGCTCGGCGAGAACAGCGTGCAGGGCGTCGTGCTCCGCAACGTGAAGACGGGCGAGCTGCGCGAGCTGGCCGTCACCGGCTACTTCGCCGCCATCGGCCACGAGCCGAACACGAAGCTCTTCCGCGGTCTGGTCGACATGGATGCGGTCGGCTACATCGTGCCGAAAGAGCACACCATGACCAGCGTCCCGGGCGTGTTCGCAGCGGGCGACGTGGTAGACCACCGTTATCGCCAGGCGATCACGGCGGCCGCGGACGGCTGCCGCGCCGCCATCGACGCCGAGCGCTGGCTGGAGTCGCGCGGCGAGGTGGACCCGAACAAAGCGCTGGACCCCGCGCTGTGGGGCGATCTGCAGCCCGAGGGCGGCGCGCCGCAGCCGGCCTCCTGATCCCCGCTGTGCTATGCTAAGACGCTTGCCGGGCCAGCTCGGCAGGCGTCTGTTGCTGTCTAACCCTCTCACGGCGTCGTCCCGACGCGGGCGACGTGCAGCCAAGTAGCGAGGTGGGGCATGTCCCGGGAGGCGATGCTGGCGGTCATCGACCGCATGATCGCGGCCGGCAACCGGCAGGACGTGGACGCCTGGGCGGGCGTCTATAGCCTCGACGCGACCAACCACGGCCATGCCGCAGGGCGCGCGGGCCTGCGCGCCATCTTCGAGGATCTCGTCCGCACGTTCCCCGACTGGCGCTACGAGCTGGGCCGCGTGGTGGTCGAGGGCGACGTGGTGATGGCCGAGATCACGATGACGGGCACGCACCTGGGCACCTCGCAGCTACCGGTGCTCGGCGGCCTGCTGGTGGGCGTGCCGCCGACCGGCCGGCGCGTGCGGGTGTCGCACGCCCACAGCTACCGCATCGTGGACGGCTACATCGTGGAGCACCACGCCGTGCGCGACGACCTGGGCATGCTGCAGCAGCTCGGGCTCGTGCCGACCACCACGCACCCGGCCGGCGACATCTCGCGGCCGGCGCTGGGCGCTTGATTCTCGCGTCCGATGTGGCAGCTCGCAAACGATCCGCGCTTCGACCTACAACGGGGCTCGCGGCACCCAACGCTTTCGCGACGGCCGGAGCTGGGCGGGGGCAGCTACTCCGGACCGGGCGTACTTGCTGGCGTGATCGTCGCCACACCGCGGCGACGGAGATCCCCGACGAGAGGGACCACCAGGGTAGCGCTCGCCAGGACGAGGAAGAGGAGCGAGATTGGGCGTGTGACGAACGGCGTGAGATCTCCCATCGAGAGCGACCAGGCGGTCAGCAGGTAGTGCTCGGCGAACGGCCCCAGCACCAGTCCCAGGACTAGCGGCGGCACGGGGAAGCTGAAGCGAGCCATCAGATAGCCGAGGAGCCCGAACAGCGTGGCGATCCACACGTCGCCGAGGTTGTTGCGCGTGCCATAGGCGCCGAGGTAGCTGAAGACCACTATGAGCGGGTAGAGGAACGCCTCGGGCAGGCGCAGTAGCCCCAGGAAGACGCGTAGCCCGGCCACGGTGATCAGCACGGTGAGGGCCAGCGCCAGGAACATAGCGCCGAAGATCACCGGGGGGATGGCGCTGGCGCCCGTGAACAGGGCCGGTCCGGGCTGGACGCCATGGAGCATGAAGGCCGCGAGCATGATCGCGCCGGCTGCGCTGGCGGGAATGCCGAGCGTCAGCAGGGGAATGAGCCCGGCGCCTTCGGTGGCCGTGGCCGCGACCTGCGGCGCCAGTACCCCCTCCAGGCGGCCGCTGCCCAGCTCCTTGCCGTGGCGACCCACTTGTTTCTCCACGCTGTAGGCTAAGAACGAGGCGACCGTCGCCGCGCCCGACCCGGGGTGGATGCCCACGCCCATCCCGACCAGGAGGCCGCGCGCGAGCGTTGGCCACGCCCGCAAGGCCTGTCGTACCGCCCGCGCACCGCCCAGGCTCGCGGCGCCCATCTGCATCAGCGGCGTCTTCTGCCCAACCGCCTGCAGGACTTCGCCGATCGCGTAGAGCCCGATCAGCACGCTCAGGAACTCGACCCCGTCACGGAGCAGCGGCACGCCAAACGTGAAGCGGGGCTGGCCGTAGACCTGGTCGACGCCGACCGTCGCCAACAGCAGCCCCAGCAGCAGGGAGATGAGCGAGTTGAGCCGCGAGCCGTGGCTAAAACCCGCCGCCGAGCACAGGCCGAACAGGATCAGGCCAAATAGCTCGTAGGGGCTGAACCAGGTGGCGATCCGCGCGATCAGCGGTGCGCAGACCACGGCGAACAGCAGGGAGACGCCCCCCCCGACGCCATAGGCGACGACGGCGCCGGTCAGCGCCTCGCCCGCGCGTCCGGCCCGGGCGAGGGGGTTCCCGTCCCACATCACGGCCACCTGGAAGGACTCGCCCGGAATGTTGAACAGGATCGAGGTGATGACACCGCCGAACAGCCCGCCCGTATAGACGGCCGTCAGCAGTACCAGCGCGCTCTCCAGGCTCATGAAGTATGTGAACGGAAGCGCCAGCGCGACGGCCATCGGCATGCTGAGCCCGGGCAGCGCGCCGAAGACGTAGCCCATGAGCACGCCGATGCCGAGTAATAGCAAGCTCTGCGGTGCGCTGAGTACCTGGAGCGCCTGTCCGAGTGGGGACCCATCCATGCCCGGGCGCCTCGCTAGTAGAGACCGAGCATGCGGAACAGCGCCACGTTGACGCTCTCCCAGATGCCGCCGCCAAGCGGCAGCGGCACGTAGACGAAGCGCACGAAGACATACAGCAGCGCTAGCGTCGTCAGGAGGGCCACGCCGACCGATACAGCGCGGCGCTGATAGCCTAGCGCGCCGGCCATGACGAGCAGGTAGCCAAACGTCGCGAGCGCGAACCCCACGACCGACGAGAGCCAGACGTACGCGACGACCAGCCCCAGGGCCACCGCGACCTTACCCAGGTTCGCGGGCTCGGCGGCGCCCGATACGGCGCCGACCCGTGCCATCTGTATCAGGCGAACGAGCGTACAGAGCAGCAGCAGCACGAGGATGGTCCGCGGCCAGAAGGCCGCGCCGAGGTCGCTTGCGCTCAGTGTACTGCGAATGCGCAGGCTGTCGGCCAGCAGGAGCAGCGTGGCCGCGAGCAAGACCAGGTAGGGCAGCAGACGGCTCACGTGCGGGCTCAGCCGTAAAGGAGCAGCAAGCGCCCGCCTGGGCCGCGGCCGCGGGGGTGCGCCCACGTCAGAGCCCGTATTGCTTCTTGATCTGGGTCATGACGTCGAGATCGGCGCGCAGTGACTGCCCGAACGCTTCCGGGCCCAGGTAGCTGTCGGGAGTGACATACTGACTCTCCGCGAACCGCGCCCATTCGGGGCTCTTCGCGGCCGCCTCGAAGTGCTCGGCGAGTAGCTGCACGATGGCGGGATCGGTGCCAGCCCGGACGACGATGCCGCGGAACTGCGGCAGAAAGATATCGTAGCCTAGCTCCTTCGAGGTGGGCGTATCCGGGAACTGAGCCATCCGTTCCTCGTTGAAGATCAGGACGGGTCGGATCTGCTTGTTGGCGAGATACTGGCCCACATCGCCCGCCTGCTCATACAGGGCGTCCACCTGGCTGCTGATGACCGAGTTGTAGCGCTCACCAGGATTAGCGTAAGGCACGAGGTTGATCTGGTAGCCGCCCTGCTTCATCAGATAGGTGAGCGATAGCTCGTCCACGCTGTTTCGGCCCAGCGTGGCGACCTTCAGCGCGTTCGGCCGCTCGCGTGCCAGCCGCTCGAAATCCTGCCACGCCTGGAAGCGCGCGTCGTCGGCGCGCACGAACACGAAAGAGGGCGCCTTCATCAGCCGGACGATAGGGCTTAGATCCTCTGTCTTCCAGGTGGCCTCGTCGCTGGCCACCACGGCGTGGCTATCGGCGATGTAGAGCAAAATGGTTTGGCCGTCCGCCGGCGCGGCCAGTAGCTTCGCCATGCCGGTGCCGCCCGTCGCCCCCGGCACGTTCTGCACGGGCAGGGCAACGCCCAGCGACGCTTCGACCAGGGGGCCGATCGTGCGCGCCATCTGGTCGGCGCCGCCGCCCGCGCCCCAGGGCACGATGAAGTCGACCGGGCGCGTGGGGTAACGGCCCGCGGCCCCGCTTCCGGTGGACGCCGCGCGGCTGGCCGGCGCCGCGCCCGTCTGGGGGGTCACGCCGGCCGGACCGCGCGTGCCCTCCGCGCAGGCGCCCAGCGCCAGAACGGTGGCGCCGGCGCTCGCCAGTCGCAAGAGCCGGCGGCGGCTGAACGGGCGGCTTTCGCCGCTCGGGAGATCGTGCATGGTCAGCTCCTCCACCGGGCGTGCCGAGGTGCGGCCACGACGAGCGGTCTCAGGCGAGCGCCACCCGCTCGCGCTCGATGCTTTGCGCGAGGAGCGGCAGCACGTCGGTAGCGATGTGCCGGCACTCCTCGACGTGTGGGTAGCCGGACACGATGAACTCGTCGATCCCTAGCCGCCAGTAAGCGAGCAGCTCGGTCGCCACCTGCTGCGGCGTGCCGACGATGGCGGTGCCGCAGTTGACGCGCACGGTCGAGATGCCGTTCCACAGGTGTCGCCCGACGCGGTGGTCCGCGTAGGCCCGCGCCTGCGCCTGCTGGCCGACCATGGGCGTCCCGGCAAAGACGGCCTGGCGCTGCGCCTTCACCGTCCCCGCGGCCTCGGACAGCAGGTCGTCGGCGGCGGCCCAGGCCGCCTCCTCGCTGTCGCGGACGACGAGGTGGGTGCGCAGTCCGAAGCGCGGCGCGCGCCCGGCCGCCGCGTAGTGCTGGCGCGCGCGCGCGAGAAGCGCTGCCATCGCCTCGAGCGGCTGAATCCAGGCCAGGTAGACGTCCGCCTGCCGCCCGGCGAGCGCCAGGGCGCTGTCCGAGGCGCCGCCGAGATACATCTGCAGCCCCTCGCCGCTCGGACTCGGGGAGACCAGGGCGCCATTCAGCGTGATATGCTGTCCCGCGAAGACGACCGGCTCGGGCTTCGCCCACAGCGCCCGACAGGCCATGATGAATTCCTCGGCGCGGGCATAGCGGTAGGCGTGGTCGCTCACCTCGCCCAGGCGCTCGAAGTCGCCGGCGATCCCGCCCGGCACGACGTTGATGTCGGCGCGGCCGTGGCTGAGCTGATCGAGCGTGGCCGCCATCTGGGCGAACAGACCCGTCGAGATGAAGCCCGGTCGCACCGCGATGAGGAGCCGAATGCGATTGGTGACGGCCAGTAGCGCGGTCGCCGTCGTCCAGGTCTCGGCGAGGGGGGCGTGCTCGTCGAACAGCCCGTTGGCGAACCGGGTTGGGATGAGCAGGGAATAGTAGCCTTGCTCTTCGGCGGTCTGGACCACCTCCCGCAGGTACTCGAAGGTCGGCTCGCGCTCGGCGCGGACCGTACCAATATGCGCGCCATCCCCATCAATGGGAACGAACCAATCGAACCGCGGCGCCGGTCGTTGAACGGACCTGGCCATCGTGCTCCCTCCGACTCGGCCGCTGAAGAGGCCCACCTGGATATTGCATCCGAGACGTGCCGACCGGCTATCGTAGATCGGGACGGTCGAACCGCGCCAGAGTCTCCACAATCTAGGGAACGCGGCACCGCAACGCCAAGCTAGCGGGGATGCCCGGCCACCGGCTGTATCGGCCTCCGCGGCCGGCCCCTCGCATCTTCGCAGGAGATACGCTCATGGGATACAGCCTCCGGCCCACTTCCGCGCGTTCCTGCCGTCTGCGGCCGCCGCGAGCGGCTAAGCGCCCGGGCACCAGTTCTGTTCACGTACCTAGGAGGCGTGGCGCGGTGCGGGGAGGGGCGCCGGGCGGCCTGGCGCCGCGGCAGCGTAGCCGGCCAGGCAGCGCGCCGCGCAGGCGTCCCAGGTGAAGCGCTCCAGCACACGGGCGCGGGCAGCCTCGCCCATGGCGGCGGCCACACGAGGGCGATCGAGCAGGTACGCCAGGCGATCCCGCAGCGCGTCCACGTCGCCGGGCGGGACCAGGAAGCCGGTCACGCCGTCCTCCACGATCTCGGGGACGCCGCCCAGCGCGCTCGCCACGACGGGCGTGCCGCTGGCCATCGCCTCCAGCAGCGTCAGGCCCAGCAGCTCGGAGATGCGGATGGCGCGGCCATAGACGGTGCGGTGCACCGACGGCAGGACGAACACCCGCGCGCGACGGTAGAGCGCGGGCAGCGCGGCGTCGGGTGCGGGGACCACGAACCGCACGTCACGGTCCGCCGCCAGGCGATGCAGCAGCGCCGGGTAGTCGCGCTCGGGCGGCCGCGGATCGTGGCCCGCCGAGCCGGCGATCGTCAGGCGCGCGCCGGGAGGCAGCGCCTGCAGCAAGCGGTCCACGCCTTTGTGGGGCGTGAGGCGGCCGACGAACAGCACGCCGCCCCGCGGCTCGCCGGGCCGAGAGGCGTAGCGAACGGGATCGGCGCCGCCAAACAGCAGGTGGGTACGCGCCGGGGGCGTCCCGAGCGCGCGCGCCGAATACGCCGAGACGAGCAGGAAGTGGTCGAAGAGCGCGTGCAGCCGCCCGCCCCAGTCGGGGCCGAGCAGGCCGTGGTCGGTAACCACCGTGCGCTGGCCCCGCAGGCGAGCGGCCAGCGCCGCGACGAGCGCGGGCGCGCTGCGCATCTGGTGGACGTGGACCAGGTCGGCGCCGCTCAGCGCGCGCGGGAGAGCAGGCGCGAGGGGATGAGCCGGGTGGCCGCCCAGGTGGCCCCGCGCCCGCAGGACGCGCACGCGCAGGCCGCTCGGATCGTCCCAGGCGGCGGGCTCGCGGCCGAAGGTGACCAGCTCGCAGTCGGCGCCGCGCGCGGCCTGCGCCCGCGCCAGCTCCAGCGGGTAGCGCTCCCCGCCACCGAGGATGCCGCCCGCCCCAAAGCTGGTGGGCGAAACGTGTACGATCTTCACGAGGGCTCCTTACCGCGCGGCCGGGAGCGGCCGCAGCCCCGCGCCGGGGACGCAGGCATGGCCGATCCGCTCGTCGTGTTGCTCGTCACCCTGGGCGATCCCGACCAGCTTACCGGCGGCTACCTGTACCACCGCCGTCTGGCCGACCTGGCGCCGAGGCAAGGGGCGCGCCTCGGCTTCGTGTCGGTGCCTGACGCGCCCTTCCCGCTGCCCGCGCTCGCCGCCGGCCGCGTGGCGCGCGCCATCCGCGCCGAGCGCCCGGCAGCCGTCGTCGTCGACAGCATCGCCGCGGCCTATCTTGCGCCTGCCCTGCGCCGCCTCGCGGGCATTCCGCTGCTCGGCAGCCTCCACCAGCCGCCCGGCGGCATCGATCACGGCCCGCTTCGCGCGGCGTTGCAGGCGTGCCTCGACCTGTTAGTGTACCGCCGCTGCGCGCTGCTCATCGTGGCCAGCGAGCTACTGGCGGACCAGCTTGTAGCATGGGGCGTGCCGCGTCGCCGCCTGCGCGTCGTGCCGCCCGGCCGCGACGTGGTGCCCGAAGCTCCTGCCCGCCCCACGGCGCCCGAGGGCCTGTTCGCGGCGGTGCGGGCGGCCGCCACGCCTCCGGCCCCGCCCCCCCGCGATCTGCGCGCGGGGCGGGCGGCCGCCTTCCTGGCGGTGGGCAACTGGGTGGCGCGGAAGGGCATCGTGCCGCTGCTCGACGCCTTCGCCCGCCTGCCGCCCGACGCCGCCACGCTGCACCTCGTCGGCAAGACCGACGTCGAGCCGGCCTACGGGGAACAAGTGCGCGCCCGCCTCGCGCGCCCGGAACTGGCCGAGCGGGTCGTCGTCCACGGTCCGGTTTCCCTGGAAGAAGTGGCGGCGCTCTACCGCGCGGCCGACGTGTTCGTGCTGCCGAGCACTCAGGAGCCGTTCGGCACCGTGTACGGCGAGGCGATGGCGATGGGGCTGCCGGTCGTGGGCGTTGCCGCGGGCAACCTGCCGCACCTGGCGACCGACGGCGTGGAGGGGCGCATCGTGCCGGTCGGCGACACCGCGGCGCTGGCGCGGGCCTTGCTGGAACTGGCCCGCGACGAGCCGCTGCGACAGCGCATGGGCGCCGCGGCGCGCGCGCGGGCGCTCACGCGGCCCACCTGGGAGCAGACCGCGGCGGCGTTCTTCGGCGCCGTGCGCGCGGTCGTGGAGCGGGCCGCCCTCACCCCCGGCCCCTCTCCCAGGGGGAGAGGGGAGCGCGGTACTCCCTCTCCCCCTGGGAGAGGGTCGGGGTGAGGGTGCGCCGATCTCTCAAGCCGCCTGAGGAGCTGCGCGAGCGTGCTAAAGATGTACCTGCCGCGGGCGCGCCGCGGCGGCGAGGCCGAGTTCTGGGAAGAGGGCTGGTCGCAGCAGGCCGTGACCGACGCCGTGGCCTGCTGCGCGCTGCACCCCCTGCGCGACCGGCTGGCCCGCCTGCTGCCCCGCGATGGCGTCATCCTCGATGGCGGCTGCGGCATCGGCGCGTGGGCGATCTACTACAGCCGGCGTGGGCACCGCTGGCTCGGCGTGGACTTCGCCGTGCGGGCGCTCGGGACGCTGAAGGCCGCGGCCCCGAGCGCGGCAGTCTGCGCCGGCCGGGTGGACGCGCTGCCGTTGGCCGACGACGCCGTGGACGCCTACTACTCCGGCGGCGTCATCGAGCACTTCGAGGACGGCCCACGAGCGGCGCTCGCCGAGGCGCACCGCGTGCTCCGCCCGGGCGGGCTGTTCCTCGTCGTCGTGCCGGACCTCAGCCCCCTGCGCGCCGCGCTCTGCCCGGGCCGCGCGCGCCTGGTCTGCGATGGGCCTCGGCCCGTGGTCGGGTTTCGCCGCGTGGCAGCGCCCGAGCCGGATGGCGCCGAGGCGCCCGCGTGGGCGCGGAGTGAAGACTTGCCGTTCTTCCAGTACCTCTACGCGGCCCGCGACTTGCGGCCCCTGCTCGCGGCCGCCGGGTTCGAGCTGCTGGGCGACCAGGGCGTGGGCGTACAGTGGGCGCTGATGGAGCTGCCGGCGGTGCAGCGGCTAAGCGCCTGGCTGCGCGGCCCGATCCTGAGCGCGCCCGCTGACTACTACGACCGCGTGCCGATGGCGCCGTGGGCGCAGGAGCCGCTCATCCCTGCCGCCCTGCCGGCCCCCGCGCGCCACTACCTGCGCCGCCTGCTCACGCTGGAAGACGAGCGACTGCTGCTCGCAGGCCCTGCCCTGCGGCTGCTGCAAGCCGTGGCCAGCAACATTCGCCTGTACGTGTGTCAGAAGCCCCGCTAGCGACCAGCCAAGTGGCATGAGCCCTGCAAGCCCCGGCTGGGTTGGCATAGCAGGTGCCGCCCGCTAGCGTGCCGCGCGCAGGCGCCTCGGTCTGCTGGGGCGGAGCGTGTGCAGCGTGCGCGACACTTGGCACAGGGAGCAGTCATGACTCGTTTAGGTATGCTCACGGTGGTGTCGGTCGCGGCCAGCCTGCTGCTTGCCGCGCCCCCACCCACGCTCGCGCAGCAGTCTGGTGGCGCTGGGGCGACCGGCGTCGGCGGCACGTCCACGGGTGTCGGAACGACAGGCAGCAACGCCACCAACGCGACGACCCAGGGCCAGTCAAGCGGCGGCGGGCCGGGCATGGGCGCGCCCAGCACCGGCGCCGCTGGCGCCGGGACGGCGAGCCAGTTCGGCGCGGGGACCAGCGGGACCGGCGCGGCGGGCGCCAGCGG
>Ga0070741_10003614_pt1 | contig 37819 bp, 38 predicted proteins | sample Coa_R1_4_FD_66440 | JGI IMG/M metagenome (GOLD analysis project Ga0070741, IMG submission 66440) | Surface soil microbial communities from Centralia Pennsylvania, which are recovering from an underground coalmine fire - Coalmine... | ecosystem: Environmental > Terrestrial > Soil > Unclassified ... | reverse complement strand
CCAATCGCAGGCCGGTCGTAATGCCGGCCGGGCGTTTTCCCGAAGCCGCCCGGGAGCGGAGGTGACGAGCCCCTGCCCGCAGGCACCGCTCTCGCTCCGCCAGCCGGAGTGACCGGCCGGTGTCCTTGCGGAAGCGAGACGGCGCCGGCTTCTAGTGGCCGCGCCGACGGTGTCAAGGAATATCGCTGTGAGAAAGCAACGCGCTGACTCTCCAGCACTTTTTGGATCAGCGCGGCGCGCGTGCCCGGTGCCGAATGCGCAGAATTGGTACGGGTGGATTATCGGGTCCGCTCACCGTGCCTGCAGATTTCACTGCATGTGATGCTGATGATCATTGTGCATTGGCCCCATTGAGCCATAACCGCGGAGCGCGGAATAAAGCTGCATTTGATCAGGTGTAAGAATTTGAGCCGTTTGCAGATGATACTTGAGATGCGTATTGCGTAGTTCGGCTTGTATCATGCCGATCTGCGCGGTTTCGGACTTCAAGGTCTCTGGCGTGATCGCATGCGTGGCGAATTGCCGATCCAGCGCCGCTTCCTGGTCCAGCAGCTTCGCCCCGAGGGGCACGGCTTCGGCCTTCATGGAGTCGAAAAGGTCTTGAATGCGCGCCTTCTGACCGGCGGTAAGCCCGAGCCGATCGGCAAGCTCAAGGACGTGCGCCGGTCCCGGATAGCCGTTGAGCTCGGCAGGAAGCGCCAAACCCATTCCGCGCCCGGCCTTGAGATCGGCTATCTGCTGATCCGACAGCGCTTTGATCGCGCGCGTCTGCATCCCGGCATAAGGGGCTTGGCCAGGTTGATGCTGCTGAGCCGCCGCTGGCGATGCCAGCGCGGCCAGCAACGCTGTCAGCCAAAGCTTCATCCCGGTATCCTCCGTTGACCGCATGCGCACTGCGTTCCTAGCATGAGGCCGACATGTCCGAAACCGGCTGGTCCCTGCACCCGCAATTGCGCGCCGACACGGCGTTCGTGTGCGATCTGGCGCTGTCGCGGCTCGTTGCCATGAACGACGCCAATTTCCCCTGGCTCATCCTGGTGCCGCGGCGGGCGGGCGCGGGCGAGCTGTTCGATCTGGGCGCCGAGCAGGCGGCGCTTGCGGACGAGATCGCGCTGGTCTCGCGCGCGCTGAAGGACGAGACGCGCTGCGACAAGCTCAACGTGGCCGCGATCGGCAACGTCGTGCCGCAACTGCACATCCACATCGTCGCGCGAACGCGCGGCGATGCGCTGTGGCCGAAGCCGGTCTGGGGCGCCGCGCCGCCGCGCGCCTACGATGCCGCAGGGCTGGAGCGTTTCGTGGCGGCGATGCGGGAGCGGGTGCGGGGGTAGGGTGGGTAGATCATTTGGATAGAAGCAGATACTGCGTAAAAAGCTCGGTGGCGTAGTGGACTGCGAATCGGTGCATGCGCTGGATGGAAAGCAAGAACAAGATCGCCAACACGGTAATGGTGTATGGCCCCTTACCGAGAGCGCATGCGACAACGATGAGCGCAACGAAGGCGGCGGCGAGGCCGCGGAGAAGCCCATAGTTGCCGTTGAACGTGTCGACGCGCGCGGCTTTCCCCGCGCCCGAAACGATGGCGTATACCTCGCGCACTATGCCACCGTATTCGGTCCGGTTGGTGGTTGTAAGGTCGCGGCTTAATTTCGGATCCTTCTTCAGCGCCTCTATGAGCCGCTTGCGCTGCTCGGCACTCAGATAGTGCCCCGCGAGCAGGCGCCTACTGGGCAGGCCACCCCATGGCTTCCACCAGACCGATTCGACGAGGTTGCCGATGCTCTGCAAGAGTTGACCGGCCGCATAGGCCACCACTACGAAAATACCAAGCTCCCCGAACGTGACGTCGTCCTTAGTGAACAACTCGTGGCCTTCGGGGAAGAACAGCAACAGCCCGAGCGTCAAGACTGCGCCGGGAATAATGAACCCGGCGTATTCATAGAAATCGAAAGTGCGGTTCACGCGGCCACGCGCAGCAATACGTTGGCGGCGCCGTTCTGCGGCACCGAGAACAACATGCGTCCGTCACGCCTCGTAGTGAGAACTCGCCGTATCTCGCCGTTGTAGTTGAAGCCGCGGGCATAGGACCGATAACGATCGACGGTCTCTTGTGACTGGTACCCCATTTTCTTATCAGAGATCACCACAACTTCGATACCTGGACAAAGATTCAATACCTCTTCGCAGTATCCGTTCTCGCGTCCGTGATGCGATGCTATAAAGGCGTTGACGCCGCGCAGCTCGGCCACGAAGGCGGGATTCCACAGGAGCTGGCGCCAGCCCTCCTTTTCCATGTCCCCCGGGAAGATGAATTTGTGCTGGCCGCAGGTGACGAACACGACCAAGCTCAAATTGTTCTCGTCGGTGAAGCCAGCTAGCCCGCCATATTGATTCCAGTAAACCGAGAAGGTCGTGTCGCCGTAGTACTCAAACGCAGGCGGCGGCCCGCCGGTGAATACATGTTCCATGAAGCGGATAAGGCGATCGATTCCCACACCGATGCCGTCCCTCGTCTTGAGATACCGAATCGTCGAGGGTGCCACCGTGGGATTACGATAAAGGGCACCAATGTGGACGTAGTCGGTCAGGTTCGGGAACCCCGAAACGTGGTCCTCATCGAAGTTGGTAACGTAAAGTCGGTCGAGCGAGGTGATACCGAACCGTGCGAGGTGCGACCCCGGCCGCCAATTGGTCGCGGCGTTGTGGCCGCAGTCGATCATGACGCGCTTACCGTTACTGGTGGTAATCAGCGCGCAGGCGCCGTGCTCGACGTCAAAAATCTCGACTATCAATTTTCGTCTCCCATCCCTACCGTGGAATACGCCGATTGCCTCACCCTATTCATCGTCGTCCGCGATTCTCATAGGCTCACGTACATCTGGTTGTTGCCCGGCGCACAATCGCCCGTGTTGTTTGCTGTCACGGTCCCAAAATGCACTCCAGGTGATGCCGCATTTGGTGCATGTTCCACCGCGCGCATCAAAGGCATGATTTCCGGCTCGTCTATCGTCCATTGTGAGACACCCCAACAAGCGCGGTCGTAGCTCATCCCTTGATATGTCGAAACTTGCCGTTTGTTTGCTTAACGTGAACAACACCTTCCGGCGAAAATTTTTGAGCGATCTTGATCGCCGCCTTCTGGCTGTCCTCTACGGCGCTGGCTCGCTCGGCATGGGGCAGTTCAACTGCCCACGTGCCATCCTTGCGCGGCACCACAAAGTATTCGTTGTGCTTTGCCATTTTCGTTCTCCTGCTTGATGGCAAGGGCCTCGAAACTCAGACGCGGCCGCGTTTCGACGAGAACCGAGGCTTCTACGCAGCTGTTGGCCGTCAGATTGCGAGTATCCGTGCTGGGCGACTCACTCAGGAAGCGCTTGCTAGGAAGGCGTCGCTCACGCGGACCTCAATAATAAATATCGAAAAAGGTCGGCAGCAAATTCTACTGCACACGCTTGTTGACATTTCCCGCGCGCTCCAAGTCTCGGTATCCGATCTTATTCCGAATACCGAAGACCTCGAAATTGCTCTCCGTAACAAGCCGCAAAAAGGCGTTGAATGGATCAAGAGCTCTACAAAAGAGTTGAAACGATAGGAGGCAATATGGCTGTTCGCAGAAAGCAAATACGCCAAATGGTCGAGGCGCTTCTCGCGCGGACCAAGGTGAAGAATGGAGCAGTACCGGTTGAGGCCATTGTGCGTTCTTTGGGAATAGAAATTAAATTGGACAAAGTCGATGATGAGCTATCGGGCTTTATCGTTAGGGATAAGCAAAGCAAACGGGCAATTATAGGCGCGAATAAATCGCATCATGAGCATAGACGGCGATTTACCATCGCCCACGAACTTGGCCATTTTCTCTTACATGAAGGTCACATAGTTCATTTAGATCAGAACATCGGCGCATTGAGAGTCAATTTGCGTAACTCTGAATCGGCGAGGGGCGAAGATAACGATGAAAAAGAGGCGAATTTATTTGCAGCGGAACTGCTCATGCCCGCAAATTTCTTGCGAGAGGAACTAGACGGGAAAGAACGTGATCTGCTCGGGGACGGAAATTTTCTTGATAGGCTCGCAAAAAAATATAAGGTCAGTGTGCAAGCGCTGACGTTCCGATTGGCGTACCTTAACTACATCACGCTGTAGGAGCAGGAGCAAAGCGGGCGTTCTAGTCCGTTCCTGGCTTTCGCTGCGCTCAAGCCCGGCTACGCACTACCCCGGCAACCACCGCCGCGGCATTTCGCGCTTGTCGTCGTCGGCGGCCTCGAACACAGGCTCGGCGAAGGTGGACTGGAGGCGCAGCACGGTGGTGCCGCAGTTGGCGAAGCCGCGCTTCCTCCCGGCCGGGACGACGACGAACTTGCCGAGGGTCAGCGTGAAGGTGGGCTTCGCCGATCCACACGTCGGCCTGGCCTTCGAGCACGCGCAGAATTTCCTCGACGGTGTGCAGGTGCGTCGGCGCGCCGTGCCGTAGTCTGTCGCGGTGCACGGCAACGAGTTTTAGGTGGCCGCGTTCTAGAAGAATGGATGGGCCGCCGGACAGTGGGAACTACAAAACCATGGCTGACAAGTGCCGGGACAAAGCCGCAGAGTGCGAGCGCGAAGCCGAACGGGCGCACGTTCCGAGCATCAAGGCCGCATGGCTGGACATGGCGAAGGACTGGCGCGCCTTGGCCGCGCAAATCGAAGCTGGCGCTCCTTACGCTTCTCGATAGGGTGAGCGGCGCGGCCGAAGCGTCTGCCGCGCAACCCAATGCCATGAGTGGCGTTAGTCCAACTGAGTTCATGGAAGCGTCTGGGTGACGGACAAGGTGCCCAAAGGAAACTTCACATGCCCAGACATGCTTTCGATCTTGCAAGACGCAGCGCAGAACGGGCGCGCGAGCAACAGCCGTCGCAGCAAAGCGCGCAGGCCGAGACAGGCGACCGCGACGAAGACGCGCGCATACTGCGAAAATCCATCGAGGTATTTTATGCACCGAAGTTTCCCGCCCAATTCGACGCGGGGGTGCAGGGTTCGACTGTCACGGTGACTAAAAAGGCAGGGGGAAGCGCTTTGAAGATTGCAGTGCTTCCCATGGAGAAATTCAAATTGAGCGGCGGCAGCGGTCCTGGCGGTTTTGGTGCCGATCTCGCGGTGAATATGAGCGAGGTCAGTGAAGACGAAATGATGGATACGCTCGAGGACTGGTTCAATATTTCGCATTTGTAAGCGCGCCGGGTGAATCGGCGCCGGGTTGGGTTGGGGAACGCTATTTGTTGGACATAGCTTGGGCATCACTATTGTGGATGCGCGGAGGTGCCCGGCGCATGATATACCCCGTCGCTCTCGCCACGTACGTGGTCGCATGGCTCGCGATCTTTCTGGTGGCTGACGGTCTCACCGGGCGGCAGCGGCGTGGAGTCATCATCGGGGTCGCCCTCGCGCTGCACGGCATCATCTTCCTTGGCATAGGCGTCTCTTACGCGGGGACGGGCGCCTACGTCCTCGCCGCCTGCTTTATCCTGGCCGGCTCCGCCGTCGCTTATTTGTCCTGGATCGGCGTGCTGCCGTTGACGCCAAGGAAGACCGGCAACCCTGACGGCGGCGGGTGATACGCGCCCCCAGAGAAGATGCGGGGCGCGTCGGCGGAAAGCTGCGTTATCCCATCGGCTGAACTTGCCGACTGCCTGCATTTCCCACTCATTAGACTTCCGGTAGCATCGCTGATGCGAAGCTTTGAGGGGACGCCATGAAGCGCCAATGGAAACCGGGGCGATGGGTCAAGGATTTGGCTGCGCTCGTGAGCGCACTGTCGGTTCTGGCGTGCATGCTGGCGCGCATCCCGACAACGGCCAGCGCCGAACCCCTGCCGAAGCCCCAGCATGTCTTCATCATCGTGTTGGAAAACGAGGGATACGATGTGACGTTCGGGGCCAATTCTCCCGCCTTGTATCTGAATGCGCTGGCGCGAAGCGGGGCGCTGCTCAAGAATTATTACGGCATCGGTCACAACAGCCTGGACAACTATATCGCCATGGTCAGCGGCCAGGCGCCAAACCCCGCCACGCAGGCGGACTGCGAAAACTTTGTGGACTTCAAGCCGTCGAAGCCGAACCCCGAATCGCCGCTCGATGGCGACGGTCAGGCGGTCGGCGAGGGCTGCGTGTATCCGCCTTCTGTTCGTACCATCGCCGATCAGATGGAAAGCGCGCACCTGACCTGGAAGGCCTATATGGAGGATATGGGGAATGTCCCCAGCCGCGAGTCCGCCACATGCGGGCATCCGAACGTCGGCGCCGACGACAATACGCAGGGGGCTGTTGCCGGCGACCAATACGCGACGCGCCACAATCCCTTCATGTATTTTCACAGCGTGATCGACGACCGGCCGAGCTGCGACGCCCATGTCGTCAATCTCGCCGCGCTCGAGCGCGATCTCTCAAACGAACAGAGCACGGCGAATTACGTCTTCATCACGCCCAATCTGTGCCACGACGGTCATGACTCGCCGTGCGTCGACAACGAACCGGGCGGCCTGATCTCAGCCGACAAGTTCCTGATGCAGATCGTGCCGAAGATCTTGAATTCGCCGGCCTACAAGCACAATGGCCTTTTGATCGTCACGTTTGACGAAGCCGACGTCTACATCCGCGAGAATAAGCTTGTAAGCGGCGACGTCAGCGCCTGTTGCAATGAACCGCCCGGGCCGAATACGCATTCGGGGAAGGTCTACGACACTGTCGATAACGGCCCGGGTATCCTCGTGCCGGGCGGCGGCCGCATCGGAGCGGTGCTGCTGTCGCGCTACATCAGAGAGGGCACCGTGTCGGGACTGCCATACAATCACTATTCGCTGTTGCGAAGCGTCGAAGACTTCTTCGGTCTGGAGCACCTCGGCTACGCGGGACAAAAGGGGCTCAACAGTTTCGGCGACGATGTCTTCACCGAGCCCACCGGAAAGAAGTACTGAGCGTGGCGAAGCGCGCAGGGCGGATCAACGGTGCGCTCTGCGCGGAGCCGTTGGCGCCTGACCGACCTTACGAATTCGGCAACCAGCGCCGCGGCGTTTCGCGCTTGTCGTCGTAGGCTGCTTCGAACACCGGCTCGGCGAGGGTGGACTGGATGCGCAAGGTCGTGGTGCCGTTGTTGGCAAAACCGTGCTTGCGGCCGGCCGGCACGACGACGAGCTGGCCCGGGGTCAGCGTGACGTGCGTGTCGCCGATCCACACGTCGGCCTGGCCTTCGAACACGCGCAAGATTTCCTCGACCGCGTGCAGGTGCGTGGGTGCGCCGTGGCCCGGCTCGCACCATTGCTCGAACACGCAGAGCTGGGTCGCGCCGTTGAGTGCCGAGACGTACATCTGCGTCAGCACGCCCGGCCGCCATTCTTCCTTCGGGTGGCGATTGAGATCGACGATTTGCATTGGAGCATTCCCTATCGGTTTCCTGGACAAGCGGTTCGGATGAATCATATCCCAAGTGCTGGAATTTTTGACTCGTCATGGCCGGGAAGGGCAGGGCGGGCGACGGCTTGTTCAACTCCTGCACGATGTCGCCCTGAAGTTTGACCCGCTGCACTTTCAACCGTTATCGGAACCCGCTAGCATTGCGCTTCTTGCCGGCCGCTTGGGGGCAAAGCGGCGCAGCTCGCGGGGGATTTTTCACATGATCAAGGGTCGCATCGCGCTGTGGCTTGGTTTGGCCGCAGCGCTTTTCATCGTCGACAGCGCCGGCGCGGCGCCGCCGCAGCCTCCGGCCTGCGAAAAAGTCCCCTGCGCCGGCTCGACATGTCTGTCCTCCATCACTGCCGCGCAGGCGACGGTGCCGGAGCAAGCCTGCCCGGCGCAGGGCGGCGAGAGCCAAAACGGCGTCGACATCTTCTCCTGGAACGAGTTCATCGCCTTGAACTGGCCGGCCACGCAGGCCTGCGAGCCCGACACCACGAAGTCGATCCTCGACATCAAGACCGGCAAGGAGGGACCGGTGGTGTGGCAGACGCAGATGACGTCCGACGACGTCTTCGTCGCGCCCGGCCAGACGCCGGCGCCGTGGTGCAACGGCAAATCGCTCGCGGCGCTGTTCGCCAAGCAGCCGATCGATCTGGCGCACACGGCGCAGACGGCGGCGCTGCCGCAAAGCCTGCACAACCTGCGGAGCGTCATCTCGCAGCCGACCGACGTCGAAGCCGTGCGCGGCGTGGTGACCGATCAGGCCGGGCGCTGGCTGCGGTACGAGCGGCTGATGAACAAGACCGAATACGATCAGATCGTCGGCCAGAAATGGTACCAGCTCAGCGTGCTCGATACGCTGCCATCGATCACGCTGCCGAGCGCCTCGATCGAATTCAAATCGGCGTGGAAAATCCTCAGCCCCGACGAGATTGCCGGCGGCCGCTTCTACACGACCCAGGCTACCGTCTACAACACACCGGACGGCGCCAAGAGTCCGGGTGCCAATCCGGTGACGCTGGGCCTGGTCGGCCTGCACATCATCAACAAGACCGAGCGGCCGGGCGGCTTCTTCTGGTCGACGTTCGAGCAGGTCGACAACGACACGACGTTCTTCAAGCCGCACAGGACAGGACCGTACAACAAGCAGACCGCCAGGAAGCCCTACACGGAGCTCGATCCGAACGGCAAGCCGATCAACGCGCCGGTGCAGATCAAGCGGCTGCACAAGATCGCCGCCAACCCGGGGCTGAACGCCTATTACCAGCAGCTCCTGGCCGGGTCGGTGTTCGCCAATTATCGCCTGGTCAGCACGCAGTGGCAGAGCGGCCTCGTGCTGCAGGGCGAGCCGCCGAACGTCGCCAACATCGTGATCGAGACGTATGTGCAGAACGCCACGTCGAAGCCGCAAGCGGCGAGCGCCTTTCCGGCCGGCTTCTTTCCGCAGCCGAAGCCGGGACATCGGACCCTGAGCACCGTGGCGTCGACCGGCTGCCTCGCCTGCCACATCAACGCCACCGCGGCGAACAAGAGGAAGACGGTCACCGACCACAGCTTCTTGTTCCTAGAGGCGCAGTAGCGCCGGAACGGGCGGGCAGGGCGGGTTAGTCTTACTCAGTCGCCACCGCTATAGTCGCGGCAACCCAGGCATCGGGGAGCGCCGCGGCGTGCGGTGAAGGCCATGCGCACACGAAACGGCACAACCATAAACGTGCTGGCCCTCTTGGCGGTTCTATCGGCCGCGACGGCCTGCCTCCTCTCACCGGCGCTGGCGCAGGACGACACATATCCGACACGACCGGTGCGGCTGATCGTGTCGTCGCTGCCGGGTGGCAATCCGGATGTGATGGGGCGGTTGCTGGCCGAGCGCATGGGCGCGGACTTCGGCAAGGCGGTCGTGGTCGAGAACGTCCCTGGCGCCGGCGGCGCGCTGTCGGCAAATACGGCGGCCAAAGCGGCGCCGGACGGCTACACGCTGTTTTTCGGCGACACCGGCATCATGGCGATCCAACCGCTGCTCAAGCCGCAGATTGGTTACGATCCGATCAAGGATTTCACGCCGGTCACCGGCCTGGTGGCGTTGCCGACCATCCTGGTCGCCAACACAAAGGTGCCGGCGCAAAATCTCGCGGAGTTCATCGCGTTGGCGAAGAGCGAACCGGGCAAAATCTTGTACGGCTCGCCCGGCGTCGGCTCGATCCATCACATGACGATGGCAATGTTTGCCGACCGCACCGGCATCGACGTGCTGCACGTGCCGTATCGCGCCGGAACCGCGATGGTGAACGGTGTACTCACCGGCGAAATCCAGGCCGGCTGGTCCGGCATTCCCAACGTCCAGCAGCTCATCGCCGGCGGCCAGTTGCGCGCCTATTGCATCAGCGTGCTGGCCCGCTCGGCGTCGACGCCGGACATCCCGACGTGCGACGAGCTCGGCATCAAAGGTTTCAACATCGCCACCGTGATGGGGCTTTACGGCCCGGCGGGATTGTCGCCGGCGATCGTGGCGCGGCTCCAAGCCGAAGCGGCGAAAATCGTTCGCGAGCCGGCCATGGCGGCGCGCATGGAGCAGCTCGGCATGATCGCCGAGGAGCACGGCACCGCGAGCTGGGCCGCACTCCTGAAAAGCGAGATCGCGCGCTATGGCGACCTCGCGCGCAAGCTGAACTTGAAGATCCAGTGAGTTGAGGAAGAGCAGCTATGCCGGCAGTCGAGACAGCTGAAAATTTGAAAACGCTTCGCGTCGACCAGGTTGGCGGGCTGGGCGTGGCGGCCGGTCTGCGCCGCGTGTTCGAGGCCTGGAAATCAGGCAAAGCCGGCGTCGACGAATTCGAACGCGCCAAGGACGAGGCGGTCCGCGCCGTCATCGCCAAACAGGAAGCGATCGGCTTTCCGATCCTCACCGACGGCGAGCTGCGGCGCCGCAATTTCCAGGAAAGTTTCAGCGAGTCCGTCAGCGGCTTCGATGTCCCGGCCGAGGACAAGTCGATGGAAGGCGTCAGCGTGGCGCCGATGGTGCGGGCCGAGCAGAATTTTGCCGCGCCCGGCCCCGCGATCAGGACCCGGCGGCCGGTGGTCGAGCGGCTGCGTCTTAAGCGCAACGTGCCACTCGGCGAATATCAGTTTTCCAGCAAGCTCGCGGCGCGGCCTGTCAAGGTGACGGTGCTGAGCCCCGACCGCATCTCGCAGCGCTTCGACTGGCAGCAATCGAAGACCGTCTATGCGGACATGGACGCGTTCCTCGCCGACGTGGTGGCGATCACGCGCCAGATCATCAGCGGTCTCGTCGAGGCCGGCTGCCGCTACATTCAGATCGACGCGCCGGGCTACACCGCCTACGTCGACAAGGTGTCGCTCGATCGCATGCGCGCCCGCGGCGAGGACCCGGACGAGAACATGGCGCGCTCGATCGCCGCCGATAACGCCACCATCGCGGGCTTCGACGGCGTGACCTTCGGCATCCACCTCTGCAAGGGCAATCCGCGCACCATCGATCCGGCCACCGGCAAGGTGATGCCGCAATGGCATCGCGAGGGGCACTACGACGCCATCGCCGAGCGGCTGTTTTCCGGGCTCAAGCATGACCGGCTGCTGCTCGAATACGACGACGAGCGTTCCGGCAGCTTTGCGCCGCTGCGTTACGTGCCGCAGGGCAAGACCGTGGTGCTCGGCCTCGTCACCACCAAGCGCGCCGACCTCGAGAGTCTCGATCTGCTGCGGCGGCGGATCGACGAAGCGGTGCGCTATCTGCCGCTCGAGCAGATGGCGCTGAGCCCGCAATGCGGCTTCGGCGGCCTCGACAGCATCTCGATCCCTGAGGCGGATCAGTGGCGCAAGTTCGAGCGCATTCTCGAAACCGCGCGGCTGGTCTGGGGATGAGGGTCGCGGGGCCGTTGTTTCGGCGGAACCGTGCTATACATGTATAGCATACTGGAGGCTCCGACATGCTCGCTCTTCGCTTGCCCCCTGAAATCGAGCAGCGTCTTGATGCGCTCGCCAAGAAAACCGGCCGCAGCAAGAGTTATTACGCGCGTGAGGCGATCCTGCGCCAGATCGAGGATATTGAGGACTATTACTTGGCGCGCCGGCGGCTTGGACGCGGCGGAGCGCGGGTCACGCTTGAGAGCCTGGAGCGCGAGCTCAAGAAGCGCACGAAAGGCTGATGTCTGCACCAGCCTGGCGGATTGAGTTCGATCGCGCCGCAGTGCGTGATTTGCGCAAGCTCGGCGTCGACGCCGAGCGGCGCGTGCTGCGCTATTTGCGCGAGCGCATCGCCGGGAGCGACGATCCGCGCCGTTTCGGTCACGCTCTGACCGGCGACCGCAAGGGACTTTGGCGCTACCGGGTTGACGATTATCGTATTGTGGCCGCCATTGAGGACGAGCGGTTCGTGGTGCTGGTGGTGACCGTTGGCCGTCGGCGCGAAGTTTATCGGTGAGGCGGCGGTGCGACGCCTTCGGGGAGGAAACGATGGTCGAACGAGGTGCGCCTGGGAAGGCCAAGAACGGCGCGGCGGCGCGGCTGCGCCAACGCTTTCCGACCATCGACGATCTGCGCCGGCGGGCGCGGGCGCGGGTGCCGCGCTTCGGCTTTGATTTCGTCGATGGCGGCGCCAACGAGGAAGTTTGCGTCGCGCGCAATGCGTCGGCGTTCCAGGCGATCGAGCTCCTTCCGCACTACTGCCTCGACGACAAGGTGACGACCGAGACCGAACTGTTCGGCCGCCAATACGCAGCGCCGATCGGCGTCGCGCCGATGGGCTCGGCCGGCCTGATGTGGCCGGGCGCGGAAAAGCTGTTCGCCGCCGAAGCGCAGCGTCGGCGCATTCCCTACGTGCTGGCGACGCCCGGCAATGCCTCGATCGAGGAGATCGCCGCGATCGCGCCGGACGTGTTCTGGTTTCAGCTCTACCGTTTTCCCGACAACGATCACGCCATCACGTTCGACCTGGTGCGCCGCGCCGACGAAGCCGGCGCGCACGTGCTGGTGCCGACCGTCGATAGCGCCGGCAAGTCGAAACGGCCGCGCGATATCAGGAACGGCTGCCGGGTGCCGTTCCCGATCAATCCGTGGACCACGTGGCAGGTGCTGACTTCGCCGGCCTGGACCATGCAGCTGCTGCGCAACGGCATGCCGATCACCGCGAACCTCGTGCCTTACGCCAAGAACGCCAGCCAGAACGCGACCGCCGAAGTGATGCAGGTGCGCTCAGGCGGCAGCCACACCTGGGAGGAACTGAAACGTCTGCGCGATCGCTGGAAGCGGCCATTCCTGGTCAAGGGCATTTTGCACCCGCAGGATGCCGAGCGTGCGGTGGCGCTGGGCGCCGACGGCATCTGGGTATCGAACCACGGCGGCCGGCATTTCGACGGCGCGCCGGCGGCGGTCGACGTGTTGCCGGCCATCGTGTCGGCGGTCGGCGCGCGCGCGGCCGTGATGATCGATAGCGGCATCCGCGGCGGCCTGGACGTGGTGCGCGCGCTCGCGCTCGGCGCGAAATTCTGCTTCACCGGACGCTGCTTCGCCTACGGGCTCGGCGCGCTCGGCGAAGCCGGCGCGCCGCACGTCGCCGACTTGTTCTTCGACGAGATCAAGACCGAGCTCCTGCACGTCGGCGCACGCTCGGTCGCCGACGCCGCCAACATCAAGCTGCGCCACCCGAACGCCTGGCGCATGGACAATTACTGATACCAGGCATGACGTAACGCATGCTGTTGCGGCGGCACATCGCCCGCAACGTCGGTTGAGCGCCGGCGAAACCCATCGCCAGCCGCGGATCAGAAAACGGGTCTCGCTGCGCTCAACGCGCGCTCGTTGCGGTCACTTTTAGCCGCTAGCCATTGCGGCAGGTCCCGCGCTCGCAATCGGCGACGTGGCGTTGTTCTCCCTGATCTGCTTCGCCATGGCCATGACGGTGCTCCATTTGAGATTGCCGGGATCCCAGTGCGTGTCGGGATCGGGGCAGTCACCGTGACCGTACCAGCCCGCGACTTTGCCATAGTTGCCGGAGTCGCGATGCGGATTCTTGCCGGCCTTGCCGAAATCGCCATCCTGCCACGCCCGATCGAGCGGGATGCCGTACTCGTCGGCGCACACCGCCATCAGGGACGCCAGCGCGCCGACGGTGTCGTCGTCGGGCAGCCACGGCTTTTCTTTGGAGAAGCCGATCATCTCGATCTGCACGATCGCTCGATTGTTGTGCGCCTTGAGCGCCGCGCCGATCGTGCCGATCTGAACGAGCTGGGCGATACGAACCTTCTGCGCGTCGGCGTCGAAGCCGAGCATGAAATGCGGCGCAAAGTGCTGCTTGAAGATCGCCAGACTGCCCGCCCAGCCGCCTTCGGTCGTGTGCAACACCCCGGTTCGCGGAGAGTCGAGCAGCACGGAATCGTTGAAGTGAGGAATTCCGCCGATATGGCTGACGGGGAATTTGCCCGCCTGATCCAGCCACGGCTTGATAGCGTTAGCCATTGTCGCCCTCCAGGTTTTGATGCTGAAAGTCGCCTTCCAGCTACGCCTTTCAGGCTACGCGCTCGCTGTTAGGTTGTCCATCTTGGACCAGTTCTCGCTTGCCTCGTTCGCCACGTCGTACTCGTACAGCCAGCCGACCTGGAACGCGGTGTTGTCGTGTTTCTTGCCGCTGCCGCCCAGGTGTTGGCGCAGCGCGAACTTCATGTCGCGCGCAAGGCGCGCCCAGGGCGAGGCGAGGTGGTTTTCGCGGGCGCGCTCGCGCGAGCCCATCACCGCGGCGCGGGCGCGCGGCGCGCGGATCTGCTGGTAGGCGACGAGCGCCGCCGACAGATCGTCGGCGTGGCGCGCCACCATGGCGGCGAGCACGCAGGCGTCTTCGATCGCCATGGCGGCGCCCTGGCCGAGATAAGGCAGCATGGCGTGCGCCGAGTCGCCGAGGAGCGTGGCGCGGCCGCGGCTCCATGTCGTCAGCGGATCGCGGTCGTACAGCGCCCATTTGTACCAGCGCGTGCTGCACGGATAGAGGCTCGTGAGCGCCGGATGCCAGCGCGCGTACGTGTTCATCACTTCCGTCACGTCGCATTGGTGCGTCCACGATTCCTGCGTCCAGGCGTCGCTGTCGCAATGCGCCACGATGTTGAGGAGCTCGCCGCGGCGCACCGGGTAATGCACGACATGGCCGTGCGGCCCCATCCACATGGCGCCGTCGGTGACGTCGATGTCGCGCGGCACGGCGGAAACCTCCGCCATGCCGCGCCAGCAGATGCAGCCGGTGAAGCGCGGCGCGTCGGCACCGAACAGCGACGTGCGGGCCGCCGAATGGATGCCGTCGGCGCCGACCACGATGTCGGCTTCGAGCGCGCTGCCGTCGGCAAAGCGGATCGCGGCGCTCTTCTCGGCCGGCTCGACCGCGACGGCGCGCAAACCGAGGCGCACGTCGGTGGTGCGCAACGCACCGGCCAGCACGTCGAGCAGGTCGGCGCGGTGCACGGAAAGATTCGGCGCGCCGAATCGTTGTCTGAAATCGCCGCGGCGCATGCGCGAAATGTAGCGGCCGCTCTTCCACGAGCGGATGTTCAAGAACTCCGAGCCGGAGGCGATGGCGTTGACCGCGTCCTCGACGCCGAGCGCGCGCAGCGCCTTCACGGCGTTCGGCGTCAGGTTGAGCCCGGCGCCGATCTCGCTGAGCGCGGCCGATTGCTCGGCGACGATGACTTCGGCGCCGTGGCGCTCCAAGGCCAGCGCCGCCGCCAGCCCGCCGATGCCGCCGCCCACAATGGCGATGCGCGGCGCCCGTGCCATCCGTGTTCCCTCCGCGACCGGCTGCGAGCCTAGCGCGTTCATCCGGCCTCGCAACGTTAATCAAGGCGCTGGCGCGCTTCGGCCCTTGCCTTGACCTCGCGGCGGGGCGCGGCTTCAATCCGGCCGAGCATTGGAGGCCGAGGAGTCCGTTCCATGACCTTCCGCATCGCCGTCGTGCAGCCGATTTCGCACCCGCCGGGCGAGGACGAGAAAAATATCGCCGACGCCGTGCGCGCCATCGAGCACGCCGCCCATGACGGCGCCGATTTCGTCTGTTTTCCCGAGACCTACCCGGGCCCGTGGCGCATGCCGGCCACGTTCGATCCGGTTCCCGCCATGGCCGAGGCGGCGGCGACCCACGGCGTGCACGTGGTGTTCGGCACCATCGAGCCGATCGACCGCAAGGCGGCGACCGCGCACAATCTCATCGTCATGGCCTATCCGGACGGCCGCGCGCCGGCGCGCTACCGGCGCACCCATCCGAACGGGCCGTGGATCTATACCGGCGGCAAGGATTGGGAATTCCAGTACGTCGCCGCCAACGACTTTCCGGTGTTCGACACTGCGCACGGCAAGGTCGGCCTCGCCATGTGCAGCGAGGTCTACGTGCCGGAAGTCGCCCGCGCGCTGGCGCTGCGCGGCGCCGAGTTGATCTTCATGCCGGCCGGCACCGACAAGCGCCGGCTGTGGGCGACTTGGCGGACCTTGATCTGGGCGCGCGCCATCGAGAATCTCGCGGTGGTGGTCACCACGCAGAATCTGTTCCGGCAGGGCGAGCGCGGGCTCGCCATGGTGGCGGCGCCGGAAGAAATTTTGTTCGAGAGCACGGCGCCCGGATTGAGCATCGTCGACGTCGATCTCGAGCGCGTGCGCGCCATGCGGGCGGGGCGCGATCAGGTCGGTTCGTCGCAAGATTTTGGCGCCAAGCAGGGCGTGCTCGGCCCGCAATGGCAGCGGCCCGAGCTCTACGACTCGTTTTATCCGCGACCTTTGCGCGAAGCGGCCGAGTAAGGCGTGGCGCCGCGTCCCGATCTCGGCCCGCCGCCGTATCTCGGCTATACCGGCGGCCGCATCGACCGCGCCGCCGCGTTGCGCACCGATGACGCCGCGATCGGCAAGCTGTTCGCCGATCGCCGCGCCGGTTTTTATCTGATCGGCGGCGAGCTCGTGGTGATGAAAAAATCCGGCGACGCGCTCGATCCGCTGTTCTCGGCCAGCGAGGCGCAGGCGTTTCCCTGGGTGCGCGAGACCGTGTTCCTCGGCCTGATGGATGGGGCGCCGCGTTTCGGCATCGGGCTCGATCCGGCGCCGCTCGAGCCCTTGAAGACCCGCAGCGATCTGAAGCTCACGGATCTGCGCAGCATCGCGATCCACAACATGGTGGCGACCGAGCATCTGCCGCCGCTCGCCGCAGCCAAGGCGCTGCTCGGCTGGCACGCGCGGCACCGCTTCTGCCCGAATTGCGGATTGCCGACGCATCCGGTCCAAGCCGGCTGGCGGCGCGACTGTCCGGCCTGCAAGGTCCAGCATTTCCCGCGCACCGATCCGGTCGCCATCATGCTGCCGATCGACGGCGACCGCTGCGTGCTCGGGCGTTCGCCGCGCTTTGGGCCGACCATGTTTTCGTGTCTCGCCGGTTTCGTCGAGCCGGGCGAAACCTTCGAGGACGCGGTGCGCCGTGAAGTGCTGGAGGAAGTCGGAGTCGCGTGCGGACGCGTGGTCTATTTCACCGCGCAACCGTGGCCGTTTCCGATGTCGCTGATGATCGGCTGTTATGCGCAAGCGGAATCGGACACTATCATCATCGACCGCACCGAGCTCGAAGATGCGCGCTGGTTTACGCGCGAGGAACTGGCGCTGATGCTGCTGCGCAAGCACCCGGACGGCCTGACCGCGACCTTGCCGCACGCCATCGCCCATCACATCATCCGCCGTTACATCGAGGAAGGTGCCGATGTCCTCCGCTGACGAGGCCGCGGGCCCGCGCGTGCTGTGCGCCGGCATCATCGTGCTCGACGAAGTGTTTCGCGTCGACGAGTTTCCCAAGCCCGACGGCAAGGTCCAGGCGAACGGCTATTTCGTCGTCAACGGCGGCTGCGCCGCCAATGCGGCGGTGGCGATCGCGCGGCTCGGCGGCCGCACGGCGCTTGCCGGTCCGATGGGCGGGCCGCCGGGCACGGACGAGAACGGCGACCGCGTGCTCGCTGCGTTGACGCGCGAGCACATCGATTGCACGGCCTGTCAGCGCGTGCCGGGTTATGCCACGGCGCTGTCGGCGATCTTCATCGATGCGCGCGGCGACCGCACCATCGTCACCTACCGCGACGAGCGCATCGCCGCGGTCAAGCCGGCTGATCCGGATGCGCTGGTCGGCAAGGCCGACATCCTGCTGGCCGACAACCGCTATCCGGCCTTCGTCGAGCCGATTTGCGCAGCGGCGCGCCGCCGCGGCATCCCGGTCGTGGTCGACGGCGATCGCCCGACCACCGAGGACGATCCGCTGTTCGCCATGGCGACGCACCTGATCTTTTCGTCGGAGTGCCTGCGCGAGACCACGGGCACAAGCGATCTCGCCGAAGGCCTGCTGCGCATCGCCAAGCGCACCGATGCGTTTCTCGCGGTGAGCAACGGCCCCGACGCCATCGTGTTTCTGCAAGGCGGCAAGGCGGCCCGCCTGCCGGTGTTCAAGATCGAGGCGGTCGATACGCTCGCCGCCGGCGACGCCTTCCACGGCGGCTTCGTGCTGGGGCTCGCGACGGGCAAAAGCGAAATCGAGGCGATGCGTTTCGGCTCGGCCGTCGCCGCCATCAAATGCAGCCGCATGGGCGGCGGTGCCGGCATGCCGACGCGGGCGGAAGTCGAGGGCTTTTTCGCCAAGACAGGTGCCGTGGCGACGGCCTAGGGCGTCGACTCATCCATGCGCCGCCACAGCTATCGCACGCCTGCGGTTGTCGCAGCCGCTGGTCAGCGATGAGGACACTTGTGGCGAAGCGCTTCTTCTGCCCCGACCGCAATCTGCGGCCGGGTACGCTCAAAGCCAATCGGCACAGACCGCGATGCGCAGGCTCGCAAAAACGTTGAATGCGGGTCAAGCTCAAGGGGCGGTATACCCCTTGGCTTTGTAGACCCTGAGGCTCTCCGGCGAAGCGAGCGCCCGGGTGAAGTCCTTCGCCCTGTCGATGTCGACGGATCTGGTGGCCACGCCGGCGGTCCAGGTGGAATGCTCGAGATCCTGCAGTTCCGGGGGCAAACGGCCGACGAACTCGTAATCCGTCGCCTTCGACAGCAGAGGCGGTTCCCAGCCGACAATCAGATCGGCGCTCTTCTCGGCAATCACCTCCTCGACCGATTTCCACAACTTGGCTTTGGCGGCGACGTCATTGGCGATGCCGAGCCGGGCGAAGCCGCGCTCGGCCAGGACACCGTCAGCACCGCCGAATGCCGCACCGAAATACGCGATCGTCTTGGCTGCGAGCAGGGCTTCCTTGACGGCCGCGAGCGTACTGATATCCGGCTTCGGCAGGCCTTTGCGCACTGCGATCGACAACGATGTGCGCGCGATGTCATGCACCGAATCGGGGACGATCTTGCCCGCCTTGGCGAGCGCGGCGATGTCCGGTTTCGGCAGGATTACGACATCGGCGGGCTCGTCCTTTTCGATTTTAGTCTTCACGCCTCCAGCGCCACCATACGCGATCGCGAGCTTAGTGCCGGTCTTCCGGGTGAAATTGCCGCCCACGTCGCCCAGCGCGAAGTGCATGGTCCCGGCGCTCAGCACCTTTAACTCGTCGGCCCGCGCCATCGATATCAGCGACAGCAGCACAGCGGCGATCGAACCGAGAACGGCAATTCTCTTCATCAGGATCTCCCATGGACGTTCTGCCGAGCTTGTTCATGGCGCCCGACCGTCCGCATGGTGCCCCGGCGGCGGCGGAAATGCTTTACGGCCGCCTTTCTTCTCCCTTACGGCCGCCTTATGATTTCGACCAAACGCGGGGCAGGGCAGGGGGATCGCGTGGTTCTCGCGTTTGGCCACTACCGACTCGACGTCGAGCGCCGCGAATTGCGCCGTGGCGCAGAGCTGATCGACCTTGAACCCAAGGCGTTCGATCTGCTCGCCTTTCTCGTTCAGCATCGCGACCGCGTAGTCAGCAAGGACGATCTGCTGGAAGCGATATGGCACGGTCGCATCGTCTCGGAATCGGCGCTGACCACGCGGATCAACGCCGTCCGCCGCGCGCTTGGGGACGACGGCACGGCGCAGCGCCTGATCCGTACCGTCAGCCGCAAAGGCGTCCGCTTCGTCGGCGAGGTCACGCAACTGTCCGACCGGGCGCTCCCCGACAAGCCGTCAATCGCCGTGCTGCCGTTCCAGAACCTGAGCGGCGATCCCGAACAGGATTATTTCGCCGACGGCATGGTCGAAGAGATCACGACCGCGATTGCGCGCTCCTCCTGGCTGTTCGTCGTCGCGCGCAATTCGAGCTTTGCCCTCAAGGGCAAAAGCCCCGATGTGATGCAGGCGGCGCGCGAACTCGGCGTGCGCTATGTGCTCGAAGGCTCGGTCAGAAAGGCCGGCAATCGCGTGCGCATTGCCGGACAGCTGATCGACACGACCACCGGCGCGCATATCTGGGCCGACCGCTTCGATGGCACCCTCGACGACATCTTCGAATTTCAGGACCTGGTGGCAAGTGGTGTCGCCGGCGCGATCGAGCCGCGGCTGCTACGTGTCGAAGCAGAGCGCGCCGGTCGCAAGCCGCCCGACAGCCTTGACGCCTACGACCTCCACCTGCGCGCGCAGGCGCAAGCCTACAAGAGGAACGAGCAGGGCTTGGCCGAGTCGATTCGGCTTGCGCGTGCGGCCCTCGAACTCGATCCGGCCTACGGTCCGGCCATTGCGCGGATCGCGTTGAGCCGCGGCATGCAGCAGCAGCGGAACTGGATTCCGCCCGCTGGCCCGGAGGTCGAGGAAGGCATCGCGATGGCTCGGAAGGCGATCGCCGCCGCCGGGGATGACCCTTGGGTGCTGGATTTTGCCGGCCTGGCGCTGGCGCTGCTTGCCGGAGATAATGATACCGCGCTCGGCGCGCTCGATCGCGCGATCGCGCTCAACCCTAACTTTGCCATCGCGTTTGGCCACCGCGCCCTCGTTCTGTCGTATCTCAACCGGCCCGAGGAGGCTATCCGCTCGGCCCGCCAGGCGATCCGCCTAAGCCCATTCGATCCCACCATGTTTTCCTTCTGCCAAGCGCTGGCGCTGGCGGAGCTGGCGGCGGGTCGTTACGAGGCCGGGCTGCCGTGGGCCGAAGAGGCGTTGTGCGAAAACGCCGGCATGCCGGCACTTCGCCTCAAGCTCAGCCTGTGCGGCTACCTGGGTCGGAATGACGAAGCACGCGCTTGTCTGAGCCGGGCGAGCGAGTTTCATTGCGAGCCGACGATAGCCGGGATCATGCGCGCTTTGCCTAAGGGTGTGGTGCCGGAACTCGCCGCCCGCGTCACCGAGGGACTGCGCAAGGCCGGCATCCCGGAGGGATGATACTTGTATAGGACCCGAAGCGAACATCACGGATTAATGGGCGCCGGCGTAGCGCCCTTTGTTCCCAGCCGGAATGCATCTCGCGCCCGCCAAAGCGCTCGACCAGGGCCCGCTGATCCGTCTTTGCTTGCCGATCGGTTGCGATGGGGTCGATCAGCTAGAGCAGACCCTGGCCGGATTTTATGAGTTCGGCCGGGCCCCGTGAGCGTCTCGCCCGGTGGCGCACCGCGCTTAGCAGGCTCGTGCCGGGCACCGGACAGCCAATCACCATACATTCCAGAGGGCGACACATGCGGCTGATGGCTTACTGTATTACCGCGTTCTTCCTCATCGCAGTTGCGGCGGGTTCAGCGCCTGCGGAAGAGCGCTTCTCCGTCCTCGACGTGTACCAGAGCCACGGCGACGTGATGGGGGTCATCGTCACCAACGACCCCAAGAATAAGGCAGCTGGTTTTGCGGTCGATGTCGTTCGATTGAATAAGCCTAAGGTCCGCGTCATGCTGGGTTTCGCAGGAGCGCAAGACTGGCAGAAATTCGCGCAAATCTGGCTTAAGGCCCGCCGCACCGCGCCGCCGCGCCAGGGGTTCGGCACCGACATTGGAGATTACTTCGACCGGATGTTTAACACGGAGATCACCGTCACCGTCGACAAGGACGGCTCGATTACTTTGGGAATAGTGGGCAAACCTGAAGGAGACCTCGTAACCTGTTTGATCGAGATAGAACCGAAGGATCTTGGAAAATTCGACGGGACCGTGAAAAAAGTGACTGACTACTTCAAGGATTAGAACAGTTCCGGCTCGGCTATCCGCAGGGGCTCCGCCCGATCATGAAAAAAGCTGCCGTCATCGGTTGTCTGTGCGTTTTGCTCGGCGGAGCCGTGCTGCTCTATTTTGCCGGATTCGGATTTGGCATTGCATCCTCGGGCGGCGAAGCAATCGAAGGCCTCGACAGATTGATTGCCCGCATCGCCGACGCAGCGAAGGCGGGCCGTGTCCCCGCCGCAGTCGCGAACGAGAATTGCCAGGCCAGCATACCCCTGCACATCGGCGCCGTGGTCCTCGATTTCCTGGACGGCAAACCGGTGCCGATATGTACCCGGGCGCTGGAGCCGGCCGCAAACTTCGGAAAACCCCTCGCGATCGTGGATCTCGATCGCAAACGGGTCGATTCGATGGCCCGGTTGCTGCCCGCGACCCTACTGTCGCCGAGCCTGAACGCCGCCGCCACCATCGTCTTGACCCGTTGCAGCAAATCGGAGGTCGGACGCTACGGTTATATTTTCGTTCACACGGCCTATCGGCGCGACTGCGGCTTGGTGTTTGTCGGCCAAAATGGCTCGTCCGCGATGAAGATTCTCGGCATCATGTCGTTCTGGGCCGTGCCGCCCGCAAAGATCGACCCGCGCTTTACGTTTGGCGATGTCGTGCCCGACAGGCCGGAAGACCGGATGCAGGACTACATCGCCTACCGGTCGAGCGATACTGTGAGGATGCAGGGCCGCTGAAGATATCGCCGCGTTACGGCGTGGTGTTGAGTGCCTTCAGTCTGGCTTGAGCACCCTTTGCAGCAGTTGAACCCGGTGGATTGAGTTTTATTGCCGTGCGGTAATCCGCGATCGCTTGCGTACGCTGACCGTTCTTCTCATAGGCAAAACCGCGAAGCCAATAATACGAATGATCCTTAGGATCGAGCGCGATGACTTTTGTAAAATCAGCAACAGCCTTGTCATAAAAACCCTTGGTAAAATAGGCAAGGGCGCGCTTGAGATAGATGCCGTAATCAGTCTCGCCCTTCTGAATAAGAGCGGTGCACCCCCTTATGTTGGCACCGGGATCATCTTTGGCGCCGCACAGATCAAAGTCGAGGCGACTCTGCGCCCAAGATGGCAGCGCCACACATGCCAAGACCAACACTATCGGAATACGACACATTATCGGAATACGACACATTGTTTTCCCCCTTTTGTATTTATCGTGAATCAAACTGCCAACGGCGAGCGCTTGAACTCAGAGTACTCAATGGCACGATTCTGGTCGGGTAGGGAAGATTTCGTCCTTGAAGCTCTCCGGATCAATTGCGCGCGTGCAAGCGGGAATCGGCGCCTCCGATTCAAAGGTCCGCAGCGGACCTAATTTGCCGCCGACTTGCGGAAGGCCGCGCTGGAGAAAAGCGCGGAGCAACAGCAATGAGAAGAGAACGATGATAGTGACCTGGGCCGCGATCACCATCATTCCACTCCATCGCGCCTGCCAAGCTTGATGGGTCCCGCTGGATTGCAAATCACCGCCGCTATTTCTTCCCGTCGGCGGCACTCCCTTTTGCTTTTGCCAGATCTCAGGCGAGCTTTTCCACAGTCGACTTAGCGCTGCAATCTCGGCGCGGGCGGCGGCAAAGCCGCGATCGGCGGCGGCCATCGAGCTGTGAACCTGCACCGCGCGGCGAAAATGCCTGCCGGTTGCTTGCGATTCCTGGCGGACATGGCGAGGAACTTATCCCCGCAGCGTGCATAAAACTGTCACGGGCCGGAATTGCCTCCGTGGCATTGAACCTGATACTTTGCGGCCTAGGGGCTTTCGTCCCGTCAGGTGAGGGACCTGGTGGCCGAGCGGGCATTTCATTTCATTTCCGGCTTGCCGCGCGCCGGCTCGACTCTCACCGCAGCGATTTTGCGGCAGAATCCGCGCTTTCATGCCGGCATGTCGAGCCCGATCGCGTCGCTGTTCGACCACCTGATCGCGCAGGTCTCGGCCGGGTCCGAGCTCTCCACCATGGTCAACGATGCGCAGCGCGCCCGGCTCCTGCGCGGCCTGTTCGACAGCTATTACGCCGATTATCCAGAGCCGGTGATCTTCGACACCAATCGCGCCTGGACGGCGCAACTGCCGGCGCTGATGCGGCTGTTCCCCGAGGCGAAGATCATCTGCTGCGTGCGCGACGTGGCGTGGGTGATGGATTCGCTCGAACGGCAGTACCGCGACAACGCCTTCGAGCACACCCGGCTGTTCAACAATGCGGCGGAGCGCTCGACCGTCTACACCCGCGTCGAGGCGCTGGCCAATGCCAACCGCCTGGTCGGCTTCGCCTGGCACGCGCTGCGCGAGGCCTGTTTCTCGGAATACGCCGAGCGCGTGCTGATCCTCGAATACGATCTCTTGGCGCAGCGTCCGGACGAGGTGTTCGGCCTGGTGTACCAGTTCCTGGGCGAAATGCCGTTCAAGCACGATTTCACCAAGGTCGAATACGACGCGCCGGCATTCGACGCGCAGCTCGGCCTCGACGGCCTGCACCGCGTCCATCCGCAGGTGAAGCCGCGGCCGCGCAAGACCGTGCTGCCGCCGGACCTGTTCAAGCGCTACTCCCAGCTCGCGTTCTGGCGCGACCTGAAGGAATCCAAGGCGTTCCGCATCGTGCGGCAGCCGAGTGCTGAAAAGCAGAACGACGTGATGCCGGGGCCGGCGCAGGCCATCGCGCCGGAAGCCGCACAATGATGCCGTCGTAATCGGCAGGGGAAGGGCAATCGTGGCGACGATAACAGTCACCAATCTCAACGACAACGGCGCCGGCTCGCTGCGGCAGGCGATCGCGGACGCCGGTCCCGGCGACACCATCGATTTTGCCGCCGGTCTCACGGGCGGCACGCTGACCTTAACGAGCGGCGAGCTGGCTATCACCACAGACGTCACCATCGACGGCGACATCACCGGCGACGGTGCGCCCGACATCACCATAGAGGGTGGTTTCAACATCCGCCCGTTCGACATCAGTGCCGGCAACGCGACGCTCAACGGGCTGGCCATCACGGGCGGCAGCGTCAGCAGCAACGGCGGCGGCGTCTATGTCGGCAATGGCGCCGGCCTCGCCGTCACCGACAGCACTATCTCGGGCAACTCCGCCGTGCTGGGCGGCGGCGGCCTCTTTAATAACGGCGGCACCGTCACCCTGACCAACACGACAGTCGAAGGCAACACCGGCGGTTACGGCGGCGGCATCGACAATCACAGCGGCACCCTCGCGCTGACCAACGCCGCGGTGATCTACAACATCGCCGAGGACGGCGGCGACGTCGAGACTGACGGCGGCGCCGTCACGATGACCAACACAACATTGGCGGGCGGCTTCGCCAGGCAGGCGGGCGGCGCCGTCTTCAGCAACGGCGGCACGACGACTCTGACCAGCACGACTCTGACCGGCAATTACGGTGTGTATAGCGGCGGCGCCATTTACGCCAAAGCCGGGACGCTCACGCTGACGAACAGCATCGCGGTCGGCAACGCCGCGCCAGCGGGTCATGACGTTTACACCCATGCCGGCGCCACGGTGGCATTCAGAGGGCCGAGCCTCATCGGCTCCAGCCCGGATGGTTCGGGGACCCTCGATACCAGCAACGGCAGCTATACGCGGATCGACGGCGCCAGCCAAAGCGGGCTGCAACAGGTTTTCGCCGACATCGGCAAGGATGCGGAAACCCACGTGCTGTCCGGGCTGCTCTTTGACAACGGCGGTCTTGTGCCAACGGCCGCCCTCAACCCGGCCGGCGTCGCCATCGGCGCCGGCTCGACCGCCGACCTGCCGGCCGACACGCAGGACCTCAACCACAACAACTCGACCAGCGAGCCGTTGCCGGTCGATGCCCGCAGCTTGCCGCGCGTCACCGGCATCAGCCTCGATCTCGGCGCCTTCCAGCAGCAGGCGCCGCAGAGCTTGGTCGTCACCACGCTCGACGACGGCGCCGTTACGACCAATCCCGACCTCAACAATCTGTCGCTGCGCGAGGCGCTGTTTCTAGCCAACCAGGATCCGACCGACGGCGACACCATCACGTTCGCCCAGGGCTTGGCGGGCGGCACGCTCTATCTGACCCAGGGCCAACTCGACATCAGCGGCAACGTCACCATCGACGGCGACATCAACGGCGACGGCACGCCGGACATTACGATTTCGGCCGATTCCGCCGCGGGCGCCAACGACGCGACCAGCCGCGTGTTCAAAATCCTTGGTTCTGGCGGCGCCCCGGTTTCGGCGGCGCTCGACGGCCTCGTCATCGAGGACGGGTACGCCGGCGGCGCATCCGGCGGCAACATCTTCGTCTATGCCGGCGACAGCTTGAGCCTCGACGGCACCACGGTGAAGGACGGCAAAAGCTTCGACCAGGGCGGCGGCATTTACGCCAGGAGCTACACCTCGGTCACGCTGACCAATTCGACCGTCGCCGGCAACTATGGCCTGGCTGGCGGCGGCGGCGTTCGCGCCGGTCGCTACTCTTCGCTGACGTTGACCAATTCCAGCGTGACAGAAAATACCAGCGATCAAGGAAGCGGCGGCGGACTTTATGCAGGCAAATATACCGCCGCGACGCTGACCAATACGACCTTGGCCGGCAATTACGCCAGGTTTGGCGGCGGACTCTACGGCTTCAGCCACAACACCTTCACGTTCAACGACTCGACGGTGACCGGCAATAAGGCGGAAGATTCCGGTGGCGGCGTATACGTCTTCGGCTCCAGTTCCGTCACGACGCTCGCCAACTCCATCGTCGCCGGCAATGCCGGTTTCGGCAACGATCTGTTCGGCGGTGCGACACCCTCTCCGTTGGTGCTCGAAGGCCACAACATCATCGGATCGACTCCGGCTGACTTCTCAAGCATCAACACCACAAACGGCAGCTACACCAAGATCGACGGCACGAGCTCTGCGGCCTTGCAGACGGTGTTCGCGCAGGTCGGCAACAACCCCGGCACCGGTGTGCTGTCCGGTCTGCCCGCCAACAACGGCGGGCCGGTCGAGACCGTAGCGCTCAACCTGTCCGGCATCGCCGTCGATGCCGGCGTCACCGCCGACCTGCCGGTCGACGCATTCGACCTCAACCACAACGGCAACAGCACTGAACCGCTGCCGGTCGATGCCCGCGGCGCGGCGCGGGTTTCCGGCGCCAGCGTCGACATCGGCGCTTTCGAGGCGCAGGCCACACCAACCAATCTCGTCGTCAGCACGCTCGATGACGAGAGCTACGACGGCGGCGACATCACCGCCGAAACGGCGGACGGCAACGGCCTGTCGCTGCGCGAGGCGCTGACGCTCGCCAACGACGCCGGCGGCAGCCACACCATCACGTTCGACCCGACGCTCTACGGCGGCACGCTGACGCTGAGCCTGGGCCAACTCGTAATCGGCAGCGACGTCACCATCGATGGCGACATCGACGGCAACGGCACGGCCGACATCACCATCGACGGCAACGGTGCCAGCAGGGTGTTCGCCGCCCAGGCGGGCACTTTGACCCTTGACGGACTCGTCGTCTTCGATGGCAGCGCCGATCTTGGCGGCGGGCTCCGCATCTACGGCGGCGCCAGCGTCGACGTGACCGACAGCTACATCAGTGGCAACAACGCCAGCAATTCCGGCGGCGGCATCTATGTGGCGCCAAGCGGCGTTCTCGCCCTGAACAGCAGCCAAGTCGGGAGAAACATAGCCGCCTATGGCGGCGGGATTGATATTGCTTCCGGGTCGGCGACGATCAACAATTCCAACATCTACCTCAACACCGGGTATTCCGACGGCGGCGGGATTCGGACCAACGCCCACGCCACTATCGCGCTCACCAACGCCACCGTATCGGACAACACGACTTCCGGCAGCGGCGGTGGAATTTATGCTACCGGCGGTGGCCTACTTGATCTCACCAACGCGACGTTGACCGGAAACCATAGTGCAGCAGAAGGCGGCGCCATCTTTGGCGATCACGCCGCCTTCCAGCTCACCAATTCGACGCTCACTGGAAATTATGCCTCGTCGGGCGGCGGCCTCTATGCGCAACAGGCCTTCGATGTGACTCTCGCCAATTCGATCGCTGCCGGGAATGCGGCCAGCTCGGCTGCAGCGGGATATGATCTCGTTTTTTCTTCTTCTTCCGGCGCCAAACTGCATTTCTCCGGCCACAACGTCATCGGCTCTACCCCGGCGGATCCCGCCGCCGTCGACACATCGAACGGCAGCTACACGCAGATCGACGGCACGAGCCAGACCGACCTGCAGAAGGTGTTCGCGGAGGTCGGCCGCGATCCCAATACCGGCGTGCTGTCAGGCGTGCTCGCCAACAATGGCGGCGTGGTCGCGACGGTGGCGCTCAATCCGACCGGCATCGCGGTCGATTCCGGCGTCACCGCCGACGCGGTCTACGATGCAGACAGCAATCCCGTTACGCCCGATGTGCCGATCCCGACCGACGCGCGCGGTTTCTCGCGCGTCGCCGGTTCGAGCGTCGACATCGGCGCGTTCGAGCAGCAGGCGCCGCAGAGCTTCGTCGTCACCACGCTCAACGACGAGCTGGATTCGACCAATGCCAACGCCACCATTGCGGATATGGGCGGGCCGAACGACCTGTCGCTGCGCGAGGCGTTGTTTTTGGCCAATGAGGACCCGACGACCGCCGACACCATCACGTTCGCGAATGATTTGTCCGCCGGCACGATCGATCTCACGCTCGGCCAGCTCCAACTCTTCGGCGGTGTCACCATCGACGGCGACATCAACGGCAACAATACGCCGGCCATCACCATCGATGCGGAGGGCTCATCGCGCGTGATCGATGCCCTCTACGGCACCTCGACGATCAACGGACTGGCCATGACCGACGGGTACGGCTTTACCGGCGGCGCGGTGAAGGTCGGCTCTTTGTCTGGTTACGGCAGTGCCGACGTCACCATCTCCAATTCGGCCATCACCGGCAACAACGCCGCCTATGGCGGCGGCATTGCCGTCAACTATGGCAGTTCGCTGCAGCTGACCAACACCTATGTGGCCACCAACTACGCCTATCTGGTCGGCGGCGGCATCGCCAACCAGGGCAGCTTGACGCTGACCAACTCGATCGTGAACGACAACACCTCGGGCTACATCGGCGGCGGCATCGCCAGCGACAACACGCTCACGGTCATCGGCTCGACGCTGTCGAACAATAAGACCGGAGGCGTGGGACCGGGCCTTCCTCCCCACTATTACTATAGAGGGGGCGGCGGTCTCTACAATTCCGGCAGCGCCAGGCTGATCAACACCACGATCTCCGGCAACAAGGGCGGCTACGCCGGTGGCGGCATCTATAACAGCGAAGACCTCACGCTGATCAACGTCACGCTTGCCAACAACAGCGCCGATTACGGCGGCGGTTTGTCGAACGCGGCGTGCGGCTGCGGCAACGTCTCGATCGACGACACGACCATCACCGGCAATGCCGCGACCGGCCACTACGGCGGCGGCGGCATCGCCAATGCCGGCGGCACGCTGACATTGGCGAACAGCATCGTCGCCGGCAACGGCGCCCCCGGTCAGGGACCGGATATTTACGCATATGCTGCGATCACCTATTCGGGCGTCAACCTGTTCTCGCAGCTCGGCATTGGCCGTCTCGGCACCGACATCTACGTCTCGCCGTCCGACCTGGCCCAGGTCTTCAACACCCTGACGACCATCGACCCCGACGGCGTGCCCAATAGCGGCGATGAATTTCTGGCCGGCACCTTGGCCAACAATGGCGGCCCGGTCGAGACCGTGCTGATCAAAGAGCGGGGCGCCGCGCAGAATACCGGCGACAATACCGCGCTGCCGCTCGACCCTGATAATCCGGGCCAGCAGCTGCCGGCCGATGCCCGCGGCGAGACGCGGGTATTCGACGGCACGGTCGATATCGGCGCCCTCGAGCTCCAGGTGCTGCTGACGCCGGTGGTGACGGCGGCGTCGAACATCAATGCCAGCGCCAGTGAGAACTTCACGCCATCCCAGCTGTTCAGCGCCAGCACTTCCGTCGGTGACCCGATCGTTTCCTATGAGGTGCAAGACGAGACCAGCGGACCGAACAACGGCTTCTGGGTGCTCAACGGCGCGGTGCTGCCCAATGGCCAGATCGTCACGCTGTCAGCGGCGCAGCTCGCCGAGCTGAGCTTTGTGGCCGGGTCGGACAGCGCGCCGGTATCGGATACGCTCGAAGTGGCGGCTGCGAATGCGGCAGGCCAGGGCGCGTTCACCACCTTCACGGTGACGGCAGCGCCCCACGAAACGTCGGCGCCGCCGGTGGTGACGGCGGCCAATGAGCTGCAACCCCCTGACCTGACGCTCGCGGCATCGAGCCTATTCTCGGCGACTGCGTCCGGCGGCAACAGCATCGCCAGCTATGAAGTGGAGGACACGACGGCGGGCAGCGGTCACTGGGAGTTTAACGGCGTTGCCGAGCCGACGAATCAGGTAGTGTACGTGACGGCGGCTCAGTTGTCGCAACTGAATTTTGTGACCGGATACGGCAGCGATACGCTGATGGTGCGCGCGAATGACGGCAGTCAGTGGGGCAGTTTCACCAGCTTCACGGTGACAGCGCCGCCGAATCCGCCGCCGCCCCCCGGCACCAGTGCCGACCTGATAACTTTCCGGCCTGCGACCGGCGATTACGCGATCTATGATTTCGTCCACAACGCCACGCCGGCAGTTCATCTGCTGACCGATATCCCGGCGCCGTGGCAGACGGTCGGGCTCGGCAATTTCAGCGGCAGCGGCACCTCCGACATGCTGTTGCGCAACACGACGACCGGCGTCTTCGAGATCGTCGACGTGAGCAACAATAACGCCAGCGCTCCGATTCTGCTGGGCGCTGTCGGCCTGGAATGGCAGGTCGCCGGGTTCGGCGACTTCTCCAGCCATCCGGGCGAGACGGATATGCTGATGCGCAACGTCAACAACGGCAATTTCGAGCTTTACGACTTCAGCAACAACAATGTGCCGTTCGCGACTGCATTGAGCGGCGCCGTCGGTCTCAACCAGCAGGTGTTCGGATTCGGCGATTTCAGCGGCAAGCCGAATGAAACCGACATGCTGATGCGCGACGTCAATACCGACATCGTCGAACTGGTCGATTTCAGCAACAATGCGGTGACGTCGGTCACTCAGCTGGGCGCGCTCGGTTTGGAATGGCAATTCGCCGGCGCGGGTGACTTTTCCAGCCGTCCGGGCGAAACCGACTTGCTGGCACGCAACGCCAACAACGGCGATTTCGAGCTGTACGATTTCCAGAACGGCCAGGTCACGGCGGCGATCGCGCTGGGCAATGCCGGCCTGGAATGGCAGGTGGCGGGGTTCGCCGACTTCAGCGGCAATCCGAACGAAACCGACATGCTGATGCGCAACACGAACACCGGCCAGTTCGAGGTGGTCGATTTCAGCAACAATGCGGTGAGTGCGGTCGTCCTGCTCGGCGACGTCGGCCTGGAGTGGCAGGTGGTCGGCACCGCGCCTTTCCAGGCGACCGCGGGCGCAACGGCCGCGTCGGACCAGAGCCTGAGCCACTCCGCCTCTTCGGCCGCGTCCGATCCGCTTGGGGCGAGCGACTGGCTGACACAGGCCATGCAAGCGGGCGGCGCGGCTAATCAGCCGGCGCCGGCAGGAATGGGTATGGGTGCTGCCCCTGCGGCCGGCACGTCGCCTGTTTCAGGGCCGGGCTTCGACGCCGGAAGCGATCTGCTGGCCGGGGCCGCGCCGGCTGCGTCTTTGGCAATGGCGAACCCTCTGCAGCCTCATACAGGCTGAGTAGCGAGGCCGATCAACTTCGCATTCAAGCCTGAGGGGCCGAGCGCAATCGCGCGTCTCGGCCGGCGCCGTGTCGCGCTTGCACTAGAATATTTTTCTTCCTATAGTGCTATATCTCTAGGTTAACGAAAGATTATTTCGATGGACGCCATCGACCGGAAAATCCTTGCCGTTCTGCAGGAAAACGCCGCCCTGTCGGTGGCCGAGATCGGCTCGCGGGTCGGGCTGTCCTCGACGCCGTGCTGGAAGCGCATTCAGCGGCTCGAGGCCGACGGCGTCATCCAGAAGCGCGTGGCCCTGGTCGATCAGGACAAGATCGGGCTCGGCGTCACCGTATTCGTCTCCATCGAGACCGGCGACCATTCGCAGGACTGGCTCGACCGCTTCGCCAAGGTGGTCGGCGCCATGCCGGAAGTGATGGAGTTTTACCGCATGGCGGGCGACGTCGATTACATGCTGCGCGTCGTCGTGACCGACATCGCCGGCTACGACGCGTTCTACAAGCGTCTGATCGCCGCGGTGCCGCTCACCAACGTCACCTCGCGCTTCGCCATGGAGAAGATCAAATCGACCACGACGCTGCCGGTGCCGTGAGCGGCCGTCGGCGCGTTCGTCAGCGCCGCAGGCCGGGGCCGCCCATGATGATGATGGTGCCGCCGCCGCCAAACCCTGACGCGCCGAGGGGAGCGCCGTCGCCGCCTCCTCCTCCTTTGCTGCTGTTGTCGGGCGGTGTCGCCGCCGCCTGCGCCTGATGGTTGCGCGTCATCGCCTGGTCGAGCGTCTTATCGAAGTAACTGACATCGTCACCGAGCGTGATTCGCTGGAAACATTCCGACGCACAGCTGTAGGTCTCGCGCGCCACGCCGCGATAGACGACGACAGTCGGATCGCTCGGCCCGCGGACCAGGACGTTGTGCTCGGCAAGCACGGCGCCGTTCTTGTCGAGCACGATCACGTTGGTGGCGCCATAGCCCTTGCCGGTGATGACGCCGAGCCCGCCGGGCTGGATCGACAGATCGGCGATCAACGGATCGCCGATCACCACGGTGGCGGCGCGCTCGGGAAGCTTGATGAGCCGGGCTTGGTCGAGGTCGACGGGAATCGCCTCGTTGGGCTGGGCCGAGGCGGCACACGCGACGAGGCACAAAGCGGCCGCCAGACAAACGGCGCGGCCGCTCGCGGCCCCGCCTCGCACGCACCACTGGAACATCGCAGTCTCCGATACGCTACGCGGAATACGACAACTCAACAGGCCCGCCCGCCGACACGGCTTCGGACTTGGCTAATTGACGGCAAATTGGTGAATGAAACGCAAATCCCGGGCGATCGGCAGCACATGCCTTCGCCGGACGACCCCCGAAAACCGTCAGCGCGTGAATGGATGCACGAGCTGCGCGCCAAAACTTTGCGGAAAGCTGCGGTCGGCGATGCCGTAGCGGTCGGGGAGCTCACCCGCCGGCATGTAGAACGTGCCGAACAGGATATCGAGGATCGGAAAAGTCGCGGCGAAATTCTTCTCGCCGCCGCGTTCGGCCGCGGTGTGGTGCCAACGGTGGAAGACCGGACTCGCGATCACGTATTTGAACGGGCCCAGCGTCCAGTCGAGGTTGGCGTGCACGAACGCCGAATGCGCGACGGTCAACGGCCCAAGCACCACGAAGACGTTGGGCGAAATGCCGGCAAACAGCATGACCACGTCGGCCAGCACGCTGCCGAGAAACAGATTGACCGGATGAAACCGCGCCGCCGAGATCCATTCCAGCTCTTCGGACGAATGGTGCACGGCGTGATATTTCCAGAACCGCTTGCCGTGGAACCAGCGGTGCGTCCAATACAGGATGATGTCCTCTCCGATCAGAAAGATCACCGCTTGCGCGGCGAGCGGCAGCGCCGCCAGCGGGCCGTGGCCGTTCTCGTAGAACGCGATGAGCCCGTCACCCGTGGTGATGCCCAGAATGAACGCCGCCGCGGCGATCAACAGGCCGATGCGCAGAAAGCGCGTGATCACCGGAATGAACAGCCAATAGCACAGGTCGGTGACGAGATCGCGCTTACGCCACCACGGCCGGCCGGGATTGCAGGCGGAGAACCACGTCAGCACGGTGAACACCACGGCCAAGGCGATCGAGATCGGCGCGTTCCTGGTGAAAGTCTGGCCGACCACGCTGATGAAGGCCATGAACTCTTGCATCATGTGATGTCCTGGAACCGTTTTGGGCGCCGATTGTTCTGGAGCGGGCGGATCGCCCGAGCTGGATCGCGCAAGCCCGCATAGCGTTCGGTGCCGGCGCCGCGTACGCCGAGATATCGGCCAGGTCGATTAATGGCCGATGAATCCTGGTTTTGCCCGCGAAGGCGAGATGCTGATAGTTGTTCTGAAACAGGTTACTTGAAATCAATGATCCGCTGCTAAGCACGGGCACTGAACAACCTCGATCAAGGTGTGCGGACCCGCCGGAACATCGCGCAGCCGATTTGATCGCCGCCGTTGCGCGCAACACCGTGTTAACTACGTGGCGGGACTACCGGAATGCTGCTGTTTTACGGTATCGGTTTAACTGGCTCGCAATTGTTTGTTGTTAGCGTGCGCGACGATCCAAATGGTCCAAGAATGGCCGTTGGGTCAGCTCAGACAGCCACGTGTGGACCTTAGGAGCCAACCCATGAAGACCCTTGTTTCGCGTTTCGTGAAGGATCAGTCGGGCGCCACGGCCATTGAATACGGCCTGATTGCCGCCGGCATCTCGGTTGCGATCATCGCCGTTGTGCAGGGCCTCGGCTCGAAACTGAACACGACCTTCTCGAGCGTTTCCGGCGCCCTCAAGTAAGCGTCGCTCGTTCGTTGCTGCGAGAGGGCTCCGGTCGGTTCCGGAGCCTTTTCATTTCCGCGCAAACCGCGTTTCAACCACGGCCGTCTACAGATCGAGCGCGATGCTGACCGAAGCGATCGGACTGACGCTGTTCCCCGCCACCATGGCGTTCGCGGCCTCGAGCGATCTGTTTACCATGACGATCGCCAACCGGGTTTCGCTCACTCTGGTGGCCGGGTTTTTTCTGCTCGCGCTGCTGACCGGCATGAGCCCGGCCGCCGTCGGCTGGCATCTCGGCGCCGGCGCCGTGGTGCTGGTCATCAGCTTCGGCCTGTTCAGCTTCGGCTGGATCGGCGGCGGCGACGCCAAGCTCGCGTCGGCCACGGCGCTATGGTTCGGCTTCGCCCATTTGCTCGACTACCTCCTGTACGCGTCGATTTTCGGCGGCGCGCTGACATTGCTGCTGATCCAGTTCCGCATGCTGCCGCTGCCCCGGCTCTTTGCCGGGCGCGAATGGATCGAACGGCTGCACTGCCCTGGCGGCGGCGTGCCCTACGGCATCGCGCTCGCGGCCGCGGCCTTGGTCGTTTATCCGCACACCGAATGGATGGCGGCGCTCGGCCTCTGAGGCTCGGCGGGCGGCAGGCGTAACGCGCAATTAACGCGATTTAGATACGCCTCATTAACCATGCTTTGACGTTTAGCTGCTGGAATCCCGCGCAGGCGACGCCTGCGCCGCAGCGTCTTTTTTGGAAAGTGAAGCGTAATGAAAGCCGCGCGTCTTGTCGTACTCGGGGTCGCCGTCGTCGCGGGCGGCGTGGCTGCGATTCTGGCCGGCAAAGGCCACCAGCCGGAAGCGCCGCCGCCGATGCCTACGCTGGAAACCGTCGAAGTGCTGGTCGCCAAGGTTGACCTGCCGCGCGGCCAATTGATCGAAGGCTCGCAGATCGGCTGGCAGGTTTGGCCAAAAGTTGCGGTCAACCCGAACTTCATCACGAAGGCGGCGCGGCCGAACGCGGCCGAGGAATTCGTGCACGCCATCGTGCGGGTGCAGGTCGCGGCCGGGCAGCCGATCTACAATCCGATGGTGGTGTTCGCCAAGGGCTCCGGCTTCCTGGCGACGATCCTGCCCAAGGGCATGCGCGCGATCGCGATGGATGTGTCGCCGGAAAACGACGTCGCCGGCTTCATCTTGCCCGACGATCACGTCGACGTACTGCTGACGCGGCACGACAAGGTCGCCGAAAAGGCCAACGGTGGCGACAAGGTCGTCAGCGAGTCGGTCTTGCGCAACATCCGCGTGCTCGCGGTCGATCAGACGGTCGAGGAAAAGGCCGGCCAGAAAGTCGCGGTGGCCAAGACGGTGACGCTGCAAGTCACGCCGTCGCAGGCCGAAACGGTGGCGCAGGCGAAAATGCAGGGCACGCTGTCGCTCGTGCTGCGCAGCCTCACCGATTCACCGGACGCCACCGTCGAGGACGACAGCGACGGCGCCAACGTCGCGGCGGCGATCAACACGGTGCGGTTCGGCGTGAGTTCGCTGTCGACGGTGCGTTGAATGCCTGCGGAGGGATCGATTATGGTTTTAGGCAAGGCATTGCGGACCGCGTCGGTCATCGGCGCGCTGCTGACGCTCGGCGCCGCGCACATGATGGCGCGCGCCGCCGAGCTCGCGCCAGGCGAAGCGTCCAGCCAAGTCATCCACGTCGCGGCGAGCGACGTCGGCGCCCGCCCGGTCTCGCTCGGCGTCAGCAAGTCGGTGGTGATCGATCTGCCGGCCGACATCAAGGACGTGCTGGTCGCCGATCCGAAGATCGCCAATGCGGTGGTGCGCTCGGCGCGCCGCGCCTACATCATCGGCATTACCGTCGGCGAGACCAACGTGTTCTTCTTCGATTCCACCGGCCGGCAGATTGCCGGCTTCAACATCGCCGTTACGCGCGGCCTCGATGCGCTCCGCGCCGCGATCCATCAGGCGATTCCAGACGGCGATATCAGACTGGAAAACGTCGGCAGCGCCGTGATGCTGACCGGATCGGTGGCGAACGATGCCGAATCGCAGCAAGCCAACGATATCGCCTCGCATTTCGTCGATCCCAGCGGTTCTTTCGGAGGCTTCGGCTCGTCGAACGCCCCGAAGGTCATCAATGCGCTGATGGTGCGCGGCCGCGATCAGGTCATGCTCAAAGTCACGGTCGCCGAAGTCGAGCGCGATCTGATCAAACAACTCGGCATCGATCTGTCCGGCAACCTCAACTTCGGCACCGCGGTGGTCAATTTCCAGAACCTCAATCAGTTCTCGGCACTCGGACAGGCGCTGAACGAATCGCAGGTCAAGGGCGGCTGGCAAAACATCAGCGCAACGCTGCACGCCATGGAGCAGGCCGGCGTCATCCACACGCTGGCCGAGCCGAGCCTGACCGCGATCTCGGGCGAGACTGCGACCTTCGTGGCCGGCGGCGAATTCCCGGTGCTCAGCGGCTATGCCTGCTCGGCAACGACTGCGGGTTCGCCGCTCACCTGCCAGCCGTCGATCACGTTCAAGAATTTCGGCGTCAGCCTGAATTTCACGCCGGTTGTGCTCTCTGGCGGCCGCATCAGCCTCAAGGTCATGACCGAAGTGTCGGACCTGTCCAGCAACAACGCCATCGTCGTTGCCCAGCCAAACTCGAGCGCAACGGCGACCGTGCCGTCGATCCGCACCCGGCGCGCCGACACCACGGTCGAGCTGCCGTCCGGCGGCTCGCTCGCGCTTGCCGGCATGATCCAGGAATCCACGCGGCACAACATCAACGGCTTCCCGGGCCTGATGCAACTGCCGATCCTCGGGACGCTGTTCAAGAGCAACGACTACATCAATCAGCGCACCGAGCTGATGGTTCTGGTGACGCCCTACATCGTGCGCGCCGTCGCCAGCAAAGATCTGTCGCGGCCCGACGACGGCTTCGCCGATCCGAGCGATCCGGCGCAGGTTCTGCTCGGCCGCTTCAACCGCATCTACGGCGTCGGCGGCAAGGTCGAAGCGCCCGACGCCTATCACGGCAAATACGGCTTTATCCTCGATTGACGAACGCCGCAGGGGACCCTCAATGCATCACTCCCGCACCATGATGGACGGTCGCGCCGGTCGCGCGGCGTGGCTCGTGCGGGCGGCGTTCGCCGTCGGCGGCCTCGCCGTGCTGTGCGGCTGCAACACCGACCAGAGGATAACCGGCGCGCCCGCCGTGCCGTACGACTACCGCCTCCGCCACCCGATCTCGATCACCGAGAAGGAGCACGGCATGAAGCTGTTCGTCGGCGTCAATCGCGGTTCGTTGACGCCGGCGCAGCGCGCCGAGGTTCTGGCGTTCGCCCAATCGTGGCGCGACGAGGCGACCGGCGGGGTCGTCATCGACGTGCCGGTCGGCACGCTCAACGAGCGCAGCTCCGGCCAGGCGCTGCGCGAAATCCAGTCGATCCTCGCCGCCACCGGCGTGCCGCCGGCGAGCATGGCGATCCGCAACTATCGCGCCACGGAGCAAGCGCTGGCGCCCGTGCGCATCACCTATGCGCGCATGGCCGCGCAAGCCGGTCCCTGCGGCATGTGGCCCGAAGACATCGGGCCGAGCCTGAACCGCGACTACAATGAAAATCAGCCGCCGTGGAATTACGGCTGCGCGACGCAGCGCAACCTCGCCGCCATGGTCGAGAATCCCGCCGA
>Ga0070741_10003613_pt1 | contig 37833 bp, 27 predicted proteins | sample Coa_R1_4_FD_66440 | JGI IMG/M metagenome (GOLD analysis project Ga0070741, IMG submission 66440) | Surface soil microbial communities from Centralia Pennsylvania, which are recovering from an underground coalmine fire - Coalmine... | ecosystem: Environmental > Terrestrial > Soil > Unclassified ... | reverse complement strand
CTGGCCCACCCGTTTTGGACCAGCCAAGCCCCAACCGCCCGATTTCGATTGGGATCTGTACCTCGGCCCCGCCCCGTGGTTGCCTTACGATGGTATTACCGGCCCACACCGTTTTGATATCGGCGAACTTAACTGGGGACAGCATCACTACGACATCGTCCAGTGGGCTGCCGACGCGGATGCGACCGGGCCGGTGGAAATCTTCATGGAAAATAATCGGTCCTGTTACCGGTATGGCAGCGGGGTGGTGGTTTACGGAAAACCCTACCCGAACGAACCGATCGGCGGCGAAGGCGGCGCCTGCTTTGTCGGCACTGACGGCCGGATCGCCGTGGACCGCAACGCGCTGGTGTCTGACCCTCCGGAAATCGTACGCGAACCCTTGCGCCCGAATGAAGTCCACTTGTACCACAGCGAAAGCCATTCAGGAAATTTCCTGGAATGCATTCGCACGCGCAAGCGGCCCATCTGCGACGCGGACGTGGCTTATCGGGCGGCCAGCGCCTTGCTCCTGGGGGGCGTGGCCAAGCAGCTCAATCGCACGGTCAAATGGGACCCGGTGAGCGAACATTTCGTAAATGACGATGAAGCCGAGCGTCTGCTCTCGATCGCCAAGCGGGCGCCCTGGTGCGCATGAGCCTTGATTAACGCCCCTCCCAATGCCTGTTCGTATGAAAAAATCGGTGTTTTCAGTTTTGATTTTTGGCGCATGTCTCCGTGGCGCCCTGGTCCTGGCGCACGCGGCGGATCCCAGTGAGGAACAGCAGCTCATTCAAGTGCTGCAGTCAAACGCCTCGCTCGCTGAGAAGGACGCCGCTTGTGCTCGGTTGAAGTTCATTGGCACCGCCCGATGCGTTCCGGCGCTCGCCGCACTGCTCGCCGATGAACAACTTTCGCACTCCGCCCGCTACGCCCTGGAACCGATGCCCTTTGAAGACGCCGGCGCGGCATTGCTCGAGGCCGTCCCGAAAACCAAAGGACTGGTGCGGGTGGGCCTTATTGATTCGCTAGCGGTTCGAAGAGAGGCGAGCGCGTTGCCGTTGCTAGTCCAGCTCATTCATGGTCCCGACACCAGGACCGATGCCGCCGCCGCGCGCGCACTCGGCCGGATCGGCGGCGGCGATGCTGTCAAAGCGCTGCGCGCTTGCGCCCACAATTCCACCGGTTCGCTGCATGCCGCCGCGGTCGACGGCCTGTTTCGCTGCGGGAATCAAATGCTCGCTTCGGGAGAACACGCCGGCGCACTTGCCATTTTCGAGCAGTTGGATGTCTCGGGCGAAGCCGACCAGGTCCGGATGGGCGCCTTTATTGGCAGGGTTCGCGCCTCTGGCAATGCCGGGCTCTCGATGGTAACCCACGCAATCGCAAGCACGCCGGGACCCGACCAATTGGCCGCTCTGCAACTCGTTCGGGATCTGCCCATGCCCACGGCTACCAGTGAAGTGGCCGGGCTGCTTCCGGGCGTTAACCCTGACATTCAGTTAGCCCTGGTGGAAGGGTTGGCCCAACGCGGAGACCCAGCCGCTTTGCCCGCTTTCACCAGTCTGCTCGCGAGGAGCGGCCCCGATGTTCAACTGGCGATTCTGAGGGGACTGAAAAAGCTTGGCGATGCCACAACCGTTCCGTTGCTCCTGAGTTTTGCCGCTTCCGGTGGGCCGAATGAACAAAAGGTCGCGCGAGAGACTCTGACTGAGGTGAGTCGGGGCGATGTGGCGGAGGCGCTCCTGGAACAACTCGGGTCGGGCGCGCCGCAGGTCCAAGCCGAAGCTGCCCGCGCCCTGGGCGCGCGGAACGACAAAAGCGCCGTGCCGAAACTGCTGGAATTAGCCCAGCGTGCAGGGGATTCGGCGCGGAAAACAGCGCTGCAAGCACTCAGTGTGTTGGTCGTGAATTCCCAGTTGCCGGCACTGGTTGACTTGGTTCTTCGCGCCCCGGACGAGATTGCTCGTGTTCAGACCGCCGAGGCCGTCAACTCCGCTTATCAGCATCTCCAAATCGAAAGCAAGCGTCCCGATGCCGATGCGCTCGTCCAAGGAATCGAAAAGGGTTCGCCCGAGGCCCGGGTTGCCCTCTTACCGGTCTGCGGCGGGATCGTCGACCCAAAAGTTCGAGCCGTTCTCCGCACTGGTCTGCAGGACAAGGACCCGCAAGTGCGCGCTGCGGCGGTGCGCGCCTTGAGCGACACCACAGATTCAGAACTCCTCCCCGACCTGGTTCAATTGGCCAGCACCACAGAGGATGAGGCCTTTCGCTCGCTGGCCATTGATGGCGGGGTTAGATTAGTAACTCAGGAGGAATCGGTCAGGATGGCAAGTCGTCCGCGGGTCGCCGCGCTTCGAGCCCTGCTGCGCGCCGCAAGGCACCCGGAGCAGCGCCGCAAAGTTTTGGCCGGCCTGGCCGAAGTGCCCGATCTTGAGGCTCTGCAAACCATCGATACCCAGATTGATGATCCGAACCTGCACAACGAAGCCGCGCGTGCCGCGGTAAGAATTGCTTCGGCTCTACCCGCCAACCAATCGGCGGCTTGCATTGCCACCCTTAGCAAAGCGATGGCTGTCGCCACCGACCCGGCCACGCGCCAGGCAGTTCAGGACGCACTCAAACAGATCCAGGAAAGCGCCGAGTACCTGACGGACTGGCAGGTGTCCGGTCCTTATCGGCAGGCGGACAAGGACTACGCGGCTTTATTTGATATTGGCTTTGCTCCTGAGTCACAAACCGGCGCCGACACCAAGTGGACCGCTCTCCCGCCTGGGACCGACCCCAAACGACCTTGGGTGATGGACTTGCTCAAGACCTTAGGCGGCCAGCAATGCGTCGCCTATGTCCGTACTTGGATTCACAGCGAGCAACCCAGGGATGCCATCCTTGAATTGGGCAGCGACGACGGCGTCAAAGCCTGGCTTAACGAAAAGCAGGTTTACGCCTTGAATGTGGCTCGTCCCTTGCAGCCCGGCTCCGACAAGGTGAAGGTCTCGTTGAGAGCCGGTTGGAACCCGCTTTTGCTCAAAATTACTCAGAACAATCTCGGTTGGGAGTTTTGCGCCCGACTGCGCAATGTCGATGGTTCCCCGCTCGCGGGTGTCAGCTGTGGCACGGCACCTAAGCCAGACAAGTAGCGCGGGGTCTGGATACCGGACCTCTGCCGATCAACACTGCCGCGCTGCAGGGCAAACGCATCTAAATCCATTGGAAAAGGGCGCCCGTGAGGTAGGGACATCGCGCTGCGATGTCCCCGCCCGCGTTTAGCGGGCGGAACGAATGGCGAGGAGGTCCGTTCACATTCCAGCCTTGCGCCGCCGAGCGCAGCGCGGACGGCGCAGCGCGGACGGCGCAGCGCGCCGTCCCTACCGCGAGAATGAGATCCGTCTGCCCTGGGCCGCGGTGCCCCGGTCCTTGCCAGGTCCGCCAGGTCCCTTGTATGGTATAAGCGGCATGTCAGTGGCCGAGAACATTCGCAAAAAAGTCGGTCTTCTCCCGCACAAACCCGGCATTTACTTGATGAAGGATCGGTTCGGGACGGTGATTTACGTCGGCAAAGCTCGCGACTTGCGCAAACGCGTCAGCCAGTACTTCCAATCGTCGCGGCGGATGGGTTGGGATCTTAAATTTAATGCCCTGGTTGATGCCATTCACGATCTGGATTTTCACGTCGTGCGCAGTGAACCTGAGGCGCTATTGTTGGAAAGCAAGCTCATCAAGGAATTTCATCCGCGCTACAATGTCAGTTTTCGCGACGACAAACGGTTCCTGATGCTCAAGGTCAACTTCAACGACCCCATCCCGCGGTTCACCCTGACCCGGCTGAAACAAGACGACGGGGCGCGGTACTTCGGTCCGTTCCCAAGTTCAAGCGCCTTGCGCAGCACCCTGGCCCTGGTCCGGCGCCAGTACCATCTGCGCGGTTGCCGGCCCTTGACGCCGACCGACCGCGATTACAAGCATTGCCTGTACGCGCATCTCAAGTATTGCACGGCGCCGTGCATTGCCAACGTCACGCGGGAGCAGTACCTCGAACAGGTCAAGGCCGCTTGTGATTTCCTCGAAGGCCAATGCGAGGAAATGCAGGAGCATCTCGAAGAGGAAATGAAAAAAGCCGCCGCGTCGCAGGAATATGAACGCGCCGCCGACTTGCGCGATTTGCTTGCGAATCTGCGTCGCACTACCAGGAAGGTCAACCATTTCGAGCGCGTGCCCTATAGCTTGCCGCTCGCCGTCGATCCCGCGCGCGATTTAGTCGAACTGGCCGAAGCGCTTGGCTTGCCCGGTCCGCCCGAGCGCATTGAAGGTTTTGATATTTCAAATATCAGCGGCACGTTCAAAGTCGCCTCGTTAGTCAGCTTTCGCAACGGCCGTCCGGACCGGTCGAACTATCGCCGGTTCCGCATCAAAACGGTCGAAGGGCAGGACGACTTTGCCTCGGTGGCCGAAGTGGTGCGTCGCCGGTACACCCGCGTGCTGAACGAAGCCAAAGCGGTGGAAGCCGCCTCCGGTCCCGCGGCGGATGAGCCGGGCCAGCCCGTCGCCACCGAACTCCAGCGCGCCGTGGACGATGTCAGCCGCGCGCATCAAACTTACCGTCCGCTGACACCCGGCACCGACGCCGCGGCGGCGGACGCTCGCGCGCACCGGGCGCCGGGCGCCCTTCCCAAGCGCGGGACCCTCCCGGATTTGATCTTGATCGACGGCGGCAAAGGCCAGCTTAACGTCGCGTGCGCCGAATTGGCTAAGCTGGGCCTGAGCCATATCCCGATTCTCGGTTTGGCGAAGGAATTTGAGGAAATTTATCGGCCAGGCGAGAAAGAGCCGCTGCGGTTGTCGCACGAAAGCGGGGCGTTGAAACTGCTCCAGCGTGTGCGAGACGAGTCCCACCGTTTGGCCAATACCTATAACGCGGAGCTGCGGCTGCGCAAAATATCGGAGAGCATCCTGGATGAGTTTCCGAATATTGGTGAACGGCGCAAAGCCGCGTTGTTAAAGAAATTCGGCTCGGTCCAACGCATTCGCCTGGCGCCAGTCGAACGGATTGCCGAAGTGCCGGGATTCGGCGGTAAAGCTGCGGCGGAGCTGAAGGCCTTTCTCGAAGCGAGGCAATGAACGCGAAGAGGCAACCGCGAATGGACGCTAATGAACGCGAATAAGGATCAACGGAGGACTCTCGCCGTGGTCAGACAACGCAGTGCAAAGGTCGACTAATTTCAGCGTGATCGGTGGATCGTAGAGCACACTTCGATTGCAAAACAATTACAGGATTGTAATGGAGCGTATGCAAACCAAGTGCGTCTATAGAGGTATGCAAGAGATGGTAAGCGCTGAAGCAAAACACGCGGTGGTGGCCTTGTCCCCGGGGCAGATCTGGAAGACCGACCAGGGATGCATTTTGATTACCAGCCACGGCGAGCGGGTGGTTGCCTATAAGAAGCTGCGCAATCCTGATCAACGCGCGGCGGTAACGAATCTGATTCGGCCGGAAGCACTGGTTAGCTACCTTTGTCAGGTGGGAGCGGAGTTGGCGGAGTCCCGGTAGTAGTCTGGATGGCTACATCCGACCCAGGGGCTACTTACACGTCAATAATGGGCTCGCCACCGCCGGGACCGCCGGGACGGCGGCGCTCGATGCGGACGCGGGCTTTTCCCGAGCCGGTAAGCGTGTTGAGAATGATCGAAACAATACTCACGACCAGGGCGCCCCAGAACGCAGCCCAAAAGGAGTCGACGCTGAAATGCGGGCGCAGCAGGTTGCCGATGAAGAACAGCACCAGCGCATTGATGACCAGCATAAAAAGGCCGAGAGTAAAAATCAGCAAAGGCAAGGCCAGCAACATCAGCACCGGCCGGAGCACGGCATTGAGCACGCCGAGAAGCAAGGAGGCCACCACCAGGTCCAGTGGCTTCTCATAATGAATGCCTCGGACGAGATAGACCGCCGTTAGCACCGCCAGGGTATTGACCAGCCAGCTTTGAAGGAATTTCTTCAATCGACCTTCCCTGGGCGCACGCATAAACAGCTTGCGGCGCTCCGCGCGCGCAAGGCCGCGCCCTCGACGGCCGCCGGGATCAGGCAGAATTGACCGGCGGATAAAGTTATTGGTTCTGTCGTGCTCTCCACCTCGATCCGTCCCCTGATCGTGCCGATGATATGCAGCGTGCCCCGGTTCAGAGGTAAATGCTCTCCCGCCTTCAGTTCTGCGAGCGTGACACTAAATAACTTATCACTGGCCAGCAACTGCAGCTTCACCGGTCCGGTCAACGCTCGTGGCTGCACCAACGGTGGTTCAAAGTCGTCGAAGTCAATGCTGGCCAGCGATTGCTGCGCGTGTAATTCGCGCGGTTTGCCGTCCAGCCCGACACGATTCCAATCAAAGACCCGATAGGTCGTATCAGAGTTTTGCTGAATCTCAAAAATGACCAACCCGGCGCCAATCGCATGCACGCGGCCACTGGGTAAAAACATCGCGTCCCCCGCCTTGACCTTCACTCTGTGGAAACAATCGGCCACCGTGCCTTGCTCGATTTTGGCGGCAAATTCATCTCGGGTGCAGCCAGCGCGTAACCCGACGTACAGCTCGGCACCGGGCGCGGCCTCGGCGATATACCACATTTCCGTTTTGGGTTCGCCGTCCAACTCGGCCGCGGCGGTGGCCGGGGGGTGAACTTGCAACGAGAGCTTCTCACTGGCGTCGAGGATCTTAATCAGCAGCGGGAAGCGACCGCGCTCGAGCCTGGTGGCTCCGAGAAGTTCATCGGGGCGGGTCTCGACGAGCCAGTGGAGATCTTTGCCGGCTAATGGGCCATTGGCAATGACGCTTGCATCCCCGGGCCGATCGCTGATCTCCCACGACTCGCCGACGGGAACTTTGGGCGGCAGCATTTTGCCGTAAAGCTTTTCCAGCCGCCGACCGCCCCAGACCCGTTCCTTGAAGATGGGCTGAAAGGTCAGTGGGTACATTCGGGGCGTTGCCATTAAGGCCGGGGCACGAGCATTCGGATGGTTCAGGCACCCACGCCCAGAGCCGGTTCAGGCTTGGCAGCGGAGTTGGGCTTGTTCTCCATGACCTGGCCAAAACCACGGAATTTGGCGTATCTTTGTTCGAGCAATTTGGCCGGCGGCAACGCGAGGAGATGCTCGAGTTGCTTGAGCAGGGCGTCTCGGAACAGCACCGCGGTTGCTTCAGGATCGGTATGAGCGCCGCCCAGCGGCTCGGGTATGACTTCATCAACCAATTGCAGTTCGAGCAGGTGTTTGGCGGTGATTTTCAAGGCCTCGGCGGCTTTGGCGGCGGCGGAGCGATCCTTCCAAAGGATGGCCGCGCAGCCTTCCGGGCTAATCACAGAATAGTAGGCGTTTTCGAGAATCAACACACGGTCGGCCACGCCAATGCCGAGGGCACCGCCGGAGCCGCCTTCGCCAATCACAGTGGCGATAATCGGCACCTCCAGCAGCATCATTTCGCGCAGGTTGACCGCGATGGCTTCGGCGATGTGGCGCTCCTCGGCGCCGATGCCAGGATACGCCCCGGCGGTGTCGATCAGCGTGATGATCGGCAATTTAAATTTGTCGGCCAGGCGCATGAGCCGCAGCGCCTTTCGGTATCCTTCCGGGTGGGCCGAGCCGAAATTGCGCAGGATATTTTCCTTGGTGTCTCGTCCCTTTTGAGTGCCAATCACCAGCACCTTATGCGGACCCAGGCAGGCAAAGCCGCCCACGACCGCGCGGTCCTCGGCGAAGAGCCGGTCGCCATGCAGTTCCAGGAAGCCGGTAAAGGCGTTCTGCAGGTAATCGAGGGTAAAGGGACGCTTGGGGTGCCGGGCAATTTTTATGCGATCCCATGCGCTGAGATTGAGAAAGATCTGGCGCTTGGTCTCCTCGATCTTTTTCTCGATAATCGCGACTTCGTCTTCAAAAGAAATCCCGAGCGAGTGCTTTTCGGGATGTTTCTTCAGCTCTTCAAGCTTGCTTTGCAATTCGGCAATCGGCTTTTCGAAGTCAAGCTGATGTTTCATCCATCGCAGTCTAGCCACGCCCGCCTGCCCAATCAACGGCATTTCCGTACAGGCAAAGAGCCGGATTTGCATCCGGCTCTTAGTGGTGACGAGGTTTATACGCCTTCACCCAGGCGCTCAGAAGGGTAATGCGGCCAACTATTTGCTCGCTGTTCGAACCGCATTACAAGCAAAACCTCTATACTAACCCTAAACGAACAGCGAAATCTTCTTCGCCCTGATAGATAGATACAATAGCGCCGCTACTTGTTCAAAAAATATTTTCTTTTCAGAAGATTTTCCGAGGCCCGAAAGGAACGCCCGCTCGCGACTCGCCATTTTCTGGCAGCGAATCACGGGCTCGCGAGGCTTGGCGCTTTGGGGATATCCGAGTAAATCCGGACGCATTGACGCAGCTGTCCGACCCGCGCCAGCGGTGTATGGCCGTCGGGCCGCAGCGACTCGCGCAACGCGTCGGCTTTGCCGCTGCCGGACGCCAGCACCCACGTTTCCTTAGCCGCCGCGATCGCCGCGTACCCCATCGTGATCCGTCTTGGCGGCGGCTTGACGGCGGTGACACAGCGGAAAATCGCCGGACTCGCCATCACGTGCTCCGGTTCGCCCGGGAAGAGTGAAGCGACGTGTCCATTCTCGCCCAGGCCCAGCAGGACCAGGTTGAGGATGGGCTGCCCGGTTGCGGTGAAGGACACCAGGTTCCTCAAATCCGCTTCGGCACGGGCAAAAGATTGTTCCGCCGGTTTTTCTCCTTCCAATCGGTGGATTTGCGCCGGGGCAATTCCGAGGGGCCGGAGCAGCCGATCGTTGGCGAGCCGGAAATTGCTCTCCGGATCGTCGGGGGGCACGCACCGCTCGTCACTCCAAAAAAAATGCACGTGGTCGAGCGGGGTTTTTCGTGCTTGGACCAGGGCGGCCAGAGCGGCGCAAAACGTCTGGGCGATGCGTCCGCCCGAAAGAGCGAGGCTGAAGATCGTGCCGTCTTTTTGGGCGGCGGAGATTGCTTCGAGACAATCGGCCGCCGCGGTCTCGGCCAAAGCCTGCGGCGTGGCAAATTGGCGCAAATCGAAGTGGCCCATTTGAACAATGCGCGGCAGCTCAGGTTTTCGGCTTCGCCGGCCCCACTGGTTCATGCCAGAAATGGCCGGCCTGGGCCAACAAGTCATCCGCGGCGACGGGCCCCCAGGTGCCGGCGGCATAGAACTCGCGATTGGTGAGCGCTTTGCCCATCCAACTGCGGCGGATCGAATCGACAATCTGCCATGCCGTTTCAACCTCGTCGCGCCGGATGAACAGAGTGGCGTCGCCGGCCATCGCTTCGAGCAGCAGCCGCTCGTAGGCTTCGGGTGTGTAAGCGCCAAATTCGGCGTCATAGCTGAAATGCATGCGGACCGGCCGCACTTCGAGACTGGTGCCGGGAACCTTGCCGTTGAAGCGAAGATAAATTCCTTCATTCGGCTGCAAACGCAGCGCCAACGCGTTGGCGTCCAGGTTTTGACCGCACTCGGCCGCAAACAAGACATGCGGCGTGGGACGAAATTGGATGCGCACTTCGCTGGCGCTCACCGGCAGGCTCTTGCCGGTCCGCAGGTAAAAGGGGACGCCCGACCAGCGCCAGTTGTCGATAAAGAGTTTTAGCGCGACGTACGTCTCCGTATTGGAGTCAGGCTTAACTTTCGGCTCTTGCCGATAACCGGGGCGTAACTCTCCGTCGACGGTGCCGGCGAAGTACTGTCCACGGACGACCTGGCGCGCGACGTCATCCGGTTTCATGGCCCGAATCGACTTAAGCAATTTAACCTTCTCGTCGCGGATGGATTCGGCGTCCAGCGAGACGGGGGGCTCCATCGCGATGAGGGAGAGGACCTGCAACAAATGGTTTTGAACCATGTCGCGCAAGGCGCCAGCCTCTTCGTAATAGCCGCCACGCTGGCCTACCCCGACTTCTTCACTGACGGTGATCTGGACATGATCGATGGACTCCCGGTTCCAGAGACGTTCGAAAATCGAGTTTGAAAAGCGGAACATCATGATGTTCTGCACCGTTTCTTTGCCGAGGTAATGGTCGATGCGAAAAACCTGTTGCTCGGCGGCATAGCGAGTCAGTTCCCGGTTCAGTTCATGAGCCGAGCCGAGGTCATGACCGAATGGTTTTTCGACCACGATGCGCTGCCAGCCCTGGCCATTATTGGAGCCATTGGGCTTGTGAATTAGGCCTGCCTCGTGCAACTCCTCGACCGCGGGTCCAAACTGGCTGGGCATGGTGGCCAGGTAAAACAATAGATTTTGGCGCAACGGACCCTGGCCGAAGCCGGCCAACCGTTTCTCGAGATTCTGGTAGGCGGCCTTTTCCGTAAGATCCCCCTGGGCATAAAAGATATGCCCGGCGAAATTGTTCCAGACCTGCTGATCGACCGGCTTGGTGCGTGAGAATTGGTCAAGCGCTTCACGCAGTTCCGCGCGCCAGGACTCATCGGTTTTCTCGCGGCGCGCGAAACCGACAATGCGAAAGTCCGGGGGCATCTGCTGGTCCTTGGCTAAATGATACAGCGCCGGGATGAGCTTGCGTGCCGTCAGGTCACCGCTGGCGCCAAAGATCACAATCGAACAGGGCTCCACCGCTTTGCGAGTTTCGCCCAGCCGGCAAGTCTTCAAATCTTCGGCTATCATGGGTTGATTCATCTGCGAACCATCGTCGAGAGACGGCAGAATTTCAATCCCGTACGCGCAGGGCTCGATTCGTCGGGCTCCGAAGGTTTTGGAGTGCGCCGCTTTGCGGCGCTTTTTCGGGTGGAAGGAGGTCGAATGAATCACGAGCTTCGCGCTTGGTGGGCGCCCGATCCAAAAGCGGCGCGCAGCGCCGCACTCCAAAACGCTTCGCGAAATCTCAACCGCGTATTCCATGAGGAATTGTTTGGCGAGACGCCTACGTCCCAGGCTGTGGTCGAAGGCTCCGCAGGACCTGGTTGGGATAAAAGGCCGGCATCGCAGGATGAAGGCTCCAAGAACCGGGATGGATGCCACGTGGATGGCGTGACTTGGACCAAGCGCTACGGTAACTTGCTCGAGCGTCTGCGCCACCGGCCAAAAAACCCCGGCTCCTCGCAGGCGCGGGTACTTATGTCATTAAGCCAAAACACGCTTCCTGTTGCCGCGGTTGGGCCGACGCGCTGGCGTTTTTCCGGGTTTTGGTGGCTGGTAACGGCGTTCTGGTTGTTTATTGCGCTGGCGAGCGCCCTGGAGATGTCGTTGCTGCAATCGGCGGCAGTGGGCCAGGCGCTGCTGGTCGCTCTCGTGCGGCTACTGCCCTGGGTGTTTCTGACGCCCCTGGTGGTTTGGACCTGTTCAGCCTATCCTCTGGAACGCTCGACCTGGAAAGATTCGCTATGGGTTCACCTGGCAGTCTGCGGGCTCAGCCTTGGAATCATTGGGGGGTTCGCGTACGCAATGCCACCACCACCGTTGTCGATTGCCGGCCAGGATCCCCTGGCGGCTCAGCGCGCATACCGGCAACCTCGCGCCGCCGCTTACGCGGCGTTGCGGCGAATTACGATGCAGCTGCCCACGTTTTGGGGATTGGTTGGAGTAGCTCACGCCCTGCAGTTCTATGAGCGATCCAAAACCCGTGAGCGGCGCGAAGCCGAATTGGAAGCGAACCTGGCGCAGGCGCGCTTGCAAGCCTTGCGGATGCAACTTAACCCGCACTTCTTGTTCAACACGCTTAATTCCATCGCCTCGCTGGTTCATCACGACCCGACAACCGCCGAGCAGATGATCGAGGCTCTGAGTGAGTTGTTGCGCCTGGCCCTGCACACCGCCGATACACATCAGGTGCCGCTGCGGGAGGAACTGCATTTTCTCGACCAGTACTTGCTGATCGAGCGCGCTCGGTTTGGCGAACGGCTCCGAGTCGAGCGTCAGATCGATGTGGCCGCTCTCGGCGCCGCCGTCCCGACGCTGATCCTCCAGCCGCTGGTCGAAAACGCCGTCAATCACGGCATTGAGAACCAGTTGGCACCCGGATTGATTCGCATCACCGCGGAACATGCCGGAGATATGCTGCGCATCGAGGTCAGCGACAACGGACGCGGGTTGGAGCGCGACCCCATTAATGAAGGGGTTGGTTTGAGCAACACCCGGTTACGGTTGAAGGAGCTCTATAACAGCCATGCCGGACTGGAAGTGCACTCCATCGCCGGACAGGGTTTTGCCGTCCAAATCAGGATTCCCTGGCGAATGTGTTTCAGTGAGCCGGCGCTCGAGCTGAAACCCGCGTTTCCATGAAGACGCGGGCCTTGATCATCGACGATGAAGCGCTGGCCCGTGGCCGCCTCCGCAAAATGCTCGGTCGCGAACCGGACGTTGAAGTCATTGGGGAGTGCAGCAGCGGTCCGGAAGCTATCGCCGCCATTCGAGAGCAACGCCCGGACCTGATTTTTTTGGACGTCCGCATGCCGGAGGTGGATGGATTTGAAGTGTTGCGTTCATTGCCGGCGGAGAGCCGGCCGGCGGTCATTTTCGTAACGGCGCACGATCGGCATGCGGTCGAGGCGTTCGAAGTGCACGCAGTGGATTACCTGCTTAAGCCCGTTGCTCAGGCGCGCTTGCAACAAGCCTTGCGCCACGCCGCCAAGCAGGCTAGCGCTCAGCGCAGCGCCACTTACGATAAATTCTCCGACCTGTTGCGCTCGGCCAAACCCGCCTCACCTTATTTGGCTCGCATTCCCGTCAGGACCGGCAACCAGACGCTGTTCATCAGCATCGAAGAAGTCGATTTTGTCGAATCTGCCGCCAATTACCTGGTGTTGCGGACCGGAACGGGCAGCCATGTTTTGCGGGAAACGCTCTCGCATATCGAGACGCGTTTGCCACCGGATCTTTTTGTTCGGATCAGCCGCTCGGTCATCGTCAATCTGAAGCGAGTCAAAGCTCTCCAGGCGGGACCGGAGGGGCAGAATATGATTTTGTTGCAGGATGGGCGGCAATTCACCGCTACGCGCCCCACCCGGGAGATCCGCCAGCGCCTTCAATTCGGGCAAGCCGAGTAATGGCAAAATTGGGATGAAAGGGTAGACCTCAAACTTGAAACTGCTTGAAACCGGGACGGACAGCTTGCTATGTGGCCTGGGCCAGGCTCCCTTGGCGTCGATGGGTCGAATAAACCCGTTGCCCAGACCCTCTAAAGAGATACGTTGTGCCAACGCTAATTGACATGCCCACTAACCCGCGACCAGAACCCTCGACCGCAGATGCGGCGAACCGCCCGCCGGGCGGCGGAACACCGATCGGCCGGCCGCGGCGATCGGGCCTTTTCATTTGGCTCTTGCTCGCACTGGTAGGGGTCGGTTCCGCGGTCTGGTTTGTTTTACACCGCCACCGGCCGGGCGAGTTCCAGACATCCGGCCCTGGCGGCGGGCGCGGCGGCATGGGTAACTTTCCGGTGCCGGTCATTCCCGGAAAAGTCGAACAAAAGGAGGTGCCAATCTATCTGGATGGATTGGGCACGGTGCAGGCCTTCAATACTGTGACCATTCACAGCCGAGTCGATGGCCAGGTGATTAAAGTCGCCTTTGTTGAAGGACAAGACGTACATCCGGGCGATTTGCTGGCGCAAATCGATCCTGCTCCTTTCCAGGCGGCCCTGGATCAAAGCATCGCCAAGAAGGCGCAGGACGAAGCCCAATTAGCCATCGCCCGGCTGACGCTTGCGCGGGACAAGGAACTGCTGGGCAGCAAAATCCTGGCGCAACAGGATTACGATACTCAGCAGGCGACGGTCGATCAATTGGTGGCCACTGTTCGCGGCGACGAGGCCGCCATAACCAATTCCAGGATCCAACTATCTTACACCACGATCACTTCTCCGCTGGAGGGCCGCACCGGACTGCGCATGATTGACGCGGGCAACATCGTTCATGCCACCGACTCGAACGGCCTGGTGGTTATCACCCAACTGCGTCCGATTTCTCTGACGTTCACTTTGCCGGAGCAGAACCTGGCGCAAATCCGGCAGCACCTCCCCGCCAGTGGCGCCCTCAAATGTCTGGCTCTGGATCGGGAGAACCGGGCGACGATTAGCGAAGGCGAACTCACCGTCATCGACAATCAAATCGATGTCTCCACAGGCACGATTCGTCTCAAAGCTGTCTTTGCCAATGACGATCTGAAGCTTTGGCCAGGGCAGTTTGTTAATGTTCGCCTGCTGTTAGAGACCCGACAAGGCCCGGTGGTCCCGGCATCGGTGGTTCAACGGGGACCGGACGGTGATTTCGCTTTTGTCATCGATAGTGATATGAAAGCCCAGATTCGTCGGATTAAGGTCGGGCAAATCGATCGCGGCCAGGCGCTGATCGAGGAGGGATTGAAGGCCGGCGAAACCGTTGTTGTGGATGGACAGTACAAGCTCCAACCGGGTTCCAAAGTTAAACCGTCAGACTCGAAGGAGCCAGCCGGGGGGCAGGGTCCAAATGCCAAGGCCGTCGGCACCCTCTAGCACCAACCGGTGAGCATTTCCGAACCTTTCATTCGGCGTCCGATCGCCACGTCCCTCCTGATGACGGGCGTGGTCCTGATGGGCCTGCTGGGCTACTTTCTGCTGCCCGTCTCAGCCCTTCCGCCGGTCGATTTCCCCACCATCCAGGTGACGGCCCAATTCCCGGGAGCCGGGCCCGACGTGATGGCCTCTTCGGTGACCACGCCCCTCGAGCGGCAGTTTGGCCAGATCAGCGGCTTGTCGCAGATGACCTCGATCAGCTCGTTTGGCAATTCCACCATCACCTTGCAGTTTAATCTCGACCGCGACATCGACGCGGCGGCACAGGACGTTCAGGCAGCCATGAACGCGGCCAATGGCGTGCTGCCCCGGATGCCCAACCCTCCGACCTACAGCAAAGTCAATCCCGCCGATACTCCCATTATCACTTTGTCCATTACTTCCGACGCGCTGCCGCTGGAAAAGGTGAACGATCTTGCCGATACCGTGCTGGCACAGAAACTCAGTGAAGTCAGCGGCGTTGGCCTGGTCACGATTGAGGGCAATCAAAAACCGGCGGTGCGCGTGCGCATGAACCCAAGCGCGTTGGCCAGCCTGGGCCTTGGATTTGAAGAAATCCGCACCGCGCTAATGCAAAACAACGTTAACGCGCCCAAAGGCTCTTTTGACGGGCCGCGTCAATCCTTCGCAATCGGGGCCAACGATCAGATCCTGTCCGCCGAAGGTTTTGCCAAGATCATTGTGGCCTATCGCAATGGTTCACCGGTTCGATTAGGCGATCTGGGGCAGGTGATCGACAATGTCGAGAATGTCCGGCTGGCGGGGTGGGTGGGACAAAAACCGGCCGTCATCCTCGACATCCAACGGCAACCCGGAGCCAACATCATCGAGACCGCCGACCGCGTCAAAGCCCTCCTGCCGCGCCTGCGCGCCTCGATTCCGCCCTCCGTCAAGGTCACTATTTTGGCTGACCGCACCACGACGATCCGCGCTTCGGTGCGGGACGTGCAACTGACTCTGCTGTTGACCGTCGGGTTAGTGGTGATGGTGATTTTCATCTTCTTGCGCAAGCTCTGGGCCACGGTGATCCCGAGCGTGGCGCTGCCGCTGGCGGTCGTCGGCACTTTTGGCGTGATGAAACTCATCGGCTTCAGCCTGGATAACCTCTCTTTGATGGCGCTGACGATCTCGACCGGTTTCGTGGTGGACGATGCCATCGTGATGATCGAAAACATCGTCCGATTTATCGAACACGGCGAGCAGCCCATGCAGGCCGCCTTGAAAGGGGCCAAGCAAATCGGATTCACTGTCATTTCCCTCAGTTTTTCGCTGGTTGCCGTGTTTATTCCTTTAATTTTCATGACGGGGATCGTCGGGCGGCTTTTCCGCGAGTTCGCCATCACCCTGAGCATCGCGGTCGTCGTTTCGGCGATTGTGTCGCTGACGCTGACCCCGATGATGTGCGCGCGGCTGCTCGAACCGGAGGACAAAACCAGGCATAGCCGCCTCTTTGAGCTGACGGAGCGTTTCTTCGAAGGCATGCTCAATGCCTACGAGGAGGGCTTGATTTGGGTCTTGCGCCACCAATTGTTCGTGCTTTTGGTTGCCGCCACCACGCTGGTCGCCACGGTCTGGCTTTATGTGATTATTCCGAAGGGTTTGTTGCCTCAGCAGGACACGGGAATGATTCTCGGCATTACCGACGCCGCTCAGAGCATTTCGTTCCGCGCGATGGTTAATCGCCAGCGTGAGTTGGCCGCGATCGTCGCCAAAGATCCTGACGTAGTGTATGTCGCCTCGTTCGTTGGAGGAGGTTCGGTCAACCCGACGATGAATACGGGACGGATGTACATCGGGCTCAAACCCCACGACCAGCGCCGTGCTTCGGCTACTGAAATCACCGACCGGCTGCGCGCCGCCACCGCCGACGTCGAGGGCATTTCGCTCTTCATGCAAGCCGTGCAGGATGTTCAAATTGACAGCCGAGTCAGCCGCACCCAATACCAATATACCCTCCAGGATGCCGATGAGATCGAATTGTCGCTCTGGGCGGGCAAGCTTCTCAACCGCCTGCGTGAGTCCAGTGAACTGACCGACGTCGCCAGCGACGAACAACCCGGCGGTCTCCAGACCAGCGTTCTGGTGAATCGCGAAAAAGCCTCCCGGCTCAACGTTCTTCCTCAAGCCATCGACGACACTCTTTACGATGCGTTCGGCCAACGCCAGGTTTCCACCATCTTCACGCAATTGACTCAGTATCGGGTGATCCTGGAAGCCGAACCCACTTTCCAGCTCACGCCCAATGATTTGAGCAAGATTTACGTCAAATCAACGACGGGTCAAAGCGTCCCTCTGAGCACCTTCGCCACCGTTCAAACCAAAACGGCTCCGTTGACCATTACGCACCAGGGCCAGTTTCCTGCCATCACCCTTTCCTTCAACTTGCGGCCGGGGGCTTCGCTGGGCAGCGCCGTCAAATCCATCCAGGCCGCCGAACATCAGATCAACCTCCCGGAAACCGTGGTGACCACTTTCTCCGGCAGCGCCGCGGAGTTCCGTTCATCGCTCCAAAGCGAACCCTTTCTGATCCTGGCGGCCATTATCGTGATCTACATCGTTTTAGGCGTGCTCTACGAGAGCTACATTCATCCCATTACCATTCTCTCGAGCTTGCCTTCAGCTGGAGTCGGCGCCCTGCTCGGCTTGATGCTGACCGGCAATGATCTCTCCCTGATCTCGCTCATCGGCATCGTTCTGCTGATCGGGATTGTGCAGAAAAATGCGATCATGATGATCGATTTTGCACTGGACGCCGAACGGGAGGAAGGGTTGCCTCCGGAAAAATCGATATACCAGGCATGCTTGCTGCGTTTTCGGCCGATTATGATGACCACCATGGCCGCGTTGCTGGGCGCCTTGCCTTTGGCGCTCCAGCGTGGCGAGGGGTCCGAATTGCGGCAGCCGATGGGCATCGCGATTGTCGGCGGGCTGTTGCTGTCCCAATTCATCACCCTGTACACCACTCCGGTCGTTTATTTGTACATGGACCGTTTTGGCCAATGGACGCACCGTTGGCGTAGCGCCGCGCATCTTCCTGAGCCCGGGCGTTCCGCCCCGCCGGATGCCTCCGTCGAGCCGGCCGGCTAACCGCTTTCATGCCTTGAGCATTTCCGAGCCATTCATTCGCCGGCCTGCCGGCACTTCGCTGCTGGCCGCCGGATTGTTCCTGGCCGGAGTCGTGGCCTACCATTTTCTGCCGGTCGCCCCGATTCCGCGGGTGGACTTTCCCATGATCAGCATTTCGGCAAACCTCCCCGGCGCCGACCCGGCCACCGTTGCCTCGACGGTCGCTGCTCCTTTGGAAAAGCGCTTGGGCCAGATCTCCGGAGTTTCCGAGATCACTTCGGTCAGCACGCTGGGAGGAGCTGCCATCACGATTCAATTCAACCTCGATCGCAATGTCGACGGCGCGGCGCGCGACGTTCAGGCCGCCATCAACGCGGCCGCCGGAGACCTGCCCATCAATCTGCCCGCCCCGCCGACCTACCGCAAAGTCAACCCCGCCGATGCGCCGATCATGATCCTGGCGATGACTTCGGACACCTTGCCCACCACGCAGATCTATGACTATGGCGATACGATTATCGCCCAGCGCCTCAGCCAGGTGGAAGGAGTCAGCCAGGTCTTCATCAGCGGCGCGGCGAAAGACGCGATCCGCGTGCAGGTCGATCCGGCGGCGCTCGCCTCCGCGGGTTTGAGCCTGGAAGATGTGCGCAGCCTGTTGGGCCAGGTGAACGTGGACGAACCGAAAGGCAGCGTCGAAGGCCACGGCCTGTCTTATACGCTCGACAGCAACGACCAATTGCTGCAAGCCGGCGATTATCAGCGACTGGTCCTTGCCGAAAAGGCCAAAGGACCGGTCCGGTTATCCGCCATGGGCCGGGCGATCGACGGTGTGGAGAACACTTTGCAAGCCGGGTGGGCCAACACCAACCAAGCGGTCCTGGTGATCATCTTCAAGCAAGCCGACGCCAATGTAATTGAAACGGTGGACCGCATAAAAAAGGAACTGCCCAATGTGGCTCAATGGCTGCCACCCGCAGTCCACTTAACCGCCCTGAGCGACCGAACCCGGACCATACAAGCCTCAGTCAAGGAAGTGCAGTTCTCGCTCATGCTCAGCATCGCGCTGGTGGTGCTGGTGATCTTCCTGTTCCTGCGCCGTTTTTGGCCCACTTTCATCGCCAGTATCACTGTTCCGCTGGCGCTGGCCGCCACTTTTGCCGGCATGTACTTCTGCCATTACAGTCTCGATAATCTCTCACTCATGGCTCTGACCATCTCCGTTGGCTTCGTCGTCGATGACGCCATCGTGGTGATCGAAAACATTTACCGCCACATTGAAGCCGGGGATGATACCATGACCGCCGCGCTCAAGGGCGCGCGTCAAATCGGCTTTACCATCATCTCGATGACCACCTCGCTGGTGGCGGTGTTCATCCCGCTGCTGTTCATGGGCGGCTTGATTGGCCGCCTGTTCCACGAATTTGCGGTGACCCTGAGCATGGCTGTGCTGGTCTCGGGCGTGTTATCTCTCACCCTCACACCGATGATGTGTTCGCGGTTTTTGCGCGCCGAATCCACTTATGGCGAGCCCGGGATTTTTTATCGCGTTTTGGAGCGCAGTTTCAACGGGCTGCTGGGCGGCTACCGCGCCTGCCTGGGCTGGGTCCTGCGGCACCAGCCCTTCATGCTGCTGGTCTTTTTGGCTACGGTGCTTTCGACGGGGTTCCTCTTTTGGATCGTTCCCAAAGGGTTTTTTCCGCAGCAGGATACCGGCAGCATGATGGGCGTTACCGAAGCGGCACAGGACATTTCGTTCAATGCCATGACCCGGTTGCAGAGCGCGGTCCTGGAGATCGTGCTGGCGGATCCCGCGGTCGAGTCGATCGGGTCATTCGTCAGCGGCAGCGGCAACTCAGTCGTCAATAATGGCCGGATGTTCATTACGCTCAAACCCGTCGAGGAGCGCCATGTCACAGCCGATCAAGTCATCAACCGGCTCCGGCCAAAAGTGGCCAAGCTGCCGGGCATCGCGCTTTTTCTTCAGGCCAGCCAGGATATCCGGGTCGGTGGCCGCATGAGCAAAGCCCAATATCAATATGCGCTCCAATCCACCGACCTGGACGAGCTGAAGTATTGGTCCGCCACCTTGTTGGAGGCGCTCCGCAAAGACCCGTTGCTGCGCGATGTCACCAGCGATCAACTCACCGGCGGCCTCCAAGCCAATGTCGTGATCGATCGTGACGCGGCCTCCCGGTTGGGCGTCTCCCCGGCGGACATTGACAGCACCTTGTATGATGCCTTCGGCCAGCGTCAGGTTTCCACCCTCTACAAACGGTACAACCAGCATTTTGTCGTGCTGGAAGCCGACCCGGCCTTCTTAACCGACCCGGCGTCCTTGAACAAAATCTACGTTAAATCATCTACCGGCCGCCTGGTGCCGCTTTCTGCCATGGCCAAATTCAAGACCGGCAACGCTTATCTCTCGGTCAACCACCAGGGGCAGTTCCCGGCCGTAACTTTGTCCTTCAATCTGGCTCCGGGGGTGGCGCTCGGTCAGGCCACCGAATCGGTTCAGAACGCCGTCGACCAGTTGCATATCCCTTCGAGCGTGCAAGGCAGCTTTCAAGGAACGGCGCAGGTGTTCAAAGCCTCCATCTCCAGCACGCCCTTGTTGGTGCTTGCGGCGCTGGTCGCCGTGTACGTCGTTCTCGGCATGCTCTATGAAAGCCTGATCCACCCGATCACCATCCTTTCAACCTTGCCCTCCGCCGGTTTGGGGGCATTGCTAGCCTTGCTTGTCACCAAAGCCGACCTGTCCCTTGTCTCCTTTATTGGCATCATTCTGCTCATTGGGATCGTCAAAAAAAACGCCATTCTAATGATCGATTTCGCCCTGGATGCCGAACGAAACGAGGGGGCCACCCCCGAGGATGCGATTTACCGCGCCTGTCTTATTCGGTTTCGCCCCATCATGATGACTACCTTGGCGGCTTTATTTGGAGCAGTGCCTCTGGCGATTGGCCTCGGTGCCGGTTCCGAGTTGCGGCAACCCCTCGGCATTGCCATCGTTGGCGGTTTGATTGTTTCCCAGGCTCTTACTCTGTTTACCACGCCTGTAGTTTACCTGCTCTTTGAACACCTCCGCCGGTATTTCGTCCACCAAGCCCCTTGGCGCACGGCGAGCCCGCCGAGTCGAGTCCCCGCATGAAGCTTCGTCTCCTTTATTCCAGCTCGGCGGCGAATGGCGACGCCGGCAACAGGAGCCGAAGGCGCGCGTGATTCTCACGCACCATGCGTGAGAATCACGCGCCTTGGGTCCTGCTTCCCGGCTGATTTTCGAGGAAACAGGCTGAAATCATATTTGGCACTCGCCCTGCTGAGAAATTGCTCGGGAATGGGGGATCTGGGTTGTTGATGCGTATCCCAATGCCGGTCTGGACGGTCGTCCGACCGGCATTTTTTTTACAATGGATGCTCGGAAGGCCGCATTCCTGCGGCACCAGGGTCCAGGAAGCATCAGCAAACAGGAAAAACTTAAATGAATATTGGGTCCCTCTTACATCACACGTGGGGCCAGGGGCAGGGTGAGCCGGGGCCGGTTACGGGAGTCAGCGACTTGATTTGGGGCGTGTTGGGGTGAAGACCCCATTAACTAATCACCCCTGTCTAGGCGAGATTCCCACCCAGTTATGCACTGTTATGTCTGACCAAGCCTTGTTTTTACTCGTGGAGGATGCCGAAACGGATGCCATCCTTATTCGACGGGCATTCGTCAAAGGTAATATCATTAATCCTTTGCAAGTGGTCAATAGCGGTGATCAGGCTATTGCTTACCTTAAAGGAGAAGGAACCTTCGCGAACCGTGCTGAATATCCTTTGCCGGAGTTGGTTCTCCTGGATCTCAAGTTGCCCGGTATCGACGGATTCCAGGTGTTGCGCTGGATTCGCCAGCAACCCGAATTTCAGGCGTTGCGTGTGGTTGTGTTGACCTCTTCGGATCGTATTCAGGATGTCAACCTCGCGTATCAACTCGGGGCCAATTCCTTTCTCGTCAAACCGGTTGATTTTGAAAGATTCGTCGAGATCAGTCAGGCCCTGAAAGGTTACTGGCTCTGGTTGAGCAGGGCACCCGAGATCTCTCGGCCGGTTCCGCTCGTGATCGACACTCTTCCAACCACTAAACGAACGGCCGGCGAACCCGGACGAGTCCCTCCGAGCCCGTAGTCCAACTGGGAGAAGAGGGCACCTCACTTCCCCAATTGGATGCTTGCGATGGTCCGGAACATTGGTGTATCTGTAGCGGCGTGAGCTTGAACCTACCCAAGCATTGCTTGGGGTTGTCACGCGTTTCAAGTGGCAATACTGTCGCAAGCTCGCTGTGAATCATTGACCGAAGCGGTTGATTTTCAGGTAGCCGATGTGGCGGAATTGGCAGACGCGCTAGACTCAAAATCTGGTATCCGTAAGGATGTGTGGGTTCGACCCCCTCCATCGGCACCACTAAAGACCAAGGGAAACAGCTTTTTCCAGAACGTCCAGCGTTCTAACCCCGCCTCGTTCTAGCCCAGGCTCTTTAAGAACTTCGCGCAACCCTCCATGATGGCGGGGTTGGATTCCATCTCAACGAAGATGTATTTTAATCCGCCGATCTTTGCGGCGGCAAAGAAATCCTTCCAGTCGACAATGCCGGCACCCATGACCACCTCCTTCTGATGGTCGTTCGGGGCGTAGTCCTGGAGGTGGGCCGAGATGAAACGGCCGGGAAACCTGCGGAAATAGTCCTGGGCCTTGTAACCCGAGGTGATGGCAGCGACCTGAAACTGCATCTTCACCAGTGAGGGATCAAGATGTTCGAGCATCAGGTCGTATTGCGGGCGGCCATCGAGCTTCCCGTCGAATTCACCGTTGTGGTTGTGGTATCCGGCCACCATTCCGCCTGTCTTGACCCTCTCTCCGAAGTGATTCATCTGCTGGCAACGGTTCTTGACCTCCTCGGCGGTCTTGGCCATGAGTCCACCGGAACAGACCATGTGCTTCAACCCCAACTGGTTTGCGAACTCGATCCGCTCGGCCAGGCTGTGGTCATCCATGATCTCGTTCCAAGTGAAGTGGCAACTGTAGGTTTCCAGGCCTGAATCGTTGGTGATCTTCTTGAGTTCCTTGCCGGAGTATTTGACCAGCGGCATGAAGGGTCCCTGGTAACCTTTGGGACTGCACCATTCCACAGTCTTGTAACCGTAGCTGGCCAAGCGGCCCATGGTCTCCTCGGGTTTCAGGCAGATCTCATCCCGGAACACGTAGGATTGGAAACCGATAGGCAGGTTGAGGCCGTTGGGGTTCGTGGCGGCTTGGGCCCAGCCGCGCATCGGTGTGAGAAATCCGGCAGTGGCGAGACCGGCAATTGTGTTAGCCAAAAAAGCTCTTCTGTTCATGGAGGTTCGGTGTGTTAGTGTTGATAATCAAAATCCGCGCCGCGTACGCCTGATGGTTGGACGTTGGCAGAGCGAGCATGGGGCGTCAAGCGCCCGCGAGGTAGGGACATCGCGCTGCGATGTCCCCGCCCGCGTTTAGCGGGCGGAACGAATGCGAGAGGAGGTAAGTGTACATTCCAGCGATGCGCCGCTGAAAGCGGCGCGGACGGCGCAGCGCGCCATCCCTACCGCGCTACCAGCGGAACGCCTATTCTATCGAACTTTTCCCGTGTGGTTGCCTCGCGGCAATTATTTCACGCAGCAACAAAATTCGAGGGCTGCGCCTGTTTAGCAGCCTCTTGGATTATCTCATCACGTCGAAAAGCAGAAACTACCGAGTACCCCAATTCTTCAATTCTCTGGCGGCCGCCTTCCTGGCGGTCGACCAGGACCGCCACAAAAGCGACCTTTCCGCCCTCTTTGTTCACCGCATTGATAGCATTGATAGTTGACTCGCCTTTGGTAACGACGTCGTCAAGCACAACGACCTGGTCTCCGGGCTTAAAATTACCCTCAATCAGCTTTGCCTGTCCGTGGCCTTTAGGCGTTTTACGAACAATGAATACCTGAAGGGGCGGCTTCTGCTGGATCCGGGCTGAATACATTCCCACAGCAAGCGCGAGAGGGTCCGCCCCCATGGTCAACCCTCCAACCGCAGTCACCTTCACGTTTCGAGCACTCGCTTCTGCCTGAATCATCGAGTGCATCACTTGGCCGACGAGCCAGGCGCCGTCGGGGTCGAGGGTCGTTAGCTTGCAATCGAAGTAAAAGGAACTCCGCGCGCCAGACGACAAAAGAAAATCTCCGTAGAAAACGGACTTCTTGCGCAACAGGGCGAGCAACTCCGACTTGGCCATTGAATCTGTCAGCATTCGTTAAGTGTATTCTTTCGGCTGACTTGGGTGGAATCAAATTCTATTTCCGCTTGCTCGCAGCCTATTCACAAACACGCCTACAAGATGTTGGGGTTTCCGGAAAGATAGGACCCCGTATATAGAATCGGTGAATAACTTGTTAAAAACTACGCGAACTCGGCTCCTCTTTCCAGCAGCAGCCCCTTGAGGATTGAACGGTGGCAGTGCGCTTCGTTTTCGCAGTAGCAGCCGACTGAGAAGTTGGTTTGGTGAGATAGCTTCGCGAGCAGTTCAATGGTTCGCGCGTTCTCCGGCGCCGACATTTCGGCGCGGTACTTTTTCGCGAACGCCGACCATTGGGCGGGAGTCTGGGCTGCCTGAGCCATTTTCATTACTGGAACGCTAGGCGCCAGGTTTGGGAACCAGACGTCGTACCAGTCCTCTGAAGCGAACTTGCTTTTGGGCACGCCGCGCGGAGGACGCCGCACGGTGCCGATCCGAAGGCCTTCGTCCGCCGCCCGCGGGGTGCCTAACCGAACAATTCGCACAGACATAAAAGGGTCGTTAACTCTGCTCTCTAATAAGCTCAGTCTCCCACACATTCGGGGCAACCGCAGATAAGTAATCGAAATCTTTTCCCACAGATTCGGGGCGACCGCAGATTAGGGAATCGGAAATCTTCCCCCGCAGATTCGGGGCGACGCAGATAAGTAATCAAAATCTTTTCCCACAGATTCGGGGCGACCGCAGATAAGGGAATCGGAAATCTTCCCCCACAGATTTGGGGCGACCGCAGATAAGGAAATCCGACATCAATGTTCCCGGTGAACCGCTCCGTCCCAAAGTCCTCCTCTCCCCGGCCACTCTCCTCCCGCCTTCTTTGACGGAGCTGCTTCGGCGCGGCAATGCCGAGGAAGGAGAGGGAGAAGGTCGACCACAATCGGGGTTGGGGAGAGGGGTTGGTGGTCCCAATGCTCGCGAAAACTCGAAAGGAGATTTCTCATGAACCGCCGCGACGCCGAGCGAGCGTGAGCGGCCTCCCTGATTCGCGTTCATTCGCGGTTTCCTTGCGAGTTGGCGTCATTTAGTGGCACCAGACTTTTTAGGTTCAGGCCGCTTCTGCCCTTCTTCATCCCACTGCTTGACGGTGGGCGCCTTGCGATAAATGTCTTCCAGTAACTCTTTGTCCTGCTCGGCGTTGCGGCTGACTTTAGGCCTCATGAACACCATCAGCTCGACTTCGTGGCTGCTCTTATCCTTCTTCTTGAAGGCCCAGCCCAATCCCGGTATGTCGCCCAGAATCGGCGTCTTGCGCAACGTATCGGAAACCTGTTTTTGGATAATCCCGCCCAGCACGAGTGTCTGGCCGTTTTTGGCCGTCAGGTCGGTGCGGAAGTTGCGGGTATCAAACACCGACCCCCCCAGGACCGTCTGCCCCGGAACCACGGTCGACGATTCCGTATGGATCCTTAATTCAACGTCACCCGATGAATTAATGTGCGGAGTGACTTCGAGCACCACGCCCACGTCTTTATAGATGAAACTGGTATTTTGCGATCCAATGGTCGAGACCTGTGTGTACTGAGGAATCGGCACTTGCTGGCCGACGAAAAGCCGGCCGGTCTCGTTGTCGCGGATATTGATTTGCGGTTCAGCCAGCACTTTGGCGTCGGTGGTGCGGCGGAGGAACTGCACCAGAAAATCCATGCTGATAGTGCTGTCGAGCACTCCTGAGCGCAGTGTGGTCAGACTTTGCAATACATTAGCCGAGCTGGAGGGAGGCGTATTGACGCTGCTTAAGCCGCCGAACCCCTTTTGATAAGTTGCGTTGGCGTGACCCAGAAACGAGTTGTCATAATCATCGGCGGTGAAAACCTGGCTGCCATCGGGCGACCAGCGCACGCCAAGTTTGTCGAGGAAATCGGCCGACACCTCGACCAACCGGGCTTCGATCAACACCTGGTCGGTTTGGGCGTCCAGTTCTTCGATTAGCTTCAGGACCTGCGGGAAGTATTGGACGTTGGCCGAGACCAGCAGCGCGTTGCTGCGCTGATCGGCCACCGCCCGGACGCGGCCCACCAGGTCGCTAACCTGGCGAACGCCTGAGCGCCCATCGTTGGAACGCGGGTTGTCCGGAGCCCCACCCAGCCAGGGGAAGTACCCTTCCTCCTTGGTCTCCTGTTCGAGGTCGAAACCGGCCTGAGAGGAACTGCTGTTTTGCTGTTGTTGCGGTTGCTGCTGCTGGACTTGTTGCCCCTGCTGCGGTGTTTGGCGCAAAGGTGGCGAGCCATTCTTGGCGAACAGAATGTTGATGCTGTTGGCGACGGTGGATGCCTTGGCAAATCGCAACCCGATTCGCAACGTGCTCTCGCCCGCATCCGAGGGAACATCGAGTTGTTTGAGCACCTCTTCGACCGCAGACAGGCTTTCCTTTGAATTCGACGTCACAATGATGGTATTCGAGTAAGGCTCGCTGGTGATGCGCACTTTTCCGTAAAGCCGGCCCACGTCGCGGTCGGTTTGCGTCTGGGGCTCCTCGTCGTAGAAATAAAAGTACGGCCGTTGTTGGGTTTTCTTCAGGAACAGCTCGTTGAGGACATCTTCGATGTCGACAGCGCTGACGTATTTGAGGTGATAGATTTTCGGAGCCAGGCTGTCATCGGTGATGGGCTCGTCCAGCTCGTGGATCATCTTTTCGATGCTCGGCATTTGCGCCGGCGGAGCCTGCACCACCAGCGAATTGCGGCGGCGATCGGCCACCACGCTCATTTTTTTGCGGCCCTTGTCGTTGCCGCCCGATGAAGAGAAGAAGTAATAGTATGGATAGCGGTTCGAATCCTGGTCCTTGCCCAAATCCTGGAGTTGCTTGGCGACGTCTTGCGCGTCGGCATTCTTCAACAGGAACGTTTGCACCACTTTCTCCTGGGCATCTTCGGTATCGAGGGAAACCACGAGTTTTTCGATCGCGCGAAAGTTGGTTTCGCTGGAAAGGATGATGAGGGAATTGGAGCGATCGTTGGCTCCGACCTGAATCGCCTCCTTGCGCGATTTGCCGCTCATCTTCTGGAAAATAGGCTCCAGCTCCCGCACCAGGTCAGTGGCCGCCACATTCTTGAGCGGCAGCGACCGCACCGTGACGTCTTCCGGTTGGTCGGTATCCAGGATATCGAGCAAGCGCTGGACTTCGGCGAGCTTCGATTTGGGCGCTGAAACAATCAGCCGATTCGAGGTGCGATCGGGCCAGAGCCTGACCTGGGGCGCTGAAATAGCGTTGCCGATGCCTGTGCTTGGGGGACTGCCTCCGCCCGAGCCTGACGAGCGACTGCCGCCGCCGGGCATGCCCATGGGCCCGGGCATGGGCATCGGTGATGGACCGCCTCCGCCTTCCGAACTGGAAGGGCTCTTAGCCGGCGCGCCCCCGGGTGCGGTCACGTTCAAAATCAGCCCGATCAGGCTGCCGACTTCTTCGGCGTCCGCATATTTCAACGGAAAAATCTGAATCGCAGAATCGGAATCGGTGACGTCGAATTCGTGAATGAGCTCGGCCATCAATTTCAGGTTTTCATTATAGTCGGTTACGACCAATTCGTTGGAGCGCTCGTCAATTTCGATGCTTCCTTTGTCTGAGAGGACGCCGCGCAGTTTTTCCTTCATCTCCGTGGCCTGCATATGCTGGAGGGGGAAGATTTTTACCAAACGCTGACGCCCTTCCGGTATGTCTTTGCGGGTAGCGTCCACCAACTCCGGACTCATTTTAGGTTCCTGGCCTTCGGGGGTTATAAGAATCGCATTGCTGGATTCAGTTGCGGTGAAACCCTCGAGGGACAAGGCGCGGTAAACCAAGGTAATGGCCTCGCGTTTGGTCAGTTTTTTCGAGCTGGTAATGGTGAGCTGGCACTGCACGCGCGGGTGTTTGATGACTGTCTTCCCGGTGGTTTGAGCCAGCCACTGCACCACCATGTCTATATTTGCACCCTGCAAGCTGAGCTGGATCTCGTCGGAGCTCTTGTCTGGAGCGGCCTTGGTCGAGCCATCCTGGTTGGTGCTGGTCGTGGCACCGTCGGTCGGCGCCGCCGGGGAACTCGGCTCCGGCTTAGCCGAGGCATTCGCCTCAGCCGCCGCGGCAATAGTCGGACCGGCCTCGGGCTTCTTTTTGTCCGCGGCCGGTTGCGCGTCCTGAGCCACCGCCAGAGAGCAGAACAAAACAAGGGCGGCCATCACCTGACACAGAGAACCGAGACCATGCCTTGGGAATATGAACTGCACCCGGGTCAAAGTGGCTCGCGCCAGCGGCTTGGAGTGCGGCGCTATGCGCCGCTTTCGGTCGTGGTGCGATCCTAAAAAGCGCCGCACAGCGGCGCACTCCAAAACCTTCGGGTTCCCGTTCAGTGCACTGACGAATTGTGGTTCCGGTAATGGTTTCATTTGGGACTGTTGGTTTGTTTCGACAAAAGGGATTCACTGCCTAGCCCGGCGAAAATTGTCAGTTCCTTCTGCTGTCCTTGCTCTTCAACCAATACGCGGTTGAGTCCGACTCGGATGAGCTTCACGCCGCCCAGTTCTTCCCCTTCCTTAATTAATCCGGTCTGACCATTTGGGGCTCTGAAGAAGACGTCTTTGCCGGCAATGCCGAGCAAGGCCATGGGCATGGGGCGCATTACTGGCGCGAGGATCTCGCTGTCGATGACGCGATCGATACGGGCCTGGACCGGCGGCGGCAAAACCGGCCCGGCACCTGGCATTCCTGGCATGCCAGGCATTCCCCCATGAGGCATGCCTGGGAAGTGGCCTGGAAACGCCCCCGGCGGCATGCCTGGCGGCATGCCCGGAGGCAAATTCGGGCCGGCGGTCTGCATAGGTTCCGCATTAGAACCAGGCTTCCGGCCCGCTTGGATTGGAAGCGCGTTCGAGTTCTGTGCGAGTGAATTGGTGGCCAAAGCCATGCTGTTGGTCCCGAGAACGACTTGGTTTGTTTTTCCGCTCGGACCGTTAGTTGTGTTCGCCAGGTTCGTGCGGGTCAGGTCGGCGACATTCGTCGAAGCGACCACCACGTTGGTGCTGTTGATGGCGTTGGTTTTTGCGGCCGTGGCCGCTTTCGAAGCCGCATTGGTGGAGTTCTTCGTGCCGGTGGCCACGGCATTGGTCGGCATCTTCGATGCGGCGGAGTTCGTTGTCGCCGATGCCAACGCCGGCAATGCGGGAATGGTCACGTGGTAGAGCGGGTTAACGTGCACGATGGCCAAGGCAAGGCGGTAAATCACCAGGGCCAGCACCAATCCGCACACGATTTTTAAAAGTGCCTCGTTACGCATGGCTCTTCTCCGGTTTCCATTGGTCGAAATCCAAAACCACAAAGGTCAGGCTTAGTTTTACCTGGCCGGGCCGTGAGGGTTCGGAACTGATTTGGATGGTGTCGATGAGCAACGGGTAGCCAAGACTGTGGGTTTGTTCGACAAACTTGAGCAGGGCAGGGGCCGGCCCGGCGGCCTCCAGCTGGATGGACCCGAGCTCTTTGCTCGACGGGCGGGCTGGCGTTTCCCGCACCGGCCCAATCTGAACGCCGCCGCCCAGGGCCGCTCTTTGAATGGCGGCGCTGGCTTGTGCCAAAACGGTTTCGCGGGTCAATTTGACCGGATCCATCTGGAAACTCTCCATCAGCTTTTGAGTGTGCTGCGCTTTACTCTGGTAGAGAATGGCCTTTTGGCGAAGAGTCGAGGCTTCGGTGAGCAGTTGCTGGTACTGTGCGTGTTTGCTCGCGATAAAGCTCCAAACCTGCCATCCGCCGAACAGAACCAGATAAGCCCCGAGCCCAAGGGCGCCCAGGCGGATGGTGCGTTGTTCTCGTTGGGTGAATGCGCGCATGGTTAGTTCTTGCCCGTGTTGGCTGGGATTGGGGCCGAAGAGTGGCTGACGCCAAGACTCGTTGTTTCGCCGGATTCGGTTTGGGGATCCCTGCGGACTGGGAAGTCCGCGCGCCGGGGCGCCGGCATGCCCGGCCTGGCCGCTCCCGGTGGGGGACTGGCTGAGCCTTTGTGTTCGTTCGGCGCTGAGGCCGGTTCGGCCGGAGGATTCACGCGTTCGTTTGGTGATTTCCATTGCGCGGTCATGCGCACGTTGACTTTTTGCCGATCGGGAGTCGGCGCTTGTTCATCCACCGACACCGCCGCGAAGAATCCTGAGTCGACGAGTTTTGCGCGCAGGTCGGCCACTTGCTGACCGTCATGCAGAGAGCCGCGCAGGGAAATTTCTCCTCGACGGTTCATGGAAACGGAATCGAAACGGGTGCCGGGCGGGGCCGATTTTGCCAGGACCAGCAGTGCGTCGAGATAAGGCGGCTCGTTGGCCTGAAGGTACTGCAAGAAATCCAATTCCCGATCGATGACGCCGAGGCGGCGCTGGTCGTTCTTAATTGCCGCGAGCTTGTGTGCCAGATGCGGTTTGAGCACGAGTGCCTCGGCGTAAGGCAGGACCATGCCCAGGATGAGTAATCCGGCGGCCAGGCCTGCCCATTTCAACTGTTCGCGCGGCGGCATCCGCGTGGTGCCCTTGGCCTGCTTGAGCTGCAGCACCAAGGGCGGGGTTCCGACAGGGCTCGCCAGCGCTCGCTGCAGACCCAGCACCGCCGATGAACCGGCCGCATCCCCCGGCTCGTCCACCACTCGGCATTCGATTCCCTTGCCGATTCGCCCCGTGAGCTCCGTCGTGAAATCAGATTGAGTAACCAAGCCGCCGAGGCCTGTTACGTAAAGCGCTCGCCCGATGGATTGCCCCTTGATCAGTTCGACTAATTCCTGGACCGGGCTCGGTGCCTCGGAGGGCGCAGGAGGAACGTTGCCACCGAACGATGCGACTCCGTGGGCCTGTGACACCGCTTCAGGTGAGGGGGTCCGCGGCGGATGGGGCGCGCGTGACCAATGTTCCCGCCCCCATGGCAGCACCCGGACTGCGGTCGGGAAACCGACCTCCATTAAGATCAATTCCGAATACGAGCCCCCGACATCCAACACCGCGTATGAGCCCGGCGGTTGGGGACAAACATAGGTTCGGTCGAGGGCGGCGAGGGTAAAAACCGGTAGGGCACCACAATTGTCGAGAATGGCCGCGTATTCTTCGAGCAGGTCTTTCTTGACGGCTGCCACGAGGAATTCCTGTTTGCCATTCGAATGATTTGGGCCCGCTCTTCCCCCGTTAAGCGCCTGTGCTCCCCAGGCCAGTTGGTCGGGAGACAAAGGGAATTCCCGTTCGATTTGCAGCGGCAGCATGCGCTGGACTTCGTCCTTGCTGCCGGTCGGCATGGTCAGCCGGCGCAAGGAGACGCCTCGCGCGCCAATCGCGAAATGGACGCGCGCACGCGGTTGCCAGGCTTTATGGTCGATGAATTTTTGGAGTCGGGTCGTCAATTCGGTTTTACACGTGTCTGTTAGCCGGCCGTCCGCCAGTCTTTCCAACCTGACTTCAAGCGTCTGGCTTCCGTTAAGGGCCCGAAGCAGCTCTTGTCCTGCCTCGATGAAAATCTGAGCCTGGTTCATGAACTGCGCCGTTTTCATAAATTGTCCTCGCGATAGGAAAGGGTAGTCACGCCGCGTAATCCGATATGGACTATCTCCTGGATCCGCTGTCGCGCGCCGGTCGATTGGACCTTGCCTTCACACAGGATTCGGTATGTCTCGGATCTTGCGGTCACGCGCGGGGCGACCTGTTTTAGAATATCCGGTGTGACGCCTTGAACCTTCAATAACCAGGCAATGTTCGGGAAGTACCCATTGGATTGGCGGAAAGAGATAATCGCTTGCGCCAGCTCTCGCGAAAGTCCTGGCAAACACGACAGTACCTCGAGACTGGCGCTGTTGAGGTTGACCAGCCCGGACAAGTCCGACCCGGAATCCACCGTCAGGTCATCCGCGATGTCCATCAGCAGGTTTGCGTCAATGACTTTAGGCCCTTGCGGAGTCGACCCTTGGCCGGGGGGATTCTGCCCTGGCTGTGCAGTGGGTTGGATATCGGGTCCGCCGCCCTGGCCCCGCTGGTTTTGATCGGACGCAGCTACTACGTCCAAGAGATTGGCAATGCTATTGAAGCGATTCTGCCCACGATAAGCAATGATCGCTTTGGCGATATCTTCGGTGATGCCTTTGACTCCGGTGAGCGTGGTCTGGTCGGCCGATTGTACATTGATGCGATCAATCCCGGCGGCATTCACGTTGTTCACCATCGAATCGACGGTGAGTTGCCCCGCCCAACCTAAGTCGAGCATGTCATTGACCCCGCTGTCCCCTTGCTCCTCATCCTGATCCAGCATGCCGTTTTGCTGTTGGTCCTTTCCGAATAATAAATCCGGGCTGACGCCGCGGACGCCCAACAGCTCGCGGATGGTTTGGAACGGACCATTACGCGGTAGATACGGTATTTGCATCGAGAGGTAATATTCGGCTTCAGCGCCACCGGGCGTGACGGTGTTATCCTCGTCTCGCCAATCGATGATCGAGGCCACGACGTCCGGCGTCATTGCGTTCGGGGTCTGTGCGTCCAGCCTGGTCAGTTCTTCCGCGGAAGCATTGTTTGCGTTCAGACGGCTTTCCTCGTCGCTCGCCCCGTACAAAACTCCGCCGCCTTCATCGGGCCGGCCACGGTGGATCACCCGAAACTGGCCGCGGCCAAATTTTATGTCTCGAAATTGCTCGATCGAGTCGGTCAACTGTCCCGAGTAATTCAACGCGCTTCGACTGCGCTGCCGGGCGTCCTGGTACAGCAATGCCTTGGCCTTTTCGATCCCGGCGATGGCCAGATAATGCGCCTGGATTTTGTCGCCGTAATTCTTCACCACGAACAAATCCATCCGCGCGGTGTGCAACACGCCAATGACGATTACTGACAACAGCGCCAGGCACCACAGGACTCCCACCAGAACCGAGCCTGCCGAGGTTCGGAGTCCCGCCTTGAGGCGGAGCGACGCAACAGGTTGCAGGTTGCAGGTTCCAGGTTGCCGGTTGACTCCGCTTTCGTAAGCTGACAGGAAACCTGGGCTTCTAAGCTCCAGTTCGAGAGCTGGGGCTAGGCAGAGCGGGCAAACACTGTTCCAACCTGCAACCTGCAACCTGCAACCTGTAACCCACGTGGCGCTTCCCGGTCGGCCGTGTTCGCCATGTTGGTTGTTAATCATTGAACCCCTCCCGGAACCTGTCCCGAGGTCTGATTCTGCGTGCTCGTATCCGGTGCGGCGTTGGTCGAGCTTCCCGCCGACGGAGCAGTTTTGCCGCTGTCGGCCAGCGTGAGTCGCGCCACTGTTTGAAACACCAGCGGCGGTTCGTTCGTCGTGCTCCCCTGGTCTTCGTTAGGTCTGGTTCGCGGGTTGGAGTCGAGCCAAAGCGTTATTCGCACGGCTTCAGGCAACCCGGAAAGATTGGCCTGCACGCGCTGCGAAAACTGCTGTTTGCCCCGCAGGTCCGTGTCGCCCCAGCTCTCGTACCAATCATAGCCATCCGAGTATTCAAATCGCAGACCGCGCACGCCTTTGGCTATTTCTTCCCGGCTCCCGCCCGAGAGCGGATCAAGAGTGATGTGTGGATTGCGCCGGCGCCACAGACTGAGTCGGCCGGTGCGCGGATTCTTATCGAGAAAGACGCTGACAGCGCAAAAATCACTTTCGCCACTGCGCCGGGGCGTATAATTGTGCGTGGCAAAATCCAGGCTGTCTGCTTCCACATCTCCGGACGTGCGGTGAGTTCCCAAGAATTCATAATCCTGCGAAAGCGGGCAGGCACAACGCAGATCGGCGGTGATCAGAGCCATGGCAACTCGCGCGGTTTGGAAAACCTCGAGACGGGGTTCGATTAGTTTCTGGCTCGAAACTGCCGCCTGCAGGCAAAGATACGCGCTCACCAGCACCAACGACATCAATGCGGCGCTAATCACCAGTTCAATCAAAGTGAAAGCGCGCTCAGTCCCACCCTGGCGCCAAAGGCGTCGCTCATACCAGCCTAGGGCCGCAGCCCTAGGAGAGGACATCCGTAATGTGTCTTGCGGGCCAACGGCCTGCGTCGCCTGCGCACATTCCGCAAGGGAAAACGCGCCTTTGGCGCTTACGAATCGATCTTCGCCCCATTTACCTGGGGTTTCGGCCCAGGCTGGTATAAAGGACGCCGTTGGCGTCCAGTTCTGAACCAGCACCCATTGGCGTTCGATTCCGCTTCGTTTCATCGGCGGTTGCTCCTTCGACGTGAGGAGTCGGAATAGGGCCGATTGTTGGTAACGCTGCCCTGCAGGTCTTCCGGCACTTCGAACAAGAGCGTTTTGAGTTCGTAAATCGCTTTGCCGGAGTTGGCATTCTCAATCACCACCGAGACCTCATGCAGTCCGTCAACCCCAGCCGGACCGAGCGTTTGCTGCCACCGATACAGCGGCAAGGCCTCGCCGCAGTCGCCCTGAGTCGTCCCGTCCTGAAGTCCTCCCTCGGCCCGGAGCGTCTCGATTTGTCCGGCGGCAAACAACGCTGCCACGGTCTGCACCTCGGAATCTTTGGTTGAACTCAACGCGGTCGTTACCCCTTGAATCATTCCTGTCAGCGCCACCGCTAAAATCAGCACCGCGCAAAGGATCTCAACGAGCGAGAAAGCGGAGGCAAGGTTCGGAGTCCCGGCTTCCGCGGGAGCCACGAAACGGGTTGCAGGTTGCTGGTTACAGGTTACAGGTTGACCGCTGACAGGAAACATGGGCTGCTGGACTCCAGTTCGAGAGCTGGGGCCAGGCAAAGCGGGCAAAGACAGTCCTAACCTGTAACCTGTAACCTGTAACCTGTAACACAGAAAAACGCCGTTCGACGACCCCAAGGATTTTTGCTGGTTCTGAATGTGCATGGAGAATTCCGGGTCATCCACTCATTCGGGCGATAGTTCCAGCACCTCCACGCGCGCTGTGACCGAATCGATCCTTAGTCTTAAGCCGTAGCCGGCCTGGTCACGCAGTACGACTTCTGTGGCGTCCGCCGTCCCATCCGGATAAAAGGCTATCGTATCTGACCTGGTCTGAGCTTGTTCATCGGTCGTGGTTTGCTCCTCTTGCAGTTCGGGCTTCTCAGTCAATTCTTGGGGTTTTCGGATTTCCAGGGCAATCCGCTCATCCAATTGGCCCGAACTCCCCGCGACGTCTTTGAGCGGCGCGAACTCGGTTCTTTTGCCCTGGCCACGAACGCGTCGTTCGACCGTGTATTTGTGGTTTTGTTGGTCGAGGCGAACCACATGGATCTCATTCAGGCTCACGGCTCGGCTGTAGGCGAGGCTGAAAACATTCACCAGTTCACGGCCCGATGACCGCAGCAAAGCATCCCCAAACGTTCCCTTCATCTCCGGCAAAATCATCGCGCTTAAGATCCCGATCAGCAGCATGACCACCATCAACTCGATCAACGTGAATCCTTCCCGGAAGCGCTGGCGTCCCGTCGGCATGGTTCCTCTTTTCTCTACCGTAAGGCTTGAGTCGAAAACCACGGATGGACACGGATGGACACGGATAAGACCGAGAGGCGCCGAAGGCGAGTTGAACTTGCGGCGTTGATGAGGAGATGAAACAGACTGGCCTGGCTTCGGCGGCAGGTCCAGCGCTGTCTCATCAGTGTGCATCGGGGTTTATCCGTGGTTCACATCGGATGGTTACCGTCTTCGGCTGGGGTGAAAGGGCTCATTCCCAATTGCCGATATCCGCCCCGTTTCCTTCGCCACCGTCCACGCCATCTGCGCCGCGGGACCAGAGATCGAATCCAGTGGTATGATGCACGCCCGGGGAGCGGTACTGGTAAGGGTTGCCCCACGGGTCATTGCGCAGTTGCTTGATGTACGGTCCGCGCCAGTTTTTGTCGTTACCGGCCGGTGGCTCAACCAGCAACTTCAGACCTTCCTCTGTAGTGGGGTAGCGATCCATATGGACGTAGAGGCGTTCGAGTGCCGATTCCAGCTCGGCCACGTGCCCCTTGGCGGCGCTAACCTTTGCCTCGTGGGTGGTGCCCATGAATTTTGGCAGGATGGTCGCCGCCAGCACGCCGAGGATGATCACCACGACCATGATCTCGATGAGCGTGAAGGCTGCACGGGCACGATTTCGTTGGATTGGAATTTTCATTGGTAACCTCTTAGTGAATTTCGCTGCTCATCTTGAAAATGGGCAGCAGCAACGCGATCACGATGAAGCCCACCAGGGCTCCAACGACAAGTATCAACGCGGGAGCCAGCAGCGAGATCAGCGTCTTGGTCCGCGCCCGCATGTGGCGCTCTTCAATTTCCGCCACCTTCAGCAGCATTTCATCGAGTCGGCCGCTCTCCTCACCGACATCGATCATCTGAACCACCGTGCGTGGGAAAATATTCAGCTTGCGCAGCGGCCCGGCCAGCGAATCGCCGCCCCGCGTCTCTTCAGCCACGCAAGCCACTTGCCGCGCCAGGACACGGTTTCCGATGGTGTTCTCGACGATTTTAAGCGCGGGCAACAGGGACACACCGCTCTTGGCCAAGGTGCCGAGCGTCCGGGCAAAGCGGCTCAATGCGGCGGCGCGAAACACGGAACCCATCACCGGTAACCGCAGCTTGGCTCGATCCCAGAGTTCGCCGCCTTCCGGAGTGCGGCTGTAGTACCACAAACCACCGATCGCTCCAGGCACGCCCAGGACCACTCCCAGCCAGTAATGATGCATGAACCCGCTCACTTTGAGCAGGAGCAATGTCGGCCAAGGTAAAACATGCAACATTTCCTGGAGCATGCCGAACAGCCGCGGCATGACCCAGGTCAACAGCACCGTTACTGTTACCACCCCAAATCCCAGCACGAACAATGGGTACGCCACCGCCGAAACGACTTCGCTCCGCACTTCGTCTTCGTGTTCCAGCAAGTCCGCCAGGTCGGACATCACTTTCGGCAACACGCCCGCCTCTTCGCCGACGCGAATCATGCTGACATAGAGATTCGGGAAGAGCGCCGGATCCTCCTGCAGCGCCGATGACAGTGATGAGCCTTTTCTCACCGACTCGGCGATTTTGGAAATGACCTCGCGCAGCGCCGGGTTCTCTTCATCGGCCAAACCGTCGAGGGCCTGAGGGATGGGAATCGCCGCCGCAAGCAGCGCGCTCATTTCCCGGGTGAAGGCGGTAATATCCTTTCGGCTGACGCGCTTGCCGAACGCGCCGGCTTCGCGCAACGACGCGAGGCTGTTCGCCGAACGTGCAGCGTCGGTTGCCTTTGCGGCGGCCATCGCCGGCGCGACTTCCAGGGTGGACGGGAACAGGCCGCGATCCCCTAGGAGCCGAAGGGCGGTCTGGCGGTCCTCGGCTTCAATAATGCCGCCGACCGCGGCGCCGTTTCCTTCCATGGCCTGATACCGAAAGGCCGTCATTCAAGCAAATCTCCTGAAGAGACACGCAGGATTTCTTCCAGCGAGGTCACGCCAGCGGCGGCTTTGCGCAGAGCGTCCTGGTGCATGGTCACCATCGTGCGCTGGGCGGTGGCCTTGAGCTCCGCATTGGAGCGCCTTTGGAGGATCAGTTCGCGCAATTCTGTGCCGATGGCCAGTAATTCAAAAATCCCAATTCGCCCGCGATAACCCGTGCCGCGGCATTCCTCACAGCCGTGTCCCTCGTAAAAGACTCCCTCGACGCTGTGTCCGCCGAGGGCTTCCAGCCGCTGGCGGACTCCGGATGAAACCGGGGCCGGTGCTTTGCATTGTGAACAGAGGCGGCGCACCAGCCGTTGCGCCAGCACACCTTCCAATGAGGACGAGATCAGGAAAGCTTCCACCCCCATGTCCAGCAGCCGGGTCACGGCCCCGGTCGAGTCGTTCGTGTGCAGGGTGCTGAATACCTGGTGCCCGGTGAGCGCCGCGCGGATCGCGATTTCGGCCGTTTCCGAGTCGCGAATCTCTCCCACCATCACCACGTCCGGATCCTGACGCAAAATCGCCCTCAGCCCATTG
>Ga0070741_10003612_pt1 | contig 37858 bp, 38 predicted proteins | sample Coa_R1_4_FD_66440 | JGI IMG/M metagenome (GOLD analysis project Ga0070741, IMG submission 66440) | Surface soil microbial communities from Centralia Pennsylvania, which are recovering from an underground coalmine fire - Coalmine... | ecosystem: Environmental > Terrestrial > Soil > Unclassified ... | reverse complement strand
CAGCCGGTGAGTGTTTTGGCAACGGGATTCATACGGGTGATGCGTCCCTTCGCATCCGTGGCCAGCACCGCATCGCCGATGCAGTCGAGCGTAATGTCGAAATCATGCGCGGTCTCATGCAGCGTCGCGGCGCCCACGCTTGCCTTGTACGACTCGGAAAGAGGCGTCATATCCTGCCTGTTTGGTAGTTCGGCTGAGCCGATAGTCAGGCCTTGGCCGGGTTCACGTCAGGTTGTTGCTTGCCGCGTTAAGCAGTTTCCTTGCCAAAGCTTTGACGATTGCGTGGCGATCAGAATCAAGTATTAGAAATCTGGCAGTCCACTTGGAGTCAGGGCGAAGTTCTGCGCAGAGTGTGTCCATCCTGCTTCAGGTTCAGCGGCCGACGCTGACCGTCATAGCAACTCCCGAGAGCGACACGCCAAAGCATCTGCATCCGAGCAGTTATGCATAGCGGCGCCGATATTCTGCGAGATGGGCTCGCAGTTTTGCTGGAAAGGACGTAGTTCGTGCTTAGCCCCAATGACCCCCGCCGCCGTACTTCTATGTCCGCTCAGGTCGCATCGAGACGATTGATCGAGACTTGCTGATGGGCCATTGGCTGCAGACTCGGCAGCAGCGCCCAGCCGTTGCGGTTTCGATACTCGGAGAAGACAATGCGTGTCGATTTATGTTCTCACGCCGTGAATGTATGGAAACCTATCTCCGATCACGGCAAGTGGCTGGCTGGATTTCCTGAGTAGCGGTCCAGTCAAGGCTGCCGATGTCGAGCAGCCGCAAACGAGAGAGGCACGACACTGGAGCGCCACGAACAGTAACGCCGCCTCTTCGAGGCCTGCCACGCGCAAGGCACGCGACGAGAAGTCCGTTCCGGCTATGGCGGGTTCACCCGGACTACCACATCCATCCTGGGGAGTTGGTAGCGCGCGCAGGGGAGCTTGTTATCGACGACGGCTCGCGCAACTATCGCGACCTCTATCAGGAGACCGTGAAGGCTTTAGGACGGATGATAGAGGCGCTCGCAGGTAGCGGCGTCAAGCCAGTGATCGAAACGCACTTCAGCACCATTGCCCCGAGCGCGAGCCTAGCCTATCGCCTGGTGCAGCATTTCGGGCCGACTAGCAGCGGCGTCTAACTACGACCCGACCAATCTCATCATCGAGGGCCGTGAATCCTGGCAGATAGGGCTTGAGCTGTACTTCGCTATCAATTCGCCCTTTGGCCCTTCGTCCGGGCGGGCACAGGATTAGCGCTCCACCCCGGAGACCCTGCATGTGCACCGCGAGCTACACGTGCTCGTACGGTGCACGGAGCATGGTCTTGTTCGGTCTATGCCGTTAGCTAGTTCAAATTAACCCAAATGTGCTCTACGCGAATGCGCCTATCTGCTCCGGTGCGGAAATTGCAATCGACGTGCGCGTGGCTCGAATGCGCGACCACATAGAGGGATGTCGTAAGTTTTATCCAGACGATGTTACCAGCTGACACGCTCAATGTTTTCGACATGATATGGTGATTATCCACCCAGTATGCAGCGTGGGAGTTGTGGCGATGCTCATCGATGATGTTCGCGGTTTGTTCCCCATCCCAGTAACTTTGGAAAAGATCGAAGTGCAACTTGAGCCGTAGCTCGGCATGCGTGGAGGTATACCAGTGGTCATGGGCACTGACGGCCACGTCACCTTGGAAATCCACGTGCGGCTCAACTAAGAGGCTTCCCGCAGCTGAAGGAAAGTAATAGAACCACAAAGTGCAGTATTGTGTTCCATACGCTACCGCTTCAATTCCCCATCCATCTCCAGTCATATGACGTTCAGGATTGAGCTCCCCAAGCCCTAAGTTGAAACCGCAGTCCTCCGCATTGCCCCATGCCTCGTAGGCCGGCGGGAAAAGCCAGGTATGCGAATCAGCCAGCACGGCCGCTTGCTGCATAGCGATTTGTTCCTTGCGAGCGCGCCTGGTGGGCGGCGGTTTGATCATGCGCAATTGCTCGTGTGCGCGCTTCTCCCGTTCAAGTTCCTTCTCCGATTCTTGTTCCAGAACGCTGACGTTGATTCCCGACCTGGTAAGCTCCTCTTTGAATTGTGCGTCTGTGCGCCCTGTCTCCTTAAGTATTCTTGACTGGCGCTGTACCTCCTCGGCCTCGTATTTCCACCTTGCTTCGTCGTCCTGACGGAATTCCTTCAGCTGTGATCTAAATTGATCAGGCGTCATCAGTCGTCCTCCTGTTTCATTCATGCACTAGGTGTCACGGGCGCCGGCATCCCGCCACTGTCGATCAACTGAGTAAAGCCTCGTTCTGATCAGCAGCCCGGATGTGGCATCCATGGGTTAACCATAGCACTATGCGATGCTGGTGAAGCGGCCCACAGACGGCACGCCAGCCGCGTTCAGGATGAACAACATGTACGGGCCAGGTGGAGCAATGTTGCCGTCTGCAGGCGCCATAACGTGGATTCGACCCGGATCGCGCCCGGTAATTGGCAGCTTGATATACCGCTGACCCGCGTCCGTGTGGTGCGTCATGGCACAGGGCCGCATGAATACCACGGAATCGATGCTGCCGGCATCCGGCGTGTCGATATCAATGGTCGCACCGTAGGCCACGCTCGCAGGCGCTCCACCGATCGACGGCCTGGGTCCACGCATCAGGTAGGACGGTGTGAATATCTCCAGATATCGTTGATCGCGAGCAGGCGCGCCGCCTAACGTCGGATCAACTCCACCGGCTGTCAGAACGCGTCCGTCCGGAAGCAAGACCGCGATAGAGTGGTACTGACGGGGATGCGCCATCGGCGCAGTCAGCGACCAAGTGTTTGTAGACGGGTGATAGATTTCGCATGGAAGGACCGGCTGAGGATCAGCGCTCCACTTCCCATTTCTTTGGCCTCCGACAGCCATTATCGTGCCGTCCGGCAAGAGCACGCCGTTGACGTTCCCGCGCGGATAGTTCATATCCGCAGGCGGGACTCGCTGCCATGCAGGCGCAGGCGAGAGACGCGTCACGTCGATACGCTCGCAGCTCTGCGGATTCCTGCTGGTAGGAACCCCTGATACGCCGCCGCCGAAAATCGTGATGATGGCTGAGGGCGGGGAGACGGTCGTGTCGATTTGAATGACCGCGGTTCCCTCTTGCCGGTCGAAGAACTGTTGCTGGCCCAAGTTAATCCAGGATCCAGCATTGGGGCCAGTGAGCCGGAGATAGGCCGTCTGCGTTGCGACCGCGGACGCCCAGCCTGCGCGCGAGTAAAACACTTCACCACTCGGCAACAGATGCAGGCTCGGATAGAGCTCGGGAAACTCGTGATCCCCACCCGCCACAGCGGTCCATGCATTGACTGCCGGATCGTAGATCTCAATCGGTGCGATCCCACTCAATCCGGAAACGGACAGGATTCGCCCATCGCTCAACGTCAGCAAGGTGGGATACCAGCGCGCCCGTGCCATGTTGGCGGCCACCCCGGCGGCAGTCCAATTCGGATGCGGGATCGAAAATATGAGCGGAGTTCACCGTCCCATTAGGCGCGCCACCGGCCACCAGCAGCCGACCGTCGGCCATCCAGGCGTGCCCGCTGCAGAAGAGATCCTGATCGTAGGTCTGACTGGTAAAAGTGTTGCTCGCAGGATCGAATACGCGCGATTCATTTGGATAGCCAACTTCGGCCGTACCGGAGTAGAGCAACACCTTTCCGGTTGGCAAGACCGCCGCGTGAACTACGAAGACAGGCGAATCGGGGAGGCTCTCCCATCGACCGGTGTCGTCTCCACCGCAGATGTGATGGTCGATCTTGGGGCACTCATTTTTTTCTGTGCACTCAGGCAGGTGGAATTCCAGCTTTTTCTGAATCGCCGGGGTGACCTGTACTTCCTGCTCCGCCCGCACTAGGGCCGCCATGCCTTGCATCATGTGCATCTCAACATGGCAGTGAACCAGGAAGTCCCCGCACAGTTTTATCTTCTTGCAGTCATGATGTGGCTGTTTCTGCGAAAGATCGGCGCCGTCATCCTCGCTGCCATGACAGTGCGAGCCATGTTCCGAATGACCTGAATCTGCATGCGAGTGCTCTCGGCTGCCTTCGCCGTAATGCGAGTGATGATGACAGTCTGGAAGGAGGATCACTGGCGGAACGATGGTATCGACGCAGAAGGACTCGGCGGGTCCAAGGCTGCGGGTGTCCATGTGTTCGTGGCCCACCTTGAAGCGCTGGCCGTGCGTGTGGAAATTGTGCCACTGCTCTGACAGATCGAGATTGAAGACATACCAGCGAATCCGCTTTCCGGATTTTGCGACGATAGTCGGCGTATTGCCGACGTATGCACGCCCGTTGATGCCACCCTGCTGCAGTCCGCCAGTGGTCGAATCGGTTACCGTGTGCGGCTGCGCGCCCGCGTGCGTCCAAGTAACAGTGCCGCCTGCTTGAATCGTCACGTCATCCGGCTGAAATCGGGCAGGACTGTCCAGGATCTGCACTGCTGCGCTCGGCGTACCGGCCGCTGTTACGCGCACGCGTCCGGTCATCGGATGGAAGTTACAACGGTAGTCGTAGGTGCCCTCGGTGGCGAAGGTGAAAGAGAACGTGTTTCCGGCCGTCAGCGCCCCGCTGTCGAAGAGGCCGGTGCGGTTCGGCCCCGCCAAGCGGTGCATGAAGAAGGGAACCTCGTAGTCAGGTTCCGGAAGACTCTCATCACGAACGATGATTCCGCCGAACAATCCACGATTGGTGCTCTCTGCAATATTCATGTGGTGATCGTGGAAGGGCCAGCAGCCGATCGTGTCAGAAGTGACGTCGAACACGTAGGTCCAGCTCTTGCCGGGACAGATCGTATCGCTGCGTCGGCCATCGTGACTAAGATGATGTACACCGAACGGCCACGAGCCATCCGAGTCGATGCCGTAGATCAAACCATGCACGTGGAAGCTGTGCGGCTGATCGTCCGCGTTCAAAACGTGGATGAATAGCCGCTCGCCGGGCTCGGTATAGATCACCGCGCCGGGAATACGTCGATCGAAGGCGGGCTCGTTGATATCTGCTTCAATGAGCTTGGCAGCATTCGGGATTGTGTAGCTTGGATCAAGATACTCGCGGAAGACGATGGCATCCAATCGACTAATAGCAACCTCGGAATCTGAGATCGTTCCATCCTCATACCCGTGGCTGTACATGCAATCACGGCGGAATAGGATCTTCTCAGCATCATCCGAAGCCAAGGGACTGTAACCAGGAAGTTTTTCGATTTTCAGATATACATCGCGGCATCGAGACATTGCTGCTTTCCTCCTGGGCATGCGGCGGAACGACGGCGTCAACTCACAGAGGAATCAGCGCCGACCAAGGTGTCATCGAGCCGATAGAGGCGGCGACACTTCAATGCTTCCGTGCTAGTGGGCGTAATTGCCTAACGAGGAACGCCCTGTCTATCCACATTAGGGGATTCGCGTGCCGGGAGCGATCCGCTAAAAGTAGTACGTCTTAACGTTGCGACGAGGGACGGCGTATTGGTGTGGTCGGTAAACAGCACCTTCTAAAGCAGGGCGCAGGCTTGTCGAAGGCAGAAAATGGAGGACTGGATCCAGCCCGTCGGAGAGATGGCAGACGTCGTGGGGAGCGCCTATAGGCCAGTAAGGGGCCAACATTCTCGCCGTACGTCGTCGGCGAGATCGAGACGATCACTAGAATCCCCTGCTGAAACCCTTGAATCGTTTACTTGCGACTCTTTGATTTATCGGATCAGACCTGCATGAACGGCCTGCGCGATCGCTTGCGATCTGGTCCGAACACCAAACTTGTGTTTGACTGAAGCAATATGGAAATTCGCTGTACTTTCGCTGATTCCGAGTTCGCGCCCGATTCGCTTCGAGGAATGACCACGAGCAGCGAGGGAAAGCACTTCGAGTTCTCGTTTGCTGACTTCGCGCGGTAACGTGTCGATAACATGAAGCCGATTCCGGACACTATGGAAGAACCACTCATGGAAGTAGGTAGCAAATAGATAGACACGCCCTACTGCAAGCTCGAGCTTCTGTTCTTCGGGCAAGGTCTCGCACGATGAGTTGAGCCCGAACATGCCTTTCTCACCCATAGCGCTTCGTATGGGAACGGTGATGCCACTGCGCACCCCGTATTCACCCGCTTCCTTGAAGAATTCGTCCGCCCTCGCCCCGAAGCTTATCTCTGAATCCCACACAAAAGGAATTGCGTGATGCAAACAACTTTGCACGCAAGGATCGATGTCAAAATAGGCCTTCCTGCAATAGCGATTGGTCCACTCGGCTGACATGGTAGTTACCATTGCAATATATCTATCACGTCCGTCACCCGGCAGGACCGCTGCGTACATCAAGTTCTCAAAACCGATCTGATGCACAATCTTAGAAACCGCTACCACCAATTGCGTCCCGGTCTTCGCTTCCAACACTGGGGAAATCAACGCGGGCACATGCCCATGGGTCATTATGGGCGCCGTACTTACGAGGTCTGATAAACGCAGCATTTGAAACATACCGCTCTATTCCTGACTGACTCGATTCCTCTTGGAGGCCTCTCTGCGCCACGCTACTCGCGTGACGCAGCGTTAATGACTTCTGACGCGGGACGTTGGTGTTTCTGCACCAACGACCCGAGCGTGGGTGCATTCGAACCTGCACCGCGAGCAAGCTGAAGGCGCAAGTCTTCCTACGGTCGGCCTGGCTCACCCAAGTACCCCAGGCATACGCTCTGCCCGCCAGGACGCATATGCCCAGCTCCCCAAGTACCACGGTGAACAAGCAGCTAAGCCTATTAATATCTCAATGTTGATATTAGTGTCAAGTCAGCTGCTATTTTTATCAAGCTTGAGATAATATTGCACCGAAGCATGCCGCGCCCGGGCGACGGTCGGGACCGCTCACCTTCTTGCCGGCATGGCGACTCAAGGAGGAAACGGCGGCTATGGCCCAGGGAGCGCGAGCTGCGCGCGGGAAGGTCCCTAAGCGAGGCTTGGGACTAGGCAGCGCAGTGAGACGGATTCGCGAGCTGCATGGGATTGGACAGGAGGCGTTGGCCGAGCGAAGCGGCCTGAGCCAGGGTTATCTTTCGCAGATCGAGAGCGGCTCCTTCACAGCGGTGACCGACGACGCGCTTGGCCGCATCGCTTCGGGTTTGGGGGTGGAACCATGGGTCATCCTGGCTCATGCAGCCGGACTAAAACTGGATCAAGTGGACCGCTTTACAGAAGACGAACGCGTAATGCTGGACACCTATCGTGCCTTGGAACCCGAGCAGCGGGAGATCGTCCTCCGTGTCGCTACAGTGATGAGAAAGCCCCCGCCACGCCGGCGCAATGAATAGGAATCAATCACGGCCGCCGCGAAGCGGTCTAACCAATTGCGTCTCCAGGTCCGCGATATATCGTTGCGCGTTCCCCACCAGCTCTTGCACGCCGGCCACGCAGCTGGTTATGGCAAAGAGCTTTTCGTACGAGATGGTTACCACTTCGCCTCGCTGAACGCGGTCGGCCAAATTGTCTATGCCTTCCGGAGACAATGCGTGCAACAGTGCTTGGAGGCGGTCAAGTTGTTGCTCCTGGAGGGAAGCGTGAGCTTTCACAAGGCGGTAGTGATGGGCCAGCAACAAGAGATTTCGACAGCGCGTGCGAACCTCGAGAGGATCAATGGGCTTCGCCAAGAAGTCCACCGCGCCCGCCTCGAGCGCTTGATAGCGCACGGCGCGGTCGTCAGCGGCGGTAATGACCATTACTGGTGTGAATTGCAGGCGCGGATGCCGCCTTATCTCAGCGGTAAGCTGAGCACCTGTCATTCCCGGCATCCGGAAATCCGTAACCACGAGATCAGGATCATGGTCTTCCAACCACGTAAGAGCTTCAATCCCGTTCGCGAACAGAAATGTAGAGACGCCAGGGTCGATCCCACGAATCATCTCATCCAGCGAGAGCCGCGCTGTCTCTTGGTCGTCAATGATAGCGACCGACGCGCCCTGGAGCCCAAGGACATGAACTGACGTATCGGCCACAGGAACGCGTACGACTGGACGATTGTGCGAATGAGCCATCGTATAAGTCCACCCAACCAAATGATAGACTAATATCAAACGAGTAATATAGGCAAGCGGTGTCGGCAGCCGCGGAAAAAATCAGTGGAATGTCGCTCCCGAACTACATTGCTTGCCAAATGTCGCACAGCATCCTGTTCGTGCTGGCTCGTAGTGCTAGAGATTTATGGTGTATCGGCATGCGAAAACTCGACGGCGTGCAAGCCGAGATGGGCTATCCGTAGACAGACATAGGAATCGTGGTATTCGTGGCGTTTATCTAATGGTGATGGCTTCTGCGACAGCCATGGAGCTTTTGAGTCGACAAGCAGGGCGTCTTATCCGCGATTGGTGGGATAGGCAGAAGGCCCGCGACAACTACGGCGAATTCGCCCAAGCACTGCTCAGGGTCGGCATCGGCGTCATCTTGCTTTCGACCTACTATTTTTGGGTGGACTGGAGCGCACAGCCTTGGGTCCCCTATTTGTGCTGGGCATTCGTGGGCGGGTCGTTCGCCCTTTTTGTGTGGATCTATCGTGCAAAAACGCCCTCCGACTTGGTCCGTTTTCTGACGCTTGCCGTGGATATGGGAACACCGACGGTGTTCCTGGGCTTCACAGGCGAACGCAGCGCAATCCTGGTGTTTGTGTACACGTGGGTTGCCGTCGGTCATGGCTTCCGGTTCGGACTTCATTACCTGCACATTGCATGGATCGTAAGCCTGTGTGCATTTGGGCTCGTGTACGCATTCAGTGCGATTTCAGATGGATTCTGGTATCACCATCCTCTCGTATGGCTCGGCGCGTTGTTCTGGATCGGCGCCCCAACCTTCTATGTTGCGCAGTTGCTCAAGCAAAAGCTTGCGCTTGCGAAGGAGGCAGAGGAAGCCCGCGTGCAGGTAGAGCGCGCCCAAGCGCATGCGGAAAAGGAGCGCGTTGAAAGAGCCAGAGCTGAAGCGGAGCGGGCTCGCTCGGAAGCAGTCGCAGCAAGTGAAGCCAAGAGCGACTTCCTTGCCACAATGAGCCATGAAATGCGCACGCCGTTGAATGGCGTCGTGGGTGCTGCAGAGATGTTAGCTGCCATGCAATTGCCGAAGCAGGAACGCCAACTGGTCGAATGGCTTCTTGCGTCCTCGCGTCAGCTTCGCTCACTGATAGACAATCTCCTTGATTTGAGAAAGATCGAGGCCGGGAAAATAATAATCGAACGAGCGCCTCTGGATCTGCACGTCCTGATGAACCGGCTTGCTGCACTTTTCGAATCGGAAGCTAAGCGCGCCCACTTGTGTTTCACAAAAAGCGTTTCACTGGATGCTCCTTACATGTTGTTGGGGGATGACGCAAGAATTCAACAAGTCCTGATCAACCTGACTGCCAATGCTTTGAAGTTCACTCGACAGGGCTTTGTCCGGGTAAGCGTCCAAGTAGTAGACCAACGAGATTACGAGGCGAAATTGCGGTTCGAGGTTCGAGATACTGGAATCGGCATTACTGCCGAAAGCGCAGATCGAATCTTTGACCGGTTTACCCAGGGGCATCCAAGTATCCATCGACAGTATGGCGGCTCCGGGCTGGGCACTACCATTTGTAAACATCTCGTGGAACTGATGGGTGGAGAAATTGGGTTCAGCAGTGAACCCGAAAACGGTACTCTGTTTTGGTTCACCCTCCCACTTGCCCGGCAACCGGCCGAGGCTTACGAGGATGGCGCTGGGGTTTCTATTAGAGGAGCGCACTTGATCGTATTATCTCGACGAACTGGTATGCATGCTTGGACCGCGGATACCGCGCGCCAGCGCCAGATTGGACATAGTGCTGCCGCTACTCTTGACGAAGCCGTAGCAGCAGCCCTCTCTGATGCGAGCCCGGAATGGTGCGCTGTGTTGGTCGATGGTGAAGACTTCTCGGTCGAATGGCCTGAAGTCCCGGCAGCATTACGAACCGCGGGCAAGCAGCGGCCCTGCGTCCTGCTCCATCCGGACGTCCTCGAAACAGACGCATTCGATGCCGGCTATGTCTCCGTAATGAGGACCCGGGACTCCCGCCTCTTGGGCCGAGCCGTACGAACCATCGTTGCCGGCGTATCTTCTCTCCCTCCGTCGGCGGGAGACGAACAACAAGGACGCGGCTCGTCCGGCAATTTGCGTATCCTCGTTGCGGAGGACAACGAGATCAGTCAGCAGATTATCGCGATGATGCTTAAAGCTGGCGGTCACCAAGTCGTGCTGGTGAGCAATGGAGAAAGCGCGTTTCTGAACTACCGTGAGAGCGCATTTGATCTCATTATCCTTGACATGAACATGCCGAAGCGCACGGGTCTAGAGGTAGCCAAAGCAATTCGGAGTGTAGAGGAAGCCGAGCATCGAGCTCACGTCCCCATTATTATGCTAACCGCGGCTGCGAGTACCGACTTGCGAGATGATGCCAATGACGCTGGCATCGAACTGTTCCTCGCGAAGCCGGTCGATCCACGTCAGCTGCTGCGGAGCATCGAAGATATATATCGGAACACTGCATGGGCATCCGACCGTCCAAGAACGCGTGATCGCGAGCTGATCCCAACCGATGCCTATGTCGATCCTTCGCTCTTGCAAGAAATGGCTCGGTTCGCCAGTAGCCCGAATTTTGTACAGTCCCTAACTGTGCAGTTCAGCAAAGATGCACGACAACTAATCGAAAAAATCCAGGAGGCGTGGCGACGGAAAGATTACGAGCAGCTGAGGGAATTGACGCACGCTTTGAAGGGAGCATCCACGATGGCCGGTGCCGTCAAGCTTGGGGACTCGGCTGCCAGAGCCGAGAAGCTGGATGTCAGCCTCGACGCCGATGGCGATCGCCTAATCGGGGAGCTTTGGTCAATTCTTGAGGCTACTCAAGAGGAGCTTTCTAGCATTTCCAAGTCAAGTAGGGAAAAGCTGCACCTCGTCACGAAGGGCTCTTAGCGTTCACTGGCAGTCCGTCGGATGAAGCGGTGACCGTGAGCTCCAGTCGGGAAAGCTGAATACGACATCAAAGGAAGCGAATTACGAAATGGAACTTGATTCAGGTACTCGCGAGGAAATTATCGCCCGGCTCCTCGAAATGTCTGATAAAAAGCTAGCCCGGGCACAACTTAATGACTCCATGTCCTTGCGGGACGATCTAGAGATCGACTCCCTAACTTTGGTCACTTTGGCCACGGATCTCGAGGAGGCTCTCGAAATTGACATCGATAACGATCAGCTCAGCGGCATACGCACGCTTGGTGATCTCTTCCAAGTCATAAAGGCGACTCCGAAGAAAGCCTAAAAATGCGCATTGCGATTTTGCGATGGCTCCCCGCCGTGTAGTGATTACAGGGGTCGGCATTGTATCGTGCCTGGGTCACGATTACGCCCAGGTCACGGAAGCTGTCAGAGCTGGCAAGAGTGGCTTGCAAGGTATGCCCGCATGGGAAGAATTCGGAATCAAAAGCCTCGTCGCAGGCCCCATTCAAAATATCGACGCGAAGCTAGAACAAACTCCAATACCAAAGCGGTTGCTGCCTGCCATGTCAGAGGCAGCCAAGTACTGCTGTATCGCATCGATTGATGCGGTCAAGGACTCCGGCCTTTCAGAAGCAGAGGTCCAGTCCGATCGGACCGCGTGCATCGTGGGTACGGGAATTAGCAGCGTCGAATCGTTGTACACGGGCAGCCATCAAGTCTACTCTGGGCAAATATCGAAACTCAGTCCGTTCACTGTCCTCAAGGGAATGGCCAGCTCGTCCAGTGCGGCAGTAGCCAATCTACTAAAAATGCATGGCCGCAGTTATTCGATCAGCTCGGCGTGTTCCACGTCATCGCATACCATAGGCACCGCTTTTGAGCTCATCCGCGCTGGCCTCGTGGATCGGGCGGTTGCGGGAGGTGGCGAGGAAGTGCATCCGCTGATCGCAGCCGGCTTCCATGCCCTTCGCTTTGCGTTGTCCACGAAATACAACCATACCCCCACGCAAGCATCCAGGCCCTATGACATCGGAAGAGATGGATTCGTTGTTGGCGGCGGCGCAGGCGCACTTGTTCTCGAAACCCTTGATCAAGCGCTTGCACGTGGTGCGCGCGTGCACGGCGAAATTGTGGGCTTCGGCGCAACATCGGATGGATTCGACATGGTGTTACCGGAGCCTGAGGGAAAGTGGGCAGCGAAGTGCATGCGAGCTGCAATAGAAGATGCGCACCTCAGTCCGGACGAGATAGACGCCGTCAACACACATGGTACGTCAACGACAAAGGGCGATCTAGCCGAGGTTATTGCGCTGAAGGAGGTATTTGCCGGTAAGCCGCCTCCGTTTTCATCGACGAAGTCCATGACTGGTCATCCCCTTGGCGCAGCAGGGGCACTCGAAGCGATATTTTGCGTGGCGATGCTCGAGCACGGATTCATTGCGCCATCGATTAACATCGAAACGTTGGATCCGGACTTCGAGGGCATGCCGATCGTGACTCAGCGCAATTCCACCGCCATCGATACGATACTCTCAAATAGTTTCGGTTTTGGTGGGACCAACGCCAGCCTCCTACTCAGCGTCTTTCGCCCTTAGACGCGATATTTCAGTTTCCTAGCACCGCTCTATTCCCGGACTCCTGACATTTCTGACAGGTGCCGCGCTGTCGGCTCGTCACTATTATTCCCCGGAACATACTCAACCGTTTGCAGACAATGACTCCGGGTAGGCCAGCTCGTCATCGGCTGATTGCAAGAAGACTCAGCAGGGTTTTGCGAGGGCTCCGCCGATGCCAGAAGATCCCAAAATTGCGAGAGTGGCTGCACTCTCTCCAATTTCTCGTCTGGGTTCTTCTGCTTGGTCTTCTCCTCATTGCCGATCCCAGCTACGGCCAGTCTTTCGGCCGTATCAATAGTGCACTGCAGACCTTGGTCAACTTCATGACTGGAACGACGGGTCGGCTTCTTGGAATTCTTGGCGTGGCCGGACTCGGGATCGCGGCATGGTTTGGGCGGCTTAGCTACTGGCGCGCGGGAGAAATAGTTCTCGGGATTGCTATCGTGTTCGGCGCCGCTGAAATCGTCGATCTATTCGCGCGATGACCGCTGACAGCGAAGGTCTCCAGTTCTCCAATGATGCCGACCCTGTCTTCCTCGGCTTGACCAGACCGGCCATGTTTTGGGGCGTTACGCATTCGTTCTTCGTCATCAACCTCATCGTTTGCTTGATTGGATTTCTAGGAGTGCACTCTTGGATTGCCTTGCTGGTCTCCGTACCCGTACATGGCCTTGGCTATCTGGCGTGCCTTCGCGATCCGCGCATCTTCGATCTGGTGTACACCAAAGGGTCAAAATGCAGCCGCTGTGTGAATCGGCGTTTCTGGGGCGCAATCAGTTATGACCCGGCTTGACGTTACTCTCGCTGCGACCCGGCCCCGCTTCGCGAGAATTGCGAAGCGCGAAGTGCCCGAGTCATCGCACATTCCGTACGCGTGCCATTACGACCCGATGACCTTGCTGACCAAACACGAGGATTTGTTGCAAATCGTTCGGATCGCGGGATTGCCCTTCGAAACCGCAGACGATGAATTGCTCGTGCTTCGCAAGAACGTACGCAATGCGCTATTGCGTAGCGTTGCCGATAGCCGCTTCGCGGTGTACGTCCATACGGTACGTCGCAAACTCTCGATTTATCCGGAAGGAGAATTCCAACCTGGTCTCGCGGCGGAGTTAGACCAACGTTGGCGTGCGAAGCACGTATCGACGCAGAGCTTCGCCAACGAGATCTATGTAACGATTCTGCGCAAAGCGTCCGCAGTCAATGTTTCCGGCGCAAAACGCTGGATTGACCGCTTCTCGCATCGTGCCAACCGGTTGGAACGTGGCGTTGCGCTCCGTTTGGCGCATAAGGATCTCCAGGCCGTTTCTCAGAGATTTATTTCCTCGCTGGAGCACTACCGGCCTTTCCTGCTCGGCCTGGTTCGTCAGGACGGCGCCATTTTCTCTGAACCGATCCGCTTCCTGGCGAGGCTCGTCAACTATGAAGACAGGCCTTTCCTCTTGCCCGCGATGGATCTGTCGAAATATCTGCCTTGCCGACGAATCTATTTTGGCAAGGACGCTTTTCAAATTACCGGTTCCGCACCGAGCTGCCCCAAGGTTGGTGCGATCGTCTCGATCAAAGAATACGGACCGGAGACATACGCAGGGTTACTCGATCGATTTCTGCAAATCCCGCGGGAACTGATAATCACGCAGTCTTTCGTCTTCGAGGATCGACAGGCCGCGCTGGGCCGGATGCAGACACAACAGAGACGCATGGTCCAGACCGCCGACGTGGCGGCGAGTCAAGTCAGCGAGATCGATCAAGCGCTGGATGACGCGATGTCCGGCCATATCGCCTTCGGTCATCATCATTTGACGATACTCTGCATTGAGCAGTCGCTCGCCGAGCTCGACAAGGCGGTCGCGGACGTTGAAGCTGGGTTAGTCGACATCGGTATCGTATCGGTGCGGGAGGATCTCAACCTCGAAGCGGCCTTCTGGGCCCAGTTGCCGGGTAACTTTTCATACATCGCACGGGGTGCCCTCATCAGTACGGCAAACTTCGCCGGTTTCGCATCCCTGCACAACTATCCTTGCGGGAAGCCGGAAGGCAACCATTGGGGTCCCGCGGTTACGTTGCTCGAGACCGTTTCTGGCACGCCCTACTTCTTCAACTGGCATCGTGGTGAAGTGGGTCACACTCTGCTCGTTGGACCGACCGGAGCCGGCAAGAGCGTCGCTCTCAATTTTTTTCTCGTTCAAAGCATGAAGTTCCAGCCGCGTATCTTCTACTTCGATAAAGATCACGGCGCAGAGATTTGCATTCGGGCAATGGGCGGAACCTATGCGGTGCTGGGTGAGGGCCGACAATCGCACTTTAACCCACTGCAGCTAGCCGATTCTCCGGCCAACCGAGCCTTTGTCGATCGCTGGTTGAGCTGTCTGGTCAGTGCGTTCGGCGAGCCGTTGAAGGCGACTGAATCAACTGCGATAGGTTGTGCAGTGGCCGGCAACTATACGTTGCCCCCTCCCTTACGGACTCTCGAGAACATCTCTCCGTTTCTTGGACTCCAGGGCCCTGGCACCTTGGGCGGAAGGCTCAGTGCTTGGTACGGCTCCGGCAACCGGGCCATGCTTTTCGGAAGCACCGAAGATCAACTGCACTTGGATGGGCGTGTTCTAGGGTTTGAAATGGGTGACATTCTCGATGACCCAATCTCGCTCGCTCCCGTCCTGCTCTATCTCTTCCATCGCATCGAGCTGCAACTGGACGGGACGCCGACCATCATCGTCCTCGAGGAAGGGTGGAAGCTACTCGATACACCGACGTTCGCTCCGCAGATCAAGGACTGGCTGCAAACTCTCCGGAAGCTCAATGCGATCGTGGTGTTCGTCACGCCGAATATCGAAAGTGCGGTGGAATCCTCAATCGGTGACACCCTTGTTCAGCAGGCAGCAACCAGCCTGTTTCTTCCGAACTACAAAGCGAGCCGAAAACACTATTGCGATGCCTTCAAGCTTTCCGAGCGTGAATATCATGTGATCCGCAATCTTGATCCGGACAGTCATTGTTTCTTGATAAAGCATGGCACCGATTCGGTGGTGGCGAAGTTAGACCTCTCCGGTTTAACCGACCTCCTCCCACTATTTTCGGGGACCGCTGAGAATGTGGGTTTGCTACGCGAGACCCTCGCACAGGGGGCCGACAACCCCGCCGTCTGGTTACCTATCTTTAGAGCGAGACTCCGAAATGAGAGAACTGCGCCTTCCGCTGCTTAGACTTTTGCTCATCAGCTCTGTGCTCAGTGCGACTCCGGCGCACGCGCAGTACGCGGTGATCGATGTCTTCGCGCAGCTTCAGTGGCCTACTCAGATACGGACGATGATCGATCAATACAACGTCCTCCGCCGTCAGTACGAAGCCCTTCGGGAAATCGTCTCCGAAGCGCAGAGGACGAATCGGCAGATCACGGGGGTGACCGGAAAAGCCTGGCTTGCGAACGGCTCCACTGACCGAGCCGAGCGGCGCTGGCTCCCCACATCGTGGCAGGATGTGATCGCCATGCAAAAAGCCGGGCTCAATCCAGGACGCTACGCCGACCGCCTGAAGTGGTACAACGACCGGATAAAGGCAATCGACGGCAAAGCGATCGTTCCTGGCATCCCGACCCATCGCGCCAACTGGAACTATCAGATATCCAGCGACAACACGCGCGCCGCTTTAGCGGCTGCCGAAGCGCTGTTCGATCAGCTCGACAAACGGCTGAAAAATGTCGAAGCTTTGAACGAGCAGATCGAGCGGGCTGACTCGCTGAAGCAGGCGGTGGATCTGAATAGCCGAATGCTCGCGGAGCAGAGTTTCATTTCTATAGAGTTGGCCCGCCTGCAGAGCATGCAACTGATGCTCTTGGCGACTACTCAAAATGGAAGCAACTCGGGCACCGCGACCCGCGCGGAGTTCCTGAACGGCAACTGAGAGGAGGATTTAATGAGGTTCTTCTTCATTATGCTGTTGATCGCCGTGGCAGCCTGCACATCGACAGCCCATAAACCGCCGCCATGTGCAGGTTCCACCTCCAGTCCATGTGGTCCAGAACGACCCGCGAACGAGAACTGGCAATCATGAAGATCGCAATCACAACCATCCTCCTTGCCTTGACCGCTTGCGTGCCGGTCGATAGTAATCCTCTTATCGCAGCGACCGATGACCAGTTTCTGAAAGTGATGGGGAATCTGGGATTCTACGGCTGCGACGGCGTCCTCTTCGCTGGCAAGGGCACTTCGGGTGAGCAAGCAACGAGGGACACTTGCGAGCAAGGTGTGAAGAAGCGGGCTGCTGACGCCGGAATAGCGGAGGCGGTGACACCCGCCCACATTGCAGACACCCGCGTCCGCGAGCGTTACCAAAAGCTCGTCAAGCGCTGACGGCATCGTGCAGAACTTCGTGGTCGATACCCTGCAGCGGGTTGACGGCGTGATCAAGACCTATACCGTCACAGCCTGGGGCAATGTGGCGGCGGCCAACGCGGAATCCTTGCGCCTCATGCTGGTTTTATACGTGGCGTTGTTCGGCATTCTGATCTGGTACGGCGCCTTACGCCTCAGCATGGGACAAGTCGTCAAGCATCTCTTCACCGCAGTACTGGTGTTCACGCTCGCCACCACCTGGGGCGCATTCGCGACGTTCTTCTACGACACGTTCACCAATGGTCCCGATGGTCTGGTTGGCGCACTGGCCGGCGGTGGTGCAACAGCCAGCGAGGCGCTGGGGCGAGTATTCGATCAAGGGATCGTGGCCGCTCGAGCGGTATGGCAGAAAGCCGGGCTTACCGACCTCACCATGGCGCTGGTCGGAGCGAGTGTATTCATCGGAACGATCCTCATGACCGGTACGGCACTTGTGCTCGTGATCATGGCAAAACTGGCTCTGGCCGTTTTGCTCGCGCTCGGCCCGGTGTTCATCATGCTTTATCTCTTCAGTGCGACCCGGGGGTTCTTCGAAGGCTGGATTCGTCAGCTCGCGAATTTCGCACTGCTAATCGTCCTGACTTTCGGCGTGCTGGCGCTGATTCTGAAGATCGTGGAGCCGGTTACTGCTGCAATTGCCGCAAAGGGGGCAGGAGTGCAACTGCTAGAGACCGCGCAGTACCTGCTGCTAGCGGTCATGTCCGGATTTTTGTTTGCCTTCGTCCCAGGCTTCGCCGCCGGGGTGGTTGGTGGATTCGCATTGCACGCTTCTTCAGCGCTTGCCGCCGCCGCAGCTCCGATCAGAGCCACGCGACAGGAAGCGCATGCGTTGACGAGCGACCTGATCAATCGAGCAGCAGGTTTGAGGACATGGCAGCGCAGCTTATCCTATCGAGGTGGTGCAGCTATAAGTCGCGGCGCGAGAGCGCTCTACACGAAAGCTCGTCGTAGATAGCGATGAGCGCGCCCAATGCACCTTCACTGCGCCGCATACCTGACCGGGGACCACAACGCCCCGCTGCACCCGGTGCGGACGAGACCGATTTGGCTCCCCATCACACAGCCCTCACCGATGCGGGCGTTGAAGAATGGTTTTACGACCGCTATCAGGCAACCAGGATCCAGGGCAACCGCTGGTTTGTCGTCGCTATCCTGTTTGGAATCCTGGCATGTCTGGCCGTGACGGCGATCGTCGTGCTGACGCCTCTCAAGACCATACAGCCGTTCGTTGTTGAAGCGAACAGCGCAAGTGGGGAAGTCAGGGTCCTAAAGCCATTCGACGCAATGCAGCTCGCACCCAGCGACGCAGTGACCAAGTCGTTCCTCGCCAAGTATGTCATCGCCCGCGAGACGTACGACCCACAGGACTTAAGAGAGAACTATCACGTTGTGCGCCTGATGTCTGACTCCAAAGAAGGCCTTCGCGTGGACTCTTCGCTCGTTACGACAAACCCGTCGAGTCCGCTGAACAGATACCAAAACCACACCGTGCGTAGCGTACGCGTGAGGTCTGTGTCCTTTCTCAACACCCGCACTGCGCAAGTGCGCTTTGCCTCCACTGAAGCGCAGCAAACCACGAAGAAAGAAGAGAACTGGGTCGCGATCATATCCTTTCGTTTCGTGAACCTTCCGGAGAGTGAAGAAGAGCGGTTCATCAATCCCCTGGGGTTCCAAGTCACCGCGTATCGAGTCGATCAGGAGCTCGTCCAGTGACTCGCACGATGTTCTTCGTGGTCAATCTGCTTGCTTGCACTACGTGCCTTGCCGAGCAACTCCTGCGCCCGGGCCCGTCAGACTCCCGGATACTTCTGGCTACATACCGAGACAGTGAGATCTACAAAGTCGTCGCGAGCTACGGCTTCCAGACGACGATCGAGTTCTCGAGCCAAGAGATCATAGAAACGATCTCGATAGGTGACTCCATCGCATGGCAGATCGTGCCAGCAGGGCATCGGGTGTTTATCAAACCACAGGAACTGAATGCACTGACGAATATGACCGTAGTCACCAGCATGCGGCCCTACTATTTCGAGCTCGGCGCTAAGAAGAGCCGCGACCCGAAATCGGTCACTTTTCTAGTTCGATTCACCTATCCGGATGCCAGTTTACCGGTCACCGCGGTCGCGGCCGCCAGTAAGGCCGCCGCCCTTCTCGCTAAGAAACCGACGGACTACAACTTCAACTACACACTAACAGGGTCGCGTGACATCGCACCGATGCGCGTTTTCGACGATGGAGAATTCACCTATATGCAGTTCAGATCGACGACCGATCTGCCGGCGATATTTCTGGTCGATAAAGAGAAACAGGAATCCGTGGTGAATTACAGGATCGAAGGCCCATATGTAGTGATCGAGCGAACGGGCACTCAATTCAGTCTTCGCCACGGAAGTGAAATTACCTGCGTGCATAACAAAGGCGCTCCGCCATCCTCATCGAACGCCACGAAGACGAACCCAAGCTCAGCATCAATGATTGGCGCGGGATCTCAATGAGCGAAGATCAACCCGACTTCACTACCCGCGAGCAACTGCTCGATGAGCGAGAGCGCGCTCTACTGGAGCGCGAGGAGCAGCTTGCTCTGCAGGCTCGGGAGCAATCAGCCGGCGGTAAACGTGAAGCGCTGGATCGCCCTCCTCCACTTGTGGCCCAGGGATCCCGGCGAAGTCTGGCCTTCTTGTTCGTGTTCCTGGCAGCGCTCTTCTTCCTGGGCTGGGCTATCCTTCGGGGGCCCCACAGAGCGAGCAAGGAGGTATCCGAAGACTCCATACCGTTTGAGTCCCGGAAGACTGCTGGTCTCAATCTGGACGTTCCACGGTCTCCTGAGCCAGTGCCCGGCGTATCGATTCAGCCTACAACCGTGCAGGCCAGCCAGGAGGGTGCAGACCGAGTGCAGTCGCAGGAGCAGGAACTGATGCTTGCTCGTCAGCGGGCTCCCATACTCATCACGCAAGCATCTCCCGCAAACCCACGCGCAACAGCCGCTGCCGCCGTAAGCTCTACCCTCGGGGAACCACCACCTTCAGCAGCTGGATTCCCAGGTCTCGATCGAGTACTGGTTCCGGATGCCGCTCAGATGTCCGCCATGACATCCAGATCAAACGAGATCGTCGATCCCAACACCCGCTTCCAAAGGCAACTGAGCAAGAGTTCGGCGCCCACTTCAGTGGCAACACAAACCCCTGACCGTGATTTCTTGATTCTCCAAGGCAAGTTCATTGATGCAGTCGCCGAGACGGCGATTAACTCGGATCTTCCCGGACAGATCCGCGCGCTGGTAAGCCACGACATCTACGCGGAACGCGGTCGTCGAATCATGCTTCCCAGAGGAACCCGCCTCCTCGGCGAATACAACACCGCCATCACGAAAGGTCAGGAGAGGCTCTTCGTCGTATGGACACGAGCGATTCGTCCCGACGGTATCGATATCGCCCTGCTATCCGGTGGAAGCGACTCATTGGGGCGCGCCGGACTATCGGGTGAGGTTGATACGCACTTCTGGACCATCTTCGGCACTTCGGCGCTTCTGAGCGTGATCGGTGCTGGGACCGCAACGGCCGGGGTCAATTCAGGACAAGATCAACTGAATTCGGCGGCGATTTATCGTGCGGAGATTGCGGAATCCTTCAATCGCAGCGCGAGCCGGGTGCTGGACAAATATCTCGATATCAAGCCCACGATACGGATCGCGAACGGAGAGAAGCTAAAAGTCTTCGTTGCGCGTGATCTCGATTTCGGTGCGGCGCTCGCCACCGTAGACGCACAAGACGCAGTGACGGTCTTGCGGTAGCAGGAGGCTTGCCTGAGCACCGTCGCACTACGAACGTTCGCCGCACCCCTAATGGAGTTGCTTGAGCGTGATCGTGTGAGCGAACTTTCCGTAAATCGTCCTGGCGAGGTATGGATTGAGGCCGGCGATACGATGGAGCGGTATGAGGTCCCTCAACTCACACTGGAACACTTGAAGCAGTTTGCCCGCCTCGCAGCTCAATACACCGAGCAGATAATCAGTGAAGAGCATCCGCTTCTGTCCGGGACGCTTCCTGGCGGCTACCGTGTGCAGATCGTGTACCCGCCGGCCGTTGAGCCGGGCACGATTGCGCTGTCGATCCGTAGGCAGACGATTCGTGACATGGCCCTTGCAGACTGGACGCACGATGCGGGCTCTCAATCGTCGCAAGAGGGTTCGCCGGGAACTGGCAACGATTTAGTAGTGCTAGATGGGCGAGGCGAGTACCTTAGGGTTGTCGAGGCAGCAGTCCAGTCGCGGAAAAATATATTGATATCGGGTGGGACATCCAGCGGCAAAACGACGTTCTTGAACGCCTGCCTCAAGCACATTCCTTCTGACGAGCGGATCGTAACGATTGAGGACGCGAGAGAAGTTCATCCACCTCATGCAAATTGCCTTCATCTTCTTGCGTGTCGAGGCGAACAGGGCCGCGCGAAGGTCACCGCCCAACAATTATTGGAAGCCTGTCTGCGTCTGCGCCCGGACCGAATCATTCTCGGCGAGATCAGGGGCACGGAATGCGTGACCTACTGGTCGGCCATCAATAGCGGTCATCCGGGAAGCCTTACCTCGATTCACGCCGATACACCGCAGCTCGCATTCGAAAAACTTGTGATGCTCGGAATGCAGGCAGGCTTAGGCTTTACTCGCGAGCACATCGTTGACTATCTCAAACATACGGTCGACATCGTTGTGCAGCTGAAGCGCGACTGCGTCAACCGGCGTTTCATGTCCGACCTTTGGTGCGTCAATGGCTCGATTCACTGACACTTACTCGGTTTTGGCGTTGGCAGCGGGCATCACTGTTGCGATACCAGTGCACGCTACAACGGAAGCCGAAGCTGTGGACGAGCTGATCGCGGTGCTCGGGACAACGCTTCCATGTCCGCGGTATGCCCTCGCCTGGCTTGAGGACGGGGCCGGTCGCATTGAATATCGCTGTCTGACCTCGCCTGCCCAGGCGGGCCTTCCAACCGAGCAGCTGCAGGCCCAGCGCGTCTACTACAACGTGGATATGCGAGCGGCGCGCAGTCGCTTTGCGCAGGTGTACGGGCTACGAGGTACACGGGGATCGGCCGTAGTGCTCGCGCAGTTCCTGCAACGCCTGGCTGCGCTCGCAGAATCGGGTGGAAGGGAGGGACGCCAATTCTCGCCGCTAGTGGTCTATAGTAGAAGCGCAACGTCGTTGGCTGCGACGCCAGTGGCGGTCCAGCAGAGGTCGAACACGCAAAAGGAAATGTTCTTCTCCCCGTAGGCGCCGTATGGACATACTCAGTATATGGTTCCACCGGCTTTTCCCTTCGCCGGAATATTTCCTCTTGGCGGCGGCAGCGCTTTTTGTCCTTTTCGGATTGATCGGCGGCCTCACCAATTCCCGGGCATCTGCTGAGGCGGACCTGATGTTGCCAGATGACAGGGACGAATCAGCGCTCAAGACATGGCGGATGCAAAACGAGGACCACTACCGGGAATGGCACGCACATCAAGTGCGCGAGGAACACCGTACAGCGGATAAGCATTGAGCCGGAAAACCGAAATAGATCCGGGATCGCTCTGTGCAGCGCATCAATCCGGGCTAAACCATTCCAGATTGCCAAGGCACCTCGAAATCCGGGCAGTCACCAGGCGTAGGACGCAATCTTCATTTGTTTCGTTTATTGCGTTTATTTCGTTTATGGCTTACAATGCATTCCATACCTTGCTCCACAGCCGAAACGATTGATACCGCTATGTCAGAAGATGCTCTCCGTAGCCTTTCCCCAACCCTTCCGTCCGAGGAAGAGGCAAAGCTCGCTCGCGAGAGCGGGCGGCTTCTTGCCGCGGTCGTGGGCAAGGGCAAAACCGCTCGCCTGAAAGTAATCATCGGCAAGGAAGACATCGTCGTCCCAGTAACCGCACTCCGCCTGCTCGTGGACATCCTCGCGCAGATGGCGGAACGAAATGCGGTGACAATCGTGCCGATCCACGCGGAGCTCACGACACAGCAGGCTGCAGACTTCCTCAACGTATCACGCCCGCACTTGGTGGGGTTGCTGGAACAAGAGGAGATTCCGTACCGAAAAGTCGGCTCGCATCGGAGAGTGCTTTTCAAGGATCTCCTCGTCTACCACGAGAAAAGCATGGCCAGCCGCCGGAGCGCGCTGGACGAGTTGTCCAAGCAGGCCCAGGGACTGAAGCTGGGGTACTAGCGGCGTGGCGAATTTCGTCGCGATGTTCGATGCTTGCGTCCTCTACCCTGCCTCCATACGCGACCTTCTTCTTCGGCTTGCTCTTACCGATCTCTTTCGAGCCCGTTGGACAGATCGGATCCATGACGAATGGATCGGTGGCGTACTCAGCCAACGTCGAGATCTAACTCAAGCGCAGCTGGAACGAACCCGTGATTTGATGAACAAAGCAGTCCCAGACTGCCTTGTTACCGGCTACGAAGGCCTCATCGACGGCCTGAAGCTGCCCGATCCCAACGATCGGCACGTCCTTGCGGCGGCAATCCGCTGCAAGGCTGGAGTCATCGTGACCTACAACCTGAAGGATTTTCCGGAACAGGCTTTGACGCCATATGGAATCGAAGCGCAGCATCCGGACGAGTTCGTCAGCCATCTGTTCGATCTCAATCGAGGAGCTGTCTGCGGCGCAGTGCGCGATCAGCGCATGAGCCTCAACAACCCGCCGTTTTCGCTGGAGGAATTGCTGAACGAGTTCCTCGCGCGGGACCTGGCCGAAACTGTAGCGCAGCTCAAGACGATGCAGCCACTTCTTTGACCGATCCGCGGTTGAGATACAGACTTATGGAATAGCGAGCTGGCCGCAGGCGAGTTCAGTGCAGGGTCATGAGTTCGAGGAACGAAAGATAGCCCACGGCCCGCGCGCTGGCGGTGCGCTCCTGCGTCCTACAACGATGTACCGATCCGGCACCTGGGCTCCTACTTTCGGGGATGTCGGGTGTTTTCCTCCCATGCTAAATTGCGACCAGACGCGAAGGGCCACCGGTCCTTGGTTTCGAATTCCTTGCGCCTGGCACAACCGACCATCACTCCCAAAAGGAGCCCACCATGTCTCAAGCATCCCGTGATAATGGCTTCCGCTTGGCCTCGGGCGACCACGAAATCGAGGCGGAAGACGTGGACGAGGATGAGGACGAGGATGAGGAGGAAGATCATCAGACCGCCGCGCAGTGGGGACGCCGGGATAACAACCCCTTCTTTCGGCCTCCGGGAGGTCCCGAGGAGCCCCGCAAAGGCCGGGTCTACGCCGCGGTTGAGGTTCCAGAGCCCCTGGAAGAAGAGCCGATCTATATGGAGTGCCTCGACATTCATTGGGCGCACTCCGTGGGTCAACAAGGTTGGCGGGAGCTATATCGGTCTGCTCCCCTCTCGGTGGTCGAACTCACCGAGTACAAGCTTCCAGAGTTCCCAGAGGGTTCACAACCAGGCGAAATCGTGTGGTTTGAGCTCGGCTATGAACCTGCATCGGGGAGAGGTGGCGACGCCCGTCTGTACACCAATCTCTCCTCTCGGGGAACTGGGGTCAAGGTTTCCTTCCACGAGCCGCGCCCCCGAGGATGGGCACCGTGTCCCGCAATGAAGGCAGGGCACTGGGTTCAACACACTCACATGCAGCCTAGTCAAGACCGTGGCCTCGGTGCCGTTGAAAGGCTGCTCAATGGAGTGCCCAAGTCCTCGGGGATTGCGACGTACGATGTCGGTCAAGGCAGCTGCCACGCGGTGCTCGACAACAGGTTCTACATCCCGTCGCTGTATGTGGACTTCGGCGGAGGTGTCTTCTACAACGTGCGAACCTTCCCAGACGCTCTTAGGGGCTTTTGCTTCTCCCAAAAGCCCCCCATCATCCTCACCCACTGGGACTGGGACCATTGGTCATCCGTGCGCCGCTCGCCGCAGGCGCTGCATATGCCTTGGATTGCGCCTCCGCCTCCGGACAAGCCCATCCAGCAGACCCTCGCTGCAGAGCTGGAAGCAAATGGTGTCCTCTACACCTGGGATGCCACTTTTCCGGACCACGCGAGGTTCGGAAACATCCTCATTGAGAAATGCACCGGCCGCACGCAAAACGACTCTGGGCTGGCGGTTACTGTTTATCCATCGGCGCTGGGTCGCAGAAAGTGCCTGCTACCCGGGGACGCCTCCTACCGGTATATCCCGTCGGTTGTCGCCAACGAGAAGTTTAATGTCGTGTGCATGACTCACCACGGTGGGAGGCTCCATTCCGACCACTATCCGCTGGCTAAGCGCGGCGCGGTTGCCGTCAACTCCGCCGGCCCTCGCAACTCCTATCGCCACCCCTTGTTCGCGACGCTAGATGCTCACATTGCCGCCGGCTGGAAGCTCCCCGTACAGACCGGAACCGCTGGTCAGCGGCCATGTCACATCTTGGTGCCCTGGGGGAAGTCGCCCAGCATTTTCCAGGGCGGGTGCCATGGCGGGGAATGCGCGGTCGCCATCGCAAAGGCGGCCCCCAACTGCGCATCGATTGTCAAGCTCGCCAATCCTTTGCCAAAGAAGGCCAAGAAGGCGAAGGTCCCTACTGCGCGCGCCGTTCTTTGACTTCCTCAACAACGCCGTCCTGGACAAGATATGAGCGACCCAAGTCCCTCACCCAATCCCGAACTCGTGATTGAGCAGTACAAGGCCAAGCTCACCGATTTAGGCAACCTGGGAACTCGTCAGACGTCCATGACTACGTACTACGTCTCTATCGTGTCAGCACTGTTCGGCGTTCTTGCCTTTAAAGACCGACCCCTGGCAGACGTCGACCCATTTGTCGTTGTGTTCATCTCAGGCGCTGGTGTGCTTGTCTCTGTGCTTTGGTTCCTTGGCGCCAGCTTCTTCCGAAACCTGTTCAGGGCTAAGATTCGTGTGCTGGAAGAGATTGAGAAGAATCTTCCTTTCCAAACGTTCAGCGCGGAGTTTCAGCAGATGAAGACCAATGGGCGGAAAAGTTGGCTCTGGGCCGAGAGACTCGTTCCCGCTGTATTCCTTCTGTTCTTCGTTTTGCTGGCGGTGGCTCGGTTCTACGTCGCGCGCTAGATGGGGCGTTAAATTTCGGCGTCGCATTTTAGCCGAGCAGGAAAGAAGAAGTGCTGATAGCTTAGTTCACTTAAGAAGCTTTTGCGGGCGTCCTCGTGCTGGCTATCTTTGTAGCCGCATGCACAGCGAGCACATTCTGCACGAAACGAATGCCCGTGATCTTTGCGGCAAATGAAGTGACAAGGTATTGGCCAACGAACCACGCTGCGCATATCAAGATGCGGGATCCATCCACGTCGCTGATATACATCGCCACCGGCAGCACCGGTACGAGGACAAACGACATCGCGGCAATGTCGCGCAATAACAGATAGTTCTTGTGGCTGTCCACGACCGACGGGTCTGAATCGACTTGCTTGTATAGGCCATACCACTTTGCGTTTTGGTCCCGCTCGCTCAATGGAAACTCGCCTATGTTCTTTTTCAGCTTCTTCAGATCGATTCTATGATCCGCCGGTGCGTGCACCGAGAAGGCTCGTGAGCCCGGCAGCGGATGCTTGAAGCGCCGGAAGACTAGGGCAGCTTTGTGTCCGCCGAGATCAGCGAGGACAAAATCAAAGCCGGGAGAGGGAGCAGTACGGTCACGCTAGTGCGAATTGCGGCTACGCCGCTCGCTGTCAGATCGTCGATAGCCGTATGGAAGGCCAGCACCAGGAGTACGAGGATATCGAGGACAAGCGTCGCGACCAGCCACGCGAGATTGCGCCCCTTCAGCGTTTTGCTGCTGTAGTCTTTGGTGTCTCTCATTCGTCGCACTCGGTGTAGATAGTGAAGTCGCCGCGATCAGTCACTTGGAACTCAATCGAACCGTCACGCTGCGTCGTAAGCAGGTGTCGGTGTTTGCGCGTCGTGGCGACCAGGACACCGTTCGGCCAGTGATCGACGACCCGCTGGCGGTAAGTTCGTGTCATTTGCTGCGTGTCGTGCACGACTGCCTTGTCGGACATGATAATTGCGCGCGGATGACGTAATTGAACAGCACATCGCAGTAGCCGTTCTCGCGCCATGATCGGATGCTACGAGCACGGTCGTGCCGACTAGCTCAGCTCGAAATTCCGGCTGTTCGAGAAGCGCTAGCCAACCGTCTTCTTCGAGGTCGCCGGGAAACAGAATCTTGAATGTCCCATACTTAACAAACACTGCCAGGCTCAGATTGTTGCTGTCCAGAAGTGCGGAGTGAAATTCGAGAACGTTTTCAGCGTGATGCCGCCCATGTTCTGGTCGAAGGGTGTATCAACGGGGTAGACATAGCTGGCGTGGAGATCCAAGTGCCGCTCGATGTCCTCAGTAATCTCTCCGCTGATCTCTTTGATGACCCTCATTACCTCCGGCGAGACGCTTCGGTTGCGGACAAAGGTGGAAACCGTTATCCCTTCTCGCCACAAGTTATTCAGATCGCCAATGTGATTCGAGGTCCGCATTCGTGACGAACAAATAGTCCAACCCACCTCGCTTCAGGTGGTGCTTGATGTAAGTGCTCGGCTTCCAGCCCGTATTGCTGTTATCGCCGGAGTCGATCATCGCCAGGCGGCCCTCCACGCCGTATATCGATCGGTGCGTGAGCATCGCGCAGGCGCCATGCTGCAGGTCCCATACTTTCAGAATCATCTCGGGAGGCATGTCACTTCACCGCGGCCTTGCAGGAGCTGCAGGTCGTGCTCGCCGACAATCAGTTGGACCGCCGGCAATCCGTCATCGGCCATACCGAGCGCCAAATGCACGAGCTGCACGAGATCTTGCCGGCTCGGTGAGGCGGAGTGGCCGGGCGGATGGCTGTGCCATTCACCGATGTAGCCAACCACGCCCGCGGTCCGCGTGGCGGCGTCCTTGACGGCTTCCGCGAGTCCGACGATGCCGCGCTCGAACGAGCCCGGACTTGCGTTACTGTCGGGCGGGGCAGGCAGGCCAGCTACGACCACCACGGCCTTGATGTTGAAATCGTAATACCCCAGCAGCACGCCGCCGGTTTCATTGGGGAAGCCCCGCCGGCGCAAATCTCTTAACTGCTGTTCCACGCCGTCGTCGATCAACAGTTCGAGCTCGCCAAGCGCAATGCACCGCCCCGGCAAGACTGGAACATCGTGCACTTCAACGGCGCCGCGGATGGGATCGCGCTCCCAGATGCGAATGGCGGCATCCTTGCGCGCGGCGGCGACCAGGATTTGCTCGGCCAGCGTGCTCGCATGGCCTAGGATACGGGAATAGGGCATAACCACCGAAATGTCGCGGCAACTGGCGCCGCTCCAGAACGTGCTCGAGTGACCGCTGAGATGCATCTTTCCCCAATCCACCTGGATCAGCGCGCGGTAATACTGCGCTTCGAGCGTGCGCAAGCGCTGTGTGCGCTTCGCATCCTCGGCCAGCAGCACCGCCGCATTGCCGTTCGGTGTGACGAACACGGAGATGTGTCGCGGCAACGTATCAATCGCACTGGCCGCGCGCGGGTATTCCAACGTCGTCGAGGCATCGACGACCAGCGCCGCGCCGTTAAGTGCGCGCGTAACCGGCCCATGGGTGAAGTCGCCGGCATCGGCAACCACCGGACTGATCTCGGTCGCGCCTTCCATCACGGCGGCATGCAATCCTGCGACAACCGTGGCCTTGGTTTCACCGATATGCTGCGCGTAGGCCGCGTGCCGCGACAGGTTGTGCGGCTTGATGTGATCGTTGTCGACGACGGTCCAGCGTCCCCAACCGCTGCGTCCCCACAGACTGAGCAGCGCGCTGCCGAGCGAGCCCGCGCCGATGAGGACGCCGATGGGCCCCTCCTCCGTGATCCCAGACTGGCGCCTAGCCGCCGCGCCATCATTCTGCGTTAGCACGTCCATTGGCAGAATGGGGCGATCTCGCCATGCCGTTGAAGGCTGGACGTTCATCACGTCCCTGAAATACCGCCCCTTGTGCACGAACAGCGCGCCGGTGGCCACGCCTAGCTCCAGCGCGCCGATTGGCACGAGGAACGCGCGATGCATGACCCCATCGGGCTCGGCATCGGCATTTCGACGTATCGGGATGTGCAGCAGGATGACGGTGCCCTTGTCGTGGGCAGAGGCGGGAGAGCCGGTTTCGCCCACGCCCTCCTGGAGCCCCGCGCGTAGGGGCGCGATCAGGTCAACCTCTCGTCGCGACAGCAGGTCGGCTAACTGTCCGAGCGTCGCGGGATCACGCTCGACGAAGCCGTGCACGATCGGTCGCAGCGTCAGCTCGATGTGCGCGTTCGTCTTGGCCTTCGATGTGTCTTTCGAGATCGGTTCCAGAAAGCAGGTGAAGCCCTGGTCGGGGCGCTCCTGCCGGAGAGCGATCACGAAGCGACGCGCGGGATCCTTGCGAAGCTCTGCCAAATTCCATGGCAGCACGAGCTCGTACTTGCTGGCGAAGAACAGATGCTCGACCGGTTGGTCCGCCGGATGCAACTCGCCGCGGGAGCTCTTCTCGAGCCACCATTGAATCCGGCGAAGAAATGCCGGTGGCGTCCAAGTGCGCATCACCGCGGCCGGCGGTTCGAAGTATAGGCATAGGCTCGCCGGCGCGCCCGGCACGCCGTGGTTCTGATGCATCAGGATCGGGAAATCCTGGCGAAGCGTCAGAACTTCGATCAGCTTCTTGGAGTCACTTGGCACGCACAGGGCCACGCGCTCGCGGTACTGGATGCCGACCGGGTTCTTCGGCGGCACGCCGTCGCACTCGACTTCGACGATGAGGCATTCGGACGTGGGCGCACCCTCCGCCGGGTGCCGGAGAAGCTGGACTAAAGAATAATCGCGCTGGCGCTGGACGGCGTCGAGCAGCGCCCTCGCACGAGGAATAGTCAGTGCGCCAGCGTCCTCGACCTCCACGACGTTGGTCAGTTCGTGGTACACCTCGGCCATCAGCCTGCCCGCGGAGGCCTCGACGCAATGATGGCAGGCGCGCCGACGGACGCCGAGCGCTTCCAGGTGACGCCACCGCCAGTGATCTCGAAGACGATCGGCTCGGGCTTGCTGGCGTTCGGCTCTTCCATCGTGACCAGGAACTTGCGACCGCCCACTTCCTTCAGATAGCGCTCATACGCCTTGCGGGCCTGGATGTGGGGAGGTTGGACCTGCTCATACGAGTCTTTCGCATCGGGAATCGGCTTGCTGCAACTGAGGATGTAAGCATCGGTTTTGCCCTGGAGCAGCAGCTCCTTCACGAGCGGCTTAGGCTCGGTTTCCTTCTCGCCCTTCTGGCCGTCTTCGTTCAGCGCCAGATAGCTGCAATGGTGCGGGATGTTGTACAGGTCCCACGCAAGGCGATCGTCGTTCTTGTGATACCGCGTCGCGCGGACGATGTCTTCGATCTCTTCCCAGGTCGCATCGCCGAATTCGAGGTAGTCGTAGTGCGCGCCGTCGGCTCGGAAGCGTACGTTGAAGACGAGCGAGGCGCGGTTGCGGATGATGTCACCGTCGTCGCAGTGTTTGATGAACGGCGAGTGGCAGAAGAACTCGACCCCGTCGTTCGCCAGCGTGAACCCCGGCACGATCGTGCCGGCATCGATGAACAGGTGATCGCGCGCAGACGCTAACTCGCCGCGCGCCTTCAGCAGGGGCTCTAGCCAATCAGCCACCGCCTGCGGTTTGGAGAACACGAGAATGCCTTTGCCTTCCAGCAGGCGGTACCGTGCCTCCTGCCGCAGCAGGACGTACTCCTCCGTCTGGTGGTCGTTGTCGGCTTCCTCCAGCAGCATCGCCGCCGGCACCCAAAGCTCGCGAATCTTGATCCGGCCCCCGCCCTGATACTTCTTCGCGTGTTGGAGTTCGAAGAACCCCGTGCTGCCCTGGATGTGATCCAGATCCGCATGCGTGAAGGCGACGACATCGAAGTAGTCGCGATCAGCCGCCTTCAAATCCGCCCTGAGGCGCGCCTTGAGATCGATTTCCGGGGTGTCGTCGTCTTCGGCCTTGTCGCGGTGACAGAAGTCGAACAGGACTCGACGACCTGCTGACAAGACGATCTGCGTTGTGTCGCCATTGCCAACTGGGTAAAAAACTACTTGGTGAAGGTCTGCCACGGTACGTGCCTTGAGACTGATGTTGGAATGAAGTTTTAGCACTCAACCACCGAGAGCGCTAGTGAATACTATATTCTGCGATTTACTAAGCGTCAATGCACAACATATAGTGGTTTTGGTAAATCTATTTCATTGAACTATTTGAGGAACACGCCACGGCTTCGCTGCGCGCAGATTGGCGCGCCCGCGGGTGGGGACGAAATTGAAGGGCGGGGGCGGGAATGGCGGACCAACAGCAGGCCTTTGCCCAGGCCACAAATGGACCGGCGTCGGATTGAGCGGGATCCGATTCACGTCTGCAGTCTGCAACGGCGAGGGCTCGGCGTTAATAGCGGCCGAGGACGCCGTATGGGTGAAGAGATAGGTGCTGCGACCAATCAACCCGTTGCCGCGTCAGCAGCGGGCCGTCGCAGGTCATTACTTACGATTCGCGCGCGCTCATGGCAGAGTACGGGTCAGGAGCGGACCTCCCGGGATCCACGCGCCAGAAATTGCCGCCATGCAAGCGTGCCCGGCTCAAGCTACAGGTCGTGCAGGACGATACTTCACCGACTGGGTTGTCAGAAGGCCGCCACAGTCGAACATTGGGTCCCAGGATACCCGGTATTTTGCCAATCAATTCAACGTCGCGGTCTATGCGCCTGGTCACGTGGAACTGCAATCTGTCCTTGTCACGCAAGCTGCCGCGCCTGATGTCGCTCGCCCCTGATCTAGGAATCATTCAAGAGTGCGAGCGAGATCTGAAGAATCTTCCCGACCATGCACAGTACCTTTGGGTTGGAAACAACGCTCGCAAAGGCCTGGGTGTCATCTCCTTTGGACCCCCGGTATCCCTCGACCCATGTCATCGCGTTACATGGTCGTACTTTCTCCCACTGAACGTTCCGATGCTCCGGCCGAGGCTCCTGGCAACGTGGGCGTACAACCATCGCGCGTCTCGCTTTGGCCCAGAGTACAACGGCATGCCGCTCGATGTATTCCACGAACTACGAGACTGGCTGTCGGCTGGTCCAACCGTCGTCTCGGGGGACTTCAACAACTCAGTCGTATGGGATCGCCCAAATGGCCAAAACAACTTCGCTGCCGTCGATGCATCCCTTCGTCAAGTCGGCCTGCGCAGCGTGTACCACAGTGAGACTGGCGAGCCATTAGGAAGCGAGTCTCGCGGCACATACTTCCATACGAAGAACGCAGACAAGCCGTTCCACATCGACTACGTGTACGCTCACCGAGCCATTCCGATCAGGCGCGCGTCCATCGAGTCCTTCGCGGATTGGCATGCGGAGAGCGATCATGTCCCAATTGTCATCGACACCGAAGACTTTTGGCTTGCCCCATCATAGTCGCGGAAATTTTTGACGAAACGCTAGCGCAACGGGATACTGACACAAACGCGCTCGCAATGGGCGGGACTAGCCGCCGGCAACGAAGCAGCCCAGTGTTGTTATGTGTCCGCTGCAGAACAGCGCGGTGAGAGAACGCGACGAAGGCCCTTGGAGCGGCTAGCGTCGCGCCCGCTAATCAGGAGTGCGCGAGCTGGCTCGCCCATTGAGCGGGCTCCTACGCAGGCTCATCCAATAAACACCAGCTCGCTAGCATCCTGACGAGGCCGACGCAATCGCGACCAAACACACCACCGTAGGTCTGGAACTTGTTACCACAAGAGAAACAGTCGTTCTACAGGCGCGTGTCCCAGCTAAGGGAATTGGTGAGCCCGCGTAACTTCACAGCTGCTCAGGTTATTGAAAGCACGCTGTCGGGGTGGCTGGCGTTGAGCTATCCGAATCTGGACCGCCGGGGACTCCGCAGCATCGCGTCGCTGGCCAATGATGAGCGAATCACCCGCTTCTCGGACTGGCTTGCGAGTCTTCCGTTTCTCAACGCAGCATTCTGGCTTAGTTCTGCCTATGCGCGCTTGGCTGGAGATGACACGCGGAGAAGCCGGGCACTGTTCTTCACGCCCCCCGACCTTTCCGAGCGCCTCATTCTGAACCTGTGCGCCAATGGTGCGCCGCTGGCCACAGGGCGCCTCATTGACCCGGCGTGTGGAGGAGCCGCCTTTCTTGCGCCCGTTGCAATTAGGGTTCGAGACGAACTTAAGACCGCGGGAGTTAGCCCTCGGCGAATACTTGCGCATCTCGAGAAACATCTCTTCGGCATAGACATCGATCCGGTCCTATGCAGGCTCTGCGGGATGTTCTTGAAGATGGTACTGTGCTCCGAAATTCTCGAGTCTGGTTACAAACCAAAATTCAAAATCCAAGTCGCCAACTCTCTGGTCGCCCTCAAGGATTTCAGCGGTAAGTTCGATGTCGTTATCGGCAATCCTCCATATCGCAAGATGCCAGCCGAAGAGGTGGCCTACTATAGGGACTCGTATGCGGAGGTCATCGGAGGGCAGCCGAACCTATATGCATTGTTTTTCGCTCTCGGGCTAAGATTGCTTAAGCGGGGTGGCTTGGCCGCCTTAGTTACCCCAACCAGCTTCTTGTCCGGGCAGTACTTCTCGAAGCTTCGATCTCATTTACTCTTACACTCTGATACGACTCAAATCGACATTGTGGACGAGCGGGTTGGCGTGTTCGTCGGCGTGGAGCAGGAAACGGCAGTCACCCTGCTGAAAAAGCGCGCGCCTCAGAAGATTGCGCCAGCCCTAACGAACGTGCACGTCGTCTCTAGAACTGGCAGGTTCGAAAGCGCTGGCCAATGCACGCTGCCAAACTCCGGTGCTGCGTGGCCGGTTCCGCGTACCCGTGACGACATGCAAGTGCTCCAGCTTTTCGAGGCAAGTGCCTACCGCCTCGTGGACTATGGATACGCGGCACGGATCGGAGCGTTCGTGTGGAACCGAGACAAGCGGGCGGGGTTTCGTGCCGAGAAGGATGCAAGGCGTAGAGCCAGAGCACCGTTCCCACTCGTCTGGTCTCGTGACATTAGGCCCAACGGTTCGTTTAAGTTCAACCGCCAAGGAGGCCCCGATGCGCATGTCTTTGTGGACATGCAGACGACGCATAGCCCGTCGGTCATTCGCCGCCCATGCGTAGCCTTGCAGCGGGTTACATCTTCAGACCAGCCCAGGCGCCTCGTCGCAGCGCCCATTTCCCAGCGATTCATCGACCGATTCGGGGGTTTCGTCGGTGAGAACCATGTTGTCCTGGTGGAGCCGCGCGTGCCAAGCCCACCTATTGCGCCCCAGGACCTTGCCAAGGTACTTGCCTCACTGATAGTCGACAGGCTATTTCGATGCATCTCGGGTGCTGCCAACGTTTCGGTGTTCGAGCTAGAGCAGCTACCGCTGCCAGACCCGCAAATACTGAGCGCACAGCTGCGCCTGTCGACCGATGTGGACTCCGTCGTGGCGCGGGCGTTTGAGCTCACGCGCCGTAGGCAAATGCGGGGCAGCAGGGATGGCTAACGCCTATGAGCGGTCTGCTCCTGAACGCTTGGAAGACAGACGCAAGGCCCTGGAACAGAAGAAAGCCTTGGCCGAAAGGTTGCTAAGCCGCAAGACGCCACCTTTGCCGCCACCGATGGAGGAGGCGGAGCCGGTTATCGGGTCGACACTACCCGCCGATACCAAAGAGGATGGGACGTCCGCGGCGCCGTCCAGCGCGACGAGCACGTCTGGACCCACCAAGGGGCAATTTGGGCAAGCACGGGTCGCGATATACGATCGCGACGCCACCACGGTTCAGCTGTCTCCGGAGCCTTGGCTGAAGGCGTTGATCGAGTTGATGTTGACCGTTGCCAACTCAGGCGGCGTGCATGTGTGCCTGGCTTGGCCCGGGCGCATTGACTCACTTCCATTTGCACATGCGCTCGCCACGTTGGAGCGGCTTGCGACCGGAGATTTTGCAGGTCTGCGCACCCTCTTATACCCCGTCAAGCAAACCACCTTCTATCAGCTAAACCACTATCTTCTGGACAGAAAGCGATTGGTAGAACTGTGCCAGCAGGCGTATGACGTTGACACAGGCATGTTCCGTTCGTCTCGCGCTTGTGACGGTAAGGCGGAGCTGCTGATGGCATTGTCAACCATCCAGGCCCATAGCTCGGACGTGCCTTATCCCACAATCGCGGAGCTTGTCCCGAGTTTCACGTATGACCCAGAATCGAAGACATGGGGTAACTACGCTGGCGGGTTTTTGAAGCGATCCCTCACAAAGCTTCGCCGCGGCCACGCGGCACAACTCAAAGCCAGCATTTCTACAGTCCTGGGGCAACCTGCGTCCGCGCCAGACGCCATCTTAGGCATCGCGCACGGGGCCAAAAAAGAGCAGTGGGCGGGTGCGTTGAGCTCAGCTGTCCTGGTCAGAGGAGGCGCGCCGGAACTGCTGTTGCTCGATGCGACCGATGACATGCAAAAGACTGCATTTCGTACGCCGCAGCGCATTCCCGATTTCCTTGCGCTCGCGTTGGAGAGACTGCCCGGTAAACCCGGGGCCGTGGTCTTCACCGATGACCCGGCAACCTTCTTCCTTCTTAAAAAACAGCTCAGAGACGACCTGGGGTCGCAGTTGGAAAGCCATGTCTTTCCAGCAGAGGTGGATGTCGCGTCACTTTCCTGTGTTCCCAGGCCGGACTCCTGGGTGCCCGTTACGCGAAGCCTCAAACATTTTCAGGTTGAAATTCTCGACCGCGAAGCCTCGAGCGTTGCATTACGCTTTCTGACTGCCGCATCGGAACTCACTCTTGATTCCGACGCGCAACGAAGCTGTCAACAGGCTGCTTACTATCTGCTCAGATTAGCGAATCTCCCCGGCGGCTATCGCGACCTCGGCGAATGGCTGGAAGAGGAGAATCGGCCACAATCCATGGCCACGCGCCTGAGCTGGGTGCCCTATGAGGCAGGCCTGCGCCAAGCATTCGAGCGAGGAGCGGCCGGGGGTGAGGGCGAGCGAATTCGCGCGGCCCTTGACAAGGCTAACGTGCTGCTCGGGCATTGGGCCGAGCACACGCCCATGGCGCTTCGCCTCGCCCGGGAGGTCGAAGCTCTTGCGGCAAAGCCGCGTCAACAAATGGTAGTGGTGTTGCCAAAGGCGGCTTACATTGCCGTCGCACACCGCTTCCTGCGCCGCCAACTCGCGACCAAGGGGATTACTCTGGCTGGCCTTGCAGATAGACTGTGGTTCCGAACGCACGGTGAATTGAAGGACGTTCTGGGCGAGCGGCATGACATCACCAAGTTCATTTTCGTTGGATTGACCGACGATACCCTAAGAGTACTGGTGGCAGACGAGCGACTTCCCGCCGGTTCGTTAGTGATGTTGAGCTACAAGCAGGCCGATACCTACCAAAAGTCACTGCTGGCACTGAAGACAATTGACGTACTCAAGCCTTATCGTGGCCGCATCTCCGGGTTAGCCGAGGAAATCGGCCGTAAGTTGGACCAGATGCCCACGCCGCTCGACGTGGACCGACTTCAGTTGAGAGCAATGACGCTCAGTTTTGAAAGCTCGGAGGATGTTCCCGATGTTGGGGAAGCGACATTTTGGAAGCTAGACCTCGAAAGCCTTGGCAGAGTGTTCGTGGCAAAGCGAGCGTTCAAGTATGTACCTGAGCTTGACCCGCCCTTTGAGTCCACCGGCATCGACAGGCTCTCCAAGGGCGACTCGATATTTGTGATGACCGACGAGCTCAAAGATGACGTCGAAGCCACGCTGCGGTCTTCTGGCTTTGCTAGTTTCTCTCGAGGCATGACCTTCGCCAAGATGCTCGACTTGTATCATGGCGAAGTGCGCCGGCTCAGCGAAGAGCAGTTTCCGTCGCCAAGGGCGCGCGCCCGCCAGATACAGGAGCGAATGGCTGAGATTGACTCCGAAACCACCAATTGTTCCTTACAGCGTATTCGATACTGGCTTGACCTTGACGGAGAATCCGACGGTGGCAACCGCCCGCCCCACGCTGCCAGAGACCGCAAATACTTCGAAGCCTTCGCTAGGGCGTTGGGCATAGCCGAGCCTCTTCTAAAGGACTTCTGGCTCTACGCGATCAACCACACGCGCACAGAGAACCGGATGGCGGGCCGGGAGCTGGCGGACTTCTACACAAATGTCCTGTTTCATCCGGAGTCCGTTCAGGTGTATGCGAACATTCCCGCTGACGTTATCGGGCGGCTGCAACGAGAGGCAGCGCGGTGCGTGTTCAGGGTCATCAACATCATCAAGCCATCTGAAGCCTCCAATTGAGAGGAACGGGACATGAGCGCTAGCGAGCTCAAGGCCGAAGACCCGCGGAAGGTTCATGACGGGTACAAGGAAGCCATGGTCGACGCGATTTTGAATCTGTTGACCGCGAGGTTATCCGGGCGAGGAGCGTTTGGCCGGCTCGTGTACGGGACAAAGCCGCGCAACGCGTTCACAACCGGGTTTCTGCTGCCCAAACCACCGCAGGAGCGTACCGGGGATGAAGAGGCCTCCCCGATTCACATCAGCGCGCATGGCTTGGACTTTCAGATTGCGGCTGGCAACGAGGATACAGAAATCACGGTGGCTCCCCGTGCCTGCGCCTATGTTCGCATCTACCCGAGCGCAGCGGAAGTGGGTCCAGGTGGCGTGTGTCAGCCCGTTTTCCCTGTGACCTCAGATGTGAGGAGACGGCTCAAGCACAGGGTGCGCGAGCTTTTGGCCGAGCTGGAGCAAAAGTTGGGCGGGCGCGAAAAGGCTCGTCAGAATCCCGACTGGCGCAAGCTCAGCATGGAAGCGCGCAGAGCGGCTCACCAGGAAATCGGGCTCACGCTGGGAGCCCAGATAGAAGACCGGGACGCTGAC
>Ga0070741_10003611_pt1 | contig 37862 bp, 34 predicted proteins | sample Coa_R1_4_FD_66440 | JGI IMG/M metagenome (GOLD analysis project Ga0070741, IMG submission 66440) | Surface soil microbial communities from Centralia Pennsylvania, which are recovering from an underground coalmine fire - Coalmine... | ecosystem: Environmental > Terrestrial > Soil > Unclassified ... | reverse complement strand
GACGTCCATGATGACGCCGCCCTTCAGCATCTCGGCCAGGCCGGACTTCACACGGAAGGTGCCGGTCTCGCGTTCCACGGTTCTCCCTCCTTGAGCCGCCCGCACTCCGAGTTTACCGCCCGCGCGCGGGCCCCCCGCGCCCTCACATCTCCCGCAGGCGCCGGATCCGGTCCTCGATCGGCGGGTGCGTCGAGAAGAGCCGCTCCATCAGCCCCGTCTTCTCACCGGGGAACCGCGAAGGCTGCTCGAGCCACAGGTGCGCGGTGGCGTTGTTCGCCGAGCGCATGGCGTGCGGCGCGTCGCGGATCTTCTCGAGCGCGGAGATCAGCCCGGGCGGGTAGCGAGTCAGCATGGCTCCCTGGGCGTCGGCCAGGTACTCGCGCTGACGCGAGACCGCCAGCTGGATCAGCTGGCCGAACAGCGGCGCGAGGACGAGCAGGACGAGCCCGATCGCGAAGACGATCGCCTCGGCGCCCCCGCCGCCGCGGTCCTCACCGCGCCGACCGCGGAACCCGCCCCACCACATCGCGCGCATGAAGAACTCGGAGATCAGCACCACCGCCCCGATCACCGTCGCCACGATGGTCCCGTAGAGGATGTCGCGATCCAAGATGTGCGACATCTCGTGGCCGATCACGCCCTCCAGCTCGACTCGGTTCATGGTGTCGAGGAGTCCTTGGGTCACCGCGATGTGCGAGTGCTCGGGATCGCGGCCGGTCGCGAACGCGTTCGGCGCCCTCTCCGGGACGACCCACACGCGGGGCTTGGGGATGCCCGCCGCGATCGCGAGCCCCTCGACGATGTTGTGGAGCCTCGGCTCCTCTTCGGGGCCGACCTCTCGAGCACGCGCCGACGCGAGCACGATGCGGTCGCCGTAGCGGTAGGCGCCGACCTGCATGAGGATCGCGACGGCCAAGGCGATCCCGAGCCCGAGGGGCCCCGTCCCCAGCCACAGACCGATCGCGTAGCCGACCGCGCCCAGCAAGAGGATCGCAAGGGCCATGAGCAGGAAGGTCCGCCGCTTGTTCGAGGCGATCTGCTCGTACACGGCAGGCTAGGCGAGGTCGACCCGCACCGGGCCGCGCACCGGGTCCTCGATGTCGAAGAACTCGCGGGGTTTGAACCCGAAGAGCCGGGCGACGATGTTCGAGGGGAACCGCTGGATCTGGGTGTTCAGCCGCATGACCTGGTCGTTGTAGAACTGGCGTGCGTAGGCGATCTTGGACTCGGTGGCCGTGAGCTCCTCTTGCAGGGCGAGGAAGTTCTCGTTGGCCTTGAGCTCCGGGTAGCTCTCGGCCACGGCAAGGAGGCGGCGAAGGCCGGCCGTGATCTGGTTCTCGGCCTGCGCCTGGTCGCCCACGCCGGAGGCGCCGATAGCCGTCGCCCGGGCGGCCGTGACGTGTTCGAACACCTCTCGCTCGTGGGCGGCGTACCCCTTCACGGTCTCGACGAGGTTCGGAATGAGGTCGTAGCGGCGGCGGAGCTGGACGTCGATCTGCGACCAGCCGTTGTCCACCCGGTTGCGGAGCGCGACCAGCCGGTTGAACGCGACGACCCCGAGCAGCAGGACGAGGAGAAGGACCCCGAGGACGACCCAGACGACCGTCACGGCGTCATCCTAGCAACGCCCCGGGCAACGTCTCGGTAGATCGACTCGAGACGGTCGGTCACGCGCTCCCAGGAGAACTCCTCGGCGCGAGCCCGTCCCGCCTCCGCGAGGCGCCCGGCAAGGTCGCGGTCGACCAGCACGCGGCGGAGCGCCCGAGCCGCGGCCGCAGGACTGCCGGGTGGGACGAGCAGCCCCTCCACTCCATCCCGCACCACCTCGTCGTAGCCGGCGATGTCGCTCGCGACGACGGGGACGCCGGCCGCCATCGCCTCGACGAGGATCACGCCGAAGCTCTCGCCGCCGAGCGACGGCGCGATCAGGGCGTCGGCGGCCGCGTAGAGCGACGGGAGCTCCCGGTTGTCCACGCGCCCCGCCAGATGCACGCGGGCGCGGACCTCCGGCGGGAGAAGGCGGACCGCCTCGCGGTCCGGTCCGTCGCCGACCGCGATCAGCCAGAGGTCTGGGAGATCGGTGGCCAGGTAGCCGAAGGCCCGCACGGCGGTGGGGAACCCCTTCCGCTCGTCGAGCCGGCCGACGAACAGGAGCCGCCGGGCGCCGGGGAGCTCGATCGGGCCGGCACGCTCGAATCGCTCGACGGGCACGCCGTTCGGGACGATCTCGAACCGTCCGCCCAGGCGCGAGGCCGCGAAGCGCTCCGCGACCCTGGAGACCGCAACCCGGACGGAGATCCTGCGCGCCAGCCGCCGGAGCGCAGGCGCCGCGATATCGAACAGCCGCGATCTCGTGGCGCCCGAGTGGAACGTCGCCACCACCGGGGCGTCGGAGGCAAGCAACGCGAACATCGACGTGCTGGGTGTCATCGGCTCGTGGACGTGGACCACGTCGGGGCGGAACCGGCGCACCTCCTCCGCCACCCGCCGGGCCGACCCGGGCCAGGGGCAGATCGGGGCCACCGAGCGGTTGTAGCGCAGCGGGACGGGGCGCCCGACCGCGCGCATCCACTGCTCCGGCGGCGGCCCCGCACCCGGAGCGAGGGCCAGAACCTCGTAGCCGCGCTTGCGCAGCCGCCCCCCGAGCTCGCGCACGTGCACCTGTACCCCGCCCGGCGACTCCCAGGCGTAGGGGCACGCGAGCAGGACGCGCATCTGCTCAGGGCTCCCAGGCCGGCTGGAACATGTGCCAGTCCACCGGGCGGGCGGCGATCGCGCGCTCGAACTCGCGGGCCATGAGCCGCGTGAGCGCCGCGACGTCCTCCCGGGTCCTCCCGGTGCGCGGAGCGGTGAGCGGCTCCCCGATCTCGATTCGCCAGCCCGCCGGCAACGTGTAGACGGGGCAGACGAGCAGCGGCGCCCCGGTCGAGAGCGACAGCAGCGCGGGCCCGGCCGGCAGGCGTCGGGGTGCGCCGAACATCTCGACCTGCACCCCGCGCCCGGAGAGATCCCGGTCGGCCACGAGCGCCACGATCCAGTTCTCGGACAGGAGCTTGGCAAGCTGCTGCCCGACGTGCCCGTCGCCGGCGAGCGGGATGATCCGCATCCCCAGGGCCTCGCGATGGCGAAGGAACAGCTCCGCCAGACGTCGGGGGCGCAGGTCCTCGGCGACGGAGACGATACGGTACCCGTTGACGGCGAGCCAGGTGCCGGCGAGGTCCCAGTTGCCCATGTGCGGCAGCACCGTGATGCAGCCGCGCCCCTCCTCCAGCGCCCGGTCGATCCGTTCGATGCCGACCATCTCGGTGCGCGCGTTGACCTCCTCGGGCGCCAGCGTTCGGAGCCTGAACGTGTCGAACCAGTACCGCGCGTACAGCTCGAAGGCCTCGCGCGCAGCCGAACGCACGAGCGGCGAACCCGGCTCCTCGCCGAGCACCATCGCCTGATTGCGCTCGACGGTTCGGCGGACCCCCTCCAGCGCCCGGAACGCCACCCGCCCGCCCACGACGGCAAGCATGCGGCCGGCGGGCTCGGGAACCGACATCGCGGTCCGCTCGAGCCCGCGGTAGAGCCAGTACGCGAGGCGCTCCTTGGGCGTCTCTTCGCTCATGGTTCCGCCGCCAGGCGCTCCTCCTTGGGCACCTGGCTCGAGCGCACCGTCGCCACCAGCGCCATGAACCCCGCCAGCGTCCACAGCGTCCAGGCGGACCCACCCAGGGCGAGCGCCAGACCCGCCAGCGCGCAGCGGATCGCTCGCGCGCCGACGCCCTCCTCGACGTCGTAGCCGAGCGACGCCCCGCGCGCCCGCACGTACGAGGAGAGGAAGCTCGCGCCCAGCGCGATCAAGGACGCCGCGGCGGCGGAGCGGTCGTGCGTGCGGGCCACCCACGCGACGGCGCCGAGCACGCACCCGTCGAACGCCCGGTCCACGAACGCGTCGAGCAGGCGACTCAGACCTTGGCGACGCCTGACCAACGCCCCCGACACCGTGAGCAGGACGCCGGCGAGAAGCGCCAGCACCCCCGCGACGCGCGGGCGGCCGGCGAGAACCGCCCAGGTCGCGAGCCCGATCGCGACGGCCGCTCCCCCCACGACGGCGCCTGCCGGCGCGCGCGCCCCGTACCGTGAACCCGCCACCCCGGACACCGGCGCGAGCCTATCACCGGCCTCGGGGCGCCTCCCGGGCTCCCGCGGGGGGCAGGGTACCGCCGCGCTAGAATCGCCCCGTTCCCTCGTCGTGTCATTGCGCGTTCGTCCCGAAAGGAACCCATGAAGACTTACGAGGCCCCCAACATCCGCAACGTCCTGCTGGTCGGTCACGGCGGCGCGGGCAAGACGAGCCTCCTCGAGGCGATGCTGTTCACCTCCGGCGCCCTCACGCGCATGGGGCGGGTTGAGGACGGGAACACCGTCTCGGACTTCGAGCCGGAAGAAGTGAAGAAGGGGATCAGCGTCTCGCTCGCGATGGCGCCGGTGGAGTGGGAGGGCGTCAAGGTCAACGTCCTGGACGCTCCCGGCTACGCCGACTTCGTCGGCGACGTGCGCTCCGCGATCAGAGCCGTCGACGCCGTGCTCCTGGTCGTCTCGGCCGTGGACGGCGTCGAGGTGCAGACCGAGGTGGCGTGGGAGCTCGCGGCAACCGCCGGCCTACCCCGCGCGATCCTCATCAACAAGCTCGACCGCGAGCGCGCCTCGTTCGAGCGGACGCTTGGTCAGCTGGTCGAGTCCTTCGGGACCCAGGTCGCGCCGCTGCAGCTCCCGATCGGAGAAGAGCACGAGTTCGAGGGCGTGGCGGACCTTCTCACCCGGCGGGCGTACCGGTACGGCTCCGGCCCAAGAGCCCAGGAGGGGCCGTGGCCCGACGATGTCTCCGCCAAGGCCGACCCCTACCGAGAGAAGCTGATGGAAGCCGTGGCGGAGTCCGACGACGAGCTGATCGAGAAGTACCTCGAGCAGGGCGAGCTCTCGGAGGAGGAGATCGTCGGCGGTGTGAAGCGGGGCTTCGCCGAAGCGCGGATCGCGCCGGTGCTCGTCGCGGCGGCCACCCGGCCCATAGGGGTCGATCGGCTCCTGCGGTTCCTCGTGGAGGAGTTCCCCTCCCCGGCCGACCGAGGCAAGATCACGGTGCTGACGAAGTCCGGAGAGGAGAAGCAGCGGGCGTGCGACCCGGCACAGCCGCTCTCGGCGCTCGTGTTCAAGACGATCTCCGACCCCTACGTCGGCCACATCACCATGTTCCGGGTGTTCTCCGGCAAGGTCCGGCCGGACTCGGCGGTGTTCAACGCGACGAAGGGGACGGAGGAACGGATCGGCCAGCTCTTCGTCCTCCGCGGCAAGGACCACGACACGGTCGCGGAGGTCGGGGCCGGCGACATCGGCGCCGTCGCCAAGCTGAGCCATACGACCACCGGCGACACGTTTTCCACCAAGGACGACCCCGTCCAGCTCCCTCCGGTCGAGATGCCCGAGCCGCTGCTCGCGTTCGCGATCTCACCCAAGACCAAGGGCGACGAGGACAAGCTGTCGACCGCGCTCGCGCGGCTCCAGGAGGAGGATCCCACGCTCCGGGTCGAGCGCTCGGAGGAGACGCATGAGACCGTGATGTACGGGATGGGTGAGGCGCACCTCGACGTGATGATCGAGCGCATGAAGCGCAAGTTCGGAGTCGAGGTGACGACCGCGCCGGCGAAGATCGCCTATCGCGAGACGATCAAGGGCCCGGGCAAGGGTCTGGGCCGGCACGTCAAGCAGACCGGAGGCCACGGCCAGTACGGGGTCTGCAGCATCGAGATCGAGCCGCTCCCACGTGGCGCCGGCTTCGAGTTCGTCGACAAGATCTTCGGAGGTGCCATCCCCGGTCAGTTCATCCCATCGGTCGAGAAGGGCGTGGTCAAGGCGATGCAGGAGGGCGTGCTCTCGGGCAACCCGATGGTCGACGTCCGAGTGACACTCGTGGACGGCAAGTTCCACACGGTCGACTCCTCGGACATGGCGTTCCAGATCGCCGGCTCCCTCGCCCTGAAAGAGGCCGCCCAGCAGGCGGGGGTCGTGCTCCTCGAGCCGATCGTCGAGCTCGAGGTCGTCGTGCCGGAGGCCTACACCGGCGACATCATGGGCGACCTCAACTCCAAGCGCGCCAAGATCGGCGGGATGGAGTCGGCCGGCGCCGGAAAGCAGCGGATCAGGGCTCTCGTTCCGCAGGCGGAGGTCGCCCGGTACGCGATCGACCTGCGGTCGATGACCGGGGGGCGGGGCGCGTTCACGATGCGCTTCTCCCACTACGAGGAGGTCCCGCCGCACCTGGCGGAGAAGATCATCGCCGAGGCCCAGAAGGCCAAGGAAGAGGCGCAGAAGAGGTAGCGGGCCCGCGGGCCGGTGCCGCTACACGGTGAGTGCGGCGAGCACGACGCACGCCCAGCCCGCGAGCAGGCACAGCCCGCCCGCCGGCGCGACCATGCCCCACCGCCGCTCGCCGGTCAGCGCGAGCGCGTACAGGCTGCCGGAGAAGAGCACGACCCCGGCGACGAACAGCCACCCGGCGATCGCCCCGAACAGATTGGCGTTCCGGCCGAGCACGAGCGGCGTGTAGGCGGACGAGGCCCCGCGAACCAGCGGACCGACCGAACGCACGAACGCGACGGCGAGCAGCGCGAGCGCGTGCCACAGCTGATACCGCACCCCGGTCTCGAAGGTGGCCAGGCGTTCGGCCGGCACCCGGGCGCGGAGGGCGTGCGTGCCGAACGCGCCGAGTGCGACCCCGATCAGGCCGAGGAGTCCGCCCATGACGAGGAACGCGCGATCCATTCGACCTACCCCTCGGTCATCGCGAGAAGCGCGGCGCGAGCCGCGCGTACGTCTCCTCGAGCAGCTCGGGCAGCACCCTGGTCTCCCCCACCACCGGCATGAAGTTGGTGTCGCCGCCCCAGCGCGGGACGACGTGCCAGTGCAGATGGTCTGGGATGCCGGCCCCGGCCGCACGACCGAGGTTCATTCCGACGTTGAAGCCCTGCGGCCCCATCTCCTCGCGCAGCGCTCGAACCGACGCCTGGAGCAGCCGATCGACGTCGAGCAGCTCATCGTCCGACAGCCCCTCGAGCTCGCCCGTGTGGCGGAAGGGCGCCACCATGAGGTGGCCCGGGTTGTACGGGTACGTGTTCAGCATCGCGAACGCCAGGGGCCGGCGAGCAAGGATCCTCGCGGCCGCGTCGTCGCCCAGGTTCGGCAGGTCGCAGAAGATGCAGCCCTCGGGCTCGTCCCTGGCGGCGCGAATGTACTCCATGCGCCAGGGCGACCAGATACGCTCCATCACCAACGGCTCTGCTCGAGCGACCGGCTCGTCGCCTCCGCGACGAGCACGTGGATGAATCGATCCACGGGGACGCCCGCGGTCTCGGCGCCGGAGCGATCGCGAACGGTGAGCACGCCGCCCTCCATCTCGCGGTCGCCGATCACGAGCGTGTACGGAGCCTTCATGAGCTGGGCCGCGCGCACCTTCTTGCCGACCGTCTCCCCGGACTCGTCCACGTAGGGACGGAGCCCTGCGGCCCGAAACCGCTCCGCCAGCGCACGAGCGTGCTCGACGTGACGATCGGCGACCGGCACCAGCCACACTTGCTCCGGCGCAAGCCACAGCGGGAAGGCCCCACCGTAGTGCTCGATCAACACCGCCGAGAAGCGCTCGAGCGTTCCGAGGATGGCGCGGTGGATCATCACGGGGCGGTGCCGCCGATTGTCCTCACCCACGTACTCCATCTCGAAGCGCTGCGGAAGCGCGAAGTCCACCTGGACGGTCGTGAGCTGCCACAGGCGTCCGATCGCGTCGCGGAAGTGGAAGTCGACCTTCGGCCCGTAGAAGGCCCCCTCCCCCTCCGCGTCGGTGTACGCGAGGCCGCTGGCGTCCAGCGCGCTCCGAAGCGCCTGGGTTGCTCGCGCCGCCATCTCCTCGTCCACGATCGATTGCCCTGGGAGCGTGGACAGGTTGATCACGGGGTCGGTGAACCCGAACGTTCCAAGGATCTCCAGCGTGAGATCGAACACGCCCCGGATCTCATCCACGAGCTGGTCGCCTGTGCAGACGATGTGGGAGTCGTCCTGCGTCCCTCCTCGGATCCGCAGGAGTCCGTGGAGGGTGCCGATACGCTCGTGCCGGTAGATCGTGCCGAGCTCGGCGAGCCGCATCGGTAGGTCGCGGTACGAGCGGGTTCTCGCCTTGTAGACGAGGACGTGGAAGGGGCAGTTCATCGGCTTGACGTAGTAGTCGCCGGATTCCGATCGCATCGGCGGGTACATGTTCTCCGCATACTTGGCCAGGTGCCCGGAGGTCTCCCACAGGACCGAGCGCGCGATATGCGGCGTGACGACGAGGTCGTACCCGCGGGCCAGATGGAGGTCGCGCACGTAGTCCTCGAGCTGCTTGCGGAACACGCCGCCGCGGGGATGCCATACCCACAGGCCGGGGCCGAGCTCCTCTGGACTGGAGAACAGGTCGAGCTGTTGGCCGAGTCGCCGGTGGTCGCGCCTCTCGGCCTCCTCGAGGCGCGTGAGGTACGCCTCGAGGTCCGCGCGGGAGGCCCACGCGGTGCCGTACACGCGCTGGAGCATCGGCCTGCGCTCGTCGCCGCGCCAGTATGCGCCGGCGACCTTGAGCAGCTTGAACCCCTCCCCCAGCCGACCGGTCGAGGGCAGATGCGGGCCCAGACAGAGGTCGCTCCACGCCCCGTTGCGATAGACCGAGACCCGCTCGCCGAGCGCTCCCTCGCTCCGGTCGAGGCTCTCGATGATCTCCCGCTTGTACGGCTGGTCGGCGAAGCGCCGAAGCGCCTCGGCGCGCGAGAGCTCCTCGCGGACGAACGGCTGGTTCGCCGCCACGATCTCGGCCATGCGGGCCTCGATCCGCGGCAGATCCTCGGGCGTCAGGCCCTCAGGCAGGTCGAAGTCGTAGTAGAAGCCGTCCTCCACCGGCGGCCCGATGGCGTACTTGGCCTCCGGGAACAGGTCGCAGACCGCCTGCGCCATGACGTGCGCGGTCGAGTGTCGCAGGACGTGGAGCCCGTCGGGATCGGTGATCTCGACGGGCTCGGCCTTGCCATCACCCGGCGGGACGAACGAGAGGTCGACCAACTCCCCCTCGAATCGCGCAGCGACGGCCTCCGGCGGCAGGATCGACCCGATCGGCTCCCCATCGGGAAGCTCGACGCGACGGTCGCCGGGGAGCTCGATCCTGGGCATGGGCCGACATGATATCTGGCCCTACACACGCACACGCTCGACCGTCAAGCTCCAGTCATCGAGGCCGAAGGCCCCACCGACCAACGTCACCTTGGCCTGCACCTTCACGATGTAGGTGCCGGGCCCGAGCGGGCCGCTGGAGCGATCCATGGAGTGGCCCTCCCATGAGTACGGTCCGTCGGCGCCCCCGTTCGAGCTGTCGAACGCGAAGTCCGAGCCGGAGGCCGGTTCGGCCTCCTGGCCTCCGATCAAGATGCGCACCGAGCACACCTCGGGCGAGCCAGAGGGGCCGAGGCACAGTGACTCCGCGGAGAACCGGGCGAGGATCAGCGCGCGGGTCCCCGCGGGGATCTTGACGGTCGTCGAGGCCTCCGGAAGATCCTCGAACGTGGTGGATCCGATGCTCGTGCCGGCCGTGTCACGAACCACCTTGACGCCGGTCACGGACGAGCCGCTCACGCTCGTGGCGCTTCCGGCGACCGCCGACTGAACCAACGATGCCGCGCCCAAGAGCGCAGCGAGCGGAATCAGGGTTCGGACGAGGGATCTCGACACGGCCGCTCCTTTCCCCAGCACGACGAGTCGCACCTCGGGGCGGAGGCGCACCGGGTGGGCGCGGCAGGTTTTGAACCTGCGACCTCTTGCGTGTGAAGCAAGCGCTCTCCCACTGAGCTACGCGCCCTGACGGCCGAAGATATCACGCCGCCCGGAAGCCCCCCAGCCCCGGGCATAGGAGACGGCGGCGCGTGCCCGCGTCGCGCCGCCGTCCATCGCCGAGCCTCGCAGCCCGGACGCCTTGTTGTAAGTCTCGCACCTGCAAAGCCCCGACGCAAGGCCGACTTTCCAGCGGATCGCCGAGCACGGCGTCCGACGCGTCCACCCGGATCCCGCCTACGGGCTCCCCTCGGCTGCCGCGGCCGGAGATAGCCCGCCCACGGCCTGCCCGTCCGTGAGCAGAACGAGGCCGACGAGCAGGAGTCCCTGGACGTAGGTCGACTCCAGCAGCATGCCGGCGACGAGCAGCAACACAAGCCCCGAGCTTCGCCGTCCGTGCCGAGGCACCCATCCGATGGCAGCGGCAGCGAACGCCCATAACGCGAGCGCGTACACCCAGACGGGCAGGTACAGGCGCAGCCCCGACGTCCAGAGCACCAGAATCCCCGTGACGGCGCCGTTCACGCGCCACGCGCCGGTCAGCGCGAGAGCCGGCCCGAGCCCCAGGACGATCGGCCACAGGCGCACCCCGTCCGATGCGATCCAGGCGAGGAAGAACGCGAAGGCCGTGAGGACCACGATCGCCTCCGCCGCAAGCTGAGCGCCCACCGCTCCCTGGGGTGCGCCCGGGCCCGGCAGCAGCCGCCCGGCGTCGGCTACGAAACCCGCATACGAGGCAAGGAGGGCGGAGACGGCGACGCCGGCGACCGCGATTCGCTGCCAGCGCTCGGCCTCGCCGCGCACGAACGGCCAGGTCACCGCCCCGACGGCGAGCACGAATGCCAGTCGAGCCGTCGGCCCGAGGTCCGGGTTTCCGAGCACGGAAAGGACGAGCGAGCCGCCCGCGAAGGCCACGAGCGCCCAGGCACACGTCCGCAGGCCTCGACGCCACGCGCGTCCCGAAAGGAGGAGGAGCGCGATCAGCACCAGCACGGAGGAGAGGTTCAGCGCGAACGATCCCATCCCGGTAAGCACTCGGTACGCGAAACGGAACGGGCCGTCCTTGGGGATGTAGATGCCGACCCGATAGAAGGTGCGCACGAGGACCAGCTCGGCGAACGCGGCCGCCGGGAGCAGGCCGAGCACCGCCGCGAGGGGCGTGGCGTCCGGCCTCCGCCCGAGGCGAGCAGGGGGTCGGACCACCTCCCGGCGCTCCTCGACGATCACAGCTCCCGCCCCCTCGGGACTCGGGCCACGACCATCCAGGCGAACGCCGCCCACAAGCCGAGGAACACGAAGAACGGCGCCGGCCAGTACGGGAAGTGAGCTCCCGTCGACAGCGGCCGAGGCGAGACGTCGAGCGCCACGAAGTTCGCGACCGACTTCATCCCGTCCCGCTCCATCGCGCTCCCGTCCCAAACGGCGAAGGCGACGTCGGTCCAGTCGTTCGGACCGAGCTCGACGTTGCCCTCATCTCCGACCGAGAGCGGTCGCGCGAACACCACACGCCACCGCCCATCGCGCCACGCCCCCCAGCCCTGCACGCGCGTGTCTGGGTCCGCGGTCAGGGTTCCGAACCCGCCGGAGATCAGGTTGTCCACCGGCGAGGCCCGGTTCGTGACGGAGAACGGGTTGTTCACGTATCGCCCCGGATAGAAGAGGGGGTTCCCGTGGAACGGGTACCAGTCGACATCGGCCCTCGGATAGCGGTGCTTCACGCCGCCCTGGAACCCGTGCTCGACGTCCGACTGCCATGCCGCCTTCCACTGCCAGATGTTCACGGTGGCGTTCGGGTCTCCCATGCAGAGCGCCGGGACGGTCACGGCGGCCGCCGCGGGGAACTCGACGGCCACCGCATCGGAGAAGAGTTGGGGCGCAGCCACGGACCAGTTGGGCGTGGGGTCGGCCCACTCGAGCTCGAGGTACAGGTCCTTGCCATCCTGCACCGCGCGCGCATCGAGCGTCCAGCGATGACCTCCCATCGGAGGGGTGATCTGCTGGGCGGACAGAGGCACGCTCACCTTCGGCACCCGGTTCCAGAACGGCGACCACGGGTCGGTCAGCGGTACCCTGGCGTCCGTCACCATCGCCGTGAGGACCGTCCCCTCGGATGCCGCCATCCGCGTCCCGGAGAGCGACATGGCCGCCGCCAACCCGACCGCCAGGACCAGCACGCCGGCGGTCCTTCCACGGAGGCCGTTCACTCGCACAGCCCGACCTCCTCGATCGAGGGAACGTCCGGATCCGGTGCCGTCGGTGCAACCTGGAGACCGAACCGCGCCGCCTCGCCGGCGAGGAACCGCAGCGCCAGGCGCGCGATCGCCGCGTACGGCCCGCCGGCCCCGCGGACCTCGAGGCGTTGGAGGAGGCCGGGCATCCACCGGAGGGCGTGGTCCCGCAGGAACGCCTCGTGGGCTCGCTCGCACACGGCGAGATGCTCGCCGTCGCCGTTGGCCGCCGCCCACGCCGCCTTGTACGCAAGCACGTGCAGGAACTCCAGCTCGACCGACGCATGGTCCGGCCGCTCCATCTGCTCCTCGACCCCGAATGCCCGGTAGAAGCCGCCGAGGTCCGCGAGCTCTTGACTCTGGCGCCACGCCTGCGGAGCGGTGTAATCGGTCTCGTAGAGGGAGCAGTCCGCGGAATGCACGTGGGTGAAGACGGTTCGGTACTCCTCCTCGAGCGAGGCCTGCGAGACGCCCTGCAGCACGTCCGCGAGCTCGGAGACCCCGACCTCGGGCGGCCCCAATGCCGCCGCGAACGGCAGATCCTCCTCGAGGAGATGCGCGACATCCTCCGGGGCCGGATACGCGAGCGCCTGCGCGACGAGCCGGTACACGGCGCTCCGGCCGAGGAGCTCGTTTGCCTCGGCCACGCGGGAACGGACGCCCGGACCGCTCATCTCAGATCGAGTTCAGATACTTCTTCGGGCGCACGTACATGGGCTCCACCACCGAGAGGTGAGCGACCTCGTTGCCGGCCGAGTCGTAGCCGATGACCGTGTCGTCGTACATCGACCACGTCCGCCCGCCGATCACGACGTCTCGCACCTTCGGGCCCTTGCGGATCTCGAACTTGAAGATGATCCGCTGAGTGGCTCGAAACAGCTGGAGGACGGCGAGCAGCTCCCGCGACGGCGCTTGGTACTGCTCGATGGCGTGCTGGACGCCGGGGCCGAACATCTGCTCGAGGTACTCGCGCGGCACCCATCGCGGTGGGATGTAGTAGCCGTTGGGCTGGGTTCCGAATTGCGGGTAGAGGGGGAGCGCGACCCGGGCCTCCTTCACGAGGTAATACAGCGGGTTCTCGGGGTCGTGCTTCCAGTCGCCGGTCTTCGGATCGACCTCGACCAGCCCCTGCATGCGGATCTTCCCCGGACAGACCGCCATGCAGCGGGTCTCCATGGGAAGCCCCTCGGTGAGCGGGTCGGTGCCCTCGACACGCGGATAGCAGCCGATGCACTTCTCGGAGATCCTGGTGGTCGCCCGGTACATCGGCTTCTTGTACGGACACTGCTCGACGCACTTCCGGTAGCCCCGGCAACGCGCCTGATCGATCAGCACGATGCCGTCCTCAGGGCGCTTGTAGATCGCGTTCCGCGGACAGGCGGCCAGACACGCGGGGTAGCTGCAGTGGTTGCACAGACGCTGGAGGTAGAAGAACCAGGTCGAGTGCTCCGGGAGCGACGCGCCCGCCCCGTAGACCCCCGGCGCTCCCCGTCTGCCCCGCGCCGTGTCCTCGTAGATGTTCGGGGAGCGCCACTCATCGTCCGCGGGGAGGTACCCCACGGCCTGCTCCTGCCCGCCGCGCGCCTGGGCGGCCTCGAAGATCGTCTTCCCCTTGAAGGTGCCGTAGAAGGTTCCCGGTCTCCCTGCCGAACGGGCGTCCCATACCTGACCGCCGGGGTTCGCCTGCTCGAGCAGCGACAGGGTCTTGACGTCCCATCCTTGCGGGTATCCTCCGTAGGGCTTGGTCTCGACGTTGTTCCACCACATGTACTCCTGGCCCTCCGAGAAGGTCCAGGTCGACTTGCACGCCATGGTGCACGTCTGACACGCCAGGCACCGGTTGATGTTGAAAACGAACGCGAACTGCCGCTTCGGGTACGCCGCCGGGAACCGGTAGCTCATCGTGCGGCCGAGCTGCCAGTTGAAGACGTCAGGCATCGACCCACCCGTCCTCGAGGCCGCAGATCTCCGCGATGAGCGCCCTCACCCGCGCCTCGCCGAGCGCCTCGTACGCGTCGTGCGCCCCGGCGTAGAAGGGACGACGGAACACGTCGAGGATCCGCTTCGGCGACCACCCCATGAGCGCGTACTCCTCGACGAACGTACGCGCCATCGCCTCCAGACCGGTCAGCCCCATCGGACGGTCGAGCACGACACCGACGATCTCCATCGGATCGGAGGCGTCGGGATCCCGCAGGGGGCTCACCGACCCTCCAGACGGACAAAGCGACCCAGCAGGTAGTCCACCATCTCCTTGCTCTCTTTCCCCGGCGAGCGCCCGGTGGTGGCGGGCAGCCACAGTCCCTGTCCGCCGAGCCCGCCGGCTTCGGCAAGCTCGACCCGCACGAGCGTCTCCTTCGGCACCGTGTTCACCGCGTGGTTGTCCGGCTCGTAGCCGAAGACGAAGTGTGTCGCGTCCTTCGACTTGTGGAACAGGTTGTCGGTCTGGTGCATCGGCATCGACCAGTCGCGGGTGAGCGACTGGTGGGAGCCGTACCGAAACGACGCCTGGTATCCGGTGTCCGCGGAGACCGCGCGGCCGTCGGGCCGGGTCTCGTGCGCCATCACCGACTTCTCCGTGGCGATGAAGGGCGCATGCTTGATCATCAGCACGTCGTAGGGATAGGCGGGATTGAACTTGACCCGCACCATGAGCCGGGCGACCTTGTATCGCGGGTCGTCGGCATGCCATCCCCGGTACGGCCGATCGGCGGGGTTCGCGTCCACGTACACGTAATCGCCGTCGTTCAAGCCCAGATCCCGACCGGCCTGCGGGTTCATGTGCATCTGGTGCTCGGCCACCCCCACCTGCCGGGGATCGGTCCGGTAGGGGTCCGCGAAGTTGCTCGACCAGATGAAGTGCCAGTCCGTGACCGCCCACGACGAGTGCGTGCTGTGCCGCTGCTTCGGCGTCAGCAAGTAGAAACGAAACCCCTGCTCCCACAGAGGGTTCTTCGTGCCCTTGACCTCCTGCCAGGACATCTTCACGTTGCGCACGGTCCGCTCGTCCCAGCCCATCGCATCCAGGGAGATGCCGTAGTCCTCGGGTCGGATCAGCGGGTTCGTCGAGACGATGACGTTCGGCAGGTAGGGAGTCGCCTCCGGTCCCTCGCGGTGGACGATGAAGTTCTCCCCGTACTCGATCGCCTCGGGGATGTCGCAGTAGGCATTCAGTCGGCCCGTATCGGTGAAGAACGGCACGCTGTCGTGCACCTGCTCGTAGAAGGGGATCCGCGGGTACGTGCGGAACATCATGAGGGCAACACCGGGCTCCCCGTAGCCACCGGCCATCAGCGTGTCGAAGTCGTAGTCGGCCGTCGTGGCCGAGCCGCCGAGGAGCCTGCGTAGGTACACGTCGCGCCTGCCCTCGAGCTCGAACTTCCAGTGGCTCGCGAACCGCTCGTCGCCGGTTTGATCCGCAAGCGCCTTGGCCACTCCCGCGAGGATCGCCATGTCGTCCTTGGTGTCGCCGATCGGCTTGATGCCGCCCTTCCAGACCTGAAGGAACGGATTCGAGCAGGAGGCCGTGACCTCGTACCCCTCGAACTCCATCCACGAGTTCGCCGCAAGGACGACGTCGGCGTACTCGCAGGAGGAGGTCATCTCGATGTCCTGCGAGACGATCATGTCGATCTTTGGATTGACGTTGAACAGCATGTCGTACGCGTGCTTCGCGTTGTTCAGGAGGTTGACGTTCGTGAACCAGAGGATCTTGGTGGGCGTGGGCATGTGCGTGAGCCCCGTGAACACCTTCCGCCCGTACGTAGGAGTGTCGACCACGAGCGGCCGGTCGCCGTGGTTCCAATACGCGGGCTCCTCGCCTTTGGCATGCTTGAACACGGTGATCTGCTTCGGCGAGGCTCCCTCGTCCAGGTTCTGGTTGAAGGGATCCTCGTAGAACCAGCCGTTGATGCCGGGGCCGCTCCAGTGCGTCTCCTGGAACAGGGCCGACTTGTAGTTGCCGGCCCACGACTGGCAGCCGCCTCCGGGAATCCCGATGTTGCCGGTGAGCATGAGCGGCAGATGAAACGCGCGGTTGGCCTCGGTGGCGTGGAACCAGTGGTTGATCCCCTCGCCCACGTGGATCGCGACGGGTCGGTGGGTCCAGATGTCCCTTGCGAGCCGGAGGATCTTGTCCTTCGGCGAGCGCGTGATCTCGGCAACGGTATCGAGGTCGTAGTCGGCAAGGTGGCGGCGGTAGGCCTCGAACACCGTCGTCGCCTCCACCACGGTGCCGTCAATGAGGGTGAGCCGGTAGGTCCCCTCCAGAGCCGGGTCGACCGTCAGGCGATCGCCGACGTCGTCCCGTGTGATGGCTGCGGGCTTCCCGGTCCTCGCGTCGATGACGACGAAGTCGTGCAGTCGGTCGTAGTCCTCGGGGAGCAGCCCCTGCTCCGCGAAGCTCGGGCCGTCCGGACGGAGCCCCTTCGTGTAGCCCGGTAGGAGGTCGGCGGGGTCCAGGCGTTGCAGGGTGTCGGTTCGGATCAGGATTGGCAGATCTGTGAACCGCTTCACGAAGTCGGGGTCGTACCAGCCCTCGTCGATCATGATCTTCGTGATGCCCAGAAACAGCGCGGCGTCGGTCTGGGGTCGCACTGGGATCCAGTAGTCCGCCTTGCTGGCCGGCGGGTTGTACTCGGGCGCGATCGCCACGATCGTCCCTCCCCGCTCCATGACCTCGTGGAACCAGTGCGAGTCCGCCATCTTGTTCTCCACGAGGTTCTTGCCGACCTGAATGTGGAGCTGGGCGTTCCGGAGGTCGTTGAAATCGACGTCGGAGTTCTGCAGACCGTGGACGAAAGGGAAGCCCGGTGCCTGATCGCCGTGCCACGTGTAGTTGGACCAGTTGCGTCCGCCGAGAGCCTGGTCCGGCGGCACGCCCCGGATCCGCGCGTCGAGCAGCGCGAGCATGTTGTTGAACCGGTACATCCCGTACTTGCCGAGAACGCCGAGCAGGCCCATGCCGCCGCGCATCTTGATCGTGCGCGTGCCGGCACCGGCCATCGCGTCGATCATCTCGGGCTCGTAGCCTTCGTCGGCCAGACGCCTCGCGCCTTCGTCCCCGCTGTAGTGGCGGGCCGTCGCGACGATCGCCCCGGCCATGTATCGGAAGACCTCATCCCATGAAGCGCGGACGAAGGTGTCCGTTCCCCGAGAGGTGAACCGGTACCGCTCTCGAAGCTCCGGCGTGAGGTAGGGGTACCCGTCGTCGGCCCATTGCTTCCAGCCGACTCGTAGCATCGGATATCGCAGGCGGTAGGGCCCGTACACGCGCCGTTGCAGGGTCATGCCCTTCGGGCAGCCTCGGGGGTTCCAGTGGGCCGTGGCTTTGTTGCCGAGCGCATCGCCCACGTTCGCGCTGTCGTAGTTCTGCTCGATCCTGATCACGACCCCGTTGCGGACGAACGCTCGCATCCGGCAGGCGTGGGTGTCGTTCGGCGAGCACACGTAGGCGAAGGAGCTGTCGTACCGGTACTGATCCCGATACACGCGCTCCCAGTCGCGGTCGGGGTAAGCCTCGAGGGGGTTGGCGATCTGGACCGGGGTCAGCTTGCGGAGCGCGAGCCCGGCCTCTCCCAGAACGAGGACGCCCGCCGTCGCAGCGCCGGCGACCTTGAGGAAGTCACGCCGGGAGACGCGCTCCACCCGGTTCCTCCGCTGCCGTGCATGCGGGCACACGTGGACTATAGCACCCTACGTTGACCCCTGCGATTCACATAGAGCCTTCGGGGCTCTTGCATGCACGCCGGCGCCGTTCTCCAAGCCAAGGGTCCCCGCCGCACCGAGGAGCGCCTCCCTGTGCTCAGCGCGGGAGGGCGAAGGGCGATCGCGTCGAGCTTACGTCCCTGCTTGCGAGACGCGGGCGCGGCAGAGGTCACGCTCGACGAACGGCTCGAGGCGCTCGGCGGTCAGTCCCGACCCCCACTCCGAGAGCGCACCCCGCATGAGGCCCAGGTGCACCGAACACACGACCTCGGGGTTCGCCTCGGCGACCTCGCGGAAAGGGCACCCGTGCAGCCAGATCGTGGCCCCCTCGCCGTCGGCCTCCACCCGGGGCGCGAATCCGAGGTCCTCCAGCAGCGCTGAGAGGGCCTGCAGGGCGCCTTCGGCATCCGCGTGGAGGCCGCGCTCGTGCGCAGCTGCCCGACCCCATTCGCGGCCGGCCTCACCGGCCAGGACGGAAGGGTCCGGCATCCGTCCGGCGATGACGGAGGCGAGGATCCGCGACAGCAGGAAGTATCGACGGCCCGGCCCCGGAGGCTCCGCGCCCCCCACGACAGCGTAGGCGACCCTCGGACGTCCCGGCCGCCCTCGGCGTTCGACTCGGCGCTCGACCATCCCGGCGACCTCGAGCGCCCGCAGGTGGAACCGGACGGTGCTCGGGTGCAGACCCACCAGCCTCCCGAGCTCATGGGCATCAAGAGGCCGCGCTTCCCGCTGCAACGTCTCGAGCATTCGGACCCGGCTCGCGGTCGCCAGCGCCCGGTTGCGAGCGAGCTCCCTCACGCGGGTATCGGACGTCATCATGTTTGGAGTTTAACTGAAGGGCATGATATAAACTACTTCCATCATGTAAAGGGAAGGAGCGATCGAGATGGACGCGGTCTTCGGAGCGGCCTCGGATCTCGCCGAGTTCGGGGAGGCGTTCACGCCCAGGGTGCTGTTCGAGAGCTCCCAGATGAAGGTGGTGCTGGTTGCGCTTGAGCCGGATCAGGAGATCCCACTGCATGCCCCCGGGGTGAACCTGGCGGTCGCGGTGCTGGAGGGTACGGGAGATCTGTGGCTTGGCGACCAAGTCCGAGCGATCGTCTCCGGGGACGTCGCGGTGATCCCGGCCGGCATGACCCGCGGGGTCCGAGCCCGCGGCGGCCGGCTGGTGCTCCTGCACGTCGTCTCTCCCCTGCCCGGCGCCGCAGACCACGAGGCGGAGCGTCGCCCCTGGCCGGCGCGCGAGCCGGCCCCGGACGTCCGTGAGTCGCTGCACCGGGAGCACCAGGAGCTTCTCCCGCACTTGGAGCACCTGCGCGCGCTCTCCGAGGAATCCGAGGAGCTCGACGAGGAGACCGTTCGCGCCCGCCTCGACGGAGTTCTCGATTTCCTCATCCATGTGCTGCTACCCCACGCGGAGCTCGAGGAGAGGACCCTGTACCCCACGGTCGACCGAATCCTGCGGGCCACCGGGGGCGGCACACGGACGATGTCGATCGACCATCAGGAGATCGGCGAGCGCATCCAGCGGATCGCTTCCACGGCACGCGGACCGCTCGCATCGACCGAGCGAGCAGCGCTCGGAGCGGCGCTCGGCGAGCTCGAAGCGATCGTGCGTCTGCACTTCCGAAAGGAGGAGGAGGCCTACCTCCCCCTGCTCCCACGGCTCTCGGCGCCCGAGGCCGAGGCACTGGAGAAGGCGCTCGAATCCGCAGGACACGCGGGCCATCACGCACCCTGATGCCGGCGGGCTTGCGGGGGTCTTGCAGGCGGTGACGAAGCACGGCCGGCCAGGCCATGCTTCTCATCCCCCGTCGACCTGTTACCGTTTGCTGTTGAGGGCACCGATCGCAGTTCGCTACGAACCGTTCCCTCACCCGGCTGTCACGGCCGGCCCCCGAACGGGCAGCAGCAAGGCCCCGAGGGGACAGAAGGGAGGGAACGCACGTGGCAATTGGAACCGTGAAGTGGTTCAGCGCCGAGAAGGGCTTCGGCTTCATCACTCCGGAGGACGGCACCGCGGACGTGTTCGTGCACTTCAGCGCGATCTCGGGCGACGGATACCGCAATCTCGAGGAGAACCAGAAGGTCGAGTACGACGTCACGCAGGGACAGAAGGGCCCGCAGGCGGCGAACGTACGGCCGATCTAATCGGGCACCGACCCGACGAGCAGGACCCGGCATGTCCGGGTCCTGCGCTCATTCGGGGCGATCGCGCCTGGAGGCCTCCAACGAGTCGCGCGCGTCGGTCGCCCCTTGGCCGTCCGTCGTGAGCCACTCGCTCTGCTCGGCCGGGCCCATCGGGGGCCCCGTCTCGATGAGACCGGCTCGGCGGTCCTTCCTGCGGGCGGCACGAGCCACGCGCCGTTCCTCGCGTGCTGCGGCCTTCTTCGCGGTCACATCCCGGCGCTTTCGCTTGCCGACGCTATCCGGCACGGTATCCCCCTCGTCCTCCGTGGCCCGCTCGGGCCCTCGGACCTATCACGAACGCTCCAGCGCGTGTCGGCGCGCCGGGGGCGTGTGCACGAAGCAGGTGGTCGAGCGGTTGTACGTCGAGAGCACGGTGTCGCAACCGGGTTCCGAGCAACGCCTCCCCCTCGCCGGACGTGACGCCGGACCGCGCCCAGGATCCGGAGGTCCGAGCGCGACGCCATCGCTTCTCCTGCTACCCATGGGCTGCCTCCGCCTTTCTCGAGCACTCGATCCGAGGGCGAGAGGCGAGCTCGTCGCAGATGAACGATTTCGTCGATCGCACGATGGATCCCGGGCGACGCCCGACACATGTCACGGTACACGAGTTCCACCCGGACGACCCTCAGCACGAACGCGCGATCTGGTCCAGCCTTCGACCTCATCCGCTCGTGACCTCTCCGCTCGTGACCTCGTGGACGGCCAGCTCGCGTAGCGTCCCGATCCGGCAATCAGTCCACGGCCCGGTACACCCGCCACCGGTCCGGGACGCCCTTGAACTCGTGCTCGCCGGCGTACTCGAACACGATCCCCGAGCCCGCGGTGAGATCTCGGACCGTCTGTGAGACGAGCACTTCCGACGCCTTGGCGAGCGCGCCGATCCTCGCCCCCAGCACGACCGCCAGTCCACCGGTCTTGCCGTTGATGGTCTCGACCTCGCCGGTGTGCACACCGGCACGCACCTCGAGCCCGAGCGCGCCCACCGCCCTGCTGATGTCCTTCGCGCACCGGACCGCCCGGCCGGGCCCGTCGAACGCCGCGAAGAAGCCATCGCCGGCCGTGTCGACCTCGTGGCCGCGATAGCGTGCGAGCAGCGTCCGGACCCGCGCGTGGTGCTGCTCGACGAGCTGCTTCCACGCGCGATCGCCGAGCTCCGCCGCGCGCTCCGACGAGCCGACGATGTCCGTGAACAGCACGGTGGCGAGCACCCGATCGAACGCCTCGTGCTCTTCCTCGATCGACTGGGCGAATCGGCGGATCGCCTCTGCCACTGCTCCGACGTTGCCGAGGTACACGTCGTCTCCATCCCCCGGGACGGAAACGAGCTGCGCACCGGGGATCTGGCCCGCGGTCCACCTCGCCTCCTGCACGTAGGCGTCGATCCATCCGCTTCGCATCAGGACGGCCGCCGGCACCTGGATGAGCGGAAGCGCGCTCCGCGCGTCGGTCGTGAACCATACGCGGCTGAAGCGCGCAAGGTCGCCGGGTGCGGCCGCGTAGCGGTGGAGGCGGCTCAGCCAACGCACGAAGGACGGATCCTCCGCGAGGCGCTCGCCGATGCCCAGATACGTCATCCGGGCCGCCTCCTCGCCCATCGACTCGTCGCCCCAGATCACCATTCGCCGGCGGAGCCGCTCCTCGAATCGCTCCTCGGTCAATCCCCACGGGTAGTCCCGGGCGCGCGCCGTTCGGACGCCGCCGCGCCAGAGCACGAGGCCGAGGGTCCGCTCTGGGTACGTCGCGGCGAACAGGGCCGCCAGGGCTCCTCCGTCGTTGTTCCCCATCACGAGGGCCCGCTCGGATCCGACCGCGTCGAGGACCGCCCTGAGGTCGTCGAGCCGGGCCTCCATCGTCGGGGTCACCGACAGTCGGTCCGACAGGCCGACACCGCGCTTGTCGAACAGGATCACCCGCGCCCACGAGCACAGCGCTCCGACGAAGCGCTCGAACGCCGGCAGCTCCCAGAACACCTCGACGTGCGAGACGAAGGCGTGGACGAACACGAGATCGACCGGGCCCGTGCCGACGACCTGGTAGGCGATCGACACGCCGTCGTCGGTGGTCGTGTACCTCGTCGTTGGCCGCTCCATGTGGGCATCCTCGCCGGGCCGACGCACGAGAAGAATCCCATGTGACCGGTGCCCTTACCGGTGGGCGCTACTGTGGGCGCTAGAGGATTTGAACCTCTGACCTCTTCCGCGTCAAGGAAGCGCTCTCCCCCTGAGCTAAGCGCCCGAATCGCTCAGATTGTACGGACCTCGGCTGGGCCCGTCCGAGGCGGGGACCGGAATTGAACCGGTGTACAGGGTTTTGCAGACCCTTGCCTAACCACTCGGCCACCCCGCCGAACAGACGGCCCGGTGTCCCCGGGCCACGACCTAGTCTACGCGATGCTCGCGAACCGTTCCGCCGCGGCTCGGTGAAACGCATCGGGGGGCCTCACACGAGGCCCCCCGAATCGATCCGAGCGGACGACGGGATTCGAACCCGCGACCCCCACCTTGGCAAGGTGGTGCTCTACCAACTGAGCCACGTCCGCGCGTGCCCCACCGGGGCACTCCCGAGTCTAGGTGCTGCCGTCCGCCCCTTCAACCGCCGTCGATGCCGGCACGTCAGCTCCCCGTGGAGCCGAACCCGCCTTCGCCCCGGGTCGAGGGCGGAAGCTCGTCGGCCCATGCCGGGTGCACCTCCGGGACCGCCACGATCACGAGCTGGGCGATCCGGTCGCCGCGCTTGACCTGGACGGGCTGCTCCCGGTCGAGGTTCACGACCGCGCAGATCACCTCGCCGCGGTAGCCGGCGTCGATCAGGCCGGGGGCGTTCGCCATCGTCAGGCCGTGCCTGGACGCGAGGCCGGAGCGCGGAAGGACGAGCCCCGCATGACCCTCGGGGATCGCGACCGCCAGGCCGGTCGGCACCATGGCCCGCTCCCCCGGACCGACGACGACGTCGATCGCCGAGCGCAGGTCGAGCCCGGCGTCGCCGGGGTGGGCGCGCTCGGGGAGCTTGGCGTCCGGATCCAGTCGCTTGACCGGAAGCTCCATCGGCGCGCAGTCTGACAGAAGGCGAGGGGGCCGGCAGGCGCCGGACCCCTCGCAACCAACCGACCGCTACGAGCAACCGCTCGTCGAGCCGCAGCTCGGACACACGTAGCACGAGCCCGCCGGCTGCATCTTGGAACCGCAGGAGTAGCAGAGCGGGGCGTCGACCGCCTGCGCTCCCGGGCGCTCGGCCGCGGTCTTGGGCGTCTCGGCCTCGACCTTCGGCTCCGCCGCCGGCATCTCGAGCCCGTATCCGTTCCCGTTGGCGGCGAGCGCCTTGCGCTCCTCGATGGTGCGGATGCCGAGCTCCTCGCGCTTCTCCTTCGGAAGGTAGTCGAGCGCCAGCCGCCGGAACACGTAGTCGACCAGGGAGCTCGCGAACCGAATGTCCGGATCGTTGGTCATCCCGCTCGGCTCGAACTTCATGTTGATGAACTTCGCCACGTAGGCCTCGAGCGGGACTCCGTACTGGAGCCCGATCGAGATCGCGATCGAGAAGGCGTCCATCACGCCTGCGAGCGTCGAGCCCTGCTTGGAGGTCTTGAGGAAGATCTCCCCGATGCCGTCGTCCGGGTAGGAGCTCGCGGTGATGTAGCCTTCGGCGTCGCCGACCTCGAACTTCGTCGTGATCGAGGGGCGACTGCGAGGCAGGCGCTTGCGCTCCGGCCGACCGATCATCGCCGGGACATCGGCCCTGGCCTTCTTGTCCGCGGAGAGCGGCTGCGCAACCTTGCAGTTGTCGCGGTAGATCGCAACGGCCTTCAGACCGAGCTTCCAGCTCTCCACGAACAGCTGCTCGACCTCCTCGACCGTGGCCTGCTCGGGCATGTTGACGGTCTTCGAGATCGCGCCCGAGATGAACGGCTGGACGGCCGCCATCATCCGCACGTGCCCCATGTAATGGATCGCGCGGTCGCCCATCGACGTGTCGAAGACGGGGTAGTGCTCCTCGCGCAGGTGAGGCGCACCGACGACCGAGTTGTGCTCACCGATGTAAGCGACGATGTCCTCGACCTGGTCCGGAGCGTATCCGAGCCGCTCGAGCGCGCGAGGCACGGTCTGGTTGACGATCTGCATCGTTCCGCCGCCGACGAGCTTCTTGTTCTTGACCAGAGCCAGGTCGGGCTCGACACCGGTCGTGTCGCAATCCATCATCAGGCCGATCGTTCCGGTCGGCGCGAGCACGGTCGCCTGCGAGTTGCGGTACCCGTGCTGCTCGCCCAGCGCGATGGCTTCGTCCCAGGCGTTCTTCGCGGCCGTGAGCAGGCCCTCGGGCACGAGGTCGCCGTCGATCTCATCGGCCGCCGCCCGATGCTTGCGAATGACTCGCAGCATCGCATCGCGGTTCGGCGCAAACCCCGCGAACGGCCCGGTGACCTCGGCGATCCGGGCGCTGGTCGCGTAGGCCTGACCCGTCATGAGCGCGGTGATCGCCCCGGCCCATGCGCGCCCGCCGTCCGAGTCGTAGGGGAGGCCGCGGGCCATGAGCAAGGCTCCGAGGTTCGCGTACCCGAGCCCAATCTGCCGGAACGCCTTCGCGTTGCGAGCGATCGCCTCCGTGGGGTAGTCCGAGTTTCCGACGATGATCTCCTGGGCGGTGAACACCACCTCGACGGCGTGCTTGAACGAAGCGACGTCGAAGTTTCCGTCCGCGTCGAGGAACTTCAGCAGGTTCAGGGACGCGAGGTTGCAGGCCGAGTTGTCCAGGTGCATGTACTCGCTGCATGGGTTCGACGCGTTGATGCGTCCGGACGCCGGACACGTGTGCCACTCATTGATCGTCGTGTCGTACTGCATCCCGGGGTCGGCGCACTCCCAGGCCGCCTGGGCGATCTCGCGCATGAGCTCCCGGGCCCGGACCGTCTCGATCGTCTCGCCCGTGGTGACGGCCTTGAGCTTCCAGTCCTGGTCGTTCTCGTAGGCGTGCATGAACTCATCGGTCACACGCACCGAGTTGTTCGCGTTCTGGTACTGGATCGAGTAACTGTCCTTGCCGTCGACGTCCATGTCGAAACCGGCGTCGCGTAGCGCGCGGGCCTTGCGCTCCTCGATGGCCTTGCACCAGATGAAGTCGCGGATGTCCGGGTGATCGACGTTCAGGACGACCATCTTGGCGGCGCGCCGGGTCTTGCCCCCGGACTTGATCGTGCCGGCGCTCGCGTCGGCGCCGCGCATGAAGCTCACCGGGCCGCTCGCGGTCCCGCCGCCGCCGAGCGGCTCCTTCGAGGAGCGGAGCTTCGACAAGTTGATCCCCGAGCCGGACCCACCCTTGAAGATGATCCCTTCCTCGACGTACCAGTTGAGGATCGACGTCATCGTGTCCTCGACCGACAGGATGAAGCAGGCCGAGCACTGCTGAGGCGTGTCGGGAACGCCCACGTTGAACCACACGGGCGAGTTGAACGCCGCCTTCTGGGTGACGACCAAGTGCGTGAGCTCGTCCGCGAAGACCTCTGCGTCGTGCTCGGTCTGGAAGTAGCCGTCCTTCAGGCCCCAGCGACGAATGGTGTCGACCACCCGGCCGACGAGCTGGCGGACGCTCGACTCCCGCTGCGGCGTGCCGAGGGGGCCGCGGAAGTACTTCTGCGCCACGATGTTCGTCGCGTTCTGGGACCAGCTCTTCGGGAACTCCACATCCCGCTGCTCGAAGGCGTTGCCGCCCTCCTTGTAGTTGGGGATCACGGCGTCCCGGATCTCCCATTCGACTTCGTCGAATGGGTGAACGCCCTCCTTGGTGAACCAGCGCCGGAACGTCAGGCCGCGACGGATGACCTCGACGTCCCCCTCCTTGGTCGCCACGTGAAAGGCCCCCTTTCCTCGCTCCCGGGGAAGATCGGCGGAATTACAGCTCCGTGATTCTGAACCCGCGCGAGGCGCCAGTCAAGAGATCCAGACGGAAGATCTTGTGCTCCAGAGGATCCATAACCACTATATATGGTAGTTTACCGCCTCAGCGAGACCGGCGTTTCGCCGGCTCCCTCTTCTGCAGCAGGACCCCTAGCTCGCGCTCGAAGTCCGTGACCTCCTGGAAGTCCTTGTAGACGCTCGCGAAGCGCATGTAGGCGACGGCGTCGAGCTTCTGGAGGGCGGAAAGGACCTCGAGCCCCACCTGCTGCGAGGGCACCTCGGGGCCCTTGCGGCGGAGGCGTTCCTCGATCCGATCGACGATCTCGGCCACCTGGCTCTCGCTCACCGGCCGGTTCACGATCGCCTTGCGGATGCCCGCGACCACCTTCTCGCGCAGGTAGGGCTCCTTCGTCCCGTCCCGCTTGACGACCAGGAGCCCCACGTCCTCGACCCGCTCGAACGTCGTGAACCTTCGCGAGCACGACAGGCACTGCCGGCGTCGGCGGATCGCGGCGCCCTGGTCGGCGGGGCGCGAGTCGACCACCTTGTCCTCCATGCGACCGCACCAGGGGCACCGCACCGGCATCACCACAACATGTAGGGTTTCGGGGACGGTACTCGGCCACATCTGGGGCGTCAACACCCAGCGTCGCTCCGGGTTGTCCTCTCCATCGCCGCCTTCGCAGGCGAGCTAGCCCGGCGTCTCGACCAGGAGGGTGGAGCCGGGAACGAGGCGACCGGGATCCACGTGGTTCAGGGCGGCGAGGGTGTCCACCACCTGCCTGGGGTCGCGACCCGGAGCCACACGCTTGGCGATCGACCACAGGGTGTCGCCGGGTCGCACCACGTACCGGTGAGCGGCCGCGGACCCCGCGGCCCGCTCCTGGCCCCCGAGACGACCCAACGGACCCCACAGGGCCCCGAGAACGGCGGCACATGCCAGCACCGAAGCCAGGCGATTCCGTCGAACGCGCGTTCGGCTCATGTGCGACATCCTATCGAACGTCTGTTCGGTGTCAAGGGGGAACCGAACATATGTTTGAACCTCTCCAGCGCCCGTGCTAGCGTTGCCAGGCTAGGAGGAGGAGCCGACATGACCGACGTCACCCCCCGGCAGCGCCGGATTCTGGAGTTCATCGCCACGACCACGCGCCAGCGCGGGTACCCCCCGACGGTGCGCGAGATCGGTGAGGCGGTCGGCCTCACGTCCTCGTCGAGCGTCCACAGTCAGCTCGCGAACCTGGAGCGAAAGGGGCTGCTCCGCCGAGACCCCAGCAAGCCCCGGGCGATCGTGGCGGAGCCGGACGGGCCGAGACCCGAGGCGGTTGTCGTTCCGCTGCTCGGGCGGATCGCGGCCGGCTCGCCCACGATGGCCGTCGAGAGCGTGGAGGAGTACCTCGCGGTGCCGCTCGGGTTCGCGAGCGGCGGCGAGCACTTTGCCCTGCGGGTCTCGGGCGACTCGATGATCGGGGCGGGGATCCTCGACGGCGACATCGTCGTGGTCCGACGTCAGGACGACGCGGACGACGGAGACGTGGTGGCGGCGCTCGTCGGCGGCCCGGCCGAGGACGAGGCGACCGTCAAGCGGCTCCGTCGCGAGCGAGGGAAGGTCGTCCTGGTCCCGGAGAACCCCGCACTCGAGCCGTTCGAGATGACCGACGGCCGGATTCTCGGGAGAGTGGTGGCCGTGCTCCGGAGACTCTAGGCTCGCCCCGATCGTCGAGCGGCCGGGCGTGGGCTCGGCCCGATCGCCGTAGGGAGGTGCGATGCTCGAAGCGACCACGGCGCTGGAGCGCGCCATCCGTTCTCAACCGACCGAGCTCGAGCGGCTCGCGGGGGCCGACCTCGGCAGGGTCGTCGAGACGCTCGAATCGGCACGCCGCCTGTGGCTGATCGGGACCGGAACCAGTCAGCACGCTGCCGAGCTCGGAGCTGCCATGCTCCGCGAGGGCGGCCGCGACGCCGTCGCCGTCTCGTCGATGCAGTTCGTGAAGTGGCCCCCGCCCCTGGATCGAGGCGACGCCGTCGTGCTGATCAGCCACAACGCGGGCGCCGAGACCGCGTACGCGGCCGCAGCGCACGCCCGTGCGCTGAGGGAGGGCCTGACGGTGCTCCCCGTCACGCGGCAGGGCGGCGGCCTGCCGAACGCGCTCGAGACGGTCGCGCAGGAGCGCTCGCACACCTACACGGTGAGCTACACGGCCGTCTTGCTGCTCCTCGCGCGCATCGCCGGCGCGCTGGGGGCATCGGCGCTCGGGCCGGAGGCCGTCCGGCGGGTGCCCGACGCCGTCCGGCGCGCCCTGGAGGACCCGGGCACCGACGATCTCGAGCAGCCCGGCCGTCTTCTCGTGCTGTTCGGTGCCGGCCCCGCTTCGGTAACGGCCCGCGAGGGAGCCCTCAAGCTGCGAGAGGCCTCGCGCCTTCCCGCCGAAGGCTACGACGTCGAGTACCTGCTCCACGGGTCGGCCGTGCCGCTCGGGCCGGATGATGTGATGATCGCGCTCTTCCCGCCGGACACGGACGGCATGGTCGAGGCGGTCGCGGCCGCCGCCGAGGCGGCCGGGGTTCCCGTCCGGCGCGTTCGGGAGGACGCCGAGCTGCCGCCGGCGCTCGCGCAGATCCCGCTCACGGTCCGGCTCCAGCTGCTCGCCCTTCGCTTCGCGCTGGAGCGACGACGCGACCCCGACGTCGTGATCGAGGGTCCGTGGGCGGACGAGGCTCTGTGGGCGATCGGCGCGCCGGCCCCCTGAGTCGCCTCCGGGCCGCGCGGGCTCTCGCCGGGCGGGCTCTCGCCGCGCGGGCTCTCGCCGGGCGGGCTCTCGCCGGGCGGGGCCGGTCCTGCTAGCTCACCCGGCGTCCCGACCCGACGACGAACCCGTCGACGGCCGCGAGCTCCTGGTCGCGCACTCTGGCCCGCAGGAGCGTGCCCTCGTCGGTCGGCTCGGACCACAGCACCTGCGCGTCACGGTGCAGCCGGGCGACGAGCTCGTCGCGGCCGTACGGGACGAGCAGGGTCACCTCCACAGGAGGGTGCGGGACCGCCTCCGCCACCCGGCAAACGAGCTCGTCCAGCCCCTCGCCCGTGAGCGCCGACACCTGTACGGCGTCGGGGAACCGCAGCGCGAGTTGCTCGCGATCCGCCTCCGAGAGCAGGTCGATCTTGTTCAGCGCGAGAACCTCGCCGATCGCGCCGGCCCCGATCTCGGCCAGCACAGACCGGGCGGCCTCGATCTGCGTCCGCATCTCGCGCGACGAGGCGTCGGCGACGTGGACGATCAGCGAGGCCCGCGCGACCTCCTCCAGGGTGGAACGAAAGGCCTCCACCAGGTCGTGCGGGAGCTTGCTCACGAACCCGACGGTGTCGGAGATGGTCGCCGCGCGCCCGTCGGGCAAGGTGATCCGGCGCACGGTCGGGTCGAGCGTCGCAAAGAGCTGGTCGGCCACCAAGACGTCGGCGCGTGTGAGGGCGTTCATCAGCGTGGACTTGCCCGCGTTCGTATAGCCGGCGATCGCGATCTGCGGAAGCCCCGAGCGCTCGCGGCGCGAGCGCTTCACCTCCCGCGTACGGGAGAGATCCTTGAGATCCCGGCGCAGCTTGGCGATGCGCCGCCTGATGTGCTGGCGGTCGACCTCGAGCTTGGTCTCGCCGCCCCCGAATCGGGTCCCGATGCCGCCGCCCAGTCGCGACATGGCCTCGCCCCAGCCGCGCAGCCTGGGCAGCAGGTAGTTGAGCTGTGCCAGCTCCACCTGCGCCTTGCCCTCGCGCGACCGGGCGTGCAGGGCGAAGATGTCGAGGATCAGCGCGGTCCGGTCGATGACCTTGACGCCGAGCCGCTCCTCCAGGGTTCGAAGCTGGCCTGGCGAGAGCTCGTCGTCCAGGATCACGAGCGTCGCGGAGCTCGAGTGCACCCGCCGGTGGATCTCCTCGATCTTCCCGCGGCCGACGAACGTGGCCGGATCGGGATCGGCCCTTGCCTGCACCACCCGGTCCACGGCCTCCGCACCGGCCGACTCCGCGAGAGCCGCGAGCTCATCGAGCTGAGACTCGTCGATCGCGTGGCCCACTCCGACGAGCACCGCGCGCTCGCGCTCACGCGGTACCCAGGTGGCCGACAGGGGCGACTCGAGCGTCCCCGATCGGCGAACGCGGCGCGAGCGGCGCGACCCTTCCGCCATTAGGCAAGCGCCCGAGCGATTCGCTCCATCGCCTCGGCCAACCGATCGTCCGGCACCGTCAGCGAAAAGCGCACGTACCCCTCCCCGTGCGTTCCGTATCCCGTGCCCGGGGCGACGAACACGCCGGCCCGGTCCAGGAGCCGATCGGCGAACTCAACGGACGTCTCGCCCTCGGGCGTCGGGACCCACACGTAGATCGACCCGAGCGGGGGCTTGAGCGACCACCCAATCGAGTTCAGGGCCTCGACCACCACGTCGCGCCGCCGCTGGTACGCGGCGCGAAGCTCCTCCACGTGCTCCTGGGGACCGGTGAGCGCGGCGACGCCCGCCCGCTGGATCGCCTCGAAAAGGCCCGAGTCCACGTTGGTCTTCACCACGCCGAGTCCGCGGATCGCCTCGGCGTTGCCCACGCAGAACCCGATCCTCCAGCCGGTCATGTTGTTGAACTTCGACAGCGAGTTGAACTCCACGGCGACATCCCTCGCACCCGGCACCTGGAGGATCGAGGGAGCGACGTACCCGTCGAATGTGATCTCCGAGTACGCCGCGTCGTGCGCCAGGAGCAGGTCGTTCGCGCGGGCGAACGCAACCGCCCGCTCGAACAGCTCCAGGCTCGCCACCGCGCCCGTCGGGTTGCCCGGGAAGTTGATCCAGACGAGGCGCGTCTGCTCGGTCACCGGCGCCGCGTCGAAGTCCGGCAAGAACTCGCGCTCGGCGACGAGCGGCAGCGAGACCGGGGTTCCGCCCGCGAGGCGGGTTCCGGTCGCGTACACGGGGTATCCGGGGTCTGAGACGAGAGCCTCGTCCCCAGGGTCGACGAACGCGAAGGCGAGGTGGGCCAGGCCCTCCTTCGACCCGATCAGCGCGATGACCTCCGCGTCCGGGTCGAGCTCCACCCCGAACCTCCGCGCGTACCAGTCGGCCACCGCCGTCCGGAACTCCCGGGTGCCGTAATACGAGGGGTAGCGATGGGTCGCCGGATCTCGAACGGCCTCGCGCATCGCCTCGACGACGTGCCCCGGCGTGGGAGCGTCCGGGTCTCCGACGCCGAGCGAGATGACGTCCACGCCCTCGGCGCGCTTGGCCGCGAGCTTCTTGTCGAGCTCCGCGAACAGGTAGGGAGGCAACTCCCGGATCCGCCTGGCGACCCTCATGCAACTCCTCTCGATCGAAGCCACGCCTCGTCGAGCGACGCCTCAAAGACGCGCTCGGCCGGGCCCGTCAGCACCACCTCGTCCGGTGTCCGCTCCACGTCGAGAACCCCGCCGGGGAACCGCACGTTCGCCCTCGCAGGGACCAGCCCGGCCTCGTTCGCGGCCACGAGCGCCGCGCACGCGCCGGTTCCACAAGCCATCGTCTCCCCCACCCCTCGCTCCCACACGCGCACCGTGAGCCCCCCGTCCTCCACCGCGACGAACTCAACGTTGGTTCGCTCCGGAAACAGCTCGTGCCGCTCGACGGACGGACCGATCGCGCGAACGTCGATCGCGGCCGGGTCCTCCTCGGCAAACAGGACAAGATGTGGGTTGCCCATCGAGACCGCCGTCGCCTTGAAGGTCCGCCCGCCGGCCTCGAACGGCTCCAGGACGAAGCGGCCCTCCGGAGGTCCGGTCATCGGGATCTCGGCGCGGGAGAAGGCCGGAGGGCCCATCCCCACGGTGACCGCCCGAACCGTCCGCCCATCAAGGTGCAGCGTCAGGTGCTTCACTCCAGCGCGGGTCCGGATGTCGAGCTCGGTCGACTCGGTGAGACCGTGCTCGTAGACGAGCTTGCCGAGGCAGCGAATACCGTTGCCGCACATCTCCGCCACGCTGCCGTCCGCGTTCCAGTAGTCCATGAAGAACGCACCGTCCTCTGCGCGCGCCACGCGGATCACCCCGTCGCCTCCGACCCCGAACCGACGGTCGCAGAGGGCGGACACCAGGGCCGAGCTCAGCGGACGCGACCCCGCCAGATCCTCGAGCATGACGAAGTCGTTGCCGGTCCCGTGGTACTTCCAGACCCGAAGCTCGCTCATCTGCCCAGGTACTCCGCCAGCTCGTCGACGATCGCCGCCGCGCCGCGCTCGTCCGTGGGGAACCATCGAATCCGTGGGTCCCGCCGGAACCACACCATCTGCCGGCGCGCGAGCTGTCTCGTCCGCCTCACCGTGCTCTCGACGGCCTCCTCGAGCGAGAGCCCTCCCTCGAGATGCCGCGCCAACTCAGCGTACCCGATGGCCCGGCTCGAGGTGAGCCACTCGAACAGACCCCGCTCCAGCAGCCGTCGCACCTCCCCCAGGAACCCCCGCTCGAGCATCGTCTCCACGCGAGCGCGGATCCTTCGTTCGAGCACGTCCGGGGCCATCTCGATGCCCGCGGCCCGCACCCGATCGGCGGGATAGCGGTCCCAGGCGGAGGCGAAGCTCGAGAACGGCCGGCCGGTGAGCGCGGCCACCTCGAGGGCGCGGACCGTCCGGCGAACGTTGGCCGGGTCGATTCGCCGGGCGGCGGCGGGGTCGAGCTCGGCAAGGCGCGCGTACAGGGTGTCGGGCCCCAGCGCCTCCGCCTCGCGCTCCAGCTTCCGCCGGACCTCGGGGTCGGTGCCGGGGAACTCGAGCCGGTCCACGACCGCGCGGAAGTACAGACCCGAGCCGCCGACCAGCAGGACGTGTCGACCGTCGGCGCGCACGGATTCCACCGCCGCGAGGGCAAGCTGCTGGTACCTCGCGACGGAGAAGGGCTCGTCCGGCTCGGCGACGTCGATCAGGTGGTGGGGAACGAGCGCGCGCTCGGCCGGGCCGGGCTTCGCGGTTCCGAGGTCCATGCCCCGGTACACGAGCATGGAGTCGACCGACACGATCTCGGCGCCGACGCGCTGCGCGAGCAGGCAGCCGGCCTCGCTCTTGCCCGACGCCGTCGGTCCGACGAGGGCGAGCAGGGGCGACTCATCCATCACCCGACGACCGCGGGCTCCGGCTCCCTTCGCGCCTGCGGCCGACCGGTCACGCGCACGAGCTCCCCGGAGAGGTGATGCGGGTGCGCGGCGACGATCCTGGCCTCGAGAAAGGTCCCCGGCGGGATCTCCCCATCCAGGTGGACGATCTTGTTGGTCCGGGTCCGCCCCTGCACCCCGCCCTTGCGACCGACCCCCTCCACGAGGACCTCGAGCGTGCGTCCCTCGAGCTCGCGCATGCGCTCGAGCGAGATGCGCTCCTGCAGCGCCACCAGCCGTTCGAACCGCTCCCGCACGACCTCGTGCGGCACGTGCCCGGGCATCTCCGCCGCCCTGGTGCCCGGTCGCGGGGAGTACTGGAACGTGTACGCCTGGTCGAACCGAGCGCGGCGCACGACGTCGAGCGTGGCCTCGAAGTCCTCCTCGGTCTCGCCGGGGAATCCGACGATCACGTCCGTCGTTACGGCGATCCCGGGAATCGCTTCCCGGATGCGTTCGAGCCATTGCAGATAGCGTCCGGAGCGATACGAGCGCCGCATCGCGCGCAGGATCCGATCCGAACCCGACTGCAGCGGGAAGTGGATGTGCTCGCACACGCTCGGACATTCGGCCATGGCCTCCACCACGTCCGGCGTGAAGTCGTGCGGATGCGGGCTCGTGAATCGAATCCGGCGGATCTCCTCGACCCGGTCGACGGCGCGGAGCAGGTCCGCGAACAGCGGGCGCGCCGGCGACCCCGGAACCGAGAGGTCTCGGCCGTAGGTGTTCACGTTTTGTCCGAGCAGGGTCACCTCGACGACCCCCCGCCGGGCGAGCGCCTGGACCTCGGCAAGGACGTCGCCGAGCGGACGGGAGCGCTGCGGCCCACGGACGAGCGGGACGATGCAGAAGGTACAGGCGTTGTCGCACCCGACCGCCACCTGGACCCAGGCGTGATGGGCCACCTCCCGCCGGGCCGGGAGCGCGCTCGGGAACACCTCCGTGTACTCTCGCACGTCCATCTGCGGACCTTCGCGCTCGGCCCTCCGCAGCAGCTCGAGCAGCCCGGGCAGCGCGTGGGTACCGACGACCACGTCGACCCACGGCGCTCGCGCCTGGATCTCGCCCCGGTCCTTCTGCGCGAGGCAGCCAGCCACCACGATGCGCAAGCGCGGGTTGCGCTCCTTGAGCGGGCGGAGGTGGCCGAGGTTGCCGTACAGGCGGTTGTCCGCATTCTCCCGAATCGCGCAGGTGTTGAAGATCACGACCTCGGCCTCGGCCGGGTCGTCGGCCGGGCGGTAGCCATCGGACTCCAGCAGACCCGCAATCCGCTCCGAGTCGTGCTCGTTCATCTGGCACCCGAAGGTGCGAAGCAGGTACCTGCGCTCCATCGTCCCCCGAGGGTAGCTCACCACCTCGTCCCGAGACCTATGTGGCTATTTGGCGTACTCCACGGCCCGCGTCTCTCGGACCACCGTGATCTTGATCTGCCCGGGATACTGCAGCTCCTCCTCCACCTGCTTCGCGATGTCCCGGGCCATGACCTGGGCCTGGAGGTCGTCGATCTCCCCCGGCTTGACCATGACGCGGACCTCGCGCCCGGCCTGCATCGCGTACGTCTTTTCCACGCCGGGGTAGCTCGTGCAGATCTCCTCCAGGCGCTCGAGTCGCTTGACGTAGGTTTCCAGGCTCTCCCGGCGGGCGCCGGGGCGGCCACCGGAGATTCCGTCGGCGATCTGCGCGAGCACGGCCTCGACCGTCCGCTGCTCGACCTCCCCGTGGTGCGACTCGATGCAGTGGACGACCTCCGGGGGCTCCTTCAGTCGCCTGGCGATCTCGGCCCCGATGATCGCGTGGGACCCCTCGACTTCGTGCGTGACGGCCTTGCCGATGTCGTGCAGGAGCGCCCCGCGCTGCGGGATCTTCGGGTCGATGCCGAGCTCGGCGGCGAGCGCCCCCGCGATGTGGGCCGACTCAATCAGGTGCTTGAGCACGTTTTGGCCGTACGACGTGCGGTACTGGAGGCGCCCCAGCAGCCGGATCATCTCCGGGTGCATGTCGGTGATCCCGACGGCCATCACGGCCTCCTCGCCCGACCGGCGGATCTGCTCCTCGATCTCCCTCTTCGAGCGCTCGTGCATCTCCTCGATACGGGCGGGGTGGATCCGGCCGTCGGACACGAGCTTCTCGAGCGTCATGCGCGCGGTCTCGCGCCTGACGGGGTCGAAACAGGACAGGACCACGGCCTCGGGCGTGTCGTCGATGATCAGGTTGACCCCCGTGGTCGCCTCGAAGGCGCGGATGTTCCGACCCTCACGACCGATGATGCGGCCCTTCATGTCCTCCGACGGAAGCGAGAAGACCGAGACCGTCGACTCGGCGGTCTGCTCCGACGCGACCCTCTGGATCGCGATCGTGACGATCTTGCGGGCGCGCTCCTCGCCCTCCTCCCTCGCCCGCTGCTCGATCTCGCGCACCGTGGCCATCGCCTCGCGCTTGGCGTCGTCGATGACCTGGCTCATGAGCGCCTCCTTGGCCTCCTGCGCGGTCATCCGCGCGACGGCCTCGAGCTGCGCCCGATGCTGCTCCGCCGCCTGCTCGAGCTGCTGGCGGACGCGCTTGAGCTTCTGGTCCCGGTCGTCGAGCTCCTCCGCGCGCCGCTCGACCTCCGCGAGCTTGCGCTCGAGGTTCTCCTCCCTCTGACCGATCCGCTCCTCCTGCCGCTTGATCTCCTCGCGCCGTGCGCGGATCTCCTCCTCCGCGTCTCGGCGCATGCCCCCGATCTCCTGCTTGACCTCGACGAGGGCCTCGCGGACGATCTTCTCCGCCTCCTTCTGGGCGTCGAGCACGACCCGCTGCGCCCGTGCCTCGGCGCTCTGGGCCTTGGATTGGGCAACGGCCGCCCGCACCAAGAAGCCGACGACGACTCCCGCCGCCGCCGCGACGATGGTTGCGATCGCTACGTCCATCTCAGTGGTTCCTCCAAAAGAAAATGCCGAACGGAGGCCCGCTCAGGCCCCTGTTCGGCTGTAAGCGCCCGGGTGTGAACGCTCAGGGCGTCGAGCGGACCTCGGCCCCCGAGCGTCTCCGTGTGTTCTTCGTCCCCAGCGTCGTTTCGGTCACGTTTTCAGGCACTTGTCGAACAGTCGCTTCCCGAATGGAACCTCTCAAATGCACAATCTACGGCCTCGTGCGCTCTGAGACAAGGCCCCGAGGGCCCAGAGCGGTCGCCGCTGACGGAGCTCGACCGGGCGCGAGGAGCACGGGGGCTCCCGCCGGGCGCGTTCGTCGCGCTACCGGACCTCAGCGGTCGCGATCCCCGAGCGCCGTCCGGCAGACCCGCCGAGCAAGCTCCGGGTCGTATCCGCGCCGGACCACGAATGACAGCAGGCGGCGAAACGCCACCTCGGGCGCAAGGCCCCGCAGCGAGGCTGCTCGGGCGGCCGCGAGCCGGGCCGCCCGTTCCTCCTCATCGTCGGCCGTGTCTGCCAGCACCCGGGCGATCGTCGCGCGGTCGATGCCCTTCGACGCCAGGCCCTCGGCAACCGCCCTGCGACCCGCGAGACGTCGGTCGAGCTCGTGCTCCGCAAACTCCTCCGCAAAGCGCCCGTCGTCCAGAAGGCCCACGGCTTCGAGACGATCCAACTCCTCGGCCACCTCGGCCGGTTCGAACCCCGCGCGCCGAAGTCGCGACGCGAGCTCCTGTCGGGACCGGGGGCGAACGGCCAGCAGGCCGAGCGCCCGCTCGTGGAGAGAACGGGGGTTGCGGGAGTGTCGGTCGGCTCGTGGAGCGGTCACCGTGCTAGGGAGCCGCGACCCCGGAGGTCTCTCGATCCTTCGCCGGCTTCGGGGGTCGCGCGGGTGCGGGATCGTCGGTCACCACGACGTCCACCTGCACCGGCTCCTCGCCTCCGTCGAAGGAAGCGAGGCCGACGGCCTCGCGAACGCGACGCTCGATCTCCCGGGCGACCTCGGGGTGCTCGACGAGGAACTGCCGGGCGTTCTCCCTGCCCTGGCCGATCTGGTCTCCCTCGTAGGTGAACCACGCGCCGCTCTTCTTGACGATCTCCATGTCGACGCCGACGTCGAGCAGGCTGCCCTCCTTGGAGATGCCCTTGCCGTACATGATGTCGAACTCGCACTGGCGGAACGGCGGCGCCACCTTGTTCTTTACGACCTTGACGCGCGTCCGCGACCCGACCACGTCGGTCCCGTCCTTCAGGTTCTCGATCTTTCGTACGTCGAGGCGCACCGAGGAGTAGAACTTCAGCGCACGTCCGCCGGGCGTGGTCTCCGGATTGCCGAACATCACCCCGATCTTCTCCCGAAGCTGATTGATGAACACGGCCGTCGTCTCGAACCGCGAGAGGGACCCGTTCAGCTTGCGCATCGCCTGTGACATGAGGCGAGCCTGCAGACCGACGTGCGAATCGCCCATCTCGCCCTCGATCTCGGCGCGGGGCACGAGCGCGGCCACCGAGTCCACGACCACGATGTCGAGCGCGCCGGAACGTACCAGCAGGTCGCAGATCTCGAGCGCCTGTTCGCCCGAGTCCGGTTGGGACACCAGGAGCTCGTCGATGTTCACGCCGAGGTTGCGCGCGTACGTGGGATCGAGAGCGTGCTCGGCGTCGACGAACGCGGCGATCCCTCCTCGACGCTGCGCCTCCGCGATCATGTGCAGACAGACCGTCGTCTTGCCCGAGCCCTCAGGGCCGAAGACCTCCACGATCCGGCCGCGCGGGATGCCACCCACGCCGAGCGCGATGTCGAGCGCGAGCGAGCCCGTGGGAATCACCGAGATCCCGAGGCTCGTCGGGTGCTCCCCGAGTCTCATCACGGCACCCTTGCCGTACTGCTTCTCGATCTGCGTGAG
>Ga0070741_10003610_pt1 | contig 37918 bp, 29 predicted proteins | sample Coa_R1_4_FD_66440 | JGI IMG/M metagenome (GOLD analysis project Ga0070741, IMG submission 66440) | Surface soil microbial communities from Centralia Pennsylvania, which are recovering from an underground coalmine fire - Coalmine... | ecosystem: Environmental > Terrestrial > Soil > Unclassified ... | reverse complement strand
CGGTAATCCCCCTGGAGCCTTCGATGAAACGTCGCATCCTGCTGGTTGATGACGAACTTGCCATTCTGCTTACGCTGAAAGCGATCCTCGAAATCAACGGATTCGAAGTGGAAACCGCCGCCTCAGCCAAAGAGGCGAAGAGCCGCCTCGCGGAAAACACCTATCAGATGGTCATCACCGACATGCGGATGGAGACTGAAACCGCCGGCTATGATGTGATCCGCGAAGCCAAAAAGAAAGACTACGACCCCGCTGTCGCCATCCTTACGGCCTTCCCGCTGCTGGGCAGTGACTGGAAAGAAGAGGGCGCCGACTCCATGTTAGTTAAGCCCATGAATACCAACGATCTGCTCCGCCAGATCGAGGCCCTGCTTGTCGCCCACCAAGACAAGCGTCAGGACCGCCAGAACAACACCGCCGCGTTAAAAAAAAAGTCGGTTAGCGGCGTTGCTGGTAGCAGGACTGCAGTAGCGCGGCACTCCTGAAAAACAGGCGGTCGCTTTCGACTGTCAGCTTCGGCTTAAAAACTAAAACAAGACACGGATCACACGGATATTACGGAGCCGGAGCGGATCATTCTAGAAGTGCACGCGTGTGCACTTAGACCTGCATTATCCGTAGAATCCGTGCGATCAGTGTCTGATTTTTAAGCGGTTGCGCTAGCTGCGCGGCGCTGCTGGAAGCATTCGCGGCAGAAGACCGGGCGTCCCTGCGTCGGCTTGAACGGGACGGTGGTCTCTTTGCCGCAATGCGAGCAGCTCGTGCGCGTCTCCACTTTTTGGTAGCTGTTCACTGGAGTGGCGCCGACCGCGGCTATGCGTTTGGCCTTGCAGGGCTTGCAGCGCTTGGGTTCGTTCTTGAATTGTTTGTCGTGGAAGAAAAGTTGTTCGCCGGCGGTGAAGAGAAACTCAGAGCCGCAGTCGATGCACTTGAGCAGCCTGTCCTGGAATTCCATGTGAGAAGCCCCTGTCCTTCCTGCGAAAACGCGTGGCTCCTCCGCTCGCGAGCGGGGAGGCACTCGCAGGACTGTTCCCAACTTCAGGTTCGGCCCTCCGTTCCCGATTCGGGAACGGATTACTGCAAAACTTTCGGCGGCTGCCGGTCTGGCGATACGGCAAGGGCCGCTCTCTTGAGCGGCCCTCTTTACAGGTCTTAATCCTGTTCTTTACGAACCTTCTTCCGGTTCCGCTTGCGAGCCAGCGCTTGTTTCACTCGCTTCTTCTCGCCGGGTTTCAGATAGAAAGAATGCCGCTTTACCTCTTTAATGATGTCTTCCGTTTGTACCTTGCGTTTGAAGCGGCGGAGGGCGTTTTCCAACGGTTCACCCTCTTGGACCCTAACTTCCGCCAATAGCTACACCCCCAGACTTTTCCCGTTTGGATTGGGTAGTTATTGCAGTCTTTCTTATGCAAGTCAAGCACAATCGGAACGCACAACTACCGCCATAGTAGTATCTCACCTGTGGCGGGAAGCAACGCGAGATGCGGAAGTGACGCACCGAGCTGAATCGCCAGTCGGCGGTTCCGTTGAGAGAATCGTTCTTCACTGTCCTTCTCTTAAAGTCAGGAACTGCTTACCAATAGCCACCAACTGCTTACCAAATGGGAAAGGCATGATACGCAGCTATCAGGGGATTACACCGACCATTCCGGATTCCTGCTATGTAGATGAATCTGCACAGGTTATCGGCGACGTTGTGTTGGGCGAGCAGGCCAGCATCTGGATGAACGCCGTAGTGCGCGGCGACGTTCACTCAATCCGAATCGGAGCGTATTCCAATGTCCAAGACTGCAGCGTGCTCCATGGAATGCGCAATCAGTACTCCGTCAACGTCGGAGAATGGGTGACCATCGGCCACAATGTCACGCTGCACGGCTGCACGATCGAAGATACCTGCCTTATCGGCATGGGCTCGGTGATCCTGAACAACACGCGCATCGGACGCGGCTCGATCATCGCCGCAGGCACTGTGATTCCCGAAAACACCGTAATCGAACCCAACTCACTGGTGATCGGCGTTCCCGGAAAGGTCCGCAAGAAACTAGATCCAAAAGACGAAGAGATGATCCTGCGCTACGCGAGAAATTATCTCGACTATACGCAGACATATCTGAGGGAGCGAGGGAACCGCGCCACCGGATGATGGAAAAGGGCTGTCGGCGGGCGGCTGTCAGCTTTCGGCCAGCAGTCTTATTCGTATAACTACCAAGAAGCACACTGGCCGAACGCCGAAAGCCGAATGCCGACAGCCCCGTTCTCGCACAGTAAGCCACTCGTCCTTTATTCTGAATTCCAGGTGACTCTCCATTGACCATCAAGGCCGTGCGCGGCACGCGCGATTTGCTGCCGCCTGAGACTGCGCTGTGGAATCGCGTCGAGCAGACTGCGCGCGAGGTCTTCGCACTCTACAACTTCTCGGAAATACGCACTCCGATTTTTGAGGACACGCAGCTGTTTGCTCGTGGAGTGGGCGAGGCGACCGATATCGTTTCGAAGGAGATGTACACCTGGGAAGACCGAGCGCGTGCGCAGTCGGAGAAAGCGCAGTCGCTAACATTGCGTCCGGAGAACACAGCAGGAGTAGTGCGCGCATATATCGAACACAAGCTGTGGGAGCGTCCTGGCCTGCAGAAGCTGTATTACATTGGTCCGCAGTTTCGTCGCGAGCGTCCGCAGAAGGGACGATATCGGCAGTTTTATCAAATCGGAGCCGAGGTTATCGGACCTCCGACGGCGGGAAGCGAGTCGCCGGCGCGCGACGCTGAAGTATTGCAGATGCTCGTGATGCTGCTGAATCGGCTGGAGATCAAAGATTGGACGTTGCAGTTGAATTCGGTTGGATCTCCGAGCAGTCGTCCAGCGTTCGACGAGGGATTGCGAAAAGCGTTGAGCGGAGTCGTCGATCGCATGTGCGTCGATTGCCAACGTCGCGCTGTGACAAATCCTCTGCGAGTCTTTGATTGCAAAGTTCCGGAAGACCAGCCGATTATCGACAAACTCCCACGCATAACCGGATTTCTGGACGAAGCCGATCGCAAGCACTTTGAACAAGTGCAGCAAATTCTGCGAGCGACGGACGTTCCCTTCGTGATCAACGACCGCCTCGTACGTGGGCTCGATTACTATACTCGCACCGCCTTCGAATTCACGCAGGGAAGCCTTGGAGCCCAGAATGCCATTTTGGGAGGCGGACGGTACGATGGCCTTTCCGAAGCGCTCGGTGGTCCGCGTGCTCCAGGAATCGGCTTCGCCATCGGCGAGGATCGATTCGTAATGGCCCTAGCTGCAACCTCAGGGACAGAAGCTCCCGACTCGGTACCGCAGGCTTATGTTGCGCCGCTGGGTGAAGGAATGAACGTTGCCGCGGCCAAGCTGGCGTCCGAGTTGCGTACAGCCGGAATTCGAGTCGAAGTCGGAGACGAGACCTTCCGCCTGAAGAAATGCTTCGAGACTGCCGAGAAGCTCGGAATTGAGAACGTCGTCATCGTGGGCGAGGATGAAGCCAGAAGCGGCGAGTATTCCGTCAAGAATCTGAAAAGTGGCGAGCAACAGAAGATGAGCGGAAGCGAGATAGCCGAACGGAACCGGCTGCGGTAGCCGCTGGGGCAGCCGCGGTGTGTGCGGCTGCGCATCTTCGAGAATGCCCGGAGAATGCGCCCATCGTCTCCTAGTCATTGTTGGGCTTGGCGCCCAACAATGCCCCACCGGCTACCGCCGCCGGTTCTGTTGCCTGCTAGTAGCCCGGGCTTTTCGCTATGCGAAGCGTTCCCTCCTGTGTCGCTGCCGACTTGATATGCTGAGTTCACGGGCTGAACAGCCCATTTCACATTGCTGAATCGATGAGGATCTTCAGTCAGTCGCGAAACGCCATGGGTACGGTTTTCGCGATCCATCTCTACGCAGACACCGAGCAGGAGGCGCTGAGCTTCTTCGAGGTCGCCTTTGAAGAGGTTGAGCGACTCGAAGAGACTCTGAGCAAATTCCGTCCATCGAGCGAAATCTGCCGCATTAACCGGCTTGCGGCCACGCAGCCTGTCACAACCGATCCGGAAGTGTTCTCGTTAATCGATCAGTCGCTACGGTATTCAGAACAAACTGGCGGTGCATTTGATATCACGGTTGGCCCGCTGATGCGGACTTGGGGATTCTTCCGTGCGGAAGGTCACTTTCCCAGTAAGGATGATCTAAATGCAGCCCGAGAACGCACTGGTTTTGAAAAGATTGTTCTCGATCCCGGTACTCGCGCGATCCAGTTTGCAGTTCCCGCAATGGAACTTGATCTGGGAGCGATAGGCAAGGGCTATGCTGTTGACCGCACCGTCGAGATTCTGCGGGAGAGCGGAGTAAATGCAGCGGTGGTGGTTGCAGGTTCCAGCACGGTGTATGCGCTCGGAAGTCCGCCCGAAGAAGAGGGGTGGAAGCTGCATGTACCCGATCCACTCGATCGTACGCGCAAGATCTCCACCGTGAAGCTCCGCGATCAGGCGATCTCGACCTCGGGCAGCTACGAAAGATTCTTCGAGCTGGACGGTCACAAATACTGCCATGTGATGGATCCCAGAACGGGAATACCGGTCGAGGGCGTTTTGCAAAGCACGTTGATCGGATGCGATGGAGCCATCACAGATGCGATCTCGGAGGCGCTGTTTGTTCTCGGCGCTGAAGGTAGGGCATTGCTTTCGAAGTTTGAGGATATCAGCGCGCTATCCGTGCTGATTGAGGGCCAGGCGCCACGCATCCTGCAATGGAACTGGCCCGATCCGGCTGTCGGACAAAACGAAATTGTCAATTTGGAACCAAGTTACGGGAGGGCTCAGGCATCATGAATCGGCGGGAGTTTATAGGACGAGCGGCAGGCGTAGTAGGCGGAGCGTTGTTGCTTGGCGAGTCGGATCGATTATTTGCGGCGCCATCCGACCAGATCAATCTCGGAATTATCGGTGTCGGCAGCCGCGGCCAGCAGCTCATGCGGACCTTCTTGCGCGTTCCCGGCGTGCGCTTCGCCGGCCTGTGCGACGTGTATGAGCCGCGCTTCGCCGCTGGACGCAAGATCACAGGCGAGAACACGCCGATCTATCACGATCATCGCGAGCTCCTGAATGCGCGAGATATCGACGCGGTGATCGTGTCAACACCTCTCTCGTTCCATGCCGAGCACGTCCCTGCCGTACTTGAAAGCGGACATCATTGTTACGGCGAGAAGACTATGGCGCTCACCGTGGAGGGGTGTAATCGTATTCGCGACGTGGTGAAGCGTTCTGGTAAGCATTACCAAGTTGGACTGCAGTATCACTATGCTCCGTGGTATCGCGAGGTGTTACAGCACATTCAGGCAGGCAAGCTGGGCAAGATCACGCAAATCTATGCTTACTGGCATCGGAACAACAGCTGGCGGCGTCCTGTGCCGGCAGGCGCAGATGAAAAGCTTGCGCGGCTGATTAACTGGCGGCTCTATAAAGAGTACTCAGGCGGGCTGGTCGCCGAGCTCGGCTCGCATCACATCAACTTTGCCAATGAAGTTTTCGGCGGGATGCCCGAGTCAGTTATCGGCAGCGGCGGAGTCGATTACTGGAAAGACGGCCGTGAGACCGACGACAACGTCCAAGTCACGTACCGTTATCCGAGTGGCCAAACGTTGTTCTTCAGCGCGATTACGACCAATCGGCTCGATGGAGACCAGATTCGCGTCTACGGCACCGATGGTAGCGCCGTTCTCACTGAGGCCGATGCGACCCTCTACTACGAACCCAAGCGTCCGGAATCAGCCGTGCAGCAGGAGACGATCGTTCAGCACGGCATCGTAACCGGCGCAACGTATCGGTCGGAGCTGCCGTATCGGGGCGTGGGCGAGCGCGTTCCGGTTCCAGAAGACAAGATGGGCAGCCCGGATTACCTGGCCTGCGCATCCTTCATCGAGTCTCTCCGCGCCAACAAACGTCCGGAGGCAGACGAGGACAAAGCCTGGAATGAAGCGATCGCCGTTTGTCTCGGAAACCAGGCGATTGCGCAAGGTCAGAGATTGATGCTTGGAGAGCATTTGGCCAAGCCTGCGGCTGCGTAGTAACAGAACCGTCGCCGGTAGGCGATGGGCAGCCGCGTGTTTGCGGCTGCGCACACGATCCTCTGCGCTCAAGCGGGAGCCGGCTACCGCCGGCGGTTCTGTCCCGTCTTTTCGCAGTCCGCGATGGCGTGCTCTCAGCGGACATCAGCGGTACCTGACTCGATAGCTCGAACGCGAGTCTCCTTATTCTCTTTCTCTTCAGAAAAAGCCTTAAACTGCTAGTTTGCATTCCGCCGATCAAACCGAATCGCATCCCCGCCGATTTCTCCGGATATTGCACTATGTCCGCCCATATTCATTGGCGGTTCTGGGCTCGGTCATTCTGCTCGCCGCAGTCGGCTTGTTTGACGCCTTCCGTGTTGTACTGGTTAAGCCCATCTTCGACGGCGTCCTGAAGCCCGAGGAGCTGAAGCGCGACTTGCTCCTCTTCCGAGTTCGGGGACACGAGATTTATCTGCATCAGTTTCTGCCGAGCTATTTCCACAATGCGTGGACAATGGTCGCCGTGGCTCTGATCGGAGCGACAGTTCTCAAAGGCATATGTGATTACCTGGGCACCTATCTGGTGAGCTATGCCGGCTTCGGCATGATTACCGACCTGCGCAACGAACTGTTCCAGTCAATTCTGCGACGCTCGCTTGGATTCTTTCAGCGACACTCCACCGGCACTCTGCTTTCAACCATCATCAACGACGTGGAGCGCGTGCAGTACGCGATGTCGACCGTTCTGGGCGAATTTCTCCAGCAACTGTTCACGCTCATTTTCACCGCCGGCGTGGTCGTCGTTTTCGGAGGCAAGCTGGCCTGGGTCTTAGTGGTCTTTGTCCCGATTGTGATTGCCTCCGTGCGTCGCATCGGACGCAGCGTGCGCCACACTACGAGAAAAGGACAAGACAAGCTCGCCGAGATCCAACACCTTTTACACGAAATCATTGCCGGGAATCGCATCGTCAAGGCGTTCAACATGGAGCTATGGGAGGCGATGCGCTTCCGCGGCGCCTCGCGCCGCCTCTTCCGCGCTAATTTGCGTTCTGTAAGCGCGCAGGCGGTGAGTTCGCCATTGATGGACGTGATTGGAGCGTTGGCAATTGCATTATTGCTTCTGGTCGGAAGAGACCGTATTCGAGGCGGTCTGATGACGGAAGGTGCGTTTTTTGCCTTTATCGTTGCCGTGTTCAAACTCTACGATCCGGTTCGCAAGTTCGCGCAGTTCTATAACAACTTTCAACAGGCTCTTGGTGCGTCCTCTACGATTTTTGAATTCATGGAAGTGGACGACGATGTGAAGGACAAGCCCAACGCCATCACTCTGCCGCCATTTCGAGACAGCATCCGCTTCGAGGCAGTCGACTTTGCGTACGACGATGAGGAAAGTGGACGCCAGGTGTTGCGCAACATAAACCTGGAGGTCAAGGCGGGAGAGATCGTTGCGATCGTCGGACCGAGCGGAGCAGGGAAGTCAACGCTCGTGCGTCTGCTGCCGCGCTTCTTCGACGTGAGTGCCGGAGCGATTCTGATTGATGGCCACGATCTGCGCGATGTGACTGTGCGCTCGTTGCGCAGCCAAATTGGCCTGGTTACGCAGGAGACCGTGCTGTTCAACGACACGGTGCGCAACAACATTGCCTACGGCCGACCGAATGTGCCCATCGATCAAGTTCAGGGCGCAGCGAAAGCTGCGCTCGCGCACGATTTCATTATGCGTCTGCCGGCTGGATACGATACTGTCATCGGCGAGCGCGGTATGAGGCTTTCCGGTGGAGAGCGTCAGCGTCTCTCCATCGCGCGCGCCTTGTTGAAGGACTCCCCGATTCTCGTTCTCGATGAGGCCACATCCTCACTCGATGCCGAGTCGGAGGTGCTGGTGCAGTCTGCCTTGCAAAATCTGTTGCAGAATCGCACTGCATTCGTCATTGCTCACCGGCTTTCGACCGTACGCAGCGCTAATCGCATCATCGTGATGGAGCACGGCACAATTTCCGACATCGGTTCGCATCACGAGCTTTTGCAGCGATATGGAACTTATCAGCGCCTGTACAATCTCCAGTTCGTCGAAATCGAAAACGTTGCCGCGTTGAAATGAGCGGCGACTCCCGGGAGCTCTCGTCGCGCATGCCTGTCCGATCCATGACCGGATATGCTCAGCTCAGCCATCAGGTGAATGATCACCTATCTTTTTCCCTCAGCCTAAAATCGGTCAACCATCGCTTTCTCGATCTGCACTTCCGCATGCCCGCCGAAGCGAACAGCCTGGAGCTAAAGATGCGGCGCATGATTAAAGAGAAGATCGCGCGCGGGCATATCGAGCTTGGGCTCTCGCTCCAGCATGGCGCGTCAGGCGGGTTCCAGTTGAACCACTCACTGGTCGAGGGATACGTGCGAGCATTCCAGGAAGCGGCGGAGCGGCTCGGCCTTGTCTCGCAGCCTGATCTCAATGTTGTGTTGCGCCTGCCGGGAGCCCTGTCGGGCGACTCCGCAGAAATTGATGAGGCGCTTGAGAACACGATCCTGGGGCGTACCGAACAACTGATTGAACGCCTGAATCACATGCGCGAAGAGGAAGGACGCGGCATCGAAACTGAACTGCGCGAACGGATGGAATCGCTGGCCCATGCCGTTTCCGAAATCGGGAAGCTTCGCGCGCTGGTCTCCCGCGCATACCTCGAGAAGGTCCAAACACGTATGAACGAACTGATCGGCGGACATGCCGATGCTGACCGTGTCCTGCAAGAAGCCGCAATGCTTGCCGAGCGCAGCGATATTCAAGAAGAGGTCGTCCGCCTCGAGAATCACATCAAGCACTTCCACTCGCTCCTTGATTCGGGCGGAGAGGCTGGCAAGAAATTAGACTTCTTGCTGCAGGAGCTCAATCGTGAAGCCAATACTCTGCTCTCGAAGACATCAGGAGTATCAGGCGAAGGCTTACGTATTACGGAGCTCGGCCTGCTGATCAAATCGGAAATCGAGAAAGCGCGCGAGCAAGTGCAGAACGTGGAGTGAATTGATTTCGCGATTTCGTGATTTCGTGATTTCGCGATTGGGCTGAATCGTTCCCAAATCACGCAATCGCGAAATCACACAATCGCAACATTCTTCATGGCTGGCATCCTCTACATCATCTCCGCCCCTTCCGGCTCTGGAAAATCCACGCTCGTCAACGAGCTGCGCTCCATCGTTCCCAATCTGGACTTTTCGATTTCGTACACAACAAGGCCGCCGCGCGGCAGCGAGCAGAATGGGCGCGAATACTACTTCGTCACGCGCGACGAGTTCGAAAAGATGATCGCCGAGGATCGCTTCCTAGAGCACGCCGAAGTATTTGGGAACTACTATGGGACGGCTTGCCGGTTTCTCGATGAAGCGAAGGTGAACGGCAAGGATCTGCTGCTCGATATCGATGTCCAGGGCGCGGCGCAGGTGCGAAGGAAAGTGCCCGATGCGGTGAGCATTTTCGTAATGCCTCCAAACAAGAACATCTTAGAGAGACGCCTTAGAAATCGCAGCCAAACTGATAAGGTCGATCCCAAAGTAATAGAGCGAAGACTTGAGAACGCGCAAAAGGAGATTGTGAATTACAAGGAATACGGCTATATTCTCGTCAACGAAATTCTGGACAAGGCAGTCGAAGAATTGAAAGCCATCGTCCTCTCCGAGCGTGTTCGCAGATCGGGTAAGCAACCAACTCCAGACGAATGCAAACTGATTCGCGTTGCGGAAGGTTGTCTGCTGAGCAACAGCCACGAGAGGGTTCGTCCCGTTTTGGAATCCTTTCAGACGGCCGCATCCAGACCCCAACCACGCTGAGGTACGTCAAAGCAATGGAACCCACGAAAGAATTCGACAGCAAATATCGCTACATCCTCGTCGCCGCCCGCCGCGCCCGCCAGCTCCAGGGAGGAGCCAGCGCCCTGGTCGAGACCAATTCCCGGAAGGCGTGCCGCATCGCCCAGGACGAGATTCAGGCCGGCAAGGTTTCATACGTTGTTCCCGAGCATACGGAGACGATGGAAGCCCCGGCGCCTCCGACCACCGAAGACTAGTTCAAAAATCTGACGCGGATTCCACGAACCCTTCGGGCGCGGATATTTTCGAGATATCCATGCCCGTGAGGACTGTAATCCTGAGCCCCGCTTTTGGGTGAAGGATCTCCCGTGATATTTCGGACTTAGATGCTCTTTTCGGGGCTCCTACTAATCCGCTAAATACTCTGGGCTGAGAGCCTGGAGAATGCGTATCAGTCGTAAAAATCGCGGGAGATCTTTCCCCCAACAGTGGGGCTCAGGATGACAGTGCCTTACTTTATTTGCGTTGCTGCACCTCGACGCCGTTGCTACTTCCGCTCTTTTCGCGAACCATCGATGCCACGGCTCACCTTCTAGCTCTCCGACTACAATAAAAGACATGAAGGTCGCTCTCGGCGTCTGCGGGGGAATCGCTGCGTACAAAGCGTGCGAAGTCGTCCGCCTTTTGCAGGAGCAGGGAATTCGCGTGCAGGTGGTGATGACCGCCGCTGCGCAGGAGTTTGTGCGACCGCTCACCTTCGCGGCTCTTTCCGGCGAGAAGGTGATAACAGGATTGTGGGATTCAGGCGGCGAACAGCCCAATCTGGATTCGGCAATCGAGCACATCAGCGTTGCGCAGAGCATCGACGCACTCGTCGTTGCACCATGCACCGCTGACATGATGGGCAAGTTCGCTCACGGGCAGGCCGACGATTTTCTTTCCACTCTCTATCTCGCCACACCGGCGTCCGTAGTCATTGCTCCGGCGATGAACGTTGAGATGTGGAATCACACGGCAACACAGGAGAATGTCGATACACTGCGGAAACGAGGCGTTTACATTGTCGAGCCCGGCAGCGGATATCTCGCTTGCGGCATGGTGGGACTAGGCCGACTTGCTGAACCTGCGGAGATCGTTGCGAGTACGCTATCGGCGCTTGGAGTCGTACGCGATCTCGCTGGGGAAACGGTTCTGATCACTGCCGGCCCAACGCGCGAGCCCATCGACCCAGTTCGTTTTCTCGGCAATCGCTCCAGCGGCAAGATGGGATATGCGCTCGCCGAAGCTGCACTTCGTCGGGGCGCGAAGGTGATTCTGATTTCAGGTACTGTCGCGATCGATGCTCCTGAAGGTGTGGAGTTGGTTCGCGTTGATACCGCTGAGCAGATGCGCAGCGCCGCGATCGCTCAGCTCGATAAAGCAACTATCGTCATCGCTGCTGCAGCAGTTGCAGATTTTCGTCTGCGCAACGCCGCAGAAGAGAAAATCAAACGGAGCGGATCGCTCACGCTCGAACTCGAACCCACGCCAGACATTCTTGCCGAAATCTCTTCCCGTCGGCATGCCGGACAAGTTCTCATCGGATTTGCCGCCGAAACTCGCAATGCATTAGAGAATGGCCGCGCGAAGCTGCGCAAGAAGGGCATCGATGGCATCGTCGTTAACGACGTTTCGAAGGCGGGTATCGGCTTCGATTCCGAGCATAATGAAGTCACAATCATCACGCACGACGAAGAAATCTCAGTTCCCGAAGCGCCGAAGCAGAAAATCGCGCACCGCATTCTCGATGTCGTGCTAAAACTGAAGATGCACGCAGGCAAAGCCGCTCCTGTTCGCTGATCTTCATTTCATGCCTTCCAACTCAGAACTCCAGCAGCAATTGGCCGAACGCGTCCGCTTCTACCGCGAGCTTGGGATCTACGATTTTTATCGCCGTGAGGTATCGCCACAGTCTGAAGGTGCAGTTGAAGCATCCATTCCTGCGGGACCTGAAGTTGTGAGGGCGACGCCGTCGTTCCGCGATGAAGGACAAATGACTCCAGAACAAGCCTTACGCGCTATCCGCGAAGATATCGGCGATTGCACCCGCTGCGTGCTGCACAAACAAGGACGCAAGCAGATCGTCTTCGGCGTGGGCAATCCGCGAGCCGACATCATGTTTATCGGCGAAGCTCCAGGGGCAGATGAGGACGTCCAAGGTGAGCCGTTCGTGGGGCGCGCCGGACAACTGCTCAACAACATGATTTCCGCAATGGGAATCCGTCGCGAAGATGTTTACATTGCGAACATCATCAAATGTCGCCCTCCAGGGAATCGCACACCCGAGCGCGAAGAATGCGATACCTGCTCGCCTTTCCTCATGCGTCAAATTGAAGTTGTGAAGCCGAAGATCATCGTTGCGCTAGGCGCCGTCGCCGCCAAAACACTGCTGGGCGTGAACGATGCGATGGTGAACCTTCGTGGCCATATCTACGACTTCAAAAATACGAAGCTCGCTGTCACCTATCACCCTGCATATCTCCTGCGCGATCCCCGTCAGAAGAAAGAGACGTGGAAAGATCTGCAGATGGTGATGAAGTATTTAGGAATGCCACTGCCGAAGCAGAAGGAACAGGGAACAGGAGAGAGGGAATAGGTTTGAGAGGCGCTTTCCCTATAACCTGTTCTCTGTAACCTGTACCCTCGAATGTCCTCCTTCTGCGACGTAGCCCTCCCCGTTCCTCTGGAGATGACGTTCACGTATCGCGTGAACGGGCAAACTCCCGTGGTCGGCGGACGCGTCCTTGTTCCTTTTCGCACATCACGATTGCCGGGCGTTGTCACTGCGCTGCACGATCGCCCTCCCAGCATGGAGGCCAAGACCGTCCACGCTGTGCTCGACGCCGAGCCACTCATCGACGCGCCGCTCATGCAGCTTGCCGAATGGATCTCTAGCTACTACATCGCTCCGATTGGAGAGGTGCTGCGAGCCATGCTTCCGCTGCAAGCGGAAGTGAAGCGCGATTGGAGCTACACGATTACCGAATTGGGACAGAAGGCGCTCTACGACTCGGCGCAATCCGGAAATTCAGGGAGATCGAAGAAGAGCGTGACCGAGCAGATGCTCGAATATCAGGTCCTCGATTTCCTATCGCAAGTCGATGACGTGCGCGAGCACGCGCTCAAGAACGCAACCGGAGCGACACGCGATGTGCTTCGGGGATTGCAGGCGAAGCGCTGGATCGTTCGGCAGGACATCTCTTCAACACGCGATGCAAGTCGAACCATCAAGATCGCGCGCCTGGTTGCTAATCCAGAATCGTCGAGTCGCAAGCTGAACGACAATCAGCAGGCACTTCTCCGGAAACTACGCGAAGCCGGCGACGCCATGCCGATTCGCGAGCTTCGCGATTCAGATATCCCTCGCACAACTCTCGAAACGCTAATACGGCGTGCGCTGGTGAGCATCGAAGAAAAGCCTGCAGAGTTCCGCATCGCCGGAGTTACGGCGCCTTCGTCGCAGATCGCGCGTGAAGATCTGAACACGGCGCAGCGGGATGCCCTGGATTCGGTTGAAGCGGCAGTAAACGAGCAAAGATTTTCAGTTTCTCTTTTACACGGGGTCACCGGCTCGGGCAAAACTGCGGTCTATCTCTCGGCGATGCAGTCGGTATTGGCCCAAGGTCGCTCGGCGATTCTGCTGGTTCCCGAAATAGGACTCACGCCCGCTGCCGCCGCGAATCTCTATCGCATCTTCGGAGAGCAGGTTGCTATCCTGCATTCCGGTCTCACGAACGATGAACGTGCTGAGCAGTGGCATCGCATCCACCGCGGGGATGCGCGCATCGTGGTGGGAACGCGCTCAGCAGTATTCGCTCCTGTGCGCGATCTCGCTCTGATTGTGATCGACGAAGAGCACGACGGCTCCTACAAGCAGGAAGAAACGCCGCGCTATAACGGCCGCGATGTCGCCGTGATGCGCGGAAAACTCTCGGGCGCAGCGGTCGTGCTTGCGTCGGCGACACCTGCGCTTGAGACTTATCGCAACGCACGCGAAGGCAAGTATCGACTGATCGAACTGCGGGAGCGTGTGCAACAGCGTCCGCTGCCCCGAGTCGAGATCATCGACATGCGCGAGGAGTTCCAGCAGACCGGAGAAGAGAAAATATTTTCGCGCAGGCTGATTGAGCAAGTCACAGAGCGCCTCGAAGCTAAAGAGCAGGTCATGCTCTTGCTCAATCGCCGTGGATACTCCGCTGTAGTGCTTTGTCGTTCATGCGGCGATAAGATGCAGTGCGTCAATTGCGCCGTGGCGCTCACGCATCACAAAGGCGTGGTCTCGCCTGCGGCGCTCACGCATCGCGTTCCTGCAGGCCAGCGCCTCGAATGCCATTACTGCGGATATCGCACCGCGGTCCCCAAGCTGTGTCCTAAATGCGGAAGTGAGCATTTGTACTTTCTCGGCGCGGGCTCCGAAAAAATCGAGGAAGCTCTGCAGCAATCATTCCCGAATGCGCGCATCGGACGTCTCGATCGCGACACTGTGCGCACGCGCCACGATTTCGAACGTGTCCTCAACCAACTTCATGCCGGCGAGCTCGACATGCTGGTGGGCACGCAGATGATCGCCAAGGGACATGATATCCACGGAGTCACGCTGGTTGGTGTGATCGGCGCAGATTATGCGCTGGGGCTGCCCGATTTCCGAGCGGCGGAGCGGACATTCCAACTGCTGACTCAAGTCGCAGGCCGCGCCGGACGCGGCAATTTCGCCGGAGAAGTTGTGCTGCAAACGTATTTTCCTGAGCACTATGCAATTCGCTTTGCGGCCCTGCATGACTATATTGGCTTCTACGAGCAGGAGTTACGGTATCGGAGCTGGATGAAGTATCCGCCGTTCACCAGCGTGGCCAATGTTCTGCTGCGCAGCGACAAGCTGGAACTCGCAATGCGCTATGCGGGCATCATTCACCGTTGGATAGACCGGACGCGCCCGGAAGAACTTCGAGTGATGGGTCCGGCAGCCGCGCCATTATCGCGATTAAAGCGCGATTATCGTTTCCACTTCATCCTGAAGTCTGCGAGCCGGGAAAAGCTGAACGGTACGTTACGAGCGCTGGTTGCCAATGCGGTCGCAGAGGACGTACCGCGAACCAGCATCATTGTGGATGTGGACCCGCAGTCGTTGATGTGAAAACAAGCTACTGGCTGCTAGCTGCCAGCCGCTTCGCCGAGCTGCACACATTCCGCTTCGATCCGCGGCTGTTCGTCTTCTTCCAGTTCCTGTTCTAACTCTGCAAACAGATCTGGCGTGTGTTCGGCCTGCGCCATCCAGACCGGTGCGAACGACTGCCGATGGAGCGGCGATGGTCCGTGCTCACGGAGGATCGCCTTGTGCTTTGGCGTGCTGTAGCCCTTGTTTGAAGCCAGGCCATACAGCGGATACTGGCCATCGATTTCGCGCATCATGCGGTCGCGTTCGACTTTGGCGATGATTGATGCGGCGGCGATCGAGCAGCTTAATGCATCTCCGTGGATGATCTTGGTTTGCTTAAACGGAACGTCGATCTTAAGCGCATCGACAAGGACGTGATCGGGAGCAGGTTCGAGTTGCTTCACAGCGAGCGCCAAAGCTTCAAGCGAAGCCCAATAGATGTTGATCTCATCCACCCGCGCCGCATCGACGGAAGCAATCGCATACCCAATCGAATGCTCGCGGATGCGTTCAGCAAGCACCTCGCGCGCGTCCGGCAGCAAGAGCTTGGAATCGCGCAGACCGCGAATTCGGTAATCAGGCTTGAGGATGACTGCAGCCGCCACGACAGGTCCGAAGAGCGCACCGCGTCCGACTTCGTCCACACCCGCCACCAGTTGAGCGCCGTCCGCCCAGGCAAGCTTTTCGTACTTGAGAGTGCACTTCAGCTTTTTGAGAAGCCGCAGCTTGAGGGTTGACATCGAGCGCTGCTCCTCGCCTGGCTTGAGCAGCCTGAGATACTTTTTTGCACGCTTGGATGGTTTCCGGACGGCCACTTCCGCGATGTTACCAGCGTTTGCTGTGGAGCTAGCGGTGGAAAACAGGAACTCCATCGATCGATTGCAACGAGCAAATGGGCAAAAGAAAGGCTGGACCTGAGGTCCAGCCTTTTACGGCAAGTTACAACCTACCGAGGATTGCTGTTGTTATCACGCGGCTGATTGTCATTGTACTGATTATTGTTGTACTGATCGGGAGGTGGAAGCTGGCGTCCGTGTCCCTGATAGCCTTCATACTGGTGCATGCGTACCGCATTTTGGAGGCGGAAGTTCAATTCGGTTTCTGCCGGAACGTTGAGTTCCTTGCCTTTCGTCAGAATCTGGGTACCGGCACCCGCGCCCGCTCCCAGAATGGCCCCGATGGCTGCTCCCTTACCGCCGCCGGCCAATGCCCCAATCAGCGTACCTGCCAAAGCGCCGCCACCGACATATTCTCCGGTGCGCTTGTTTGCGCCTAGTCCGCCGTTCTTGCTGCTGGCAGCAGCGCTGGTGCTCTGGGTATCAAGTCGATAGTGACGTCCGTTGATGTCGACTGAGCGCAGATCGAGCGTCATGTCATTGCTGTTGTCGCCCGTGGAAACGACTGCGAGCTGAGCCGGAGCTCCGCGGGGAATGATCACGTTGCCGTTCGCCCCAACGACATCGCGGGAAATCGTTCCCGGAAACATGGCGCCCGGTTGTACATTGCCTTTCTTGGCATTAATGTCCTGGTCAACACGCACGTGAACCTCAGTTCCGGCGGGGACGTCGGACGCATTCTGCGCAAACGCTCCAAATCCAAACAGGAGAGCCGCACACATGGTCAAGCGAGATGCGAGTTTTCGCATGAAATTCCTCCTCTGAAATCCTCAGCAGACACTTCGATAGTCTGACCTCTTCTGTTAACTAAAGATGCAAGCTGTTGCCGGCGGGTGTGCTGTGGATTAGAGCAGACCAGCTCTGGATTAACGGTGCGCGTCTTTCCTGCGATTTCGCCTGGCCGAGCGTCGTACATGGTTACGTCGGGTTACTTCGGAGTCGTGAGTTCAAATCGCGGATCGCAGCAGGCTCGGCTTCTGACTTTAAAATCACGGGGGAAGCTTTTAGTGGGCAAGGGGTTGCGAAGGTGTCAAAAAGGAAAGAGCTGCGCACCAGGGCCGTTTTGCCCGTGAAGATGACTGGTATAGATGCCAATGCCAAGCCTTTTTCGCTCATAACTCACACGTTAGACCTCACTCTGGAATCAGCACGGCTCGCTGGCGTGAACGTCCGCCTTACTCCCGGAGAGACTGTGTTTCTGCATCGCTTCGGGGTGCGGGCTCGCTTCAGCGTGAAGTGGATCGGATCGGGAACACGGCGAGGACAATGCGGACTCAAGGCCCTGGAGCTCTCAAAGCCGCTGTGGGGGATCAGTCTTCCACAAAGACAAAAAGACAAGTTCTGGGTCGAGCCGACACCTAAGGATCGCCGTCGTTTTTCCCGCTATGCATGCTCCGGCGGCGCGGAGATCTTCGGCGCACTGGAGTATCCGTTCTGGACGGAAATCACCGACATCTCAGCATCGGGTGTGTACGTTAAGACCTTTAGTCCATTAGCTAAAGGCACCCTCGTGCGTGCGCGAGTCACTTCCGGTGATTTCCGATTTGAAACTCACGCGGAAGTTCGAACGTCAGACCCAGCCGTGGGCATGGGACTTCGCTTTACGGTGATGACGCCCACCAGCCTCTACGACCTCCGCGATCTTCTGGAGAGCTTGCGTGTTGCTTTCGCCGATGCAGGAAAACTGGAAGACATTCTCGTCGAAGACGACGTTCTAGTAGAAACCTGGTGAGCGGAGTTCCTCAGCTGGGAAAATGGAAGTGAACATCTTGCCGCGACGCCACGGGCATGCCATTCATCGTTGCTGGACGGAAGTGCCACTGCTCCAGTACTGAGAGCACTTTCTCATCGATTCCGTATCCGATCGACACGAGCACCTTTTTCTTCACGATATTGCCGGCAATGTCGATTGTGACTTCAACGACTACATCGCCCGCCACGCCGTTAGGAAGTTCATCGGCGCTGACATGGGGATCGGGGAACTTTACTGGAAGTGCAGGAAAAGCTCCGGTTCCATAAACTGGGCCAACATCGGAATCGCCATCGGGCGAACCCATTGCGGGAGCTTGCACCTTGGCTTCTGTCGGATGCTCATCGGTCTGATGCGGGGATGTGTGCCGATCTTTGATGACGCGCCTGTGTCTGGGGGCGTTGTACTTCAGCTTGCGGGATTCTTCATTTACGGGAATGCGAAGTGAAGGATCGGTGGGCAGATAGACGAGGCCAATGGAGCTACCATTTTCGCCGGCCAGAACCATGTTTCGGTTGATTAGCGGTGGTTCAGGTTGCCAGCAGAAATAGCCGACCAGGAGCCCGTGCAACACGAATGAGACAACGAGCGCGTGTCCCGGCAGCCCGGTTCCAATCTCGTTAGCTTTCGCAAAACTAACCATTGAGCACCTTACAGAGGCGATCGGAGACGCCCGGCGGCTCTCAGACATAGTAGCCCAATTCCCGCCGCTCGGCTGGGTACTGCCGAGGCTCTCCAACATAGACCTTCGGTGCGGAAATTCGTGAGCAACGGTGAATTCACACTGTCATTACGTCGGTTCACATCTATCAGTTCGGGCGCTTGGAAGTGGAGCCGCAAGACACATTGGCGAAATCGTTCAACTCTCGAAAGGCGCAGGCACTTAGGTATACCACCTAGACCGTATGCCCGATTGCCGGTGTCTTCAGTTCAGAGTAGAACTTTCAATATGCGTCGATGCGCTGGTCTCATCCTGCTTCTTTTCATTTTTGTTTCCGTCGCGGCACAACAAGTCCCTGGAAAGTCTGATTCGCAAAAAAACCTTCCCGAGTCTCCCACGCCGCAGCCACAGCAGGCGCAGACGCCTCTTACGCCGCCGGCGGCGGCCGAGAAAGCCGCTGATTATTCCCAGCAGGCATTCGTTATTGAAAAATATCTGACGAAAATTCGCTTCGAAAACAACGGCACTTCCGAGCGCGAACAGACCACGCGTATTCGCATTCAAACGCAAGCTGGCGTGCAGGCTTTTGGGCAACTGCATTTTCCTTACAACACCGACAACGACAAAATTGAGATCGTCTCGGTGAAAGTCACGAAGCCAAATGGAGCGGTCACGACTGCCGGTCCCGACTCGGTGCAGGACTTAACTGCGCCAGTCGCGCGTGAGGCGCCGGTGTACAGCGACCTCCACCAGAAAGACATCGTCGTGCCCGGACTCGCGCCAGGCGACGTTCTCGAGTACGACGTTAAGGTGAATGAATTCGAGCCTCTTGCTCGCGGCCAATTCTGGTGGGAGCAGCAGTTCATCTCCAAAGTCATCGTTCTCGACGAGCAGTTGCAGGTTGATGTTCCTGCGGGACGAGCGCTGAAGATGCGCAGCAAGAGCGTGCAGCCTGAGGTCACAACCGCGAACGGCCGAACGACATATCGATGGAAGAACGCCGTCCTGAAACTGGACGACGATGATTCCAACTCCTCCAAGAAGAAAAAGAAGAAGATAAAGGCTGAGGACGACGAAGACGAAGTTCCCGATGTTCAGCTCAGCACTTTCCAATCGTGGGACGAAGTTGGCCGCTGGTACTCGAGTCTGGAACGCGATCGCGTCAATCCTGATCAGACAATTCGCGCTCGTGCCGCAGAGCTGACTGCGCCGGCGAAGAGTGACATCGAAAAAGTCGAGGACCTCTACGACTTTGTCGCGCCTCGGTATCGATATGTTGGGATTTCCTTCGGCGTCGGACGGTTTCAGCCGCATTCGGCTGCGGATGTTCTGAACAATCGCTATGGCGATTGCAAAGACAAACACACGCTTCTCGCGTCGCTGATCAAGGCTGCGGGACTCGACGCGTACCCAGTGCTGATTCACCACGCGCGAAAGCTTGATGAGAGTGTGCCATCGCCCGCGCAGTTCGACCACGTAATCACGTTTGTGCCGCTCAAATCTGGCCCGGACAAGGCCGGTAACCTGCAGGGACTCTGGCTCGACTCCACAACCGAAGTTGCGCCATTCCGCATGTTGGTCGCGAGCATTCGCAACAAGAAAGCTCTGCTCGTTCCGCCGAATGGCGAGGCAGAAATTGTGACTACTCCCGCCGATCTGCCTACTGCCAATTACCAGTCGGTAAAAGTCACGGGCAAGATCAGCCAGGTCGGTAAGCTTGAGGCCACGTACGAGTACAGCGTCCGCGGTGACGCCGAGCTCGCATTCCGAATGGCCTTCCGCGGCACGCCGCAGCCGCAATGGAAGAAGGTCATTGAGTACCTGAACATGTATCAGGGACTTGCTGGCGATGTTGACGAAGTGAAGGTCGGTGATCCGTCGGACACACATCATCCGCTCGAATTCAGCTACAAACTGACGCAGGCGAACTTTCTCGATTGGACGACCAAGAGCTCGCAGCTCGCCATTCCACTGCCGCGACTGGACATGAGCTGGGCCAATCTCGACGAAGATGATGATGACGACCGCACGAAGCCCTTCGAATTTCCTGCGGCCCCGCTTGAGGCGCACGAGACGATCAAAGTCGAGGTTCCCGACGGCTACAACTATCGTCCGCCAGTGCCGATCAATGTGAAGCGTGACTACGCCAGCTATTCGGCCGATTACAGGCTCGATGGACACACGCTTGCGGTCACGAAACATCTCTCGCTCAGCATGCGCGAGATCGCGGCGAGCCGTGGGGCTGATCTGCGCGCTTTTGTGCGCGCGGTAGCTGCGGACGGCGCGCAAAGCATGTTTGTCGAGAGCCTTTCGGCAACTTCGGCTTCGAACATCCCGGCCGGGATGTCGGCTGACGACCTCAACGACGCCGGCATCGCCGCACTCAAGAACCAGAACTTCCGCGCAGCATCTGAGCTGCTGAAGAAAGTGGTCGAGCTCGAGCCTAAGCACAAAGATGCCTGGAACAATTTAGGCCGCGCGTATCTTGCGCTCGCCCGCTACGACGATGCCATCTCCGCTTTTCAGAAGCAAATCGGGATCAATCCTTTCGACGAGTTCGCTTACAACAACCTCGGTATGGCGTATCAGGCGCAGCAGAATTACGACGACGCCATCACCGCCTACAAGAAACAGCTCGATATAAATCCGCTCGATCAATTCGCTCACGGCAATCTAGGCTCGCTCTATCTCGAGCAGAAGAAATACACCGATGCCGTTTCGGAACTCGAGCGCGCAGTGCAGATCACGCCGCAGAATCCGGGTCTGGAGGCGAATCTTGGTCGCGCATATCTGAACGTCAACCAGCCGGAGAAGGCCCTTGCCGCGTTCGACAAAGCTGTCGAGCTTGCCCCATCTCCCGGAATCTGGAACAACGTCGCTTACGAGCTTTCGACGCACAAAACTCATCTCGACAAGGCACTCACGTATGCCGAGTCAGCTACATCAGCAACGGAGGCCGGGCTGCGCAACGTAGATGTCGATCACCTCACGCTGAATGATGTTGGGCTGACAATGAGCATTGGCAGCTATTGGGACACGCTTGGCTGGGTGTATTTCCAGAATAATCAGCTCGATAAAGCCAGGCGATACATCGAAGCCGCATGGCTGCTCGATGAGCACTCCGAGATCGGGGACCACCTCGGACAACTCTACGAAAAGATGGGACGCAAGCAGGACGCGATCCACTTCTACGCTATGGCTGCAACCGCAAATCACAAGATTCCCGATGCCGAAGAGCATCTGAAATCCCTGGTTCCCGATTCGAAACGGAGCGCCACCGAAGTGGAGCATGCGCGCCAAGAGCTGCAGGCGATGCGCAGTGCGCATTTGCCGTGGTCGGGAAAGAATGCGACCGCCGAGTTCTTTCTCACCTTCGCAGCTCCTGCAAGTTCAGAGGCTCGTCCAATCAAACCCGAGCAGGTTAAATTCGTGCGCGGAGACCAGGCTCTCCGCAGCTACACGAGCCAACTACAGGCGGCATCGTTCGCTGTGGAGTTTCCGGACGACACTCCCATCAAACTGATTCGCCGCGGCGTGCTCACCTGCGATGAAGCCAAGCACCAATGCCAGATGACATTGATACTGCCTGAAGACGTGAGAACGCTGGACTAGCGGCTGTCGGCACGAGACCGCAATTTCTGCAGGAACCTGGCCGCCGTTTTATCTGGGCGGTTGCGGCGATTAAACTAGCAATCATGCAATACATGTTGCTCATCTATCTCGATGAAAATTCGCTCAGCGAAGCGGAGCGGGCCCAGTGCTACCAGGATTCCGCCGGATTCGCCCGACAACTCTATACCAGACGCCAGTATATTTCGGCGGCGCCGCTGTATCCGACTTCTTCTGCCAAAAGCGTGCGTGTTAAGAACGGAAAGGCGATGGTCACCGATGGTCCATTCGCGGAGACGCACGAGCAGCTCGGCGGATTCTTCTTGATCGAAGCCGACACCATCGAGGAAGCGACCAGAATTGCCAGCCAAATTCCCGCGGGACGATGGGGAACAGTGGAGGTTCGTCCGGTCCTGCAGGTGGAAGGACTGCCTGACGCTGCCTCCGCGTAGTAGAGTTCATTCGGCAAGGAACCCAGTCCCCATCCGGCGAAGGTCTGAATTTGAAGCTCGGCTCACGCGCTATTCTTCTCATCCTGGCTTGCAGTGCGTTATTAGGGAGTTCCTGGAGAAGTCCTCATCAGGCCGCTGCTGCTGCGTCTGAGCATTCCGATTTCAGAACCGTAGAAAACTCATTCTTCCCAGTTTCAGTTTGGTACAGCGGCGGCAAAGCTCGCGCGCCAATGCTGGAGAAGATCACGCCGGAGTCGCCGCGCCTCTGGAAGGATGACCTCCTCAAAATCAAGAAGCTCGGATTCAATACCGTCCGCACCTGGGTCGAGTGGAATGTAGGCGAGCCGCGTGAAGGCGAGTATCACCTGGAGAATCTCGATCTCCTACTGCGCCTCGCGAATGAAGTGGGGTTGAAGGTGATCGTGCAGGTGTATGTCGATTCAGCGCCGGAGTGGGTCGGCCAGAAGTATCCAGATGGCCACTATGCCGCGCAGGATGGACAGCAGATTCCATCGCAGGCGGCTCCAGGATACTGCTTCGATCACGGAGGTGTGCGCAAAGCGGTGCTCGCGTTTTTTCAGGAAGTCGCGCGCCACGCCTCGGCCAGTCCGGCTTTTTACGCGTGGGACTTGTGGAGCGAGCCGGCTGCGCTCAATTGGGCGCGCATCGGATACAAAGCGGAGCCAATGTTCTGCTACTGCCCCAGCAGCATCGCGCGATTCCGCGAGTGGCTGAAGAGCAAGTACGGCTCGCTCGATAGCGTCAACGAAGCGTGGCATCGCACGTTTACTGATTGGAAGCAAGTCGAACCGCCCCGATTCGGAACTATCCTCACGTACACCGATTTCCTGGACTGGCGAGTGTACTACGGCTACAAGCTGGCCGAAGATCTGAAGATGCGCAATCTGGCGGTGAAGTCCGTCGATCCCATGCATCTCACTACCAGCCACGCGCCGAATCCTTCGCCATTGGTGCGAACGTTGGCCGATCCGTACGATCCGACAGACGACTACTTGATGAAAGACTCGGTCGACTATTTCGGCACCAGCTTTTATCCGAAACTAACGTCTGTGGATCGCAATTGGACGCTGCAGAGGCAGGCGCTCGCCATGGACCTCACCAACAGCATTACTGGCGGACGCGGATTCTATGTCGGCGAGTTGCAGAGCGGATACGGCGTTCACGGCACAATCGTCGGCTCGCCCGTCACGTCGAGTGACTTCGACATGTGGGCATGGGGTATGGTGGCGCGCGGAGCTCGAGGCATTAACTTCTATGCTTTTTACCCGATGAACGCAGGATACGAATCCGGCGGCTACGGCTTGATCAACCTCGATGGCACCCTGACCGAGCGCAGCATCCACGCGGGCGAGATCGCCAAGCTCATTGGACAAAATTCGGATCTACTTTTGCAATCACATCCGCAGCCTGCAGAAGCGGCGATCATCTTCAATCCTCTGGTGCCTCTTTTGGGAGGATACGACGAGCAGGGCAGCCGCACTGCTATTCATCAGGCTGTCGCCGGATACCATCGCATGTTCTTCGAGCGCAATCTGCCGCTCGATGTCATCAGCTCACGCGAATTAAGCCAAGGTGGATTACAGCGCTACAAAGTCGTGATCGTTCCCTATCCGTTGATGATGACGAGCGATGAAGCTCACCTTCTGCAGGAGTACGTCGAAGGTGGCGGACATCTCTTCGTAGAAGCGCGACCAGGCTGGGTCGATGACCGCGGGCATGCCGAGCCGAAGATCCCCGGCTTTGGATGGGACCAGATGCTTGGAGTTCGCGAAAAGGAACTGATTCCCGAAAAGGAACTAACGATCAAATGGGGTGCGCAGGAATTCAAGTCCATGACGTTTCTGGAGCGTTTCGATCCGGCGAACGGCTCAGCAAAGGCGGTCGCTTACACCGCAGACGGAACTCCAGTTGCCTTTGAGAACAATTTCGGGAAAGGAAGCACAATCATCATGGGCAGCTTCGTCGGCCAGGAGAACTATCGCGAGCCGATCGAGATGCATCCACTTGGGGCGATACTCGCTGATTGGGCGCATCTCGCCAGGGCTGAACTGCACGCGCCTCCATCAGTCGAATTGCGGCAAATGCAAGGTGAAAAAGGGTGCCTCGTTCTCTTTTTCAATCATGCCGACCAGCCCGCCAATGTTGGGTTTACGCGCAGATTAGAAAAACCTGCTTCACGGATTCGCGAGATAGTCAGTGGCGAGTCAACCAGCGCCACAGCCTCGACTGTTCGTATTCAAACGGTCGTAGAAGCGCAGGGTGTAAAAATCTACCGAATTGATTACTGAAACACGAACCATGCTTAATTCAAATGGAGAACCTCACAGATGCTTCGCTCCAAACTAGCGTGCGTTGCCTGCGCACTCCTGTCATTAGGCGTTAGTGCCCAGTCTGCAAAGTACATTGATCCCTTTATGGGAACCGAAGGAGGCGGCAATGTGTTTCCCGGGCCGAGTCTGCCGTTCGGCATGATCAAACCCGGTCCCGACATGGGTCCCAATATGGGAAACGCCGGCTGGCTGGCAGACGGAAACATCAACGGCTTCAGCCAGACCCACGTAAGCGGCACCGGCGGAGGAGCGAAGTACGGAAATATCCTGGTTCAGCCCACAACGGGCGACGTTCTCCCCAGCGACATCAGTTCACCGCGGCAAAACGAGAGGGCGACTGTCGGCTTTTACAGTGTGAATCTCACGCGTTATTCAACGAATGTTGAGATTACCGCTTCGCTAAGAGTCGCGCTGTATCGGTTTACCTATCCCGAGGCTTCCAAAGCCAATATCTTGTTCGACGCGGGCCACTGCCTCAGCAGTGGAGCCAAGCAGCACGAGGATCAACGCCTGACTGCTTCGTCCGTGAAGATCGTTTCGCCGGCCGAGGTAAGCGGCTCCACAACTGTGATCGGCGGCTGGAATCAGCAGACCAGGCCGTACACCGTCTACTTCTACGCGATCAGCGACACGCCGGCGATTGCATCCGGGACTTGGCTGAACGGCACTCTGACTGCCGATACACACGAGCAGCAGGCCAGTGATGGTGGAAAAGCCGGAGCCTGGCTGCAGTTCAGTACCAAGGCGGGACAGCAGGTACACCTAAAAGTTGGAACCTCGTTCGTCAGCGTCGAGCAGGCGAAGCTCAATGCGACTCGGGAAATTTCAGGATTCGATTTCAAGAAGACGCGTGCAGCAGCGGAATCAGCTTGGAACAAAGCGCTGAGCGCCATTGAAATCAGAGGCATAACTTCTGAGCAAAAGCAGTTGTTTTACACCTCGCTTTATCACACGATGCTGATTCCAGTAGATCGAACGGGAGAGAATCCGTTGTGGCAATCTAATGAGCCATACTACGACGACTTCTACGCGATTTGGGACACGTTCCGCAGTTCCGCGCCGCTGCTCACGCTAATCGCGCCGGAACGGCAGGCAGCGAGCGTGCGTGCCCTCATCGACATTTACCGCCACGACGGATACATGCCCGATGCCCGAAGCGGGAATTTCAACGGACGCACCCAAGGCGGCAGCAACGCTGAGTTCTTCATCACCGATGCATATCTCAAGAAGCTCCCCGGCATCAACTGGAACGATGCATATGCAGCCGAAGTCAAAGACGCCGAGGTTCCTCCTGAGAATCACTTCAAAGAGGGCAGAGGCGGACTCGAGGACTACAAATCACTTGGATATGCGAGCATCGAAGGAGTCGATCGTCCTGGCTCCAAGCAGATGGAGTATGCGGCCGATGATTTCGAGATCGCACTCTTAGCCAAGGGTCTCGGCAAAAGCGCGGATTACGAGAAGTACCTCGCGCGCTCGAGCAATTGGGAGAAGCTTTGGGATCCAGAATTCGAAGATGGCGGATTCAAAGGTTTCATTCGTCCGCGCCACCGCGACGGAAGCTGGAAGCAGGACTTCACCGCCATGATGCACTGCACCTGGGGAGGCGATACTTTCTATGAGGGCAATTCGTGGACTTACTCAACCTTCGTTCCGCAAGACGTAGCGGGTCTGATCAAGAAATCCGGCGGAAACGAAACCTTCGTGAAACGTCTCGACGCTTTCTTCGATGTTCCCGGACGCTACGACGTCGGCAACGAACCCGGATTCCTTTCACCATATCTGTACATCTGGGCAGGTAGACAAGACAAAACCGCCGAACGCATCCGCGACATCATCGCAAAGAACTACCACACGGGACGGAAAGGAATTCCCGGCAACGACGACTCCGGCGCCATGGGCTCATGGTACGCCTTCGGAGTAATCGGAATTTTTCCCAATGCGGGACAAGACTTTTACCTCATCGGTAGTCCCGCCATTCCGGAAACGACATTTCATTTGATCAATGGCAAAACTTTCACCATCGAGGCGCGGAACACCTCGCCGGAGAACAAATATGTCCTGTCTGCGGAGTGGAACGGCAAATCATACGACCGCGCGTGGTTCCGGCACGAAGACATCCTCCGTGGCGGTCGCCTCGTACTGGTAATGGGCCCCAAGCCGGGCAAATGGCCAAATGGACCTCCTCCGCCTTCATCCTCAGATGCGCGAGCGGCGAACTAGCCCGGTTGGCCGTCCTGTTGACAGACTCATGTCAGGAGAGTAGAAGCTATGCATCTTTCATTCCTAAATTGAACGCGGGCTCTGGGTCGAAGCTACTACTACCAGGAGGTGTAGCGATGAACTTCGAGCGACGAGACTTCCTACGCGTGACTTCTGCGGGACTCGCAGGCAGCATCTTCAACTTCCCTATCGCACTCGCGCAGGTAAATCAAACTGACCAATTCCCTACTCAGCCACCAGCAGGTCAAAATCCAACAAATTCCTCGGAAGAAACGAGCCCGTACGAGGGCAGGTATCCGGGGGGAGTTCACTTCAACGGCGGTTCCGGCTCCCTTGTTCTGCATTTGAAATTCAAGACAGGCATTCTCGATGTGCATGTTGAAAATTTCAGCCGGGGAGATGACAAGCTGTTCATCATGGACGGAACTTTCGAGCCTGCCGACAAATCAAAAAGACCAAGGAGAGTGTATCGATCGTATTTTGGCGCGGGCGATGGGAACGAGATCTTCGCGCGACTGGGGGACGGCCGTGAATGGACCACGGTGGTTATCGCTCCGAGTGAACGCGACGGTGTCGAATCTTTGACGGTATGGAACAGCGCTCAGCCCGTGCAAACCTTTCATATCGATAGACACAGATTTAATGACGATCCGCACAATCCAGACGGATATGTGATCGACAAAAAAGGTCGGCGCTTCGATCTGCAGGGCAAGCGAGAACCACCCCCGATTACTGCAGAACAGTTGCAGGATTCGCTTGAGAATCTTCCGGACTATATCGCCTTCTCCAGAGGCAGAGGAGTTTCGGGCAGGCATGCTGCACCTATGGAGTTTGCCTGCGCGGCTCTCATTTTGATTGTCCCCGGAGGTACGTTATATGTCGCCGGCTGGAACGCGTGGTGAATCCGAACTTCTCACCTCGATAGCTGCGAAGAGTCCAAGTTGCTTCAGGATTTCCTGAAATGCCGGATCTCGGTGCAAACCCTTGAAGAGCGGCGAGACTCTGAGTTCCACCACGCCGGCCGCTCTCTCGGTGACTGCTTGCTGTAGCAGCTGCAGAGTGCGCTGCGTGTTTGGGGTTCCGGCATAGACGATCGCCAGGGAATACGCAGATGCTGCTCCACGCTCAACTGAATTCTCGAGCTGATTCAGGATTTCGCGGGTCTGCTCCTTTTGGTCCATAACTGCATAAACGTATCCGAGTTCGGCTATGTATTCCGGTGTACCGGGAGAAAGCTCGATGGCCCTTTTCAATTCGGGAATCGCTTTGTCATAGCTACGCTGCGCAGCATACACGCAACCCATCGTTCGATGGCTCCGAGCGCTGGCCGCGTCAATGGCGACTGTCTTCTGACTCTGCGCAAGGGCTTCATCGTATTGCCCGGCATAATAGAAGATCAGGGCCAGATTGGAATTGGCATAACTGGAAAGTGGATCGAGCTGCTGCGCCTTCCTGGCCTCACTTAGGGCCTCCGCAACCCTTCCTCTTTCGGTCAGGAGATTTGAGTACCAGGCGTGTAGCGTGGCTAAGCCCGAATTCAGTTCAATCGCTTGTCTGTACTCTGATTCCGCTCCATCCCAATTCCAGTCGTAATCCTCCATCACTTTAGCGAGAGCCGCGTGCGCCTCCGCCGATGAAGGATCGAGTCGCAGAGCCTGCTGCGCGGCTGAGCGTGCCTTTTCAAAATTATCTTTGCTGGAAGAGCCCGCAAGCTCCGGAAGTAAGTGGTAAGAATCTGAAAGCGCGGCGTATGCGAGCGCGTAATGCGGGTCGATTGCAATTGCTTTCTGCAGGTATTCGATACTCTTCTGAACGCCCGGGCCGGTGCGCTGGTTCCAGTAGTACCGCCCGCGCAAATAGTTTTCGTGCGCCTCGGGGTTTACCGCGCGTGGTTTGTTCAACCGGCGTAGCTCTTCAGCAGTCAGCTTGATCTGGATCTCATCCGCGATCGCTTTCGCGACATCTTCCTGAAGCCTCAGAATGTCGTCAACGTTCCTCTCGTAGGTTCTGGTCCAAAATGGAACATCGGTCTGGGCCCGGATCAGCTTCGCTTGAACCTTCACGTGATGATCGAATCGTTCCACCGAGCCTTCCAGAACTGCATCCACGTTCAGCTCTTTCGCAATCTGTGGAAGCGACTTCGTCGAACCCTTGTAGGTCATCATCGACGTACGCGAGATCACTCGAAGAGCGCTGATCTGGGCGAGATCGGTGATCAGTTCTTCAGTTATTCCGTCGGCGAAATATTCCTGATCTGCACCTGCCGAATAGTCCTTTAATGGCAGAACGGCGACTGATTGAACGGCGGGGCCGCGCGCATGAGCCAGCATGCCTTTCGTCCACCAAATGACGGCGCCGGCCAGCACCAGGATCAGGGTGAGAATGGCGGTAACCGCAATTTGCCGATTCAGAGTTCCACGACTCGAACTGGGAGTTTGTGTGCCGGGGTGGGGCGTCGCGAGCCGGCGCAAGTCTACGCCTAGTTCGACCGCCGATTGATAACGGTTTTCCGGCTGTTTGTCGAGACACTTCATTACAACTTGTTCAAGCTGGACAGAAATGCCTGGTCGAAGCTCGCCCAGTCGTTTCGGCATTTCATGAAGGATGTTTTCGATGACTACGAACGGCGAGCCGTTCGCAAAGGCGCGTCGGCCCGTACACATTTCATAGAGAACAGCGCCTGCGGCATAGATATCCGTTCTCGCCGATGCCTGTTCGCCCCGCAGTTGTTCCGGCGACTGATAGGGCAGCGTTCCCGCCATCGGCAAATCCATGACTGATTGCGTAGTATCTGTCGAAAGAGTTTGCGATAACTGCGCGAGGCCAAAATCGAGTATCTTCAAACGGCCGTCGGGAGTGAGCTGCAGGTTTGCGGGCTTGAGATCGCGATGCAACACGCCGGCCTCGTGTGCGGCCGCGAGCCCATCAGCCAATTGCATCCCCAGTCGCAGAACTTCATTCGTCGATATTGTTCCTGCGGCTAAGCGGCTCGCCAGCGTCTCTCCCGGTATGTACTCCGTGACCAGAAAGTCGATCCCATTCTGGGAATCAAAGTCAAAGACCGTGGCGATATTGGGATGATTCAGTCGCGCCAGAACGCGCGCTTCTTTGTGGAAGCGCTTGCGGGCGTTCTCATCATTGAAGGCGGCCGGCGGCAGAAGCTTCAGGGCAACATCTCGTCCGAGCCGCTGATCGTGGGCGCGATACACCACGCCCATTCCGCCCTCTCCCACTTGCTCGAGGAGACGATAATGGCCGATTAAGCTTCCGAGCGCCATCACGGAGCTGGCCATGGCGCGCATGTTATGACCCGCTCAGGTACAAGTCAACGCTGTCCGTTTCCGGACCGGCAAATAACATTCTTCCCATAAGCGGACGGTGGATAAGAAAAGGGCGTGATCAACGGTTAAGAGCATTTGCCATCAACTACTTAGCTATTGCGTGCTCTGGAATTTCATGTGCAGTACCGGTATCGAAGCTCACGAGTCTGGACGGGAGCGCGAATGAAACTATCCGCTGACATTCGATACGCGTTGCGCGTCTCGCTCAACGCAAAGGGATTCTCGGTTAGACAAATTGTCGAATTCCGGTCCCGCCGTTCGTCGTTATAGTGTAGGCGGGGCGACTAGTCCGCCTGAAGATCATTTTAGGAGACGACATGCCGCAATTTCTGGTTTCTGGGTACCTTCCCGACAATTTTGATCCCTCCACACAGGACGAAGCGGTGATGGAGGAGATCCACGCGCTCAATCGCGAGATGACCGCTGCCGGGGTCAGGAAGTTCGCCTGCGGGCTGGGCCCGGCCCGGACACTGCGGTCGCAGTCCAATGGCGAAGTGCTCGTCACGGACGGGCCTTACCTGGAGACCAAGGAGCACGTGGGCGGTTTTTGGATCCTCGAAACCGCAGACCTGGAAGAGGCGGTGGTATGGGCCCGCAAGGGCGCCAAAGCGTGTCGTACGGCGATCGAGGTGCGCCCGATTTTTTTCATGCCGGCCCCTGAAACGAACTGAGCATCACGCCAGCAGCCAACCGGAGCTGCGCAGCGGCGCGATGCTGAGAGTCTCCCATTCTTTTGATAGGGGTTGGGGAGCGATCGTTAACGTTCCCAATTTGGTCTTCTTTGATTGTGATGACACCGCAACACTCATGAAAAATGGGTGAGGAAAAATGAAGAGGGAAAGTACTCGCCAGCTCCGCTGAGACTCCAGCGACGGCGCGCGACCTGCGGCGAGGATCCAGGAGCGCAGGTCGCGTGAGGAGGGCTTGCGGAGGACTTACGCCGTCGCCGTTTGCCGCTGCGGCGTTGCGCCTGCAGATGTGCGAGGCTGCGCAAACTCGAACACCGGATTAGCTACGATATGGCGCGGCACCATGGTGACAGTCGCGAAAAAGACGCCGCCGACGTTGGTCATCTTCACGCTGCTGATCTCCGCGGCATTGCGATGCTCGGGCACGCGCTCCAGCGAGCGCAGTGTGGCCTTGCGCAGCGCTTCCATGGGATGCATGCCGAACATGGTGACTGCAATCTCCTTGCCCATGAGCTGCAGGTAATGCCAGCTGGCAGCATGCAAGTTCTTTTCGATCAGGGACACCTCGCCGGCGTGCAGCCAATCGCAGTTATCGAAGACGCTCGGCTGCAAGCTTGTGGGCAGCGGCGTGCCCTCACGTACGAATACGCTTCCCGCTTTGGCCGTGGAAACACGGCCGTCGGCAGTCGGAATTCGGCAGTCGGCCACCGGCCAACTGCGAGTTTGCTGATTGCTCAACGATGATTTGCTGATTTCATTGCTTCCTACAAATGCATTCATGATCTCCTCACCTCAAAATGGCTTTCGGCAATCCGCATTCGGAATTCAGGCACTCGGCAGTCAGCATTCAGCAATCGGCTAATACCAACTGCGGCTTTACAGTCTGCGGAACGTGCATGACCCTTAAAACGGGGCAAGCTGGAAAGCCAATCGTTCTTACGGCACGACCAAAAGTCGTGCCGTTCGCCCCGATGCACGTCCCTACCCTCGCATTCGCGCACTCGGTTTAGCTGAATGCTGGCTGCTGACTGCTGACTGCTGACTGCTGACTGCCTGTCCTCACCTATGTACATCGTCATTAATAAATGACGTCAAATTCAGGTCCGCGAGCGGTGACGGCTTCACGGCTAACTCGCTATCCACACCGATCACGCCCGAAATCTTGCGAACTTTGTTGGCCAGTTCCGTCGCCTTCTCCTGGGTCGGAACACTGCCCATCAGGTGGACGACTCCAAACTCGACGCGGGCTTCGACCGGCTCTCCGGTCAGTGCCTTCGCAACAGCGATGCGGGTCGCTTCGTCAGGATCGACGCTGGAGTCGACGTGCAACTGGTCATCGAGCCGCTTCACGCCTTCATTCGAGGTGAGCATCGAGCGCACGATTGCGTGTTCCAAATAGTTGTTCACGTCTCCCGTCGCCGTCACGACGCCGTCTTTCACCGTGAGTTTCACATTGGGAAACGTAAAACCTATCTCCGCGCGCGAGTAATGAATGCGGTCGGAGAGCTGCTGTGCCAGCTCCTTGTCGCTGACCGGCAGCGTGATGAGATCGATGTCGTCACGGACGGCAGTCACACCCGGAGTGCTGTGCGCGATCTGCTCGGCGAGGATGCGGTCGGAAAGACGTCCGACTGTACCCGTCAAAGTCGCAACGCCGTGCGCAACATGTACGTCAACCACAGCGGCCGTTAACTGCTGCTGCAAAGACTGGGAAAGCTTGTCGGCGATTTGCGCGTCGGCCGACTTCACCGTCCCCGCCGCTGCTGGGTTGATCAGCACAAACGCGATCGCGATCAGCAGCATAAGGCACGTTTTTATCAATGAACTTGTTGATAATGCGAATCGTTTCATCGCTCAGCTTCCTCCTTGGCGTGGCAGGGCGCGATGAGCGCAGACGAACACCAGGGTGCGCGTCACCGCGCCCGGCCCGGATCAAGCAGCTTTCGCTGAAAGCTGCTTCTGGCCTACAGCCACTTTGATTTGCTTCGGCTTCGCCTCCGCACGCTTCGCCATCTGGAGTTGGAGCACTCCATGTTCATAGCTGGCCTGGATCGAGTTGGGATCGATCGTGTTCGGCAGCGTAAACGACCGCGAGAACGTTCCGTAGAAGCGCTCAACGCGATGGAACTTCTCGCGATTGTCTTCCTTCTTCAGCTTGCGCTCGCCGGTGACTGTAAGCGTGTTGCCCTCGAGCGTAATGTTGATGTCCTTCTCCGAGAGTCCCGGAACTTCAACGCTGAGGGTGACATGCTCGTCATCTTCATATATGTCCGTGGCCGGACTAAACGACGAGAGCTGAAGTTCGCCGTTGCCGGCTCCGGCATTGGCGAGGAAATCGTCGAAAATACGGTTCATCCGCTCCTGAAGAGGAGCCAGATCGCGAAACGGCTGCCAACTGCTTAGCAGGGTCATACAACCCACCTCCTGATTGGGAATGAATGTTCAAGCTTTCAACTCCACTGATGCAAATATACCACAAAAGATTCATAAAATGTGAGCGGTTTAGTGTCAGATATTTGCATGTAGCAGGATTCCCAATCTTTGGCCTCCATTTCTCCGAAACTGCCGGCTACCCACTACTGGTCCAGCCAAGAACAACGGGGCAACAGCAAGGCAAAAATCCACACAAAAGATCGATCCTCGACTCCAGTCCGGCGCTGAGGAAGCGCGCAGCCCCCTTCACTCATGAGGACACTGTCAGGTACAAGATTCGCTGCTGGATTTCCGTGGTGGGCCTGACGGGACGTTGCGGCATCGCGAAGTTCGGGTTGTACGTCGCACTTGATCGGCACTCGGCCTTCAGCCACCGCAAGCTTCGAAGCCGTCGAGCCATGAAGTCCCGGCGCAGTTCGATGTGGAAGTACCGAGCGTCTGGTGGCACGCCGGACGTTAGCAGGTCAGGTCTGCAACAAAGCAGGAGAGACTCTGCAATAATCTTGCCCTGAATGCGGATAGCGTAAATCAAGGAGAGTGCTGAGCAGATGAAGATTGGAATTCTGATCGTCGGTGTGGCTCTGTTAATTGTGAGCGCGGCGGCGCAGCAAGCTGGTGCTCCGTCGGTCGCCCCTTCTACTGCTCAAGCGACTGCCGCGTCGGATTCTCAAGCTCCAGTTGTTATCACCCTGCAGGACGCGCTGCAGCGCGCTCGCAAGCTCGATCCGAATTATCGTTCAGCGCTCACAGAGGCGGGAATCGCGCACGAGGATCAAGTGCAGGCACGCGCTGCGCTGCTGCCCAGCACGAGCGAGACCACCGAATATTTGTACACGGAAGGAACCGGCACTTCCACTCCGCGTTACATCGCTAACAATGCGGTTCACGAATATGTGAGCCAGGGCAACGCGCACGAGATGATCAGCGGCACGCAATTCGCCGATTACAGCCGCACCTCGGCAGTGTCTGCCGCGGCGCGGGCGAAGGCGGAAGTCGCCGCTCGCGGTTTAGTGGCGACGGTGGTGCAGATCTACTACGCAGAAGTGGTCAGTAAGCGGAAGTATGCCAACGCCCAACTTGCCGCCGACGAGGCAAGGCGGTTCCTGGATCTGAGTCAAAAGCTGGAGCAAGGTGGAGAGGTCGCGCATTCCGATGTCATCAAAGCTCAACTCCAATCGAACGATGCCAATCGCGCGCTGCGCGAGGCTCAGCTCACGATGGACAAGGCTCATCTTGATCTGGCAGTGCTTGTTTTCCCAAACTTTAATCAGAATTACTCGACGGTGGACGATCTGCGTTTGCCGCCGCCGCTTCCTCCAATGCAGGAAGTTGAGCAGCAGGCTAGGACCAAGAATCCGGATCTATACGCGGCAATGCAGACGGTCCGCGCGGCCAATTACGCCGTGCTCTCCTCGCGCGCAGCGTACTTGCCGACGTTAACACTCGATTACTTTTATGGCATTGACGCCAGTCATTTCGCCGTGAATACTCCCACTCCGGATGGCCCGATTCGTAATCTTGGCTATTCGGCAAGTGCAACCTTGAATGTCCCAATCTGGAACTGGGGTGCAACGCGCAGCAAGGTGAAGCAAACCGAGTTGCAGCGCGATCTTGCTCAGATCCGGCTCTCGGCTGCGCAACGGAAGCTCCTTGCCGACCTTAAAAGCTTGTACGCCGAAGCGGAAGCGGCAAGGATCGAACTCGAAGTGTTGCAGCAATCGGCCGATTTGGCCGCGGAAAGCGTGCGCCTGACCGATTTGCGCTACCAGGCAGGCGAGGCGACGGCGCTCGAAGTCGTGGACGCGCAGAATTCGCTGGTTGCAGCCCGCAACAATTATGATGACGGGGAAGCCCGGTACCGGCTGGCAATCGCTAATCTACAGACGCTTACCGGCGTCTTTTAACTGCATGGCCATTCGCAAAACGACTATTTGTGGAGCGCTGGCGATCGTCGCTGTTTGCCTGGCGAGTTGCTCGAAGGAACAAGCAGAACCGCAGCCGCTCGTGACCGTCCAGGCGGCTACTGTGAAGCAGGGAAGCATTTCCCAGACCATCACCACCGACGCCGTCCTCTTTCCCATCAATGAAGCCACGATTGTTCCCAAACTGGCATCGCCGGTGCAGAAGGCCTATGTCGTACGCGGGCAGAAAGTGCACAAAGGCCAATTGCTGCTCACACTCGAAAATAAAGATCTTGCGGCTGCTGCTGAGCAGAACCGCGGGGATCTGGAACAAGCGCAGGCTACTGAAGTAATCGCCACCAACAATTCCGTTCCCGAAGAGCTGCAAAAAGCGCAAGGGGATGCGCAGGCTGCAAAAGAAAATCTTGATGCGCAGCAGAAGCTCTATGACAGCCGCAAGGTGCTGTTCAATCAGGGTGCGATTGCCCGCAAAGACCTGGACACGGCGGCCGTAGCGCTCGTCCAGGCGAAAGCTCAATATGAGCAGGCGCAGAGACATCTCGCCGGATTGCAGTCGGTCGGGCACGAGCAGCAGTTGAAGTCTGCCAAAGCCCAGCTCGTCTCCGCTGAAGGCAAGTACAACAGTGCGGTTGCCCAGCTTGGATATTCGGAGATTCGCAGTCCGATTGACGGGGTAGTCACAGATGGACCGTGGTATCCCGGCATGATGCCGCAGGCGGGCGCTCCACTTGTGACGGTCATGGATTTGTCGCAGATGGTCGCGAAAGCGCATATTCCTCAGAATCAGGCCACCCTGCTTAAAAAAGGTGATACTGCGACCCTGACGGCGGCTGGAGCTGACGAACCCATAAAGGGAAAAGTGACGCTCGTGAGTCCAGCGCTCGATCCCGGCAGCACGACCGTGGAGGTTTGGGTGCAGGCGCCGAATCCCAAGGGTGTTTTGAAAGCCGGTGCCTCGACCACCCTCACGATGACAGCCAAGACAGTTCCCAACGCGCTGACTATTCCTGCCCAAGCCGTCGTGACTGATGAAGATGGAAAGAAGTCGGTGATGGTGATCGGCAGTGACGGCATGGCGCACAAACGTGAGGTCGAAACGGGAATTCAGAACCAGGAATCCATTCAGATCGTCAGCGGCCTCAAACCGGGAGAGCAGATAGTGGCCGTCGGACCATACGGACTGCCGGACAACACCAAAGTCAAAGTTGAAGCGCCTCCGCAGCCGGGCGGCGAGAGCAACGACGGCAACGGCAAGGATAAAGATGCGGAGGGCGGCAGAGAGCCGTAGCCCATGGCCACGAAAGTCACGCCGATCGACGAGGCGCATCCGATCCCAGTCCCGCCTGGCGACTACTGGTTCTCACGTCTCTCCAAGCCTCTCATCTTTTTGATCGTTGCACTCGCTATCATGGGCGCGTATCTGGCGTTCACGATCCCAGTCGCTGTGTTTCCCGAAGTGAACTTTCCGCGCATCATCATCGGCATCGACAACGGCGTGATGCCGATCGACCAGATGATGGTCACCATCACGCGTCCGGTGGAAGACGCGGTCAACAGCGTTCCCGGATTGACTCGCGTGAATTCCATCACCAGCCGCGGCTCGGCAGAGGTCGATCTATTTTTCAACTGGAACGTCGATATGGTCACGACGTTGCAGCTCGTAAATGCGGCGGTCGCGCAGGTGCAGACGTCGCTTCCCAATACTGCAAAAATCGACACGCATCGCCTCACCTTCGCCAGTTTTCCCATAATGGGATTCAGCCTGACCTCCGACACGGTCCCGCAAACACAGCTTTGGGAGTTGGCGACGTACACGCTGAAGCCGCAGATCAATCGTCTGAATGGTGTAGCGACGGTAGTCGTGCAGGGCGGCGATCAGCCGGAATATCTCATTACGCCGGATCCATCGAAGCTGCTGAGCGCCTCGGTCACAGTTCAGGACATTCTGAATGCTGTAACCAAAACCAATCTGGTCGATTCTCCCGGTCTCATTCAGGAAAACCATCAGCTCGTTCTCGGATTGGTGAACGGACAGGTGCGCAGTCCGGAGCAGCTTGGGCAAATCGTCATCAAGACAAATAATGCCGGTGTCCCCGTCCACATCGCCGATGTGGCGACGGTCACGAACGGTGTAATGCCCAAGTACACGGTTGTGACCGCCAACGGCAAGCCGGCTGTGCTGCTTTCGATTAACCGCCAGCCGGACAGTAACACCGTTCAAGTTGCCGATGAAGTGAACGCCAAGATCGACGAACTGCGCAAATCACTGCCCCCCGCCATCAAGCTGGTTCCGTACTACGACCAGTCCGGATTGGTGCGTGACTCGATCAACAGCGTGCGCGACGCGATTTTCATCGGCTTGGTACTCGCAGCCATTGTCATCGTCCTGTTCCTCCGCGATTGGGGAAGCTCTGCGGTCGCGGGCATGGTGATTCCGATTACCATCCTGATTACATTCATTGTCTTAAAAGCGCTGGGCGAAAGTTTCAACTTGATGACGCTTGGCGGCCTTGCCGCTGCAGTTGGGCTTGTCATCGACGATGCCATCGTCGT